>Ga0180434_10003838_pt1 | contig 18812 bp, 16 predicted proteins | sample SS_ome_7_FD_132453 | JGI IMG/M metagenome (GOLD analysis project Ga0180434, IMG submission 132453) | Hypersaline lake sediment archaeal communities from the Salton Sea, California, USA - SS_1_D_2 metaG | ecosystem: Environmental > Aquatic > Non-marine Saline and Alkaline > Hypersaline >...
CTCTTGTAAAACCACTTTTAGTATTCTCTTTACAGTGACATTTTGGGCAATGCATATCTTTTCTCCTTTTTGCAGTTTTAAAGAAGAAATTTTACTGAAAATATTTTTGATTAGCAATGCCATTTTTTTAATGCATGAGGGTCTTCATGTGAGCGGATATCCGAAACAATTTGCCGCACGCGATGAAAAGCGTCTTTTGCATCAATGGAAATAGGTCCTGTTTGGATTCCCAGTACTTCTGCATGTTTTACAGTATATGCAGCTTTTGCTGAGGCAATGAGGGACTTACTGGGAATACATCCGTAGTTTGTACAGTCGCCTCCATAAGCTCCACCTTCAATGAGAAGGGTTTTTTTTCCAGCTTTAGAAGCTCCAATAGCAATGACCAGCCCCCCTGCTCCTGCGCCAATTACAATAACATCATACATTGATTATTTGCTTTTTATTTTATATATAAGAATTTTACAAGATAGATTGCAATAAAGGTGGCATGTGCTTGCAGAAAAAAAACGACTAAAAGAAAACAAAAAACGGGATCAGTACTGGAAGCATTGGGGACCTTACTTGCCAGAAAGACAATGGGGGACTGTTCGAGAAGATTACAGTGAAGATGGCGCAGCATGGAACTATTTCACTTATGAAGATGCAATGTCACGAGCGTACCGCTGGGGAGAAGATGGCATTGCAGGACTTTCAGATACACACCAGCGCCTTTGCTTGGCATTTGCTTTTTGGAATGAGCAAGATCCTTTTTTGAAAGAGCGCATTTTTGGATTGGCGAACTTAGAAGGAAATCATGGGGAAGATGTTAAGGAATACTATTACTTTCTCGACAATATGCCAACCCACTCTTACATGAAATATCTCTATAAGTATCCTCAATCGGAGTATCCCTACGAAGCCATACGAAAAGCCAATGCAGGACGGTCACAGAAAGAACCCGAATACGAGCTCATTGATACAGGGATTTTTGATCATAATCGCTATTTTGATATTTTTATTGAGTATGCCAAAGATAGTCCAAGTGATATCTATGTCCGTTTAACTATCTGCAACCGAGGAAACGAAGAACAGGTCTTGCACATTTTGCCAACTTTATGGTCGCGCAATACGTGGTTTGCTGATCCTGAAAAAGAAAAACCTTTACTAGAAGAGGCAGAAGGGAAAATTAAAGCCTTTCACCCCACGCTAGGAACTTATTATCTCTATGGGGATGAGCCTGAAGAAATTCTTTTTACAGAAAATGAAACAAATGATCAAAAGATCATGGGAGCTCCTAAACGAACTGGTTATGCAAAAGATGGTTTTAATGATTATCTCATTCAGCAAGACAAATCTGCTGTTAATCCCGAGAGAAAAGGAACAAAAGCAGCTTTCCACTACAAATTATCGATTCCTCCAGGAGAAGAGAGGCTCATTCACTTACGGTTAACAACGGAAGGAGATGAGAAAAAACCTTTAAGTAATGCTTCAAAAGTTTTTAAAAATCGTTTCCGAGAAGCTGAAGAGTTTTATGGGGAACTGTTTCCTCTTGAATCGGGAGATGATAGAAGGCAAATAGGTCGTCAAGCGCTTTCTGGAATGCTGTGGAATAAAATGCATTACAATCTCATTGTTCCTGACTGGCTTAAAGGAGATCCAAACTTTCGCCCACCTTTACCACCACATGATTCCTGCACTGCACGCAATAGTGAATGGTTACACCTCTATTCCGATGATGTTTTTTCAGTGCCTGATACCTGGGAGTTTCCTCAGTTTTTTTCTTGGGATAGTGCTTTTCATGCCATCCCACTTGCAATGGTTGACCCTGACTTTGCCAAGCGGCAACTCTATATCTTAGCACAAGAATGGTACATGCATCCAAATGGACAGCTAGCTGCTTATGAATGGAATTTTTATGATGTTAATCCTCCAGTACATGCATGGGCAACTTGGCGTGTGTATAAGATCGAACAGAAAAGAATGGGAGAAGCTGACCGCTTTTTTTTAGAGCGTGTTTTTCAAAAGTTACTTCTTAACTTTACGTGGTGGGTGAACCGAAAGGATGCAGGGGGACGCAATGTTTTCCAAGGGGGATTTTTAGGGCTTGATAACATCAGTGTTTTTAATCGAAGTGAACACTTGCCTGCGGGTGGGACGCTCTATCAATCGGATGCCACGAGTTGGATGGCGATGTTTTGCTTGAACATGTTGACAATTTCAATTGAGTTAGCCAAAGAAGATCGCACATATGAAGATATGGCAAATAAATTTTATAACCATTTTCTGTTGATTGCCGATGCCATTAATTACTCTGGGAATCGCTCTCATCCTCTTTGGAATGAAGAAGACGGCTTTTATTACGATGTCCTCAGACTCCCTGATGGAAAGGAAGTGCCCATTAAAGTCCATTCACTTGTTGGATTGATGCCTCTCTTAGCCGTGATGACAATTGATCCCGAGGTTCTTGAAGCTCTTCCTATTTTTAAAAACAAGATGGACTGGTTTATTAATCATCGATCAGATCTTTGTGACAAAGTTGCTTGTATGGTGACTCCTGGTCAGAATGACAGGCGGATTTTAGCCATCCTTGATCAAGATAAGCTTAAAAAACTCCTAAAAGTCATGCTTGATGAAGAGGAGTTTTTGAGCCCCTATGGAATTCGCTCTGTTTCAAAATGTCATGAGGAAAAGCCCTTTAGTTTAGAAATTGAGGGGCATGACTACTGTGTGGATTATGAGCCGGGAGAATCTACCAGTCGCCTCTTTGGGGGGAATTCAAATTGGCGGGGTCCCATTTGGTTTCCAATCAATGTTCTTATTATTGAGTCACTCCAAAAGTTTCATCACTACCATGGAGATGACTTCAAAGTCGAGTGTCCAACAGGATCTGGCAACATGATGAATCTCTGGGAAGTTGCCGGTGAGATTTCTAATCGCCTTGTTCGGATTTTTGAGAAAGATGAGTCAGGTGTGCGGGCCGTTTTTGGTGATCGTGATAAGTTTAAATCTGATCCGCATTTTCAAGATTATATTCTTTTTCACGAGTACTTTCATGGAAACACAGGTCAAGGACTAGGAGCTAACCATCAAATGGGTTGGACAGGTTTTGTTGCCAAACTCATTAAACAGTTAGCTGAATTCCAGTGAAAATTTGCTACTTTGGTGGAAGCGTAGAAACAAAATTGAGTGAATGATCAATCCATTTTTTCAGTGCTACACTATCAGAAAGAATGCATGCGGGAAGTAACACATATTCCCGCATTTTTCGTCCCAGGGGCTCAAAGGGTATAGCGCCTAATTGTTGAATGTCGTTTCGATCTTTTTCTGAAAGGCGCAAAACCCAGTTTTCTTCATGAAGACCTGTTAACATATTTCCATTCTTGAAATAACAGGGGTAGCCAAACATCTTTTTTGATTCGAGACCTTCGAAGCCACCCATAAAAACATGGAATTTTTCAATTAATGCTTTAGACGAGCGCTTCCACTTACCCATTAGTTATTGCTCCATGTGACATAGGCTCCGCGGTTTTTAAGTTCATCTGCTGTGATATTTTGATAACGGAAGCTTTTGCCTTGGGCAGGCTCTCCTTCAACCATGATCGCGATGCGCTTGGAATTGCCACGTGAAAGAAAGGCAATGCTATCTTTCTTAAAGGTTTCATAATCAAGATCTGCAAGTGAATCGATCTTTTTTTCAATGTAGTAGAAATCTCCGTCATACTTAAATGCTAGAGCATTAAGACGTACAGCCATCCCAGCTAAATTATCTGGGGGAAGTTTTGCTGTTGTAATGAGATTTGTTCGAATATTTTCAAATTCTCCTTCTGAAATTTTTGTTTCGAAATCCTTGACATAGTCTTCAAGAAACAGTTCAAAACGAGCAATCAACTCATCAGGTTGATGTGAACTTGACTGAACGAAAAATAGTTGAGCGAGTTGGCCATCTTCTTCCATTTTCAAAGATTTAGCAATGTAGGCTGTTTGTTGTTTGGTCCTCAGTGTATCAAAAAAGTCTTCTGAAAGACCCTTAGCAAGTACTGCAGCTGAAGCATTTTTATCGAAGGAAAAAGGTCCCTCTTGGACAACTAAAATAGCTCCATGTCCCATACTTTCGATCTTTTCATATAGTTTATAAGGTCCGTGATGAGAAGGAAGGACGAGGAAGCTTCGCTCTCCATGTTCTTCTTTAGGATATGGGAGATAATGCAGTTTATTTTGGACTTTATTCCAAACATCATAAGCATTTTCTTTTGTAAGATTTCCCGTTAGAGTCATCTCTGTATAAGCCTGCTCAAGAAATTTAGCTTTAAAGTTTATGAAATCTTCGTACGACAGATTGCGTAGTGCAGCTAGCTGTTGGCTATTTCTAGGATAAGAATCGAATAGAACATTTTGCAGAAGGTCGATTGCTTGATTTAGTGGAGGCATTTTACGGAAATTTTCGTAATTGGTAATCATAAGAGAGCGTTGCAGTTCAAACTCTTCTTTTGTCCAACTACATGTTTTAATCCCGTCTAAGACTTGCTCAAGTAAAACAGGAGCTTTTTCACTAAAACCATTGATGTAGACGAGAAATTTATAGTCATCATCACCAACAGCACCTGTTAAGCTGGCAGCACCTGCGTAGTAAGCAGTGGAAATTAGGTGATCATTGAAGCATTTTTCAAAAAGAGAAATTAAAGCCACTTGCTGGGGGCTTCGGTTAATATGAGGGGATTTAAAACCAATAATCCAGGAAACTTCAGGAACAAGGTAGCGTCCATCTTCCCAGTAATAAACCTTTCCATACTCGTTATCCAAGAGAAGTTTGGGAACAGGAGTTTCTTCTGTCTCCCTTTTTTGTGTCACGAGTTCAAGGTTTGAAGGAATAAAAGGGTTTTGCCTAGGGTAAATAGTGTTTCCCAAAGGTGTAGCCGTTGACCAAGCTGCTAGCTGGATTTCATCGATACGGCGTACGCTATATTCTGAACCCGACCATTTTTCTTTCTGTTCTCCTGCAACTCCTGATTCAGTAGGAAGAGCTTTGATGCTATACAGTGCTGTTTTAGGCTTAAGCTCGTGTAAGAGCTTAGAGCATTTGTCTGTACTATATTCAGTTGGAAGGATAGATTTTTGTGGAAAGGTTTCTAGAGGTTCTCGTGTCAATTGATCTGCTGTCTGCATCACAAACCGAAATGGTTCGGATCTTCCTTGATATTCATAGTCGATTTTAGCCATGTTTTTGGTTTCATCAAAAATATAGCGAGGGATGCCTTGCTTTTTTAATGTATTTAATGTTTGGAAAAGGCGGTCAAGGATATGGTCGGTTTGAGAGACTCCTTGAGGAGTTAGAATAAAGTCGATCGAGTAAAAACCACTTTCTTTTGAGAAGGCATGACATCCTGTATACAGAGAGTCGATCAGTTCTTCATTTTTTAATTGACTATACAAGCTTTCTGGATGACGGCTTGAGAGTACATAAGAGAGAAGGTCATCTGAATGGTCATCAAGGTCGAGAAAGAAGTCTTGAGGAAGCTCCCAAAAAACACTGAGCTCACGAATTTCTTGTACAGGGGTGATATAGGTCATAGTACCCTGTTGAGAGGTATTCGTCAGCTTTTCGGGAAAGTAAGCCTTGGGACTAGGAGTTAAAGGGACTGCTGAGAAATTTGCAACAGTGAGTTTTTTGAGCTCCTCGATAGGAAGAGCAGCATAAATCACAAGATGCGCCTTGTCTGAGCTGTAATTTTCTTGGTACCATTTGATGACGGCTTCTCTAGGAATTCCCCCAAGAGTTTCTGCATTTCCCGTAGCAAAGCGTGCATTTGGGTGATTGGGATTCCCAGTTGCTTTAAAAACCATGTATTCACGGAAACCATCATTTTCAATGTTTTTATCATGTTCTTGATCGACAGCATGCAATTCTCTTCCTACACCTGACTGGCTAAAAAGGGGGTCGATAAACATATGAGAAAAATAGTCGAGTGTTGCAGGAAAAGCATCGTGATTTACTGTGAACATATAGACGGTGCGATCGGAGGCTGTATAGGCATTTAGCATTCCGCCATTGTTTCCAACTTGCTTGAAATATCCATTTTCTTCGGGGTAGGTTTTGCTTGCCATGAAAAGAAGGTGCTCAGTGAAGTGAGCCATACCTGGATACTCAGTAGGGTCAGACCATGAGCCAACTTCCATTGCGAGAGCAGCAGCAGACTGAGATGCTTCAGGGTCGGAAATGAGCAGAGCCTCTAATCCGTTATCCAATCGGATTTTGGCTGTTTTACGACATGAGAGACTAGGTGTTCGAATTTGTAGTTGATTTTGATCGACAATTTCCTCATAGCTTGGCAGGTCAGCATAGAGAGAAAAAGTCATGACAAAAAAAGTTAAAAGAAGAGATTTTGCTTTCATTGTTGACCCCTTAAAGTCAGATAATACTTTAAAGGAACTTATCATAATCTTCTTTTACTTGTCTCCATAGAAATTCTGCCCTAATTTTTCGCTTCTCATGTTTATCCATCTCCGATGTGAATTCTGGAATGGCTTCCATATTAACCTCTGGGCCAAAGGCAAGGTGAATGGCTCCTCCATGCGTAATTCGTGTCTCACCGATTTCGGTATCAATGGTTTCAGGAGGAGGAAGAAGGTGATAGGTTGAAAGAGCAAGAGTATAAAAATGAGTGGGGCGTTTTGCTTTTTGCGTCATTAAGTAAAACATTTCGATGCTTTGAGGATCAAAAGGTGCAACTTCAACTTCGCCTTGGGCATTTGCTCTATCTCTTCCCCCACTTGGAGCCACATAAATGGCGTTTCCACCTTCACTGAGTAATTCTGACATGAGCTCCATTGTCCGTTTGTTATGAAGCTGCTTTTCGTGCTTTTGTTCTGGAGGAGTGTCGATGTACTTTTTTGAGTGGATACAGAGGAGGTTTCGTCCCATGCTAAAGGGGATGGCAAGGGGGTCAGTTGTGACACGTGTACCAGCGACAAAAATCAGTTTCTCAGCAAATTCAGCTTCATGATTTTCTAAAAGCACACTAATTGCTTGCGGGTCAGCTTCGATTTGGTGATTGGCAAAGAGGATCACGTTTTCTTTTTGCTTAAGCTGAGAAACAATCGTTTTTAAATGCGATAGTCCATCTGCAGTCGATTGGGAGAGATCTACAAGGGGACGCAGAAAGTCCACCCCGAACTGATAATAGTCAATCGGCTTCCGTATTCTTCGATGAAAGGGTTCAAACTTATAAGGGTTTTGAAACTGATTTTCGATGAGGGTCAAAAAAAGCTCAAATGTCGGTAAACAAGCACTCAAATCCTTCTCATGTGAAGCGATCACAGATTGGTAACTTTCTAAAAAACCTTCTAGGATTTCCTCATATTTTTCTGGAACGTTGCCGCTCGTGATGAGAGATTTGATCTTTTCTCTAAGGGATTGAAGTGTGTGATTAGAGTTCGAGCTTGGTTCCATCGGCAAGTGAGTAAAATTCAAAACTATTCAAGTGGAGTTCATCATTCGATTCAAACTCAATCAGTCCTTTCTCTTTTTTGGCAATTGACTCAAAGAGTTTTTTATCGGGTCCAGCTAAGAAGTGGTCGACTTCTGGGTGGGTAATGAGTTTTAGCTGTGTTTCTTTATGTTGCTTAATGAGACGTGTTAAGGCGCGCTCAATTTCAATGGAAACGCTCTCATGGTTTTTAATCATTCCTTTTCCACTACAGTAGGGGCAATGAGTGAAAAGCGTATGAATAAGCGATTCACGTGTTCTTTGTCTTGTCATTTCGACAAGACCAAAGTCGCTCATTCCTAAAATGGTACATTTAGCAGAATCTTGTTTCATTGCTTCTTTTAAAGTCTCGAGGACACGCCTTTGGTTGCGTCTGGAGCGCATATCGATAAAGTCGCAAATAACCAAACCACCAATATTGCGAATACGCAGTTGCCGGGCGATTTCTTCAGCAGCTTCCATATTGATGCGGACTAAGGTTTCTTCAACATCAATATTTTCGTTTGAAGAGGTGCTTCTACCCGAGTTGACGTCGATTGTGTACATGGCTTCTGTCTTATCGAAGAAAAGATAACCACCACTCTGAAGCCAAATTTTTCTTCTCAGGCATCGGTTGATTTCATTTTCTACCATAAACCGATCAAACATGGGAATTTTATCGCGGTAGTACTCAAGCTTGATTGTATGCTCACTTTGGTAGCGGTTATAAATCTTTCGAGCATATTGGAAGGTTTTATAATCATCGATCAAGATGCGGTTGAACTTCTTATCAACAGCTTTAAGAATCGCTTTCTTAATGAGATCTGACTCGCGATATAGGCAAGTCGGTTCCGAATAATTTTTAAATTCGCTTTGGATTTTTTCCCAGGTTTCAAGAAGTTCATGTGCTTCTTGAATAAGAGCTTCTGTTGGAGCATTCACACTTGCTGTACGACAAATGAGTCCCATTCTCTGAGGCATTTCAAAAGCGCAGATGATTTTTTTCAAGCGATCTCTTTCTGCTCGGTCTGCCACTTTTCTAGAAACGCCTAGGTGAGGTGTATTAGGAAGAAGTACAAGATAGCGACCGGGAATGGTGATGTTTGAGGTCAGACGCGCACCTTTCGATCCTATGGGTTCTTTGACTACTTGCACGAGAACTGGATGGCCAATCTCCATAAATTTTGAAATATCTGCATCTTTCACTTCGCGTGGTTTGATCGAGCTGATGTCGTAGTCCCAGTCAAACTCCATATCAAACATTTCTTGAAATTTCTGAGTGTTTTCTACGATGTCGCTGATGTGGATAAAGCCATTTTCTCCTTCATTGATGTCGATGAAGGCAGACTGGATATTGTGCAAAATATTGATGACTTGTCCACGGTAAATATTACCTGAGAGTTGCTGACTTGCTTTTCTCTCGAAGATTAAGTCTTGGAGTTTTCCGTATTTTAAAATTGCGCATCTCTTCTCTTTCGAAGTGATATTGATTAAAATTTCTTTCATCGATCCACCATTAGTCTGTTTGTGCGCCTGAGAAGTGAGTTTACATAAAAATAATAAGTTTTTCTAGCAAAAATCTTTAAGTTGCTGTTTCATCTTCGCGATAAAATGTCCATTGACGAGGCGGATAGCTCCTTGCACCCCATTCGTTAAAGCTTCAGGGTTAGCATCTCCATGACACTTCATGATAATTCCATCAACACCACAAATAATAGCCCCAGGATATTCAGCTGAATAAAGCTCTTTTTCAAGGCGATTAAGAAGAGGTTTTGAAAAAGGTAAAATGGCCTGATTTTCATGTAGCGTTTCCAGGATAAAAGATGAGATTCCTTCTGCAGTTTTCAAAAAGACATTTCCTGTGAATCCATCTGTGACTAAAACGTCAACATTTCCCGAAAAAATTTCTTTTCCTTCAACATTTCCAATGAAAATAGGGGCTTCATCTGAAGTATTGAATTTTTGAAGAAGCTTATAAGTCTCGCGAAGTTCCCCACGTCCTTTCTTTTCCTCAGTCCCAATGTTGAGAAGTCCAATACGTGGATGAGAAATCCCTCGGCTTTTCTGATAAGCGAGGCCCATTTGGGCGAATTGCACCAAATTCTCAGGCGTGCATTCTATGTTGGCCCCAACATCGAGAACTGCAATAGGGGATTTCTTTGTGGGAAGAAGAGTAATGAGTGCGCTTCGTTGAATGCCCTCTAGTAGAGGAAGATGCATGCGTGCGTTTGCAATGAGAGCTCCTGTATTTCCAGTTGAAACAAGGGCATCTATCTTATTTTCTTTCAATAGGCGCATGCCTACACTCATCGAAGAATCCCTTTTTCTTCTAATAGCAAGAAGAGGATCATCATCCATGTGAATAACTTCTTCTACTTCATAGTGAAAAAGGGAGTTCTTTGGCATAAGCTCGGAATGAAGCTCTTGAAAGCTTTCAATACGTGAGCAAATATCTGGCGTTGCAAAAACAAGTAGGCGCAACGGATCATTAACCCTTCGATAAATCCCATGAAGGGTGTCCAGGATATATTCGGGATGATGATGATCACCCCCTAAGAGATCGATTCCAACGAGTGGAATTTTACTCTTGCTCTTCGGAAATAACCGCTCGGCCTCCGTAGTAGCCACAGAATGGACACACTCGATGGGAGAGTCGGGGTTTTCCGCAGTTTGGGCAATTTGAGACATTTTTTTCTTTCTTTGCTTGGTGCGCCCGTCTTGAATTTTTGCGTGCGTTAGAATGGCGATTTCTTGGAACTGCCATCGTTTCTATTCTCCTTATTTCAGATCCGCAAAAGGGAATTGAACACTGTCGTTGCTTCCTTCTGAGGGCTTGTATTTTTCTAACTCTTTCCTCTCAGGGCACCTACCTTGACACTCCCCAAAAGAGGGGACTTCAAGTAAAATGGCTTCCCTAAGTGGGTCAGCATATTGATAAATTTTTCCTTTAATCTCGCTGAGTTCTTCTGTGTGGTAGAATTCTGGGACCCTTATTGTAATGCAGGTTAGCTTGTTGCAGACTGCACAAGGAATCAAGGACTGTGTCTCTACCTCGAGATGAATGACGAGATGCTCATTTGCTAAATAAGCTTTCCCTTTAATAGTGACCGGACTTTTGAATTTCAGATCTTGTTCATCAACGTCAATAAAGGTGGAAGAGAGAGCTAATTTGATGTTCTCAGTCTTTCCACCTTGGAGCCTGTCAAGATAAACCTTTAAGTCAGGTTCCATCCGTCCTCAAATAAAGAGAATTCTAAAAATGACTCGCAGTTTAACTGAAAAATCGATAAAGATCAAGCTCTGTACTCGATCTCCTTGAAATTGAAACTTCTAAAAAAAATATTAACTCAGTATAACTCAAATTACTGTGAGTAAAAAAATACTAAACACTCTAGCGACTGCTCTTTTTTTTGCCCTCTTTTTCGGCTTTCCCTTTGAACATTTTCGCATGCGTTTCTTCCGCTCCTTTTCCCTGGGTCTCTATGAAAAATTTGAAGAAACAGCTTCATTTATGGTTCATATCCCGAGGTTTATCGATAAAAAGATTCATCTCTACGCTTCAGATATTTTGATCCTTGGAATTGCTGTTTTAGTCATTGCTCTTAAGCATATTCGTATCAAAGCCTTATTGAAAGAAAAGAGTATGCACTACCTCATGATTTTTATTTTGATCTGCAACCTGTCCATCCTTTTTTCTCCATGCCGACAGTATTATTACCTTTACCTTTCAACCATTCACTTGACTCTTAGTGCTCTCCTCTTTTTTCTAGCTTCACTGTATTTAAGAAGTCGAAAAGAGCTTCTTCCTTTGATACTCATTGGAATTGTGCTGATAGGGAGCTTTGAGTCCCTTCTCGGAATTGCACAATTTCTCCTGCAAAAAAGCATAGGGTTTCACTTGCTAGGAGAGCCTAAGCTAGGGCCTCATTTAGGCTCTGCGGTGCTTCCTTTGGCAGAAAAAGGACGGTGGTTAGTCGAGTTTTTTGGATCTCTTCCACAGGGGCAAGAGTACTTGATTCGCTCCGCAGGGACGTTTCCTCATGCGAACATCTTTGCAGGGTTTCTCGTCTTAAGTCTGATGATGACTCATGCAGTATTTATGGATAACAATAGGAAAGGAATGCAAATAGGAGTGGGTGTTTGTCTTTCCTTGCAAATTTTTGCTTTATTTCTAACCTTTTCTCGTGCAGGAATGTTGGCTTACCTCTTAGCAACAGGGGTTTGGTTTGGATTTGTACTGATCAGGAAAGCCACTCGTCCATTTCGAGAAAAAAACAAGTTGTTAGCTTTAGCAAGTACCATTTTATTCAGTGGGCTTTTGTCTATTTTGCTTCTTTACCCTCATTTAGAGGCTCGGGGAGGTTTTTTCAACTATAATTCCTTTGTCCAGTATTCAGATTTGTGTCGGACTTACAGTCAAAAAATTACTTTTGAAATTCTTCAGAACAGGCCTGTTTTGGGAGTTGGTTATAGCTGTTTTACATTCTTTCCTCCTGACTTTCTCTCTCCAGATTTGATTGCCTTTCGTGATCGCCCACATAATATCTATTTGCTAATTGCTGGAGAAACAGGGGTTCTTGGGTTAGGAGTCTTTTTACTTTTTATTTTTTCCTTGATTCGTCCTTTCTTCTCAACTGTAGGGGGGGGCTATTGTCAAACTTTTTTTGCTATTTTTGTCGGATTTCTTTTCATTGGGCTTTGTGATCTCTACTTTTTGACGACTCAAATTGGAAGGTTGATGTTTTTCTTGATGGCAGGGCTTTTGGCTGCTCATGCGCCTTCTTACGGAGAAAAACCTGCTCAATTAAAATCAATTTTTAATACTTAAGACTGTCGTTCAAAAAATTTATAACAATAAAATAGGTTCATTGTTTTTTATCTGAAGTTTGATTAAAATTGCCCCCGTTATCGGAGAAAAAATGAGTCATTTTCAAGTTAGAGATTTATTTCCTCGTCCTGCCAGAGAGATCGTTTTTGGGATGTCAGACATCAAAAAGCTTTCTCAGTCCATAGGGAAAAACCAAACCGCTGACTCTTTCATGGAGAGCGAGATAGGTAAGCGAGTAGTTGACGAAGCAAAGCTTATGATTAGAGGTGCTCTTCAAACGGCACTTTTTGCTAGTGGTTGCTATGCTGTGCGTTATTTGGGATGGAGCTCTGTTACCACAGTCATTCTTGGTTCTGTTTTGTCAACAGCTTCCATGGTCATTGGTGCGAGTTTTTATGGGCTTTCTTTCGGTGCACGTTCTCTTCTTTACTGTATTGGAACGGGTTCCTTTTGGCAATTTGCTAGTGGAATGGCCTCAATCGGTTTGAGCTACTATGCTTTGGAAAGACTAGAAATCTTTCAAATTGGGTTTTTAGAAAGGCTAGTTAAGCTTGCAGCAGAGCAGGGTGCGCCTGCTCTCATCAGACATATGCTTTAAATCTAAAAAATCTTCCATTATTGAAGAAGATCTAAAGAGATCAGATAAGGGCGGCTTTGTGATCGTCCATCAACCACTTTTTTGCCATCTTCAACATGATATGCGATTAGTTGGATGACAATTGCATGAATTTGATCTTTAGGAGGACAGAAATTCATGTATTCTTTTTTATTGCTTGAGTTGGGAAGTGTAAATGGGCGAAGTGCTTCATTGACGCTTGCATTTTCAGGAAAGCCATTAACATAGGGAAAGGAGGGATCGTCTAGTGGGATATCTAGCTGCCAATGGTGATATTTACAGCACTCATTACACATGTAAGTACATGTAGCATCTTCCACAACAATATGTAGCCGAGTTGCTCCGTTAGGAACACCTTCCCAAGAAATAGGAGGAGAAATCCCTCCTCTTGGTGTTGAGCAAGCATATTTTAATGGGATATATTGATCTCCAACTCCCGTCATGGTCACTTTAAAATCAGGGCTATAACTATCTGCTGTTGCACCTGCACAAAATGATGTAAGCTCTTTTTTTTCGCAGGATACGATCAGTAGCATCGTGATTAGAATACAACCAAGTTTAAAAGCTTTCATTGATAAACTCCAAAGTAAGTTGAAGAAGGCCTAAGAGACCTTCTCTGAGCTAAAATTCTTATCTTTTTTAATTAATTTTCCCACTCGAATTTGACAGTCTCCACAAGTTGCTTGCATTCTCTGCAGTAAAATTTTTTTAGAAAATATTGAACAATCTAAATACATTGTAATTCAGAGAAGGTCTCTAAGTTGGAACGTATAGAAAAAAATTCTTTTTAGCAAAGAGTTTTGCTTTTTATATAGATTGCAAGATAGAAAGGGCAGCTTCATGAGCGGCATTTTTAGGTCCTAAGCGCTCTTTTAGCCATTCACACTTTCGTATGCAGCCCTCGCGTCGAAGTTGACTTGCAGCAAGCTCGTTTAAAGATTGTGTCAGTGATTCTTCTGTGAGTTTTGGGCCGAACAATTCGGGGAAAACTTCATCATGAGCAATAACATTTGGAAGGGCATAATAAGGCAAGTGAATGCGGAAGACTTGTGTAGCTAGAAATGTATCTAAAGGGGTGATGGCATAAGTGACAACAGTAGGGACTTGGTGAAGAGCTAACTCTAAAGTGACCGTTCCAGAAGTGGCTATGGCAAGGTGTGTGGCACGCATTAACTCATAGAGGTGATTAGGCTTGATCACCTTGACATTTTCTAAATTGAATTGGTTCAAAAAAGGGAGAAATTTTTCGTCAGAGCATGAAATGGCTAACATGACATCTTTTCTTTCCTTGAGGAACTTTTGAGCAACTTTGAGTTGCAAAGGGAAATTACGTTCGAGTTCTTTTTGACGACTTCCAGGAAATAGGGTAAGCAAAACCTGATCTTCAGTTATTCCGTAATGCTGACGCCAATTCGTATCATATTGATGTGCTTCAATGCGAGAAATTAAAGGATGGCCAATGTATTCAACATCAAGGCGATCTCGGGAAAATAACTCGGGCTCAAAAGGGAGAATCGTCATCAGTTTGTCGAGGTTTTTTTCCATTAGCGGGATACGCCCCTTGCCCCAAGCCCAAACACTTGGACAAACAAAATGAAATAACTTTGAGGAGGTTTTTTTCTTTTTTAAACTACGAGCTAGCCGCAAGTTGAAACCAGGGTAATCGATAAATAGAACGGCTTTTGGCTTCGAAAGTAAAATTTCTTCTCGAATTTTCACAAACATGCGACGCAAATGAGGAAGAGAGGAAAGAACATCGATGAACCCCATTACTTCAAAGTCTTCCATTTGAAGGAAACAGTCAAGACCGGCTTTTCTCATTCGAGGGCCACCAACACCTATCACTCGAAGACTAGGTTGCTCAGCTTGGAGAGCTTTTAGCAATTTTTCCCCATGCAAATCACCACTAGCTTCTCCTGCGAAAATAAAAAGATCATAAGGCTGATTCATGAGACACCTTCCCAGAAATGGTTGATCCAAATCGTTCCTGCTTCAAAAACATGGGGAGCTGTTCCATGCCCTTGGTAGCCAATAGATGGTCCAATGATGAGCTCTATTGGAGCAGAGCGGATGCGATGATTTTTTGCCTCTTCTGCTAACCTGCTAACGAGATCAAAAGCGTTTTTTGTTCCCACTCGTGTATCTAAGTTTCCAATGTAAAAACGAATCGTGCGGTTGTAGAGTTTAGGAATTAGGTTTTCTAAATCAAAATGAGAAACATCTGGCCCCCCTTGAAACTCTTTTGCTTTGCTAAGCCGCGTTTGGGGAGCAAAACCTACGATGAAGCGAATAGCAGGACAAAGCGCAGCAACATGAGAAGCGACAAAGGCCCCTCTAGATAGCCCCATCACACCAAACGCTTCTTCTAAAACAAGCTTTTCCTTGAGAAGATAGTCAATTCCTTTCTTTACGTTATCAAAAAAAGGAGTCAAAAGATCTTTGCCTTCGCTCATTTTTTCTGCCCAATAGGAAATGGCATTTTCAGGTTTTCTTCCTTCTTCATGACCAGGAAGCGTAACAGTAAAGATGCGACACTTGTTTGAGTGAAGGAATCGAACAGGTTGATTGTAGGGGTCTGTTTCTAAAGAGTCTTTTGCGGAAAGAGCGAAGTAAAAAACTGTTGGCAAAGGCCCCTGTTCAAGTGGAGGTCCAATAAAAGAAAACGTCAGGGTATCTGAGATTTTTAAACGAGAGATTTTCATGGCTTTTTACGTGGACGCCGTTTCCGTCTTTTTTTTCTATTGGGAAGTTCATTGGTTTCACTAAACTTTTCGAAAATCTCGTTCCACATGACTGTGGTCTCTTGTAGAGCGGGTTCAATACGCGAGCGAATGTTGAGAAATTGCAAAGCTAAATCGAAACCAGCAACTCGAGGGATGCGAACAGGTTTTTTCTTCCGCTTTGAGAAAGGGGTGATCCGATATTGTGAAACGAGGAGGCTGAGGGTGCTAATGCGTAGACGTCTTGGCAGTTTAAAAAAGGTCGTAAAGACGGAGTCAATCAGTGTACTGGCTTCTTTATAGACATCGCCGAGGTGAGGAATTTTTTCTCGGTCAACAAAATGTTTTTGAAGATGATTTTCTAAAAGGGGAAAGATCAAACAAGCAAGAAGAACAGGACGTTCTAATTGAGGTTGATGAGGCTCTTTAAGGGTTCCATCAGCTTCTTGCAAATAATCATAAATTTCACCACCTTCTGGCATTTCTAAAAACTCAGCAAGAGTGGGAATCAGCTGTTGAAGAAGCCCATGATCGGTCATTAGTTTGAAAAAAGAGCTGGCACTGCCTGACTCTAGCATACGGAGAAGTTCTTCTAGGACACGAGCCTGTGCACTTTTTACAATTTCTTTTTTGCAATCTATAAGGGCTTGCCTTGCTTCTTTATCTACTTCAAAACCATAGCGTGCTTGAAACTTGAGACAGCGGATCATTCGAACGGGGTCTTGCTTAAACCTGAGATAAGGTTGACCAATAGCGCGTAAATATTTCTTTTGGATATCGGGATATCCACCGACATAGTCAATGACCTCTTCTTTTTCACTATCATAAAAAAGGCCATTAATGGTGAAGTCTCGTCTCAAGACATCCTGTTCTGGGTTGCCCCAAATGTTGTCTTCCGTAATGAGCTGCTCATTTTCAATATCTCCAGCGCGGAAGGTTGAGACTTCAATCACTTTTCGACCAAACCGGACATGGGCTAAACGAAACCGTTTCCCAATCAAAATGGCACTGGGGAAAAGGGCTTTAATTTCTTCGGGCTTGGCAGAAGTCGAGATGTCGAAATCTTTTGGTCTTTTTTTTAGAAGGAGATCACGCACACCTCCACCTACTAAGTAAGCAACATAGCCAGAAGCTCGAAGTTTTTCGAGAATATAAAGTGCCTTTGAGTCGATAAGATTGATATCGATCTCATGTTCATCTTTTGGATAAGTTGTCGGTTTCACAATCCTCAAAATTCAATCATTTCATCCATATAGATTACAGGATTGCACTCAGGGGTTCAACCAAAACCTTTAATCATGTATGGTGTTCCATCGCATAAATATCGGTAAAGAAATATGAATTTTTTGAAAGCTTTTGGGGGGGCTCTCCTTGTTGGGGGCACGGCGATAGGAGCAGGAATGCTGGCTTTACCTGTTGTAACAGCAAATGCAGGTCTGCTTCCCTCATATGTGATTTATCTCATCTGTTGGATTTTTAGCGCTTGCACAGGCTTACTTCTTTTAGAAGTTTGTCTTTGGATGCCAAATGATGCCAATATTATTTCAATGGCAAGTCATCTGCTAGGGCCCATTGGAAAAGGGGTGGCTTGGGTTTTGTATCTTTTTCTTTTTTATTGCCTGACGATTGCCTATGTTGCAGGTGGTGGGGCCTTTATTGTAGCTTTATTTGGAGGGAAACTCCCACACATTTTGGGGCTTCTCATTTTTACAGTCATTTTTGGAAGCTGTGTTTATATGGGGACCCGTTTTGTTGACCGCGTCAACGTTCTTCTGATGATTGGCCTTGGGGTTTCTTATTTTCTTTTTCTTTATTTTGGGTCTAGCAAGATCCAATTTGATTATTTCAAAAGAGCAAATGCGATTCCTGCAATTATGGCGCTTCCCGTGATTTTCACGTCATTCAGTTACCAAGGGATTATCCCGAGCCTAACAACCTATCTAGAAAGAAATGCTAAGACGGTCCGTTTTGCTATTCTAGTGGGAACAGCTTTTCCATTTCTGGCCTATATTGTTTGGCAACTGCTCATTACGGGGTTGATTCCTGTCGATGGTCCGCATGGTCTCATGGCAGCAGAAATGCAAGGGAGCACTGCCGTTGAGCCGTTAAGACATGTCTTCCCCAATTCCCCCATTTACTTAGTGGGTCAGTTTTTTGGAGCTTTTGCTCTCACAACCTCCTTTTTGGGAGTGACGCTTGGACTTCTCGACTTTCTTTCAGATGGATTGCAAGTAGCAAAAATTGGCTTGCGTAAGTTTCTTCTTTGCTGTCTTGTTTACATTCCTCCGGTTATCATTGCTGCTTATAATCCTCGTATTTTCTTAACAGCCCTGGGCTATGCAGGAGGAGTGGGGTGCGCACTCCTTTTAGGTCTGCTTCCTGTATTAATGGTTTGGCGTGGCCGGTATTACAAAGATTATGGGGTGTTGCATCGGCAATTGCCTGGAGGACGCATGATTCTCACTTTGCTCATAGTTTTTGTCATCTTTGAGTTAATTGTTGAATTTACTAAGGAGCTTCTATAGTGTTTTGTCCTTGCGGATCCAAAAAACCTTTAGAAGCTTGTTGTGGGCGTTACCTTTCTGGAAAAGAAGATGCTCCGAATCCAGAGGCCCTCATGCGTTCTCGTTACACCGCTTATGCCTTAGGAGATCTCGACTATATTGAAAGAACCATGAAGGGAAAAGCTTTGAAACGTTTTAATCGCATCGCGACTGAAAAATCCTTAGAGGGAACCATTTGGATTCAGTTAACAGTCTTATTGGCTACTGAAGAAGGAGATATTGGAACCGTACAGTTTATTGCATCGTTTAAGCAAGAAGATCAAATGGCTGCGATGCACGAAATCAGTACATTTGAGAAAGTAGAGGGTAAATGGTTCTATGTCGATGGCGAAGTTGGCTAAATGATGACTAACCATTCTTATCATCAACTCTTTTTTATAATAATTGAACTTAAGATCTCAGCCTTGGTAAAATAGAGGCATGGATAAGGGAAGGAGCTAGATTTATGGCAAGTATTGCTGGTGTTACTCAGGCAATCTCACAGACTTCAAAATTTTGAGAGTGTTTACTAAAAAAACGGCATTGCTAATCAAAAATATTTTCAGTAAAATTTCTTCTTTAAAACTGCAAAAAGGAGAAAAGATATGCATTGCCCAAAATGTCACTGTAAAGAGAATACTAAAAGTGGTTTTACAAGAG
>Ga0180434_10003839_pt1 | contig 18809 bp, 12 predicted proteins | sample SS_ome_7_FD_132453 | JGI IMG/M metagenome (GOLD analysis project Ga0180434, IMG submission 132453) | Hypersaline lake sediment archaeal communities from the Salton Sea, California, USA - SS_1_D_2 metaG | ecosystem: Environmental > Aquatic > Non-marine Saline and Alkaline > Hypersaline >...
AGACGCTCAACGCGAAATGATCCGACCGCTCGTGCAGGCGTCGCTTTTCGGCGAGTTGGCGACTGACGGCGTAGATGTAGTTTATGTAATGTACCCGCTCCCGGGAGAGGACGGGGCCGCGCGCGTCGTCGTTTGCGACTTGTTCTGGGGCGAGCCGCGGGTGGTGTTCGACGCCGCCGAGGCGGACTCGGATCTCTTCGTCTCCTCCCTCGTGCTGAGCGAGGGCCGCATCGCGTTCGTTCGGGGCACGGGCGTCGAGGGCGACGTCATACTGCACGTGGAAGATTTGGCGGGCGAAGAGCGCGTGCGCGATATCGACGTCGGCGTCGACTTGTGGTCGAATTTCGATCTCAGGGGCAATCTTCTGGCCTATCAAGCACGGCCGGAGGAGGGGGCGCAACAGCTATTCCTGCTCGATCTGGCGAGCGACGAAGAGCCGGTGCTGCTGGCCGAATTACCGCCGGCAAACATTATCGAAAGCGTTCACATCACCGACAACAAAGTCGTATGGGACGAGTGGACAGGGATCGTCAGCGCGGGCGTTAAAGCCTACGATATTCCGACCGGCGTGACGCGAACCTGGGCGGACGCGGTCGACGGCGAGCTCACCGGCGCCGCCGACAATTACTTCCTGACCGAGGAGCGCGTGCTCGGGAACAACAATTTCACCGAACGCATCGTGATTCGCTTGCGCGAAGTCGACGGAGACGAACGCAAGTTGGCCGATTTTCGGGCCGACGGATTAGCCGGACAATCGTGCATACTCGGCGACCGCGCCGTCTTCGTGAATCCCGATCGCCGCGTAGTGGTCGCGCCGCTCGCGGGCGGCGACCGAGTGAACTTCAGGCCGTTTTGATTCGAGTGCGGACGAGCGATCCAGGCGCATAATACGGCTTGCCGAGACCTATGATCGTTTCGGAAACCGGGATTCAGACTGGCGGTTCAACCGAACGACGCGGGCATGTTGACGCCGGCGGTCGGCGAGCCCGACATTCTGACGGCGCATTTCAAGGCGGAGCGCTTGAAGCGTGCCGATCAAATTAGACGTAATCATCTTTCTACTCAACGATATCATTTTCGCGCGGCCCGAGCATATGGCGGGAAAAATGAGTAAATACCAAATCAAATTCGACGCGTTGGAGTGGCGCTCGCCGCTGGCGGGATTGCGTTTTAAGGCGCATACCCGCGGCGGACGGCGTCTGCGGCTGGTGGAGTATACGCCCGAGATGGCGCCGCACTGGTGCGAGAACGGTCACATCGGGCAGGTTCTGGAAGGTCGTTTTGAGATCAGATACGACGACGAAACGGTCGTCTACGATCCTGGTGACGGGATTTTTATTCCATCCGGCGCGGCCGACCGGCACATGGGTCGGGCTTTGACCGACGTGGTCCGGATCATTTTTGTGGAAGATGCCTGAGGCGTCGTTTTCTGAAAGGCGTTTTTTGGATTATCCATTTTAATTTCAGCGAGACACGGGCGTCCCGTCCGTATTTCTCGGGCGAGTCGCTCGAGCTCTCCTTAATGGGGCGAAAGAAAATCGGCGTCCGACCGCGGGAATGCGAATCGAACGCCAAAATTCCGCATCAAGCCGTTTCGTTTGGCGCCGTGATGCACGGCCTGCCGTGCGCGGCGCTACGGGGCCAGCGTGCCGGTGCACTCGACATGCCAGAGCGTGTTGATCATCCCGCTGAGGATTACCTCGTAATCCGTGACGGACGAGTAGGTCAGATTGGCGCCGTCGCGCGCGAACTCGATTACGCACGCGCCCGTGCCCTCTTCCGTCAAGGCGTTTTTCACGCCGGAGTGCTCGAGCTGGAGCACTATGCGGCCGCTGTCGTCGTCATACTGCGTGATCGCGACGGAGACCGTGAGCGTGCCCGTGTAAGTCCCTTGAGTTTCCGTCAAAGTCACCGTATCGCCGACCTGATTAACCTGTGCGACGAAGACGACGCCGCCTTCGGATTGGCCGTAACCGGGTATGGAGAATTCGATCGGCAGGCCGTCGGCGTTAAATGCGAAATTGATATTATCGTTCCAGGATTGTTCGAGCCCCAGCGGGCCGCCGAGCGACTCGCTCTTGGTGCAAGCGACGGCGCCGGAGTACGCCCCGGTAAATGCAGTTTGCGCGGGCGTGTCGTCGTCGCCGCCGTCGCCGCCGTTAGCGTCGCCGTTATTGTCGCCGTTGTCCTGGCCGTCGTTATTCGCGTCGGCGGGCGGATCGTCGTTGGTCGGTTGAGCGGCGCCGCCGACGCTGGCGCCGTTGTCGTCGTTGTTAGTCGAGGCGCCGTCGTCGGGCGTTTGATTGTCGGCCGGGGCGGCGTTGTCCGCCGGGGTTTGAACGTCCGGGGTATCCAGGATGTTATCAACGCCGGTCGTCGTCGGGCAGCCTCCCAACATCAAGCTCGAGAGACACAGTGCAATCGTCAGACATCCGATTTTAGTTTTCATGCTTTCTAGCTCCTTGGCTCTCCTCCCGGAAGGTCCGCTCCGGGGATTTGCTTCATGGGCGGGACGGCGATGCTCATAAAAACAGCTTTGTTCGCCGTCCTTCCCCGACCAGCAATCGATCACGATTACCGCCGACCCTCACTAATCATCATAGGACCGCAATCAAGCGCGGGTCAACACGAAGCCCAACTCGACGGCAGGGCTTTCTATTTAGGCGGCGGCATTATCAGCCCCACGACCAAGCGAAGCGGTGCTTGAAATGATGGTAGTACAGCCCGATTACGCGCATCGTAAAGACGTTGGCGTAAACCTCCAGCAGCGTCAACGCGGCGGTCATGCCGGCGACGGTCGCGAACGAGCTTAGCGCGCCGCCGCCGCCTCCCTCTAGTACGAAGGTTGACAACAAAGCCGGACCAACCACGCCGACATATGCCAGGATGACGACCAACAAGTAGACGTGCGGGCATTTCAGGATTGTGATGACGATTAGATCGAAACGTACCAATGCCGCCGGCCCGCCGACCGCTGTTACCAGTAATATCATCGGCCAGAGAATGACCGAGAGCAGCAGGATGCCGCCCTGCAACTGCCCCCCGCCCTGCGTTACGTCGAAAGCGGCGGCGAAGTCGCCCGTTATGGCGGCGAGGAAATGTCCAGCGGCTTCATACGTGTTCATTTGATTGAATACCGTCAAATAGACCAAACCAAGAGCATAAGGAATCATCGCCACGAACCAGGTAATCAAGTATTTGATGAGCGGCCACAGGATTCCCTCCACCCAGTCGCCGACATTCAGATCCGGAAGATTATCCTCGCCGCTGGCGGCGCCCAGTACGACGTTCAGCTGGAAGGCCATGTACCAACCGATAATGATGATATTGCCGAGCACGCCGAAAATCCCGCCAAAAGACAGCAGTAGAGGCAGGCACATCATTAAAACCACGATGCCGAACGTTACGCTGTCGCCCAGCGAACGGAAAAACAGCAAGGACTTCACGACATCGCGCAGGTAGGCGACCGTACCCCCGGCGGATTGACCGTCCACCGTCGGCTCTAACGAGCCGGTTTGCGAGGGCGCGAATCCGGAGAAATGCTCCGGCGCGGGGATCGGCGGCGGCTCGTCGCTCTCCCGCGTCGTTCCCGCGCTCAGCGACGACAACAACTCGTCGCCCACGTCCTGAGATTCCGCGACCAACAAGAACGGTTCACCGCAGTGCTTACACTTGCCGCGCCGGCCGAGATACTTGTCGGACACGCGATATTGTCGCGCGCAAGCCGGGCATTGAACTGTCGCCGCCATCTCATGTCCCTTTTTATTTAAGAGCCGGCGACACACTGTTTTATTGTTTCTGGATGTGGCGCCTTGTCGGACGATACATGCGAGCACTATACGCCAGTTGGAAATATGACGACATTATAAATATCGATTCGATCCGGAACGGATGTAGGCGGTGTCCGCGGGTTCAACTCGACCGCTGGTTTGTGAGTCGCGATTATCGCGGAAAAACCGCGGCGCCCAGGGGCAGCGGCACGCCGGAATTATTTCTGAAAAAGCTAGCCCGGCTCATTATCCGGCTGATCCGCCGATTCCTCCGGCGACTGCGCCGTTTGTTCATCCCCTTCGGCTTCCTCTTCCTCCCGCGTGCTGGGAACGTACGCGGCGGCGACGACGCGGTCGTCCTTGTCGACGCGAATCAGGCGCACGCCCTGCGTGGCCCGGCCGATGTCGCGCAACTGATCGAGCTTCATTTTCAGCAGAATGCCCTTCGAGGTAATCAGCATCAGGGCGTCGTCGTCGGTCACGGCGCGCAAGGCCACCACCGGTCCGTTGCGCTCGGTGGTTTTGATATTAATGACGCCCTTGCCCCCGCGGCGCGTCAGCCGGTACGCGTCGATTTCCGTGCGTTTGCCGTAGCCGTTTTCGCACACGGTTAGCAGACTCTGTTCCGGCGCAATCACGGCCATGTCGATGACGACGTCCCCGGTTTTGAGATTGACGCCGCGCACGCCGCGGGCGGTGCGCCCCATTGGTCGTACGTCGCTTTCCTTGAAACGGCAGGCCATCCCCTCGCGCGTACCGAGCACGATTTCGTCGTCGCCGGAGGATAGCGAGGCCTTGATCAGGGAGTCGTTCAGGTCGAGTTTGATCGCCTGGATCCCGCTGGGCCGCGGTCTCGAGAAGCTCGAGAGCGCGGATTTCTTAATAACGCCGTTCTCGGTCGCGAAAATTACGAAGTTCTCCTCGAACTCGGACACCTTCAGGATCGCCATGTGCCGCTCGTTCGATTGCATCGTAAGAATGTTCGCGAGCGAACGTCCGCGACTCGTGCGTTGCATGCTCGGGATGTCGTATACGCGCAGCCAGTAGACGCGCCCGCGATTGGTGAAGACCAAGAGGTAATCGTGCGTCGAGGCCACGCGCATGTGCTCGATGAAATCGTTGTCCTTGCTTTCAGTGCCGCGAATGCCGCGTCCGCCGCGGCCCTGGCTGCGAAAAACGCCGACGGGCACGCGCTTGACATAACCCTGGTGCGAGATCGTGACGACGACGTCTTCCACCTCGATCAATTCGTCCATCGCCAGATCGCGCACGGCGCCCGCGATTTGCGTGCGGCGCGGATCGGCGTACTTGCTCTTCATCTCGCGCATGTCCTCGGAGATGATGTTGAGCACGCGGCGTTCGTCGCCGAGGATAAGCTCGTAATCCTCGATCTCCGCCGTCAGCTTCGTATAATCGGCCGCCAACTGCTCGATCTCCAGACCGGTCAGCTTGCGCAATTGCATCGCCAGAATCGCGTCGGTTTGCGTGTGCGTGAGATGCTGGTCGATCGTGACGGCGCGCCGCACGAACGCCTCGGGCGCCAGACGCGCCACGGTCGCCGTTTCGCTCAGCCGCAGCGGCTTGTCCATCAAACGACGCCGGGCGGCATCCACGTCGGGCGACGTCTTGATAATTTGAATGATCTCGTCGATGTCCGAGACGGCGAGGATCAAACCCTCGAGTATGTGGGCGCGTTGCCGCGCCTTACGCAGCAAATATTGAGTTCGTCTGCGAATGACCTCCACGCGGTGCTTGATGAACTGTTCGATCAGTTGTTTGAGGTTCAGAGTCTTGGGCACGCGATTGACCAGCACTACGTTGCTCGCGTGAATGGCGCCTTGCAGGGGCGTGTATTTCCACAACTGATTAATAATCACGCCCGCGTTGGCGTCCTTCTTCAGCGGAATCACCAGGCGAACCATCTGCTTGCGGCCCGACTCGTCGCGCAAGTCGTCGATGCCCTTGATCACGCCGTTCTGGATGGCGTCGACGATGCGATCCTTGATCGTCGGTAACAACACCCCGTAGGGAATCTCGTCCACGACAATCAACTCGCGCCCGGATTGGGTCTCTTCCGTGTGGATTACGCCGCGCAAGGTAATCGACCCGCGTCCGGTTTCGTACGCGTCGCGCACTCCCTGCGTCCCGCAAATGACGCCGCCGGTGGGAAAGTCCGGCCCCGGGACGAGTTTCATCAATCCGTCGACGTCGATGTCCGGTTGATCGATCACGGCGACGATCGCGTCACAGATCTCGCCGAGATTGTGCGGCAGCAAGCGCGTGGCCATACCCACCGCGATGCCCTCCGATCCGTTCACCAGCAGGTTCGGGAACCTGCTGGGCAGCACGACCGGCTCCTGACGCGTGCCGTCATAATTGTCCTCGAAATCGACGGTCTCCTTGTCGAGGTCGGCCAACATCTCCTCGGCCGGTCGCGCCAGACGCGCTTCCGTATACCGCATGGCGGCCGGCGGGTCGGCGTCGATGCTGCCGAAATTGCCCTGAGGATCGACCAGTATCGCCCGCATACTCCATTCCTGCCCCATGCGAACCAGGGTGGGATAGATGACTCCCTCGCCGTGCGGGTGGTAATTGCCGCTGGTGTCGCCCGCGATTTTGGCGCATTTGCGATGGCGCGAGCCGGGCCGCAAGTGCAAATCGTTCATCGCCGCCAAGATGCGGCGTTGCGACGGCTTGAGCCCGTCGCGCACGTCCGGCAACGCTCGCGCCATGATGACGCTCATGGCGTAAGTCAGATAAGATTCTTGCATCTCCACGGCGATCGGGGTGTTTGTTTCCGCCGAGGGCGTTGATATATCGCTCATGTTTTATCCATCATTGGTGTCGGCCGAAGCGGCCGGTCTATCTCACCCGAGTGCGCCGCCGCGGAAAAACGTGCGGGTTTGGCGGGCCGCCGCTTTAGAGATGGGGGACGCGAATCGTAATTCCATTCGTGCCCCCCGCGGCTAAAGCCATGGGCCGCTCACTAGGGTTTTCCACACGCTTTGGATTATAAGCGATAATGCGCGTCGTGGCAGCATGCCGGGGCCTTAATCCGCGGCCGATGCGCCGGTGAGGATTCGTTAATCCGAATACGAAATCCCGGCGAGAGCCGGCGCCAGGGCCAGGCGTTCCTCTCGTGGCACGCGCCGGCGCTTCGCGTTCGGACGCGGCGCGCTTGGTCGTGCCGCGTAAAATGGAGCGGCCCGACCGCGGATTGGCGAGCCATGCCGCGCGAATCGACGGACGTCGAAATATGAGCGTTGTCATTGCGGGGGGGCGATTGTTTGTGATAATTGGCGTGAGGCGGACTGTCATGATGAGTCAGGGAGAATCAATCGCCGAACTCCCGGCCGTAACGAAGCCGAGGACCGCTCCGCCGTGGCATGTGATATTGCTCGACGACGACGATCATACTTACGAATACGTGATAGAGATGCTGAGTAAGCTGTTTCGGCACAGTCTTGAAAAAGCTTATCAGATGGCTTGTGAAGTCGATCGAACCGGTCGGGTTATCGTCGAAACGACGACCTTCGAGCGAGCCGAGTTGAAACGCGACCAGATTCACGCCTACGGCCCGGATTGGCGGCTGGTGCGCTCGGCGGGTTCGATGTCGGCGACGATCGAGCCGGCGGAATGACCGGCGACGCGTGAAAAACGAGCAGGAGAAACGAAACATCGTGAAAGCCCCAAGACCTCGTCAGCCCGTAAGCCGGCGCCGCGCGGGTGCGATCTGTTTATTGACGCTGGCAATGTGCCCCGCCGTTCGCGCGGCCGATTATAATCCCGCGAGATCAACCTCCGCCCTGTTGGTTGATCTGGCGCGAGATCATGGATTGAATTGCCGCGGGCGGCAGACGCCGGCCGATTTGCTGCGAATCAGCACGCTGTTGAAGGCCGCCGCGCGGCTGGATCAAAGCAACGCGCGCGCCTACGTATGGCTATACGAGTTGGCGCTGCGCGGCGACCGTCCGGACGAAGCGGCCGAAATGCTGGCACGGATCGTGTCGGCGGATCCGGACAACGCCTCGGCCTTCGCCAACTGGCTGGTGACCGGGCCGCCCGATGTGCAGACCGTCGAACAACGCCGGGACTGGCTGACAAGATTGCTGGGTGAGCATCAGCATCCAGAACGACAAGCACTGATCCACACGCACCTGGCCGTTGCGACCTGGCAACAGACGGATCGCGAGGCCGCTTGCCTGCACTTGGAGACGGCGCGACTGCTTTGGCCGGACTGCCCCGAGGCGGCGCTGGCCGCGCTTGAGCCGACCGATCCCGACGCTCCGATCGAACAACGGCTCGCCGTTTTGTTGCATGCGCTGGCGCTGAATCCGCTGGATGTCGAGTTGAGCTGGCAGGTCGGATTGCTGCTGCATACAAACGGATTCGCGGCGGAGGCTCAGCCCTTTTACGAGTACGCGCTCAGCGTTCACGAGAAGCTGACGCCGAACGAGCCGCCGGCCTCTAGCCGCCTGCTCGATCTGACGCGGTGCGCCTTGGCGCGCGGGGACCGGGCGGCGGCGGATGAATACGCCCTGCGAGCGGCCGGCGCAGAGCGCGGCACGTACGAGGCGCGTTTTCTGCTCTTCTGGTTGTTCGAGAACCGCCCCGCGCCGCCGTTGCTCGAACAATTGCAGGCGTCTTTGCCGGCTAACTTCGCCGAGATCAAGGCGCCGGCGGACTGGCCGGCCGAGTTGGTCGCGGAAGCGGCTTGGTATTACTGCATAATCGATCAACAACCGCAGCGGGCCTTGATGTTGGCCGAAAACGCCGCCGAACGCGCCGCGGGCGCCACGTTCGCGACGCGCGTTTTAGGCTGGGCCCAGGCGCTGAATAATCGCAACGAGGATGCGCGCGGCACGCTGGCGTCGATCGCGAAAATCGACGCCTACGCGGCTTATCGTTTGGGGTCGTTGATGCTGGAGGCCGGCGAACGGGACGCCGCCGCGAGCGTGATTCGCGAGCTGTCGTTCATTCCGCAAGCGGGGCGGGCGCGGGTCCTGTTGGACGCCCTGGAGACGCCGCTGCCGACATCGCTGCCGGCTCGGACGCGTTTCCCCGAAGTGCTGCAAACTCTCGACAACTTTGACCGCACGGTGTTCGACTTGCATAAGCACTTGGAGCGGTACCTGAAGGCCGAGGTTAAGCTGGCGGATTCGAGTTTTTTGCCGGGCGATCCGTGGCGGGTGATATTCTCTCTGACAAACACCGGATCGTTCCCGATTACGCTGGGGCCGGACTGGATGGTTAATCCGGTCTTCTTGCTCTCGTTTCACGTCGAGGGCGATCGAACGCGCGATTATCCGAATTTGATGACCGTGAGTTTGGACCGGGAGCGCATAATCATGCCCGGTGAATGCGTGCAATCGGTGCGCACGATCGACATCGGACCGCTTCGCAAAACGGCTCGACGGGCGCCGCAGCAATTGCAAAGCATCACAATGTCGGCGATTCTGGATCCGCAAAAAGCGCCGCAAGGCTGGCGTGCGGCGCCGACGGGATTGACGCTGCGTCCGGCGGCTTTCGTGCGGCTGCCGGCGAACACCGATCCGGAGGCATGGCGGGTACGCTTCGCTCAATTGAAAAACAAATCACTACTGGCGCGATATCACGCGCTGGAAACCATCGCGGAGTTGCTCGGCGAATCGCAACGGGCGGCGACCAAGCGCCTAACCTACCGACCGCGGTCGATCCCCGCCGACCGCGCGCGGCAGGCGCTGTTGGCGGCGTTGCGCGACGAATCCTGGGAGATGCGCGTGCGTGCGCTGGAAGCGTTGCAGGCGGCCGGTCTGGATCAAACGCTGCTCGCCGCGGCGCGCGACTGTCTTGACCATCCGCACTGGGCCGTGCGTTTGACGGCCGTAAGGCTGTTGGCGCGTCAAGGCGAGGCGTTCGCGGAGACGGCTAAACGCTTAGCGGAGCAAGATCCGGATGATCTCGTGCGCGCGTTGGCGCGCAGTTACATCAAGGAATAATGAGCCCGGTCGTTAACTCCGCCGATGATATGGTGATCGACGCCGCCCGCTTAAACGGCGCCCCGGGACGTCTGTTGCGCCGGGTTTTGGCGGCCCTGGTGCTGTGCGGGTGCATCGGCGCCGCCCTGACTTTCAATCAGTCGGCGGTTCACTGGCGCGCCGACTCCAACGACAGCCACTACTACGCCTATTGCGGCTGGCGGGTTTCCCAGGGGGCGATTCCGTACGTTGACGTTTGGAACAACAAACCCCCGGGCGCCTGGTGGCTGAACGCGCTCGGGTTTCATATTTGCGGAACGGGGCCGAATCGTGAAATCTTGATCTGCTCGGTCGCGCTGGCGATTACGATTCTCGGCTTTATCGCCGTGTCTCGCACCGCCTACGAAGCCTCGTTGTGGCCGCTCGCGTTGATCGCCGGGTGCGTAATACTTACGCAGATCCGCTATCAGTGCGGCGGAAACCGCACGGAGACGTTCGTCGTACCCTGCGAAATTCTGGGCGTGTTGGGCTATCTACGCTGGAGGCGCGGCGGGGGTTGGGGTTGGTTGGCGGGCGGTTGCTTTTTCGCCGGCGCCGCGCCGCTGTTTAAGCAGGCGGGTTTGGCGGCGTTGGGAGCGTGCACGCTGCATTTCGCCTGGTCGCTGCTCATGCGACTACGCTCCGCCCCCGCGCGAGACGCAGGGCCATTATGGAAACCATGGTTAATCGGCGGATTGGCCGCGGCGACGCCGTTGCTGTTGACGGCCCTGATACTGGCCGCCCAAGGGGCGCTGGGAGAGGCGTATTTCGCGGTTTGGAAATTCAACCGGGCTTATTTTGAGGTAAACGACGCGACTTGGTTCTCGCTGGGGCGGGCGGTTGACTCGTATCGCGAGGCGGCGTCTCCGCTCCATGGGTTGGGTTTATTAGCCTGCGCGGGCTTGTTTATGGCGATGCTTAGACGCCGCGAAAAATACATTAGCGCTGAACCACGCGATCTCCCAGGGCCGGGATTATTTTTTATATGGCTGCTGCTGACGTTCTATTTCGCCGGCGTCAGCCCCGGGCGGCAGCCTTACCACTTGGCGACCGCGTTGGCGCCGCTGGGTTTGCTCGCTTTGTATCCGTTGAACCGGCTGGTCGATCGGCGAACGTTGGGGCGGCGTATCGTGGCGCGTCCCTCCATGGCCGTCGTCGTCGTGTTATATCTGTACGTCCTGGCGGCGTTGGGCGGCGAGAACTTCAGACAGGCGAGCGCTTGCTGGACCGTCAAGCCGCGGTGGTGCGCCTTGCGGCGCGATCCGCCCGCGGCATATGAAGTCCAAGCCGCCGAGATCAGGCGTATGACGGGGCCGGAAGATACGATTTATGTTTGGGGGTGGAGTCCGGGGACGTATCGTTACGCCTTGCGTCACAGCGTGTCGCGCTTCTCTACGTTGGAAAAGCTCGGCCAGGTCGGCGAGCACGCGGAGTTCATCTATTTCGGCGCGATATTAGACATTCGCGAAAAACCGCCGACGGTGTTCGTCATCTCCGGCGGCGATTTACGCGCCATGTTGACGCCGCCCATGAACGAGTTCGCGCGCTGGATCTCCGACGAGTACGCTGATCACGGCGATTTCGAGGGCATGCACATCCTGGTTCGGAAGGCGTCCAAGCCCTAGCGTCGTCCGCGCGCTAACCGCTAATGCGAACAACGCTATTTGCCGCCCGCGCGAACATTCGCTACCCTGCCCGTTTCAATGACATCGGGAGAAAATGCGTGCTTATCATAGCGATCGGTCCGGCGGTTGAATGCGGGGCGGCGACATTCTGGTTCTGGGCGACTTGCCTGATCGGACTGGTCTGGCTCAAACGCCATATCGATTTGATTAAAGGCAGAAACGAGCCCGTCTTACAGCCGGATGAACCCGGCGTCACGGACGCCGAACTGCCTGGCTTGACCGTATTGGTGGCCGCGAAAGACGAAGAGGACAACATCGGTCGGTGCGTCGAGGGCTTGTTGCGACAGGAGTATCCAAACGTTCGTTTCATCGTGACGGATGATCGCAGCAACGACCGCACGGGCGCGATTATCGACGAATTGGCCGCGCGCGACGAGCGTCTCAAGGCAATCCATGTCGAGACCCTTCCGCCCGATTGGTTCGGAAAAAACCACGCCATGCACACGGGCATGCGACGAGCCGAGAGCGAATTGCTTTGCTTTACGGACGCGGATTGCGCGTTTGACTCGCCGCATCTGCTGGCGGCGGCTGTCCGCTATACATTGCGTGAGAAGGTGGATTTTTTATCCGTGTTGCCGCGGCTGGAGACCGAAACGTTGTGGGAGCGCGTGATTCAACCGGTCGCCGGCGCGATCATGGTTTTCTGGTTCCCGCCTCAGAAGGTCAACAGTTCGCGCTCTTCGCGCGCATACGCCAACGGCGCCTTCATGTTGATGACGCGGAAGACTTACGATGCGCTGGGCGGGCATGCCGCCGTCAAGCAAACCTTGAATGAAGACATGCATATGGCGCGCCTCGTCAAGGCGATCGGGCGGCGCCTGCGAGTTATCCGCGGCGGCGATCTGTACCGCGTGCGGATGTATACGGGATTCGCACAGATATGGAAGGGTTGGTCCCGAATCTTCTTCGGGTGTTTCGGAACGTTTCCACGCCTGCTAGTCAGTTTTTTAATGCTTTCGATTTTCAGTTTGTCGCCTTACTTGACGCTCTGTCTGTCACCCTTGGCCGGCGTTAATTGGTGGTGGTTCGCCGGCGCCGGCGCCTTCGCGATTCTCTCGCAGCAGAGCATCCTGTGGCGATTCTACGGCATCTCTGGCAACGGCCCGCCCTGGGCCATGACGTACCCGATCGGCGCGGCGTTTTGTTTGGGAATGACGCTGAACGCCATGCGACGTCTGGGCGGTAAAGTCACGACCACTTGGCGCGGAACCACGTATCAAGGCGGTTCCCAAACATCCACCTAATCCGCGCGCCAGCCGTAACTTCTTTATTAATAGTGACTTCAGTAATATCTTCAATTGTTTACCCAACCTGTAGCCGTCATAAGTCTTGATGGCGACAAGATATAGTGTCGTTTGACCGATAATTTGGCGAGATTTATTTGACAGTCGGCATATGTTAGGGTATTATTCGTATAGTCATGCAGGGATGCACGAGGCGCCTGCTTGAATCGGCTATCGCAAAGGAGTGCGTGGTGACGACGGATCATTATCAAGACGGTCAAGCGTTATGCGTGCTTGGGCCGGGGGGGAGTTATCGCGAAGCGATTTCCCGAGCTGGTCCGGGGATGTTTGACCTGCAAAGCACCCCGCTCACGGATGAGGAAGTGGTTGCATTAGCGCGTGAACTCGGGGAACGTCTCGATTATTTGAAAATGCAAATACCGTCGCTAGATGTCGTTGATGCTTCCGACATGAAAGTTTGGTCGTCGGCCAGGCGTCAACTTCCGCCTGTGGTTTATGGCTCACTCAGCGCGTACTTATTAGAGGAATGGACGGATGGCTCGTGCGAAACGTACGAAGAGAACACCGCGGCCGATCACGCCAAAACAACTGCGCATCCTGACCTTCATCCGGGATTATTGCCACACGCAAGGTTATTCTCCGACGATGCAGGAGTTGGGCGACGAGTTCGGAGTAAGCAAGGTCACCGCGTTCGAACACGTGTCCGCCCTGCAAAAAAAAGGCTATCTGCGTCGCACGAAGCACAAGGCACGCTCTTTGCGACTTAAAAGTACGCTCGAATTCGCGGACGAACGCTCCACACGACTTCCGCTGGTCGGCACAATCGCGGCCGGTCTTCCGATAGAAGCTATCGAGAACCGGGACGTGCTCGATCTCGAGGAAATGTTCATGTCGCCTTACGGAAATTACGTATTACGCGTCAAGGGCGACAGCATGACTGGCGATTGCATAGCCGACGGAGATTTGGTCGTCTGTGAGAAACGACAAACGGCGCGCGACGGCGAAACTGTCGTGGCGCTGGTTAACGGCGAAGAAGCCACGCTGAAACGCTTTTTCAAAACAACGCGCGGCATCCGCCTCGAAGCGTCTAATCCCAAATACAAGCCGATCGTCTCCAAGGACGTCCAAATCCAAGGCGTGGTGGTCGGCGTGATGCGGCGCTATTAGAGCAGCCTTAAAAAGCCTATAGCGGCCGACGCCCCTGTCGGCCGAGAACGCCAGTAACCACATACATCAGAAACGGGGGATCGACCGCTACATCTGGATTCATCACGCTCTAAATAGGCCGCGGCGGCGCGATTGAATTAGGCCGCTTCGTATATGACGGATAGAGCGAGGGCGTCTTGGCAGAGAAGTACATGGTCGATGGCTGCTATGCCGCCGTTTAACGGAGCAGCGGCTGAGCGCCGGACGCTTCTCTCAATGCCGGTAACACGTCGCGGGAACGCATCACCGGCGCCAATTCACCGAGCGTGGTTAATACGAAGGTGGTGCTGTTTATGCGGTTTAACGAGCCGTGCGTGCTGGCGACGCGGCCGATCATGAAGGCGAACAGACGCGAGCCGTAGCAGGAACCATCGCGCAAATTTACGAGCACGTCGGGCGGGAATTCCACCAGATTAAAGAAGGCGCCCCAGATCCGCTCCAGCGGATCGGGATAAAAATGCTCCGCAGAGGCGGCAAACAACGCCGTAGCGTCTATCTCTCCGCGCTCGTTGACTTTCCCGGCTTGTTTCAAACTCCGTTCGATCGCGGCGAGTTTCAACGGATCCGATTCTTGAAAGTCGTATATGAACCCTTCCGAGCCTTGACGGATGTACGCCGCGCCGTTCTGGTCGCGAACCGCTACGCCCAGTTCGTCTGGATAGCAGGCGAACTCGACCGACGGATGATTCAACAGGCAGGCGGCGACGCGCTCGGGTTCGTTCGTGAAAAACGCCGCATAGGTCACCAAGCCGTATCCGGCGGGCGCCACGTCTTTCGGCGTGTGCAACGATTTCGTTTGCCGAAAACCCCCGGCCTCAAGCGTTTTGCGAAAGGAGACTCGTTCGTTTACGACCAGGTTGTGACCGTGGTCGGCGACGACCGTGATGTTTGCGCGGCCCTTGCGTTCATAGATGATCCGTTCGCACAGTCGGTCTATCGTGATTAAATAATTCAGGATCGCCTCGCGGCCGCCGCGCGTACCCAGGCCGGCCGTGCCGACGGAGTAAGCGGCGGCTTGCCCGGCGTCAATCTTTCTGAACGCCGCGAGCATTCCCTTCAGCTCGTGTTCGAATACGGCTTGCGGATTGAGATACGCCAGACCGTCCCACCAGAACGAGCATCGATAATCCATGTATTCCATCCAAGGTGAATTCTCGCCGCTGAGATAGACGGCGGCGCCGTCGGAAAAGCGGTTCGCCGCGCGATCGAAGCGGCGCGCCTCATAGGCCCGGCAACGACCGGCGTGGAAAAGCCGTGACAAAGCCAGATCGGTCATGGCGGGGAAACAGCAGATGACCTTTGAAGGCGGGTGAAAGAATCGGAAATATCCCTCGCGGTACAGCTCGTCGACTAGTTCGAAAGGAACCCCGTCGAGCACGATGATAAAGTGCGGGCAATCGTCGGCGCTGATCTGATCGAGGCGGATGCGTTGCTCGGCGTCCTCCGATCGGCTGGAGAAATCGAGAGCATATTTGCGACCGTCGGGGCCTTGATATTGCCAGAAGTCCGGGAGACGGTCGCCGTCGGTGTCAAAGGAAAGGACGGAGTCCTCGCCTTCCGCGTGGACGCTGATCGGCGCCGGGAAGCCGGGTGTTCCAACGCAACCCATGCCCGCCATGCCGACGGCGACGGCGAACGTAAACGCGCGGACAATTCGGACGGCGGTCAGTTGCGGCACGCATGATCTCATGAGGCCTCCTTGGCGAGGGCGCTTGGCGTCCTGAGGCTGAAATTCGCGGCGTCGTCGCACGTCGCCAAGCGACGGAGTTTTTAAATCCGCTCTAGGCGGACAGCATCTCGCGAATAATACGACAGACGTTCGTGTCGGCGTCGGCGTCCTCCAACGGTCGAACGATTTCCTCCAGTTGAGCAATCATCAAACTTCGCCAGCTCTCGTCATCCAAAAGCTGTCTTGCGACGCGGGCTATTTCTTCCGTGTCGCGTATGAAGGGCATGAATTCCGGGACGATGCGTCGCTTGCCGAGAATGTTGACCAGCGACAAGTGCGGCGTCTTGATGATGTAACGTCCCAGCAACGGGTGAATCCAGCGCAGCAATCGCCCGGCTTCGTACATCACGATCATCGGTTTGCGGTAATAAGCCACGTGCAGCGTCGCCGTGCCGGAAGCGGTCAGTACAAGGTCGGCGGCGGAAAGCAGGCTGGCGTTGTCGTCGACGATGATTTCGGCGTCGATGCGGCTTTGGTCCACGATGCGCCTGATTTGTTCGGCGCGTGAATCAGAGACCGCGGAAACCGCGGCGCGGACGTCGACGCCGCCGCGCCGCAATTTATGCAGCACGTCCAGTTGTCGCGGCAAAACGGAGTCGATGACATGGCGCCGCGAGCCGGGCATGATTGCCGTCAGCGGATCGCCGCCGGCACGCAAGCGCGACACGGTTTTGTGATCGGGGGCTTCGCGCCGCAACGTTTTGAAAAGAGGATGCCCGACAAACTCCGCGTCGACGCCGGCCCGGCGGAAGTATTCTTGCTCGAACGGCAAGATGCACGCCAAGCGATCCACGGTTTTTGAAATTAGTCGGTTACGTCCCGCGCGCGACGCCCAGGTTTGCGGAGCGATGTAATAGAGCACGGGGATGCCGCGTGCTCGGGCCTTTTTGGCCAGGCGGAGATTTAATTCCGGCGAGTCCAGAAAGATCGCCAAATCCGGCGGTTCACGATCCCAGGATTCTTCGACGGCTTTAACGGCTTTTAACGCTCGTCCGAGGATGCTGACAACGCCGGTCAACATGGCGGCGTGTGATGTGAGATCGAATATTGTCTCGGCGCCGGCGTCAGTCATTCGCGGACCGGTCAAGCCGTGAAACGAGCAGTTCGGCAGTTCGGTCGCGGCTGTGCGCAGCAACGCCGCAGCGTGAACGTCGGCCGAGTCTTCGGCCGCCGCGATGAAAATCCGAACTGTCGGCGGTGTAAGATTATCCATGAATTCGTGCGTCCTGGAGCCTGAGAGAATCCTACCAGACAGCGGTTGGCTTGGCATCCATGGTGCGGCGGGGATCTTGATATGAAAGCGGGGCGAAAGATCGTTTCGATCTTCCGCCCCGAAGGTACGCAAAAGAGAGTCTGACTCTACGGAATCAGGTACGAGTCAGTCTGAAGCAGCGGTACAATGGAAGCGCTCGAATCTCCAAATCGTCCGATTAAGCTGTTAATCTGATTTTGGAAACCCGCAACGCCTTCTACGTTGCCGACAGCACTGTAGATGTTGTCGTTATTGATGCCGGAGATGGGTTTCCGCTGGAAATCCGCGTGTCCGTCAACGTAAAGAATGTTCTGGCCTTCGTAGTTGTGATTCCGGCTGTTGTATGGCCGCCATCCCTCGTTGCTCTTCTTGATGACAGCGATAGGATTATAGCCGAACTCGGTGAACCATGCTACCGGCGTCTCAACTCCGCTGACCTCGTCGGGATAGGCGCCGACGCCGGTTTGCACCTCTTCATCAAATTGCATGTAATACGGGCCCTTGTCGGCCGCGATCGGCATGCGCGTGTCCATGTTTTCGCGCGGACGTCCGCGGCGTCCGAACGGCGTCTGATACGCGTAACTCACCTTGCTGTAGCCCGCGAAATCAAACCTGGTCACTCCGGGACGCGCGGCTTCGTCATCGCCGCTGCCCCCGCCCGAGGTTGCATAATCGCCGAGGTTCCGCATGTTGTCTTCTTCATCATTGGAACTGGGGCAGATGAAGGAACCCGCGGTTTGCTGGCCGCCTGCAATTAATAAGAACAGCGAGCGGCTGGCGTGGCTCTTATTGGTCAACTCCGTGCCGGGCCTGGTCGGTTCGTTGTACATGTAACCCATTTGTTTGAGATAGGTGAAACCCGTGACTTGCGATGGAGGTCCTTCTTCTATCGTTCCCATCTTGAACCAGTGAACCGGGAACCATTCCTTGTTGTCATTGGCATAAATATGCATGCCTTGTCCGATACCGCGTTGGTTGGACGCGCAAACCGCTCTTTTGGCTAGCTCGCGAGCCCGCGACAAGCTCGGCAGCAGAATGGAGATCAGCAATGCGATGATCGCCACCACCACCAGCAACTCAATTAGTGTAAAACCTTTTCGTTTCACGAAAGCCTCCTGAAATCCTTTGTCCGTTAACCTGGTCACGATTAGCGTCGCCGCTGTGTTGAAATCGTTGACACCACTACCTCAAAAACCCAATGAAGACATCTACAAATCACGCGCATAACATGCGCGTGTTCTCCGGGTTCGACCAATCGCCGCGTGTCGCGCAGCTCCACACACTGAAGCCGCGCCAGGCGCCTGACGGACTCAGACACCACGCGAATTATCCACAACTGTTGTCGAGTTTCAAGCACGCTTTCGTCGTCTTGGCCTAAAAAAAGAGGATTGGCCGCGACGGCAAAACTGGCGCCTTACCGGAGGGATTTTAAGAGGCGGGAATAATCTACTGCCGTAACCCTTAAACAGGCACGACCGAATGACAAAAAGTATTTATAATTGCTTGATCAGCATATCAGCGCCTCAGCTAATCCCTACTTTACGCTGAAATATTATTACCGGGCCTGTCGGTCATGTCAAGCCCATAATTAGATCTCCACCTCCATCACGGGCTGGTTCTCAAGGAAATCCGGTCGATATCGGCCACTCGCCACCGTCCCAACAGCATTTCGGCCGCCGCCGACAAATAGGGAACGTTCAAGTTTGTCGGCAACCCCAGACGTCTGCGTTCCATGGCTAGTGTATTTAACGCAATGGCGTCCACAGCCACAGGATCGTGTCCTATCAGTAGTCCTCCATAATCGAGAATATCTTCATCATGCGCGTCAGGTCCCCGGTTGGCGACGACTCGTAAGGCGTTCATCAAATTAAGCCTTATCTTCGAGCTAACTTCTTTGGCGCCAACAACTTGGGCCACATACGGCGAG
>Ga0180434_10003841_pt1 | contig 18808 bp, 26 predicted proteins | sample SS_ome_7_FD_132453 | JGI IMG/M metagenome (GOLD analysis project Ga0180434, IMG submission 132453) | Hypersaline lake sediment archaeal communities from the Salton Sea, California, USA - SS_1_D_2 metaG | ecosystem: Environmental > Aquatic > Non-marine Saline and Alkaline > Hypersaline >...
GACCTCCTGGTGGCACGGGTCACCATGGATGACCACGTCGTAGCCGTCGAGCTGCTGGCTCACCACTCTCTGGGCCTTCCTCACGATCGGGCAGGTGCAGTCCAGCACCCTGCACTCCAGCTCTTCGAGCGTCCGGTAGGTCGCCGGGAGAGTTCCGTGCGTAGTGATTGCCACGTCCATCCCCCGGGTGACCTGCTCGGCGTCGATCGGATCGACATGGTGGGCACGGAGGTGGGCTACTACGGCCTCGTTGTGGGCAAGCGTCCCCAGGGTATGGAGCGACCCGTTCTCCTGTGCGAACCTGACCGCCTTCTCTATCGCCTGGGACACGCCGAAGCAATACCCGAGCCTGCCAGCCGTTCTCACTTCAAGCATGGGACGCCTCCTTTCTGGCGGGAGAGGCCAGGTGGCACTACCTCGGAAAGGGGGACAACCTTACCAGTATCCACCTGGACCTCTCCCATGCTGCGGTTATGGTTGCTTCGGCCGGTGCTGGATCTGCTCCTTGAGTTGAGAAGAGAGCCGGTCCCAGCGGTTGTGATGAGGGCGGTTGTCCCTGTCCATGCCCATGGCGTCCATGGCAGCCTGGATGTCGGCGTAGGGCCCGCGGCCGTCCTTCAGGTAGTACTCCCACTCTGTCTTGCCGTCCGCGGTCGGTTGGGACGAGGCTGGGGGTGCAGGGGGTACCGCGGGCGTTTCGCCCTCTCCGGCTGCCGTCTCCTCTACCGTCGCGGTGGCCTCTTCAGGCGGCACTTCTGCCGGCTCTTCGGTCTGTGCGGTTTGTGCCTCTGTCTGCTCTTCGGCCTTTGCCTCGCTGGCCGGGGTCTCGGGAGCCGGGCCTGTACGAGTCCCGGACAGGAGCGGCAGGTCGCCCGCTGACGCGGCCGCCGGTGGATTCGCCGTCCTGGGAGTTGCCTTCGGCGGCTGCCTGTAGGCCGGGTTCCTGGGCGACTGCGTCCACCGCTCCTGAGCCATTGCCAGTATAGCGGGGACCTTGTCCAGAGCTGCCTCAAGGTTGCCCTCGACGGTCCGTACCAGGGGATCGCAGTCCTTCGCGCTGACCCCGATGAGCACGGAGCCGTCCTTCTCGTCCATTACCAGCTTTCGTTCTGCCATGATACTTGCCTCCTTATGTCTTGATCTCCATCACCAGTGATACCTGCCGCAACTCGGGCAGTAGGGAGGACTGTGCTCTCGCTGCTTACGAAACAACGAGTCGACCCTCCCCCTGACCAGCCTTGCCACGGTCGCGGGCTCGGCCGGCACCGGGCGCAGCGTGCCCGCCTCCAGGTCGACGTAGGCCCCCATCCAGCTCAGTGTCCCTTCCAGAAGCCTGGCCACGAAGTGCAGCACCAGGGTGGCCATCTGCTGGTTGATGACCGGGCTCTGCAGGTTGGCATCCACGGTCTCGGCGCAGTCCAGGGCCTTTGGCTCTGTAACCGGCACGAGGAGAGAGGGCTCCTGGAGAGTCGGTACCGGCAGCCGGTGGACCCAGTGGTTGTCGGGGTCGAAGCTGCCCTCCAGCTCCTCGGGTGTCCTGGCGTTGCCGATGAGGACCTGGCCGGAGTGCTCCCCGTTGCCGGCGTCGATCCACCAGGCCCAACTCCGGCCGCCGTCCTGGATAGCCCGACGGGCGGCGGCGTTGTCGACGCAACCGATGATCAGGCCGGACAGGCCGCGGGCGTAGTGCCTGGTCAGGAAGCCGTCGTTCACGACCTCCGTGGAGAACGGATGGACCGAGTACCAGACCTCCCGGCCATAGATTCGCGACAGCCTCTCGGCCAGGGCCTGCGACTTGAACTTGCCGATGTCCCCCGTGTAGAAGCTCTGGCGGCGAAGGTTGTGCTCCTCCACGCGGTCGTGGTCGATGAGAAGCAGTCGGGCGTCCTGGTTGCCGAGTAGCCGGCACAGCCCTTCGGCGACGAAGCCCCCGGTACCGCCGCAGCCCACGACGGCAATGCTGGGGACGTCCCCCATCTCACGCCTGCTCAGCGTGTACTCCTCTGTCATCTGAACCTCCGCAGGAACTCCCCCGGGTGCAGGAGCCGCGTTATGGCCCTCGGCAATCGGAATCGTCATCCTCGTCGGGCTCTCTCCCCAGAAGGTCATTGACGCCATCAAGGGTACCCGCGAACACCTCGCCCCAGGCCACCGGGTGGTAGTAGCCGTAGACGCCGACCCGCAGCCTCAGCTCGGGGCGGTCCGCCAGTCTGCCGAGCACCCCGAAGACCTTGAGTCCAAGCTCGTCCCTGTCGTCCGTCGTGCTGAACCGTGCCGCCATCGTCCCGTGGGAGTGTAGGTCGAGCACGGTGTTGTCGACAGCCACGTAGTGCGTGGAAGCGGCGTCGGCGTCCTGCTCCGGAACGTGCAGGTGATAGTCGTCGTTCCAGGTGACCGCCACGTACCGCTCCCGGGAGGTATCGGCCATCATCGTGCCCAGGGCCAGGTCGAACAGGTACTGGGGGATAGGGCCGTGGCGGAGGACGAGGACCGGCTCCAGTGGGGCCAGACCCCGGATCTCGGCGGCGGCCACCGGTACCCGGGCGGCGAAGAAGGGGCCTTCCGCCTCGATCCACACGCCGTTCCCGGCGAGCACGTAGTCGTAGAACTGCCCGCGCTCGCCCTGCGGCCCTGCCTTCGTCCTGATGAGATATCCCACCGGCCTGAACACCCTAGTACTCCTTCATCTCCATCTGCAGGAGGTCCTGCAACCGCCCGTGCTTCACCAGGTCGGCAAGAGGGTACTTCCGCTTGCCGTCGAGGAACTCCCACAGGTGCACGATGTTCTGCGGGAACTTCACCGACCGGTTCTGGAGGTCGGCCGTCGGACTGAAGAAGCTCCGGAAGAAGGAGTCCGGCACCTGGCCGACGTCCCTGGGGAACCGGTGGTTACCGGGACACACGCGGCCGCTCTGGAAGACGTTGCACAGGGGTGCCCGATAGACGATGTCCGACATCCTCGTCGGTCTCCGCTTCGTGGCGAACACCCAGGGCGTCTTCCCCGGCGAGCAGAGGAAGACCAGGCCGGGCATGGGGAGCGCGAACCGGCGAGGAGGCTCGTTCATGTGCTCCTGAAGGGTGACCTTCCACACTTTCGGCTCCTCCCAGAGGGCGAATACCGGCCCCTCGGGGGTGTTCGACCACCAGAGGGTGTTCTTCGGAAGCAGGCCTGTGGAGTACGACAGCTCCCGGGAAAGGGCGTGGGCCACGTCCATCGCCGAGACTATCTTGCTCGATGCAAGCTCCCCGTCGAAGACGTGCATCACCACGACCTGGTGGTGAAAGTCCAGGCGCAACTGCAGGGGATCGGGCGGCACCTCCAACTGCTCGGGGAGATCCCACCGGTAGACGCCGATTTTGTCTGTCTTCTCCTGCTTGGTTACCGTCATTCTCCTCCGAACACCTCCAGCAGAGTCTTCCCGCCGTGCCGGAGGGGTAGCTGCTCCCTGGGTACCTGGCTGCCCAGGATGTGATTGAGGACCCGGGCGAAGTTCCCCGTGGGGGAGTCCTCGAGCCAGTCGATCATTCCCTGTACCCTGTCCATGAGCTGGCGGACGAGGGGGTACTGCCTGGCCAACTCGTCGACCGTCTCCCGCTGCCACGGTTCCTCCCCGAACTCCTCGTAGTTGGTGTCGAGCACCCACAGGCCGGTGCAGCTGCAAATCCAGTCCGCGCAGTCGGCCACGCCCCGGAACCGGGTATGGTCGCAGACCTCGTGGAGGGACTTCGGCTCCCAGCCCTCCTCGGGTATGCGGCCGGCCAGCTCCGGCCCGACGAGCCTCTTCACTTCTTCGAGGATGGGTATCCTGGCCGAGACGTACTCCTTCTCAGAGGCGACCCAGGGATAGATCACCAGTGACATGAGCAGGACCAGGCCCGGCCGGTTGTCCTGGAAAGCGTGGTAGTCGTCGTAGGTCCAGCCGCCCAGCGGCACCGGGATGCTGCAGAGCAGGTACTCCATTGACTCCTCGTCGTCGTAGGGGAAGTCCGCCAGGGGGAAGTACCGTGCCTCGAACCGCCGCCTGAAGGCCTCGACCCTCTCCCACGGTTGGCCCGCCATGATCTCCCGCTCGTCCTCGGGCAGGAACTCGCGCACGAGCTCCAGGAAGCGCATCATCGTCTCGCTTCTCTCAACCAGGTCCACGAGGGCCGCGAGCGACGGCGGGGCCAGGGTCAGCCGGTCGGCCAGCACGGATAGCGGCATCATCGCCACCAGTCTCCCCGTCGGGCCGGTAGCCCTCGAAGTGCCTGCACCACCCGATTCGTCGCCCTCGAGTAGGCGTTGGCCTGAGCCACGGCCAGGTTGACCTCTCGCTGCATCTCGGCGAGGCGGTCGTAATCCAGTTCCCCGTCCTCGGTCACCGAGTCCCTTGCCAGCTCGACGATGAGCAGGTGGGTCTCGGGCACGGTCCTTAGGGCCCGGACGACCTTGCCAATGTCCCCGGCTTCCTCAGCCCTTGGTTCCGACCCGCTTCCGGAACTCAATGATGTCATCTTCCCCTCGCTTGCTCTGCTTCGTCTCCGCGTTGGAGAGCTCCGGGAAGAAGCTGGCCATGTGCTGCCGGACGTCGTCGACCGGCAGGTTGGGGTCGGGGTCCGGGAACTCTCTGCCGTCATACACAAATACCCTTGCCAATTCGAACCTCCTCTGATTCAGGGACTTCTCCCTGCCGTTATCCTTCCCAGGTAGACGGGGGGTAAAACCCAACTACACAATACACGTCATATGATGTCTCTGTCAAGCCCCTGACTGGCGCTCAAGTACAGGCTCCTGCACCCTCACCTCTACCTGCTCTCGACCCGGGCCCAGCTCAAGATAGAGCTTCCCGCCCCCGATGAGGACTAGCCCTGGGACTTCGCCCTTGCGGACCGCCTCCAGGGCTTCCTGCGCCCACCTGATGGCGTCCCGCTCCGCTTGAGACAACGCCACCTCTCTCGGAAACACGCTGTAGGGTACGAGGATGTGCCAGTAGTCCTCGGCCTCGAAGAGGGTGGGTTTGGCGGGATCACCGACCTGGATGGTGGCGGTCGGCCCGCAGCTGGCGAGGGCCTTCCGGAATCGGTCCGCGTGGTAGGCCACCTTCTTGTCGGGCCCGCCGAACACCTGGACCGGGACGGACTCGCAGGCCACCGTCTCCCCCTCTCTGTCCTGGAGGAACATCCGGCAGCCGGAGGCGCTGAAGACCACTCCGACGACCTCGGGCTTGTGCTGGCGGATGGGCCTGACCCAGGCCCTGGTGTCGATAATGGCCTCGGTGTCGAAGTCCTCGGGCACTGCCGCGGGATAGTCCACGTAGGGCGTGGTCTCCAGATCGACGAGCACGTCACCCAGCTGAAGCGCGCCTTCGCCGACCGTGACCTCGATCTCGGCGCCGTTATAGCGGCGCTGGGAGAAGTCCTTGCACCCCTGGGCCTTCAGAAGCCAGTTGCCCTCGGGAAGGGGCAGGGCCACCGTCAGGTGGGCCATCCGGAAGCCGTCGGTGGCGGTGAGCTGGAGCACGCCGTCGCGGGACTCGACGTAGACCCCTGCAAGGTTGGCGGGATACCCGTCTCCCATGAAGGGCGTGACCCGCTTCATGGCCCCGGCCAGCCGGTCGCCGTCCACCCTGACGGCCGCCTCTGTCTCTGTGTCCATGTGACAGTACCTCCTCTCGTACTCGGGCAGTAGGCTGCCCACGGAGACCCAGAACCTGACATAGGTTCTGGGCCCGGCGTGGAAGGCCTACTTCTCTTTCGAGGGCGTCCATCCCGGCTTCAGGTAGACGGTAACGATGAGCGGGGCCTCCCCGATTCCCTGGCCGCGGTACTCCTCCGGCTCCCGCCACTTCTCGTAGGTGCCCCTCCGGGAGCTGCCGTTCTTCTCCAGGACTACCTCCTCCCTGTCGATAACCAGCTTGACCTCTGCCATCTCTTCCGTACCTCCTTTTCCCTCAGTTTCCGCGCCGTATCTCGTCCAGCTGCTCGGCCGAGATCCAGCGCCGGTTGACCCAGTTCGCCCTCAGCCGTATCCAGAGCTCGTGAAGGCGAGGGAAGACCAGGCTGCCGTCTCTCCAGGTCAATGCCATCTCATCCCTCTCGGTTGATGCGTTCGAACAGGTCCGCCAGCGTCCCACCTTTCTCTCGGGGCGTCGGCGGTTCCGGCATCGGTGCCGGTGCGGGTTGCGAGGCACCTCCATCCGCCTCTACCGCCTGGACGTGCTTGCAGGTGCGCTCGTCGCCCTTCTTGAACGTCCAGGCCGGGCAGTTGCAGCTGAGGTTCCCCTCTTCGTCCATCGAGACGGTGTAGCTCTTGCCCGGGTTGGACTTGCTCGGGAAGTCCCGCACCGGTCTGTAGCTCCTGGCCATCTGCATCACCTCCTTATCTCAGGTCTCCCACCGTCAGGTCTGGCCGGAGCCGCTGGAAGATGGGCCAGACCAGCTGTCCTGTCTTCGTCACGTCGTAGTACTTCACCTCGACCACCAGCTCCGGCCTGACCCATGAGTCCAGCTTGGGGACCTTCGTCCCCGGGTCGAACGGGCTTGTCCTCGTCCTCATCGGGACGAGGATCCGGTAGAGGTCTTTGAGCTCCTGGAGCTTCAGGCCGGAGCCGGCGCAGCCCACCCAGCGCAGCCCACCCAGCGCAGCCCGCCGTCCACCGGCGTCCCCAGGACGACCGCCCCCATCATGTCCTCGCGCCATCCCGTGCCGAAGGTGTAGCCGCAGATGACGAAGTTGCCCCACCGGGGAATCTTGACCTTCTGCCAGCCCTCCCCGCGGGCGCCGGGATAGTAGAGGCCGCCCTTGGTCTTGGCCATGATGCCGTCGAACACCTGCCGCCCCGCCTTCTCGTTGACGGCCAGGACGTGCTCCATCAGGTCGGTGCCGGTGCCGTCCACCCAGGGCGACAGCCGGACGCTACCGTCGGGGACGAGGATTCTCTCCAGGACCTCCAGCCGCTGCATCTGGGTCGCCTGGCTGGAGGAGCCGGCGGTCAGGTCGAACTCGTCCACCGCCACCACGTCGAAGACCTGGAACAGGGCGGGGTGCCTCCTCATCATGGCCTGCACGGCCAGGGGATCGCGCTTGCCGTGGCGGTTCTGGACGGCGTTGAAGTCGGGCAGGCCGTCCTCCCCCAGGCAAACTACCTCGCCGTCGAGCAGGGCTCTCTTCACCCTGGCGTGCTTGGCCAGGTCGGCCAGCTCGGGGAACTGGGCCGTGAAGTCGGCCCCGCCCCGTCCCACGAGCGAGGCCGACCCGTCCTCCACGTGCCCGACAATCCTCATCCCGTTGTACTTGAGGTCGAAGATGTGGTCGGGGCTGTCGAACGCCTCCCTGGCTGTCTGGGCCAGCATCGGACTCACGGCCTGCATCAGGACACCCCCGCCGCTTCCCTCTTCTCCCGCTCGGCGTTGATGGAGGCCATCAGGGCGTCCACCAGGTCCATCTCCGGCTTCTCCTTGACCGGCGCCGCCGTGAACACCTCGCCGTTGAGCCTGGCCTCGATGACCTGCATCAGGGTCTCCCGGTACTCGTCCCGGTACTGGTCGAGGGCGGGGTCGTCCGCGGCCAGGGTCTTGACGAGGGTCACGGCCATGTCCAGCTCCCGCTCGGAGACCTCGGCCAGCTTGACCTTGAGGTCGGCCGCGTCCCGTAGCTCGTCGGCGTAGTAGAGGGTCTGGAGCAGGATGACGTTGCCGAAGGCCCGAATCGCGGCCAGGTGTTCCCTCTCCCGGTAGCCGAGCTTGGCTATCCCGACCATGTTGACCCTGGTCATCGCCTGGAGAAACAGGCTGAACGCCTTGACACCGGCATCCTCGGGAGCCACGAAGTAGCTCTTGTTGTAGTGCCGTGGGTCGATGGTGGAGGCATCCACGAAGGCCACGACGTCGATGGACTTCAGAGACCGTACCGGCAGGCCGGCGAAGTCCGCCTCTTCCATCAGGACGTACTGGTCGTCCCCCACCGGATAGCCCTTGACGATTTCCGCCTGCTCTACCTTGCGGTCGCAGCTCGGACACCATCGCGGCATCTGGATGCGGGTCTGGCAGTCCCGGTGGAGCTGGTTGAAGCGGACCGTCTTCTCCTCGGTGCCCGAGAAGAGCCTGCACGGCACGCTCACCATCCCGAAGCCCATCGCACCCTTCCATATCGCTCTAGGTGCCATTGGATTCCACTCTCCTTTCTTCAGCGTTCGGATTCCCACTCTGGTTCATTGGCTGTCCCCCTTCCTTTGGATTCGGAGTTCCTCACCCCGCTGCGAGGTCCCAGTCTCCTGGGACCCCGAGGGCGGAGGGAGGAGCTTCCCATCCCCCGAGCAGACATGGCAGGGCTTGCCCCTTGCGACCAGGGGATCTCCCGGGCGCAGCCTGAAACACCGGGGACAGAGGCTCTTCTCTTCCCGGTGCCACTCCTCGAGAATGTCCCGCCATTCCTGGCAGAAGCGGCCCAGCTCGTACTCGCAGAGCCGCATCTCATTGGCGACGCACCGTCCCACCCCGTCGCTGTCACCCCGATAGTGAAGACAGGCCTCGCCGTACTCCTTCCACATCCCCCTGAGCCGTATCTGGTTGCCGCCGGTCATTCGGACGCCTCCTGGTGCTCGGCCTCCAGCCACACCGTCATTTGCTCGTGGGGAGGTAGCTCCTGGAAGGGCCTCCCGTACCGCCGGCAGGCTATCGCTTCCGCTCGCCGGTCGGCGGACAGGAGCCTGGTGACCTCCGCCTCCACCCGGGGGTCGTTGGGGTCACGTATCCCCAGCTTCTCGGCCACCTCGTCCGCCAGGTGCTTGACTCCACTCATGGTTGTCCTCCTGTGCTATCTCGTTGCCACCAGCCTCTTGACCAGGTTCGCCACCCTCCCGGGCAGCTCGCTAATGGCGCCGATGGTCTCCCAGTTGCCGTCGCCGTACTGCCGCTGGAGCGATGAGGCGTAGGAGTGAAGGGAGATGGCCCACACCTGGTATCCCGCCTTGCGGCACTCGTCCACCGCCGCCATCACCGAGTACCGGTCGTCGGGATCGCCGTCGGTGAAGTGGATGATGACCTTCTGCCTCTCCGGCATCCGGTCCATGAGCACCTTCATCGAGGCGATGGCCGGTCCGCTGGGAGTGCCGCCACCCTGGGTGACGTTGCCGATGCACAGGCGGCCCATGTCCCGGTCGCATATCCGGGTCGTCTGCACGTTGAAGAACCCGCCGGTGTAGGTGAGGGCGAGGAAGTTGACGCCCTTCTTCCGTATCAGTCCCTCGGCGAAGACGCATCCCGTCGCCCACACGTAGCTCATCTGGCCGTGCATCGAGCCGGACACGTCCAGCAGGAGACCCACGGCGAGGTCCGGCGTCTGCAGGATCTCCCGCCGCTTGAACACTCTCCGGCTGCCGGCGCCGACCCTTGCCAGGGAGCGGGTGTCCAGCTTCCCGACCGCAGACCCTTCATGTGGCGTGTGGCCACCGCCGCCTGCCGGTCGAAGACCCGGGCCATCTCCTGTATCTCCTTCTCCACCTCTTGCTCGACTCTCCTGGCGGCGGGGCCGTCGTAGTCCGCCTTCTGCGTCATGGCGTTGACGTCCCCGACGGGACGATTGACGACCTCGGCCACCGACCGGGACAGGTCTTCCAGCTCGTGAGCGATGGCGGAGAGGACCTCTTCCAGCAGCTCCGGCGGTAGCTCGGCGATGTCCCTGATGTCGAACTCGTCGAGGTCTCCCGGAGCGCCCTGCTCGTCACCGCCCTGGGAGTCCTCCGATCCCTCGGCTGCGTCAGTGTCGTCACCTTCCTCTGTCTCGGCTTCCCCGTCTCCGCTGACGTGGGCGTAGTCCTGGCCTTGGTCACCATCGTCGTCCTCGGCAATATCGCTCTCTCCAGCCTCGTCGCCATCGTCCCTGTCCGACTCGCCACCATCACCCTCAGCCTCGGTGTCCGCATCACCGTCCGACTGAGCATCATCCTCGGCGTCGGCGTCACCTTCGGCGTCACCAGCATCTTGGGACTCATCTCCCTCGGCATCTCCCTTGCCGCTGGCCGTTCCCTCGTCACTCTCGGTGTGTTCACCTGCCTGTTGCTTGTGCTCTCACGACGCAGGCTGTCCTTGTCCCGGCTGCCCCTGCGAAGGCTGTAGCGAGGGAGGCGGCGGCTGGCTGGGCAGGGGATCGTCCCGTTTCGGGAACTCCTTGGTCAGAAGCTCCCAGCACTCCACCGACAGGGCGATGCGCACGCTGGGCGCGGTGGACTGGACCGCCTCGATGGACTTGCTCATCAGAATGGTCATCGCCCGCCGCACCCTGGCGCTCATCCGGTCGGGAAGAGGCTGGTCGTAGAGGGAGCAGGCTATCCATAGGTTGAGCATCTGGTTGTAGGTGGGACGCGCCGCTCGGGCTATCACGTCCAGGTCGATGGGACGCCGTGCCCGTATCTCGCGGCGGGCGATGCGGATGTACTCTCCCAGCACCGGCCACTCGTCGCCGACGTGGTAGTCTATGTAGGCGTCTTCGAGGACGTTGGCCACCCGCAATACCTCTTCCACCTTCTCAGGGACACGCGCTGCCTGCCTGGTAGACGGGTTCGTGCTCCGGGACATGGCCGTTTGCGCTTCCTGGAGACCGGCCGGGGACGACCACAGGCAGTGTCCGCCCTCGTGGGCGGCGTACCCGATGACCTCGTCCACGGCCTGCCCTGCGAAGGGCGATGCCAGGTCCCGCAGCGGCGAGTAGTCCAGGAACACCCTGGTCTCCTGGCCCTTCCCCTGCTTCGTCCTGACCCACCACGTCTCCGACTCGCCGTTGGTGCTCCAGACGGCGCGGACACCCAACCCCATGACGCCGATGAGGCTGTCCGCTCCCCTGAGCACGGACGTTAGCTCCCGCACCCTGTCGTCGGACCTGTCCTCGCGCCAGAAGTCACTCAGGCTTCCGCCTTTTCCCCGAAAAGGCTGCTGTCCCATCTGCTATCCTCCTTTCCGGCCTGGCTCTTCAGACGGGGGAGGCCATCCCCCCGTAACGGCGGGCTCATCCCGCCGTTTCGCCCACGGACTCTAGCTCCGCCATCGCCTCGGCCATGGTCATGTCCCGCTCGAAGCTCCGGTACTCTCCCCGGTCGGTGCCCGAGGGGATGTGGCGCACCAGGTCCACGTTGGTGCCGTGCAGGAAGAGGTAGGCGCCGTCCACGGCGTCCCTCTCCTCCCTGGTGAGGGTCTTGCCCAGCTCCCGCTTGAGCTTGGCGTAGGCCGACTGGACGAGCTGGCACCGGCGCTCGACCCTTTCCGCCTCGGCGATGTCCGCCCTGACCCGTTCCAGCTCCTTCTGGAGCCTGGCGACCCTGGCGTCCCTATCGACGCCCTTGCTCTCTTCCATCGCCGCTCTCACGATGGCGTTGGGGATGCTACTCGTCATCCTCGTTCTCCTCTCTGCCCTCGACGAAGGCCTCGTCCACCGACCCGATGATCTGGAGATGCTGGAGAAGGGCCTGGCGGTCGGCGCTCTCGTCCAGGTCGTTGATGATGCACGTCAGCACGGCTTCCTGGATGGCCAGCCCCTCGACCACGTCCTGGGCTGCCACCAGCAGCTGGCGGGTGGACGGAGCGCATCCCACCTTGGGGTTGCGCCGGACGTCCCTGGCGAACTTGGCCAGCCGCTCGGCCACGTCCTTGTCGCAGCCCGTCCGCTTGCGCAGGATGCTCGCTTCCACCCGCATCGGCGGCCAGGTCAGCCGGATGGTGCGGGTGAACCGCTCCCGGATGGCCTTGTCCATCGGGTTGACGCCGATGTACTCGCTTCCCTCGTTCATGCAGGCGAGGAAAACCACTCCCGGCGCCACCCTGAGCATCCGCCGCAGGTCAGGCACCCACGCCGCCCGCCTCCAGTCCCACAGGGCGAAATTGGTGTTGAGTACCTCGGGATGGCAGCGGTTGGGCTCGTCCAGGATGATGACGCAGTAGGGTGTCTCCAGGGCGTCCACGTAGGCCGCCTGCTCGTAGTACGTCCCGCTCTCCATCGAGAGCCGGTCCTTGCCCCAGACCTCTCCCGGCTCCTGGTACATCCCCCAGTGGACCTCGAAGCAGGGCCGGCGGTAGGTGGCGGCAAACTCCCATCCCAGGGTCGTCTTGCCGACGCCCGCCGGTCCCAGGACCTTGATGTTGACCGCCTCTCCCCTGTCCGATAGCTTCCCCACCACGTAGAGCTCCCTGGCCACGCGCTCGGACACCCAGTAGTCGGGCTGCTTGTCGGGGATGAAAATGCCCGGAGGGAAAGACTTCTCCTCTTCGGGCATCTCCATCTCGACCTCGGCTGTAGTCGGGATCTCCGCCACCGTCTCCCGCGGCTCGGGCGCTGGCGTTTCCTCTCGGGGCCTGGCGTCCTCCCCGCCGTGGGCGAACCTGACGTGGCTGGCCAGGTCGTCATCCGACCAGGCCTCGTAGGGACAGTAGGGACAGGGTTGCTTGGTCACCGATGTCTTCGGCACTGTTGTCCCCCTTTTCGGTAGTGTTGTGTCGGGATAGTCGACCTCTATCCTTGGGGGCCTGAATCCCCCATCGCGGCAGGGCAAGCCCGTGTCCTGCCCTGGCGGGATGGAGGGTCCAGAGACGCCATTGAGGGACAGGGTGGCCGCCCTGTCCCTCAATCCGTGCGCCTATTCTGTTGTCTGGTGGCCAGTCTACTTGGCAGTCTGGACGGTCTCGGCGGTCTTGGCCTTGCGGTCAATCTTCCCTTGCCACTCGGCGGACAGCCGGTCATAGCGGTTGTGCTTTGGCCGGTTGGCCTCGGCCACGCCCATAGCGTCCATGGCCGCCTGTATGTCGGCGAACGGGCCTCGGCCATCCTTCAGGTAGTAGTCGTACTGGCCGCCGTTGCCGTTGCCGCCGTTGCCCGTCCCGTTGCCGTTGCTGGCCTTGCGTGTGGCCTTGGCCGCCACCGCCACGGACAGCTTGCCGTCCTCGACAGTCAGGGCAAAGAACTTGCCGTGCAGGACGGCAATGTCCACGCCCGCCTTGGTGGCCGCCTCGGATACCACCGTGGCGACGTCCGTCCCCAGGCCGTTGAGCACCTTCTCGGCTTCCGCCTTGGCGCTTTCCTCGGCGATCTGGGACTCCAGCTTGCGTTGCTTCTCCAGCAACTCTTCCAGCCTTGTCATCAGGGTTGTCCCCCTTGCTCAGTAGTACGTGCGCCGTTTTGCACGTCCAATGTAAGCATACATCATATGACGTGTCATGTCAAGCGTATAACAGACGTTACACGCACGCATAAATCAAGCATGATTGTGCCCCCACAGGCACGGGGCGAGGGGGCGGCTCGAAAGCGTCACACAGCGACACAGCATGATGGGTCTTCGGGCATCAGGTGGCAGCAATGGGCCTGAGAAGACGCGAAGGGGCCTAGATCTGGCCCTCAGAGCGTCTGGGGTGGTGATTTGGGGGCAAAGGAGGGGTGAGTTGGGTTGTCGGGCCTCAAGGAGGAGGGTATACTGGGGCTATCCTACGTGGGTCATTTCAACCTCGGCACCAATGACTGCGAAGACAGTGGGCTTAGGCATTCAAAGGGAGTGACAGGGTCAGGACGAGTGATGAGGCAATACCTTGTGCCAACCGTGATAGCCTTGGTGCTGATCTCAGGATTATGGATAGGCTGTAGTAGCGCACAAAACTTAGAGCCGCCGCCCACCCAGGAACCAACAACTGACGAAGCGCCTAAGCCAAACTCCGAGGCCTATATCTACATTCGGGGTGTTGTAGTGGTTGGAGGAGATGGTGAGCCAATTGAGCTAATTGATAATCCTGCTGCGACTAACCCCACTTACGCCGAATTACTAGCCTTCATTAAGAAAGACCAAACAGACAAATATTCGTACATTTTTGGCCCTCCCAAAGTCGCATACACTTGTGGTGATTTTGCTGAAGATGTGCATAACAATGCTGAAGCAGCAGGGATTAGAGCTGCTTGGGTAGGAATAGATATTTACGGAAATACTGAGGGACATGCCCTAAATGCCTTTGAGACAACCGACATGGGATTGGTGTTTATTGACACCACGGGAGAAGGTCTGTGGCGTGAGTCCTCCAGCGACCGAGACAGTTGGGATAAGCAAGCCTATGTTAGAATAGGGGAGGCATACCAAGTTGCAGATGTAGACTCTCCCAAATCAAGATTCGTGTTCTCAGTCGGTATAGAGGAATACGTAGACGAGGTGATGGATCTCAAAGAGTGGACAGTAAGAAGTCCTGAGATATTGGCATGGGTACGAAAACACGATGTTAGAGAACTGGGACTAGGATGGGTGCAAGATTGGATGCGAGAACATGAAACAGAGCTATCCAGGTGCGGTCGTGTTCTTGAGCCATTTGGAAACTATGGTGCGCAGAATATGTGGGGTTGGGAGAGCTTTCATATAGCTAGTGGTTGGCTCGTGCGCACGGACTGTGTGGAAGTACCCTGGTTCCGACCCCAAACGGAAGTGATCGATGTGGATGGGATACCTGTAACGTGGAAAGTGAGTTGGTCGCGGGGTATGAGCGGGTTTGAATCACTAGGTAGAGTAACAGGTATACATATACACTGGTGAAGCGGGCAGAAGCGAAGCAACTTTCGAACGTTCTCCCTACCCTTCATCCCGGGCGGATAGGTCCTCCACCACTACACGGATGGCGGCGTGCAGGGGCGGCATGGCCCTGCCTCTCTCCGCCTCCGTCTCGGCCGCCCGTACCCTTGATACGGAGGACCTTATCAGCCCCATCTCCTCCAGTGCCCGGCGGAGCCTTGAGTTGATGTTCGACAGGAGGGTCCGCTCGGCACCCTTGGCTGTCGCAAGGGCAGTGACGATCTCCTCCCCGAGCTCCAGGAGCTCGTTCTCGATGTCCACCACAGTCTCCATGCTCGGCGTGGTCTCCAACTCGTAGAGCCTGCCAATGAGTGTGCCGATGCGGTCCTCAAAGGGCTGCACTCGCTCTGCCGGCGTGGGCGGCTTCGGCTTCGGTACCCTGGGAAGCTTCGCTGGCCTTGGTTTCCTGACCCTCTGTACCCTTGCCTTCTTGGGCGGCCTCTCCGGCGGCGGAGCAGGTGGACGGACGGGAGCCCGCGGCGCCATCCGTGGCACCTCGAGGCCGATGGACTCCCGGTAGCTGGCTTCCAGCCTGATCCAGCGGGGGTCTCCGTCGTCGACAATCCGGTAGTAGTGCCGCGGGGACGGTGCCAGGGGACGCGGCTCCCTGACGTATCCGGCGGCCACGTCCACTCCGTCAACTACTCCGTCCCAGTAGGAGACAGGCTCCGCGTGGTCGAAGAGGATCAGGCCCAGCTTGTTGGCCAGCCAGATGTACTTCGAGACAGACGCCCGGCTGGCCCCATTCCGGATCCCCTGCGTCCTCAGGTACTGCTTGTAGGCCCGGTGGATGGACTGGGGGTAGTCCATGCCACCGGCGGCCACCAGGTGGTCGCGGATGAACTCTCCCGGGGGCTTGGCTGTGGCTCTGACCGGCATGCTCTATCCCCTACACATCCGCCAACCAGCCGGTGCCGGCCAGGTTGCGGTTGTCACGCTTGCCGGTGTTGGTACCGGCATCGGAGACGTCGGCGGTGGCTCCGGACTGGTTGAAGTCGTTGCCGTGGACGACGTTCTCATCGTCGTTGGCATTCTGGATCTCGAGACCCCACTTCGGCTGCTGGGCCAGGTCACCGATCCTGGCCAGGTTGCCGGCGAGCAGGTTGCGGTCGCAGTTGGGCACCAGGGTCAGCTGCCCGTAGGTGTTGGTGGCCCGCAGGCCGTTGCCGATAAGGGTGTTACTGTGGACGTTGTTGTCGTGGGCCTCCAGGCCCAGCCGGATCCCGTACCGGCCGTTGTAGCAGCAGGAGTTCCCCACCACAGTGTTGTACCGGCAGTGCCCTTCCGTGGCGTGGCCGTTGAGGTCCAGCCCGTCCCACCGGTTGTACGAGCAGACGTTGCCGATGAAGGTGTTCAGCATACAGCCGAACCCGACGAAGATACCCCGCCACTTGTTGTGGATGCAGCGGTTGTTGGAGAACACGTTGCAGAGGGAGTCCCCATCGAGGTCCATACCGTTGTCGTTCTGGCTGCCCTGGGCAAGACAGCCCTGGATACTACTGAAGTTGACCTTGTGCCCGTTGAAGCCGTCATCCAGCGGCTTGATGAACCGGCTTTCGAGGAAGTCGCTCCAGTTCACCTGGTTCACGCAGTCGATTGCTCCCGCGCCGCCGGCGCTGAGAAGGGTGACGTTCCTCACCTTCACCCTGTCAGCATACTCGAGCTGGATACCTTCCTTGCCCGTGTCCGTCTGGTTGTAGACGTTGACGTCGATGAGGAGGTCCTCGAAGCCGATGTCGTGCGCGCCGTAGGCGTTCTTGAGTACAGCCCAACTCCCCGCAGTGCCGTCGGGCACCTTGAGCCTGGTGGCATCGCCGACACCCTTCAGCCGGACTCCGCTGGGAAGGGACGGTAGCGACTCGTCCACGTAGAAGAAGCCACCGGAGTGCTGGATGAGGCCTCCGCCGATGTCCACGGTGATGCGAGCATAAGAGCCGAGAGGCTGGGTGGTGACCGAGGTGTAGGCGGACACCCTGGCCCTGACGTAGTACCCGGGTATCGCGCCCTCATCGGTGGCGGCGATGGCGACGTAGTGCCAGTCAGCCGGCATTGTCCAGGAGATGGTCTTCTCTCCGCTCTCGGTGAAGCCGTTGGTGCCGTCGATGACGTCCGCCAGGGCGGTCCAGGCCGTGCCGTTCCAGTACTCCCAGGTGATTGTCCAGACCCCGACACCCGCTTGCCCGGTGACGAGAGTCAGCTCATCAAACCTGGCCGGACCCCCGAAGTAGTAGGCGTCGTTCGCCGCGGGGACTGCTGGTAGCAGCACCATGTCACTTGTAGCCAGGTCGCAGGCGTGATCGGTCTCCCAGGTCCGTGTGCCACCGTCGTCAGCAATGGCTGCCAGCACAGGCTGCTTCTCGGTGACCACCGGCAGTGCATCTACGAGGGTGCTCAGCTTGGATGGATAGTCGGTCCCGGTGCATACCTGGATGAGGTCTCCGTAGGCGGCCCGGGCACGCTCGGCCATCCGCCTGATCGCCGCCGGTGCGGTTGAGGAAACGATCAAGCCCGAGGAGCCCAACAGACCCTCCAGCAGCAGTCCGGAATCTCCTACCATCATCCCGCCTCAATCACGTCGAGCTGATTCAGGGTGAGGGTCTCGCCCGCTCCGTCCCCGGCGTCGCTCGACCGAAACTGGAGCTTGTAGCCATCGGCAACCGGGATGACCACGGGGACATTGAGGACCGCCAGGGTGGCATCAAAAAAGTCGGTGTCCTCCACATACTCGTCCTGGTGGGGGAATATCTTGCTGCCGGCACCGTCAACTACGCGGAGCTTGGCATTCCCGGCCCAGGTGCCGCCCTTGGTCACCTTGAATCCCACTATCTTCGTCGGCTTGGTGATGCTGGACCTGTCCAGGAGGTCTTTCCAGGTGGTCCCGTTGACGTCGGTCGCAGGCGCTGACTCCTGGGCGAAGCTGGTGATATCCAGGACGCCTGCCAGGGTCAGGATGGATGCGATCCCGCCGCTCTCCGAGGCCGGGTCTGCCGGCAGGTTGTCGGTCCTCGCCTTGACAGCGGCAACAAGACCGACCTCATCGGCGGGAGTCGCGGGCAGGTTGTCGGTCTTGGCCTGGATGGCATCCGCCACCGCGTCGACGGTGTTCACCAGGGCGTCCGTAGTGGCATGGGCGGCTGTGATGAGGTCGCCTATCGAGCTGATGTCGATCCCGAATCCCATGATGACCTTCCCAAACAGAAAGGCGGCCACCCTTCCCTAGAAGGGCAGCCGCCTCTGTGTCCAGCCAGCAACTACTCGTAATGGTATATCTCAGGAGTCAGAAAGGCAAGTCCGGTTGGGTCGCTGAAGACCCTCGTTGCTCTAGGAATCTGTAGACTTCGTAGTGCAGCTGCCTCGTGTTCTTATACGGTCTGTTGTTGCCTACAAAGACAGGGTGGGACGTGACCATGGCAGAAATGCGAGGAACAGAACCCTGATGAGCATCCCACAGGCACAAGGATATCACAGAGTAGTGCTGCGCGTCATCCATTTCGAAGAAGTGACCGGCCGCCGTGGATACTTCGAAGATGGCGTATCTACATTGTCTGATCAGCAGCTGGGCAGAGTGCCTTTCGGTACCGGGTTGTATTCCGAAACCCCAGGCAATTATGGGGGTGAATTCACAATCCACCACGGCTTCTGCGATGTCTGTTAGCCGTGACCCGAGATTGTAGTTGCCACCTATGAAAACCCTTCTTTCATACGTCCCCGGCGGATTGTCAATGGATAGAGTCGGCATTGTCTTCATGGCGGGTGGCAATCACCTGGACCAGTCGTCCCGCACAATTGCTTCCTCCATCAGGGCAAGGAGTCTTGACTTCTCAACCCTGATTGAGGTGATGTCGACAAACCCTTTTCTAACATACCTTGTCAATGTCTCCTCCACTACTCTGAACAAGCCAGCGGTGGCGCCTCTGTCTGAGCAGCAGTCGAAGAACAGCATCCACCCCGAAGCGTCCGATATCAGGCCACCAACCTCCGCCAGAACAGCATAACTGTAGTCACGTCTGTGGTCGTCGGCAGCCCCATGCACCAACCTCACCACCTTTGCCTTTGACTTCTTCTCGTGTCGCCTCCTCGCCTGGATCATTCCCATAAGCATCGGCACCAACGTCGGTACACCACAGAACGCATAATCTGATGCATCAATCGGCTTGACCGGGTACCAGAGAAAGACCCTCAACAGACGCTCCCTTGGCGAGAGGTCCTGTTCGGGCGGTGCTTCCTCCAGCAGACCCGACAGC
>Ga0180434_10003842_pt1 | contig 18803 bp, 22 predicted proteins | sample SS_ome_7_FD_132453 | JGI IMG/M metagenome (GOLD analysis project Ga0180434, IMG submission 132453) | Hypersaline lake sediment archaeal communities from the Salton Sea, California, USA - SS_1_D_2 metaG | ecosystem: Environmental > Aquatic > Non-marine Saline and Alkaline > Hypersaline >...
ATTTGATTCCGGCGAGGGGTCGCAGTCAGTGACCAAGCGCAGCATGGATGACCAGCTCAAAGTTATAGACTGGCTGGAATCCCGAATAGATGCTATCGATCGCCGATTGCGGGGACTGGGCGTTGTCAGAATGAATGTCCGTAGAAAATTCGGAAGGGCAATAGGAAAATATGGCGTTAGACCGTATTAAACGCGCGGCGTCCAGGCTACTAGGTGCGGCCGGATTCCCTGCGATGAGTAATAGTTTGCGCGTTGTCGATTCTGCGCCGATGGGCGATCCTGTGGACTTGGGCCCCGGAATATCCGGTAGCCTAGGAAATTATTACGGCGGATATTTCGATTATGGCGCTGGTGGCGATGGATCTAAATGGCAGTTTGGTTTGTCTTCATCCGGAGCTACTCCAGTCCTAGATCACACGATGCTGCGCCAGAACGCCCGGTCAGCATATCACGATTCGATGCCGGCGCGCGCCGTTGTCGAACGTTTTGCCGATACAGTACCTGGAATTGGACTGCGACTGGAGCCCGAGCCCAAGGCCGCGGTTTTAGGGATGACTCCAGAAGAGTCTGAAAAATGGAGCCTACAGGTCGCAGAGGCGTTTGACGCCTTTATGTCATCCAAGAAATTTTCGAAATCTGAGGATGAGACCGGATATCAAAGCCAGCGGTTTGCTACCATCGCCCAACAGCGAGATGGTGAATATTTTGTTCGTTTACACTACTCAGCGGACAAAAATCTGACCAACCCCCTGCAAATTTCGTTTATAGACCCGGTCCAGATTCAGGGTTATCCGCTTACCGACACTTACGGGTTGCCGTATGCTGATTGTGGGATTGATTACGACAAATACGGTAAAGAGCTTCGGTACCGAGTGCTGGCGTATGATTATTCTAGCAAAAAATATACAGTAGTTTCCGTACCCCGCGTTGGTCGCCGTTCCGGTCGGCTGCTCATGTTGCACGGATTCCAAAAAGAATATCCCGGACAGAAACGCGGATTTTCTAGGCTTTCGCACGCGATACAAGAATTCGAAAACTTTACGGATTTTGAGCTGAGCCACATTAAAAAGGCGATCAACGACGCGGCGGTTGCTATGTGGGTTGAGCCCTCGGACGACAATCCAGCATCGAATCCGTTTATGGATGCGGTCTCAGGTCCTGCCGGAAATTTCCAAGCACCCCAAGAGCCCGATGTGGTTACTGATACGTCTGCAACAACCGGCGTCGTGAACTATAGCGCCATGAACGAAGTTGCGCTGACCCCCAATTCCGTTGGCGTCTTCAACCTGGAACCCGGCGAAAAACTCCATTCATTTCAACCATCTACTCCAGCCGATAATTACGATCGATTTGTCAACGCGTTCATGAAGTCGCTTTCCGCGTCTATGTCGATGCCTGCCGAGATATTATGGATGCAGTTTGGGGAAAATTATAGTGCATCCCGCGCTACATTGGTTTTGTTTTGGCAAGTGGTGGAGATTTGGCGAAATGAATTAATTTCAGACTATTTAGCACCAATCTACGAAATGTGGCTTTCGGGTGAGATTGCGGCCGGTAGAATTCAAGCCCCCGGTTGGTCAGACCCAAATTTGAGATGCGCGTGGCTTAACGCTGACTGGGTGGGTTTCCCACTTCCAAATATTGATCCATCTAAAACCGCTTCTGCGGATGAAAAATACGTAAACCTCGGTGCAACGACACTAGATCGGGTTGCTAGACAGTATAATGGTAGTTCCGGTCGCGCTAACCGGGCGAAATTGAAAAGAGAATTTACTGAACTCCCGGAGTCTCCATTTCCGGGCGGAAAACAATCTGAAAGCGAAAACGAGAGCGAGGGTCCGTCAAATCGACCGCCAGGAAGGCCCCCGGGGAGTTAAAATATGGCAAATCCAGATGTAATCACGATAACCGCGGGGTCATGGCAGAAGGTGGCCACTAATATAACCAGCGTGCATGTCAGGCCGCTATCCGATACATCCACATATACCTGGACATATCGAGATACCGGAGATCCGGCGCCAACCCTTGCTACAGAGCAAGCTACGTTGCCGCGCGATACCGGATTATCCATCTGTACCGAGGCGGGGTCCGGCATCGATATATATGTGTGGTGCAAATCGGTTGACGGGGTTGTACGTGTTGACGAGGGACTCACAGCTACGTATTTAATAGACGGGTAGGGTTGCATGAGTAACAAAGCATATCTAGCCGAAATATATTCTGAGAATTGGGCGATTAATGAGGATGTAATTTCATCAATTCATGATCTCGGCGAATATTCTCTGGAAGCCGCGCGAGATGACGACGCTATTTCCGCGCAATTAGATGTGGGTGGGCCCGTAACAGGCACCCAGTGGTCGTATTACAACGACAACGGCGTTGCCACCCTTTCGATCCGCGGCCCCCTGGCATCTCGAAGTGGTTTGTTGTCTACTCTTTTTGGCTGGCCCTCCACCGAGGGATTGATGCAGGAATTCCGCGCACTTGAAGACGATGACAGTGTGAAGACGATTGTGTTATTGTTTGATACTCCCGGCGGCGCAGTAACCGGAATATCCGAATTTGCGTCTATGATTGCCGGGTGTGATAAGCGCACAATTGCGTACGTCTACGGATCGGCCGCCTCTGCCGGATATTGGCTTGCTGCCGGATGTGACAAGATTGTTTCGGCTGATACCGGGACGGTAGGGTCTATTGGCGTGGTCATGTCGATTCGAACCGCCAAAGAGGCGGGCAGAATTGAGATTACCAACTCGCAATCTCCGTACAAGCGACTTGACCCCGCGACTAAAGAGGGCCGAAATCAACTCGAAAGCCTTTTGGACCAAACCGCAGACGTATTTATTGAGACAGTGGCACGAGGCCGAGACAAATCTGCAACATATGTTGCGGAGAAGTTCGGTCGCGGGGCGCTCGTCGGCGCCTACGAGGCTCTAGGTCGCGGAATGATTGACGACGTGGCTACTTTATCCGAGACTTTTTCGCAGCTTAGCGCCGCTGAAAAGATAGAAATGAAACTAGAATCAGATTCGAAACAGTTCGCTGTTTCCACCAACCCCGACAAGGAGAAATCGACTATGCCGACCTTGCAAGAATTAGTTGCCGAGCATCCCGCCATACAGGGCGAGATCGAAGCACTGACTAAGGCGGCGCGCGAGGACGGCATCGCCGCCGAACGTGCCCGCGCTACAGCTAATCACGAAGGCGCGGTCAAGGTACTATCCAGTGATAACTACCCGAAGTTGCTTAAAGAAATGGCTTCCAAAGTTATCTCAGGATCTCTTGATCTTGCCGCGCTCACCGGCGCGGTTGCCGCTTATGACGCCCTCAAAGAAGTTACGGCCGCTGAAGCGGCTGTTGCTGACAGCGAGGAAGTACCCCCCACTCCCGCTGCCGATCCTGGCGCTACTGAGCTGTCCACTGATGGCGTATTGCGGTCAAGCGCCGACATCGACGCCGAGCTGATGGAACTGAGGAGAGATTAATATGGCAGTACAATATCAACTAAACAACACTGTCATCCCGTTTTATCGCGATGGCGATGGGCGGATTAAAGACAGCGAAACATTCGAGCAAGATGCTGCTCGGGCCGCCGCATTGGCGCAGTATACTGTAGTGGCGCAAAAAGCGGCCACTCGCAAGTGGGTGCCTCTCACTAGCGTAGACCCTACTCTGACTAAGGGTAAAATGGTTTGTGGCGCTGCCGGAACCGCAGAAGCGGGCTTCCAGGCAGTCAGCGACGGCGAATTTGCGGTTACCGTAGATGGCGTCGCCATGGACATTACCGGACTGGACTTTACCGGTATCGAAGCCCCAACCCGTACCGGCGCCGTGGCGCTATGTGGAGCGCTCGGGACCGACGAGGCAGGATTCCAAGCTGTCAGCGATGGCGAATTTGCAATTACTGTAGATGGCGTTGCGATGGACATTACCGGTCTTGATTTTAGTGGAGTTCAGGCTCCTACCGCAACCGGCGCAACCGCTGTTTGTGGCGCGCTTGGAACCAACTTGGCGGGTTTTCAGGCAGTTACCAATGGCGGATTTGGGATTACGGTTGACGGCGTAGCCCTAGATATTACCGGATTGGATTTCTCCTCGATTGCCGCTCTTGATGAAATCGTAGACACCATCAATTCCGCCGCTCTAGGCACTGTGACGGCTGTATACGACTCGAAAACCACTGTTGTATCCTTTCTGTCCGAAACTCGCGGCGACACTAGCACTATCACAGTGCTCGGAGCTCCCTCCGGCGGAACTGATATTTCTGGTGCCGGATTTCTAAATGGCGCAAGCGCTACTCTCGTGCAAGGCACCGGCGACGACGGCACGGATCGTAACATCGCAGACGTCATTAACGACGCAGCAGCCGGGCGTTTTAGCTGCACTTATAACGGATCCAGGATTGCGTTCTTGAGCCACAAACGTGGCGATACCAGCACCATCACCGTGCTTTCCGCGGTGAGTGGCGGCGCAGGAACTGATATTTCCGGAGCTGGATTTTTGAACGGCCTCGCCGCATCTCTCACCCAGGGCACCGGCGACGACGGAACAGACCGCAATTTGGCTGACGTCATTAACGATGCGGCCGCCGGTCGCTTTTTCGTAACTTACGACGGCGCTCGTGTGGCTTTTTATAGCCCCACCCTCGGAACCCAGAGTTCGGTAACCGTGCTTTCCGCAGTCAGCGGCGGCGCAGGAACTGACATTTCTGGCGCGGGTTATCTTAACGGATTGACCGGCACCGGCACCGCGACTGCCGGCACGGGCGGCGACGGGTCCGATCTCCCATCCGGGATTTTTGTAGGCTCGGCGATTGCAGCGGCCGATCTGGTTGCTGGTGATGTGACCGGACAGATGGTCTTGGTTGGCGGAAACGTCGTTGTTGATAAGAATCAGTTAACTCTCGAGAATTCACTCGCCGTGACGGATGTCGTGGTTGCTCGCGGGGAAACCATAGAGGCAGTGCTGCAAGGCCGCGGTATTTATTTGAATGATAGCCGTGACATCAGCTCGCACCAGGCATAAGGAGTAAATTATGGTAACTACGCCTGACGGCATCAGCACGTATCAACGATACATGGCGCGTGCTTGGGATGAGCGGGACATTATAGGAGTCCCGACAGGTTTTCAATCTTTATTCGGGCGCCCCGAGACGGGGTCTCAAACTATATATTCTGACGACGCAGAAGTTGTGGACATCGATGTGATCCGCGGTAACGAGCGGATTGCTGCACTCGTACCGCGTGGCGGCATTCAGCGGTCTCTCGGGTCGCTGCAAGAAGCGCTGAACGAGCAGAAATTCTCGAATCAGAGTCGCGTGTATCCATTGTCTATTGAGCTTTTCGACATTGATTCCGGCCAGCTCAATAAGCGACTAGCCGGTGAGCAGCTTTATGCACCCTGGAGTCGTGAGCGCAGACTCAGAACGTTAGCCATCAAAGCGCTAAAAGAGACCACTCGCCGCTCTGTGCGGATGTTTGAAGTACTGGCGTCTCAGATGGCACGAACCGGCAAACAGGATGCGATTATCGGCACCTCCGATGCAGATTTGCAATATGATCTCCGGAGGAACGCCGGAAATACTATCACCGTCGGAACTAAATGGAATGCGGCGTCTCCGACTATTTTAGATGATATCGATTCCGGTTGTGATGTCGTTCGACAAAACGGCCATATGCGGGCTGACGTGTTAGTGCTTGGCGCTAGCGCTATGGCCGCCGCGCTTAATGACACGGACTTTCAGACGATCGCAGATAATCGCCGCATTGGCCTTATCCGCGTAAGCCCAGACAATCCGGTCCCGTCCAAGCTGCAATTTATGGTTTCTTCCGGCTTTGATGCTCGTGGAATGATCATGACCCCCAAAGGTCGGATGCTCTGGTTATTTACGTATGACGAGGGCTATACCAATAGCTCCGGCACATATACGCCGTATATGCCGCTAGATGAGGGGTTGATTTTCTCAAGTGACGCTCGATGCGATCGTTATTTCGGTCCACCCGAGACTCTCCCCATGGATTCCCGCATGCGCGCATTTTACATGGATCGTTTTGGCATGGGTCCCGATGCACTTCCGACGATCAAGATGAAATCAGCTCCATCTGTGGTTGAAGCTCGGATGTTCCATTTTGATGCATATCCGAATATGAGCAATACGACTGTAACCCATAGGACTCAGTCGGCTCCTATTTACGCGACAACTCATGTTGACTGTTTCGCGCTATTGGACGGATTAGTCTAGTGCGTTGGATTGGCAACGGATGCCTGGGTCTTGGCGGGGGCCGTTTTATCTTTCGAGATGAAACGATCCCCTCCGGGATTTTAAGTTTAGATCGCATCGCAGAACTAGTTGCCGCGGGCAAAATCGTGTTAGACGACGGTGATATTCCAGCCCCCATACCGTTTGCCGAACCGGAGATCCCGAGGGTAACTGTTTCTGCTCCGAAACCCGAGGCGCCGAAACCCGAGGCACCGAAGGACGAACCCAAAGAAGAGGCGCCCAAGCCAAAAAAGCGTAAACGCGGGCGCCCGCGGAAGAAGAAGGTAGCGGAATGAGCGAAAAAAAAGAAGAGCAAAAAGAAGAGAAATCCGCGCCGAAGAAAAGCGGAAAAAAGCCCTCCGGCAAAGAGAAAACCGTGTACACCCACGGCAAAGTTTTCAAAATGCCTTTGGAGAAAGAATTGCAAGAGTGGCTTCGTGAGAAATATCCCGAGGAATATAAATAGGTGACAAATCTCCGGGAACAGATTGAGGCCGATTTAGCTGAAACCCTTGAGGATTCTGATGAATTTGGTTTGCCCGTAATATTGATAAGCCCGGACGGTGTCGAATACGATGCCGTCTACGGGCAGATTTTATATGATACTCGGGCGTATGATGAGGTTGGAATTGAAGTGCTGGATCACATGCCCGTGGTTACCGTGCGTCGGTCATCGCTTACGCGAGTGCCATTGCCGGATGAAAAAGGCACGTGGGCAGTAAAGATTCCGACAACGCCATCATCGACTGCGGCGACCACTACGTTTTTGTTGGGTCATGCTAGCCAAGATGGCGGGTCTATTGGATTTATTAGATTGTATCTTAGCAAAGCGGTGCAGGCATGACGATGTATTTTCGCACGATAAGCGCGGGCATTGTGTCGTTATTGGGCGCTGCTGCATCGGGGCAATATCGCGTTGTAGGATACCAAGAGCAAGATGTAGCCTCGGACGAAATTCGAAACACTGAACGCCTCGTCCAGGTCCGTTACAAACGAGGCGAATTTCCACGCTCCGGTTCCGGACGCGGGCCAATCGCGCATCATATGGACTTTGAGATCATGCTTACAGTGTCCAGTGCGGCTGGGGTTGACTTAACAATTTTAGAAAATCCCGCGTCCACTCCTACTCAAATAGCAACCGCTTTGGCGGCATCCGAATCGGCGTCAAAACGTGTGAACGATTCGATGGATGAGCTGTTTGATCTCGTATATCAGGTTTTAATGTCCGGTCCTAACATCGATCTAGGGCTCGGATTTCGAATAGGCAGCCGCTGGGTCCCCGATTTCGAAAAAGGCGACGTGTACAATCGCGGAGAACATGCAGTGCTCACAGGTATGTTGCGAGTGTCCTGCCAGATTGACGAATCGGTCCCATCTGCCACATTATATCAATTTGACGACAACGACGTATCGCTAACATTCGAGGGCGACGCAACCGAGCGCGCCGGCGTTAAAGAGGCTCCATAAATGGCAACAAAATTACATAGCGCGGTTGCGCCAGGTAGCATACACACTCCGGTAAATCTTACTTTTCCCGACGCTGCGAATCGAATAGCCGGCACAAATGAGGGTTCCGGAATTACCCTGTCCTCGGATCAACTATATGATTTCGCGAAGCAAGACGACGACGACACGCTGTGGATGCTTACCGGGGTGGGGCCGATCACTTGGGATCAAGTATACACTTCGGCGGCCACACTCAGCTTGGTCGATTTGACGCTTACCGGCGATCTGACTATGTCTGGGGCTGACTCTCAGATTATCGCGGAAAGCTATACGACGACAAGTGGGACATTAGCGTCTTTTAAATCTACTCCGGCCTCCGGGTCCACAGCTACGGTTATGACCATTGAGGCGGACGGGACCAACTGGAATTCCGGCGCTCGAGTTTTGAAGATTATTACCGACGATAATTCGGCCGATCCCCTCGTAATTAATGACGGCGCCGCGGACGTGTGGGCGGTCGGTCGCAATGGCAATCAGGTTATGACCGGAGATCTCCAGCTTACCGGCGGTGGCTCGATAACGACAACAACTAACGGCGATCTAGTGCTGTTGCCGAACGGCACCGGGATTACTCAGATTGGAGATGCCGGGTCTACTTCGCATAGTTTCGCCACTAATGATGATTTATTTGTGAGCGGCAAATTGGAGGTAGATGGAGCAGCTTATTTTGACGGTGGGTCTCTTACGATGTCCAATGATGCCGATTTTATTATTGGATCTTTCGCTGCGGTATGGAAGACTAGTCAAACAGTACCCACGATATTAGCCGGAGTGGACGGCACCAGTCGAACAATTTTAGTTGCGGAAATCGCTGATCGTAATTTTGATTTTTCGCACGCTGGCCAGAGTAATCCAACTATATTTATACATTCGGCAAATCAATCCACCACCGAATGGGGTTCGATCGCGCACGATCAAACCGATTTTGTAATCAACCAGGGCGCCGGAACAACAAAGCTGGCCGGGGGCGTTACGCATAATGTAACAACAGTCAACGCGGCTACTTATGATTTAGCAACTGACGATTACATTCTCAACGTAACCTATCCTGGTACGGCCGCAGTCACCTCCTTGACGCTTATGACTGCCCAGACTTTAGCAGGCCGCGTGGTGCACATCAAAGATGCCAGCGGAAACGCCGGAACAAATAATATCACCATAGACACCGAGGGCTCGGAGACCATAGACGGTGCCGCGACTCTTACTATCAACACTAATTATCAGAGCTACTCACTGTATTCAGATGGCTCTGACTGGTTTATCATCTAACGGAGGGGTTTGATGTCTTACGCGCCGGCGATTTTGCAAGGTCCGGTAATTAAAACGGTAACGTTTTCCAACGATACTGGAACCATATCTTTATTTACAGTTGCCGGTGATGTATCTTGTCGGATACTGCCGGTGTGCAAAACAAATGTAGCTAGTGCGGCTAACGCAAACGTATCACTTGGCACGTCTTCGGATGCGGACGCTATTATTGTAAATACAGTAGCAACAGAATTAGATGCCAATGATTTGTGGATTGACCGGAGTCCAACATCGGTAATTGAGCCAGAAGGAGCTAGACGAGATTATATAATCAGTGGCGGCGATGATATTATTTTAACATTGGATGCTCAAGTAGATAGCGGCGCGATCACTTTTTATTGCTACTGGTCTGCGCTTTCAACCGGCGCCTCTGTGGTTGCGGCATAGGAGATATATATGAGTCATATATCCGGAAAAGAGACCGCGTTTGATAAAGCACAGATACTAGATGAGCATTTTCACAGTGAGCAGCAAGTATATCCAACCCTGGCGGACGGAATTACGTTGACTGCGGTTAATGATGGGGGCACCTGGACCTTAGGCACAGTAACTCAAATTATACCGGCCGGAACAATTACGTCTGATTTTGATTTACATTTTATCAGCTTGGAAGCGATCTCCGATAATGGTGTTTATGAGTTAGTATTGTATGCCGGGGATTCGGACACTGAAATAGCTCGAGCCCGATTTTCACGGGAGGGCGGCTCCGACGGAGCGCTACGATCGATAAACGTCATTACGCCTATCGTTGAGGCCGGTAGCAGAATTCGCGGCGCTCTCGCTACCGACGCAAATGACGGCGAGACTGTAACTTTATCTTTATTTTATCATACTTATTAGGATTATTATGAGGCTTAAAAATGTCACATTCACCGAAAATTTTAGAATGCATGGATGGGGTGAAGTGCGGGATTAAGATGGTTGAGATCGGCGATTGGAATATGGATTCTACGACATCGAAAAATGTAGCGCACGGACTGGCGGTTTCCGACATTGTGGCAGTTACGGCGTATATCCGCAATGACGATAATGATGAGATCTTTAACATCGCTGGGAAAGATTCTTCGAATTTGGCTGCTCAAATCGATTGTGTTGACTCAACTAACGTATGCTTAAGCCGGATGCCCGGCCAGTTTTTCGATTCCAACGATTTCGACGCGACGTCGTATAATCGAGGATTCATACGAATTTATCACAGATTGGGGTAATAGATGACAGAAAATATGGAACACATGCAGGCCGCGTCTAAGCTGGTATCACAAATGATTCATTTCGTGCGAATTTACGAGGCCGGCACTGTTCCGGGTCCTGTAGATTTTGAATACAATTTAACTCCAACGCAAATAAATGAGCTGAAATCCGCGTTTACTCAGGCGCGAAACGAATGTATCGCACATCTAAACGCAGTAACCGGCTAATGCTTTCGCAAAGGGGAAAACGATGAAAGTAAACGCAAAAGAAGAAATTTTAGATTTGTTTGGTTCGCCTATCTTGGACCCCGGCCAATCGAATCGTCTAAAGAAACCGGTATCTTTAACCGTTGGTATGGCCTTGTGTCAGCTCCTGGTTTCTCCAAATCAAGAGATTGATGGGTATGAGCGCCTTCGACGGTATGAACTGGCGAAGAGGATTAAAGACGCTGATGAATTTGAATTTTCCGCAGAAGACTGCGAAATGATTAACGAACTGGCGTTATCTTTTGTTCAGCCAGAAGTGCTGAGCAGGATACGCGAAATTTTTAAACAACCAAAGGAGTAACGAACCATGCCGCTAGTCTCTTCATCTCGCGCGGCCGCCGTTGGCGCAAGTGCCATAAACAAACCTTTTGGGACGGTGGCTACAGTATTGCCGCGCAAAACGCTTATTATTGGGACCTATGATCCCTCAATTACCACGATCACCGATGAGGTGCCCGCTCTGGTAACCAGCCCGGAAGAGGCTGCCGCTACCTACGGTGCCGGATTCATGATCCATCGGCTCGTGAAGCAAAACATGTTAGGCTCGAACAACGGGGAAACCTGGGTTCAGCCACAATCCGAAGTTGCAGGAAACCAGGCGACCGGGACGATCACATTCAGTGGTCCGGCTACTGCGGCCGGAACCGTATATTGTTACATCGCAGGTATCAAAGTAGAGGCATCTGTTGCGAACGCCGACACATCTGATGACGTTGCAACTGCACTCGTAGCGGCCATCACAGCAGACACGGATCTGCCGGTAACTGCCGCAGTTAACGGAGTTACCACGGATCAAGTTGACATCACGGCTAAATCTACCGGCCCTTGGGGTGATAAAATCAGCCTTACTTTTAACTGGGGCTTCCAGGAAGCCTTTCCGGCCGGGATTTCGGCTGTTGTGGTTGCCATGACCGGCGGAACCGGTACTCCCTCGATGTCTGACGCGCTTGACGGTCTCGGCACCGGCGACGACGCAAACGAAGATCATTACACTGACATCGTACACGGTTATTTGCAGGATTCCACCACACTGGACGCGCTGTCTACGTATAACGGTGACGGGAATACCGCAGTCGGTCTTTACAGCAAGACTGTAGCTCGGCCGTTTCGCAGCCTAGTAGGGGATGTTGTGGCAGGTTCCGGCGGATTGAGCGCCCTAGTGTCTCTAGCCGACGGCCGAAAAACCGATAGGACTAGCGGCGTGATTGCCGTACCCGGATCGCCCAATCATCCAGCCGAAGTAGCCTCGTTGGCTATGGGTGTTATGGCACGACTCAACAACAACCGGGCAGAGGAGTCTCCGATTTGGCAGATTCTTTCCGGCCTCATTCCGGGCGCAGTGGCGGATCGCTGGACTAGCAATTACACAAGTCGTGATACAGCAGTTCAAGGCGGCATCAGCCCGACGATCATCGAAGGCGGAGCAGTATTAATGCAAAACACTCTGACCTTTTTCCGCCCCGATTCTATTCCGCCGTCAAGTAATGGATACGCAAGTCAGCGGAATGTGTCGATTATTCAGAATATGCTTTACAATCTCAAAAACAACTTTCGCAGCACGAAGTGGGAAGGCGTTTCGATTGTGGAGGATGTGGCGAAGGTTGCCAATATCGTTGACCGACAGAAGGCCCGGAGCATTGAATCCGTTAAGGATGACCTGGTTGCATTGGTCAATTCGTTCCGAGATAACGCTTGGGTCTACGAAGTTGACGATTACACCATCCCAAATATCAGCGTGCAAATCCGAACCGGCACTACCGGTTTTGATTCCATCGTGCCTGTAATTCTCTCCGGGGAATGCGGCATAATCGACACGCAGATTGAATTTGATACCGCCATCACGGTATTGCTGTAAAGGAGTAGACAATGAGTACTTCAGGATCAGTTAGATCATTGTCGATTGACGGGATATCGTTTGACGTGATGAGCGACGCCAATCTTTCCGGGCTGTTAAACGAATTCGAAAACGACATGATTCCGACGTCCGGTTCTCCGATGCTCAAGAAAATGCGTCGGATTGTGAAGGTTGAAAGTGTGGTTCTTGCAACAAACTGGGCCGAAAAGGAAGTTTTGATCGAATTTGCCGATCAACTAGACCTTGTCACCTTTTCTATCGAGTATGCGAGCGGAACCATTCTCAAAACTAAAGGTACGTTTAACATTGAGTCAGACGAATCGGAAGAAAACCGAACATCAATAACTATACTGCCGTCACAGCGGTGGTCTTCGTTTATCGCGTAAGGTGCGCGACCGGTGAAATAAAGGGGATTTTCAATGTCAGCAGATTTTCTAATCAGTGAAGAGGCGGCACAAGCCCAGATTGATCTATTTTGTGATTGGTACGGGATTGACTTAGACGAAACGCGGGCGGTCGTTGCCGACACGGAGACGCCGAAAGCGGTTGATTTTGTACTGCGCAAACTCGTTAAAGCGTTTCGCCAAGGGCTGCTCGAGGTACAAGAGCGCAGCCTAGATGATGGCGGTCAGACGCTGGTGTTAATTCAGAAATTCAAAATACAGCCCAAGGGTTCCAGCGTGACTGAAATCGTATATCACGAGGCCACGGGGGCCAGTCGCGCCAACGTCAAGACCGCTAAAAATATGAGCAAAACCGCTGAAATGTACCACGGCTTAGCCGCTTTGTCGCACGAAAATGTAAAGCTTTTTTACAATCTTCGTGGCGCCGATATAGGAATTACTGAAGCGATTGGGTTTTTGTTTTTGCAGATATAGGATCCCGGCTAAACGGGCTGATCGGGAACCTGATACAAATAGGGATTCAGCCCTCCGAAATCGAGCGGATGAGATTTTCGAAAATGCAATATTACAATTCGTTTGCCGAAGCGATACACCGAGCCCAGAAAGATGCGCTAGCTGATGCCTGATTTTGTTGTAGTCACCGCTTTTAAATCCAAGGACCAAATGTCTAAGGATTTAAAACGCATGGGCTTATCCGCTCGTAATTTCGGAAAAATCGCTGGCGTATCTTTCGATAAGGCCAAGCGCGCAGCGAGCGGATTCAAATCCGTTGTCAGCGGAATCCTGGTGGCCGGCGCAATTCGCAAAGGTTTTTCGTTACTCCAGCAAGGCGTCGCCGGGTTGACAGACGAAATTATACAATTTGATGACGCGATTACGGCCGCTTCGGCTAAATTCGGCGTATTTGACCGCGAAAGCGAGGTTTTTAAAGACCTCCAACAAACCGCCCGCGAAGTTGGGGCCACGACAGAATATACGGGTGCTCAAGGCGCGGAAGGTTTACGGTTTTTAGCAAAGGCCGGCTGGGAAGCGAACGCTGCCATGAAAGCGCTTCCGTCGTTTGTTAATTTAGCGACTGCATCCGAGATGGAATTTGCTAGAGCGGCCGATATTGCAACTGATGTTATGGGGGCGTTTAACCTTAAATCCGACGACGCAACTAAGAATTTAGAAAATTTAATTCGAACAAATGATGTTATGGCCAAAGCGGTCAACATGTCTAATATTGACATGGAAGATCTGTTCGAAACGATCAAAATGGCCGGCCCAATTGCCAATACCGCCGGAGTCTCGTTAGAGAAATTCGGAGCGATAGCCGCCTTTGTAGGGGGCGCCGGCATAAAAGGATCTTTGGGCGGAACGGCATTACGAACTATGTTTCTCAGCATGGCCGCGCCAACAAAAGCCGCAACTAAATTGTTTAAAGATTTGCGCATAGAACTGAGAACCGCGTCTAATGATTTGCGCGATCCGGTTGTTATCATGCAAGAACTTAAAAAAGCAATGGAGGGTATGGGTAAAGCTCAGAAGGCCGCGGCTTTAAATGTCTTATTTGGTAAGCGCGCCGTTTCTGGAGCATCAGTATCCATGGACGGCGCTACAGATGCACTGGTAAAATTCGAAAAGGCGCTTGCGGGAGCTGGCGGAACGTCGAAAAAAATGGCCGAGTTTATGCGCAAATCTTTGGGCGGTCGGCTTAAACTGCTACGCTCGGCCGCTATAGATGTTGGATTTGCGGTTTATGAGGCGTTCGAAAAACAAATACCCGGCGGAATCGAAACAGTAATTAAGGCGATTAGAAATTTCGACCCACAACCGATTATTGACGGCATCAGAAAGACGATTGATGTAATAAAAGAGCTAGTTGATTTGATCAAGGGCGGCGTGCAATTTGTAAAAGATTATCGTGGGGCGCTCCTGGGTTTGGGGGCTGCCGTGGCTACAATTAAAATCGGACGTATAGTTCTATCCGTTATCCAACTAGTCAAATTTATGAAAGTACTGGCCGGCATGGGCGGATTAAAAGCAGCCTTGGCAGTGGCGGGATTAAATCCATTGGTGCTCGCTATCGCCGCCGCAGTGGGCGGAGTTGCTGCCGCGGTTTACACAGTAACGACAAACTGGAACGATTTAAAAATTGCTGTTGGCTGGTTGGTAGAAGATATAACAAGCGGGTTGACATCATTGGCCCGCACGATACTACAAGCTTTCGATTCTGTTTGGCTCGGCATACGGGACGGATTTATTTCCGTACTCAATTTAATTATTGAGGGCGCTAAAAAACTCGGAGGCTTGTTTAACATCGATACTTCTGGGGCCATCTCATTTTTGGCCGGAATTCGAGATGGAATTAAAGAGGCCGGCGATGCGTTGAAACAGTTTGCGAAAACTCCGCAGTTGCCCGCCGGAGGAGCTAGGGCGAAACCGCTGGTACATGCCACCGAATCGGGGCTGTTGCGCACCCCACAGCAAAAAGCGTTCGACAAATTCTACGCTGATCCGTTTTCTGGATTCAAATCTCCGGCCGAAGATTCCGCGGTCAGGGCATCTGCCGCACAACGGGCCGAGATGCAGCGACAACAAATTAGACAAGAGTTGAGCGTAAAATTTATGAACGCGCCGAAAGGCACCGAAGTCACATCCAAAGGTACGCCGGGAGCACCGCCAATTAAAACTGAGATGCTGGGGTCTAATCCATGAGCTTGATTGACGACATTGTTGACACCTTTTTAGGCGGGGCGGATAACTGGAAAGAGCGCCTCGGAGATAGCATCTCACTTACGTCGCCCGATGGAGACGAATATACAGCCAAATGGACGGGCGACAGCCGGGAAGCGGCTAAAAAATTAGGAATTTTCATCTATCCGCGCATCGCCGGGAATGTGGTGCAGGACCTGGACGTCAACTCAACGCGGTATTCCATTCCGATACATTTCGACGGCGACAACTGCGATACGGACGCGCAAGGCTTTTTCGAGTCAGCAAAACAACGCGGAACCTGGACTGTAGAGCACCCCACGTATGGGATTTTAGATTTACAACTTATTTCGTTGCGAGAAAATAACGAGCCGGTTTCCAACGGCGGTATCGTAACGATTGATACCGAGTGGATCGAACCTGTGGAGCTACCGGCCCCCGGAACAGGCGGGTCGGCCGGCGCACTGAACGGCCTCGGTGATGAGCTTAACGCGTCTGCTGTTGACCAATTTGTCGAGGGCCTAAACGATGCTACCGAGGCGCTTCGAACGGGTATTGATACGTTTACTAATGGTATAGCAAATCTAACGGATGCGGTCATGGAACCGCTATTTGCCTCGGTCGATGCGGTCAATGACGCCATGCTGGCGATCAATAACGGCATCCAGGATACATTAAACGCGACGGTTTTGCAAGTGCGGTCCCTTGCGGGCCAAATTCAAAATCTTACGCAAACCCCGCTCTTAGCGGATAATGACATAAACTCTCGCTTGGATTATTATGACGACCTGGACGAGGAATTTTTTGATGCGCTACCGTCGCAGGCAAACGACCGGCGCAGAAACGATTCAATTATTTCCGAATTGGCGCTATTGTCGAATACAGTAGCTCGAGCCAAGATTGCATCGTCGGGGATCACCGCGGCACTGGCCGGTCGCCCGTCTGTTGGGACGGTTTTTGAAGTGACAACCGAAGCCCCTATCCAGACGAGACCACAGGCTGTTGAGGCGGCCCAGAGAATAGCCGACGCGTTTGATACGTTGTTGTTAAACATGGAGACGACGCAAGAGCTCTTCGAAGAGCGTGCGGTAGATTTACAGTATTTTTCGCAACCTCAAACTTTTTCGCAGGCGGCGCAACTTGTAGCCAAGACGGTCGAATTTTTGCTGATTTCGTCGTTCGATCTTGCTATTGAGCGTACGATAGTTCTTGACCGCCCGAGGTCCCCGGTAGACATCACGGTGCAAGAGTACGGCGGCCTTGGCGAGAATGATTCGAATTTAGATCTGTTCATTCGCTCGAACGAACTATCTGGGGACGAAATTTATATGCTCCCGGCGGGAAGAGAGATTTTAATCTATGCCTAGAGCTATACCAGGGGCGCCGTATACCGTAGTATCCGGAGATACGCTTACCGGTATCGCGAAACAGGCGTATGGCGACCCGAAAAAATGGCGGGATATTTGGCAGGCTAATCAGTCGTCATTGAGGTCTGGCGACCCAAATCTTATTTATCCCGGCGAGATTTTACAAATTCCTCCGGACACTCTACAATCTGATGTCCTCGAGGAGTTGGGGTTACCTGGATCTGACGAGCTGTTGCCCGGGAAAGACCCGGAGGATTTCACAGTAATCATCAACAATACTGAAGTTATTTGCACGAGCGGACGAGTACTCCGCACGATGGATACTGTAACCGACGGCTTTACGGCTGAGCTGTTATGGGATCCGACAGACGCCGATTTTACCGAGCTGGTTAAACCCTACGGGTATCAAGATGTAAAAGTGTACGTCGGACAATATCTAGTTATTACCGGCCGCATATATAACCCCCGGCCGAAATTATCTCCCGACGGCAATGTATTGGTGCTGGAGGGCTATTCGTTGACGGCGGATTGTGCCGACTCGACTTTGTCCGCTAATATACCGCCGGAGAAAGCTAAGCTCACGCTTAAGCAACGGGCCGAAGATCTTCTCAAGCCCCTGGGCCTGAAAACTGTATTTGAGGTGGATGAGGGCGAAGCGTTCGACCGAATCACAGCAGAGCCGGAAGATACAATATTCGAACATCTTGCAACGCTTGCCACCCAGCGGAGCGTGTTAATTTCTTCGACGATTAAGGGCGAGGTGATTTTTTATCAGACCACGACTGCCCCCCCGGCGGGCGTGTTAGAGGAGGAGTTTCCACCGTATCAATCTCTCGAGGCCAGCTTCGACGGGCGAAAGCGGTTTAATTCGTATCGCGCCATCTGTCCGACACCGAAAAAGATGAGGAAAAAGGGCGGCACAAATATGTTAGAGGCAGTTGCCAAGGATGAGACGGTGCCGAAATCCAGATTTCAGACTTTCCGCGCACACGATGCGACGGCCGGAAATATCCAATCGGTCGCGGAATGGCGGCGGTCTAAGCAGGTAGCCGAGTCTTTGACGATCCCATTCCCGGTTTCGAGTTGGTATACCGCCGATGGGGACTTATGGCGCGAAAATACACTGGTTACGGTCAAATCACCAACAATTTTTGTGCCGAACGGATTTGATTTTTTAATTAAGTCTGTCGAATATATTTTCGATGCGAACGGAACAACCGCGATTTTGACGCTAGTTCCGCCAGAGGTGTACACTGGAGGGGAGATCGACGAACCGTGGCTTTAGGAATTGACATTGGGACCGTCGTAGGTAGCGAGCTAACGACGAATCGTGACGGCGATGATACTGTCCGTATGCTACAGGTGGAGATGACGAACTCTGAAGACGTGCAGTCGATTGAGCAGTTTCGAGCCCCGGGCGATGATTCCGCGCCACAAGTTGGCGCCCGAGTTATAGTGCTTACCTTGGCGCCGGCGTACAAAGTTGCGGTGGCGATGGATGACGAAGTGACTCCGTCCGCGTCAGATGGGGAGAAAATTCTATATTCGTTCGACTCGGGCGGGGCGAAGCAAGCGGTGATTACGCTGTATACGACAGGCCAAGTGGACATTAACGGTAATTTTACGGTGGATTTATGAGTTTAGAAGATGTGGCCAACGAAGACCTTGCGGTCAAACTTACCAATTCTGCCGGACCTCCGGACTTGGTATATACGGGAGACGTAGGTATAACCGATCCGGCATGTACAGCAACGGTGTCTACGAAATGTAAGGCGGCCGGAAAAGGCGTGTGCACGAAAGATTTGATTTTTGTTTGGGCCGTCGGCGGTCAAGATTGCCCACATACCTCCGCAACTTATACCTTTGTATCCGGGGCGGCGACTATCCTTCCCGGCGCCACGAAAGTTAAGGCCGAAGGCCAATTGGTGTTACGGAAAACAGACACTGCTG
>Ga0180434_10003843_pt1 | contig 18802 bp, 14 predicted proteins | sample SS_ome_7_FD_132453 | JGI IMG/M metagenome (GOLD analysis project Ga0180434, IMG submission 132453) | Hypersaline lake sediment archaeal communities from the Salton Sea, California, USA - SS_1_D_2 metaG | ecosystem: Environmental > Aquatic > Non-marine Saline and Alkaline > Hypersaline >...
CGATTTCAGAAGAGGAAAACCAACCGGCCACAAGGTCTTTGGTGATGCGGTAGCCCTCCTGGCAGGCGACGCATTGCTCACCGAGGCCTTTCGTCTGATGGCGACAGCGCATCTAACTGTCGACATCACTCCCCAAGTGCTGCTGAAAGTGATAGCGCTTATTTCTCAGGCTGCCGGATATCGCGGCATGGTCGGCGGCCAAACGGTTGACATTCAATCGGAAGGAAAAAGGGTTGATATTTCACTCTTGAAATTCATCCATACCCACAAGACGGGAGCCTTGATCAGTGCCTCCGTTGCCTCCGGTGCCATGCTCGGCCCGGCGAATGAATCCCAGATTGAGGCGATTAAGACCTATGGTCACAACATAGGCCTGGCCTTTCAGATTTCCGATGATATCCTGGATATCGAGGGGAACAGCGAGACCATGGGGAAAGAAGCCGGAGTTGATGAGCGAAAGGGCAAAATAACCTACCCATCGTTGGTCGGCCTGTCCGAATCCAAAAGAATTCAGTCCGAATTGGCCGATGCGGCGGTGGAATCACTTCAAGCATTTGACCATAGGGCGGAACCTTTGCGTCAGATCGCCATGTACATCATTGAAAGAAGCGAATGAGCAACACGAAGAAATCCAAACTTCTTTTAGAAAAAATTGACAGTCCGACAGACCTGAAATCTCTTTCACTTTCCGATCTTGAAGTTCTGGCCGGCGAAATTCGTCAAAGAATTATTGAAACCGTGTCGAAGACCGGCGGACATCTTGCACCCAGTCTCGGGGTCGTTGAATTGACGATTGCGCTGCATTATGTGTTCGATGCCCCGGAAGATACGCTCATCTGGGACGTCGGTCATCAGGCCTATGCCCACAAATTGATCACCGGGCGAAGAGATCGGTTCCACACCCTCCGGACCCACGGGGGTATCAGCGGATTTCCAAAACGCTCAGAGAGCCCTTATGACGCCTTTGACACGGGACACAGCAGCACGGCAATTTCACTGGGTCTGGGTGTAACCACCGCTAAGGAACTCAAGGGAGACAAAAGTAAGGTGATTTCGGTGATCGGGGATGGTTCCATGACCGCCGGCTTGGCCTTCGAAGGGCTCAATCAAGCCGGGCATAACGAAAAAAACCTGATCGTTGTCTTGAACGATAACGCCATGTCCATATCCCCGAATGTGGGAGCTTTTTCTTCATTCTTGAGTCGGAAGATGACCGGCAGGCGGTTTCTCAATTTTAGGAGAGAACTGGAAAATTTCATCAAATCCCTGCCGGGTGTGGTCGAAAATATCTTAAGTTTGGTGCGAAAAAGCGAGGACTCTTTTATCACTTTTTTTACCCCCGGCATGCTCTTTGAGGCTTTTAAATTTAAATACATCGGACCGATACAGGGACACCGGCTTGATCTTCTCATCGAAACGCTCCGAAATGCGAGATATCTGGAAGGCCCGGTTTTGGTTCATGTCCTTACCCAGAAAGGCAAAGGATACGGGCCGGCTGAAAAAGACCCCGCCCACTTCCATGGCGTGGGTTGTTTTGAGATTCCCACCGGGTGCCCGGCGACGGATAAGACGACTACGATACCTTCATATACTGATGTATTTGGGGACGCTATGGTTGAACTGGGCCGGCAAAACAAGAAAATTTTTGCCGTAACCGCCGCCATGCCTGAGGGGACGGGGCTGATGGAATTTGCTCAGGCATACCCGGAAAGATTTTTGGATGTGGGTATCGCGGAACAGCATGCCGTCACATTTGCCGCCGGCCTTGCCGCAGAGGGGTTCAGACCCGTCGTGTCAATTTATTCCACATTCCTTCAAAGGGCTTACGATCAAGTCATCCACGATGTGTGTCTGCCCAACCTACCGGTGGTTTTTGCGATCGACCGGGGCGGCCTTGTGGGTGAAGACGGGCCGACCCATCACGGCCATTTTGATATCACATATCTGCGCAGCTTGCCGAATATGACGATCATGGCACCTAAGGATGAGAATGAACTCAGGCAGATGCTTTACACGGCTTTGAAACATTCCGGTCCCATAGCGTTCAGATACCCCAGGGGAAATGGGATCGGTGTAAACTTAGACGCCGAATACCGACGCTTACCGATCGGGAAATCAGAAATCCTCCGAGAGGGCCACGATTTATTCCTTTTCGCCTTGGGGAGCGCTGTCTACCCCTCTCTGGAGGCCGCCTTGCAACTGGAGAAAGTGGGCGTCTCTGCGGGCGTGGTGAACTGCCGCTTTGTAAAGCCAATCGACCCGAAACTGGCCGATCTTGGTGCTTCGACCGGCCGAGTGTTGGTTGTGGAGGAAAATATCAGGCAGGGGGGGCTCGGGGGGGCAATCCTGGAGCTATTCAGTGACTTGGATGTAAGGAATGTGCGTGTAAGACGAATGGGATTGCCTGACAAATTCGTTGAGCATGGCCCCCCCGCCATCTTGAGAGAAAAGTATGCGTTGGATACTTTGGGAATTTTGAAGGAGGCGAGGGATTTCTGCGGAGCCATCAAAAAGCAGGTTGGATCAGCTCTTGCTTCAAAGAGGATTGGCCGGAAGTAGAGAAAAGGCGAGAGCGCTGGTCATGGCAGGCCATGTGCGAGTGAACGGGATGCGGGCTGACAAGCCGGGGCGTCTCGTCCCGCTTTCAGCCTCCATCACCATGGAGGAAACTTCCCGCCCCTATGTAAGCCGTGGGGGACTGAAACTGGAAGCGGCGCTGAAACATTTCAATGTCGATGTTGAGGGTCAAACCCTTCTGGATGTCGGGGCTTCAACAGGAGGCTTCACAGATTGCCTGCTTCAGCGGGGAGCCGGCAGGATTTTCGCAGTGGATGTTGGTTATGGTCAACTCGACTGGAAACTCCGGCGGGATGATCGTGTAAAAGTACTGGAAAAAACAAATATTCGCTATCTGAAACCTGAAGACATCGAAGGCCCAATGGACGGGGCGGTCATTGACGTCTCCTTTATATCTTTAAGGCTCGTCCTTCCCCCGGTATCTGATCTACTGAAGCCCCACGCATTCATCATTGCCTTAATCAAACCCCAATTCGAGGTGAAAAAGGGGCAAGTGGGCAAAGGAGGAGTGATCCGCGACCCCTTGCTTCACCGCCAGATCGTGGACCGTATCTGCATTTTTTCCGAGGTCCTGGAATGGAGCGTGATGGGCCAGATCCCATCCCCACTCTTTGGTCCAAAAGGAAACCGGGAATTCTTACTTTACCTCACCCGCTAAACCCACCGAAGCCTTCGGATGAAACGAGGAATTGCCGATTACCCGCAATATCAAGCGTTCGCCTCGCTCTCATAGACCTGAAAGTACCCAAAATAAGCGAATCGATATCGCAAAAATCTTCAAGTTCACGACGGAGGGCCTTTTTCCATGAGCAGGAAATACGCCAAATTTTCCCCGGGGTCTGTAAGCATGGAGGTCACAGGCATAAATTCGCGGAGAACCCGCTCATGGAAGCAAGAAATTTGTGGATGAAAACTAAGCAGCCCTGCGCTTTGAAGCCTTCAGAGGATTCAGCTTCCCGTTTTCTTTGGCGGTCGTCGCCTGCAAATGGGTTGCCATGTTGCAATTGCCGTAACGCCACTTCGCCGCAGGATCCGGAGAGACAAGACAATATTTACCGGTGGGGAATTCTTTGACTCGCTGGCAGCCCTCGCACTGCTCAACGATCGTATGACAGGCGCCCCCGTTAAACTGACACCCTTTCTTGCTCATGAAAAAACACTCATATCCTTCTTTTACGCTTGCACAAATCATTTTAATCACATCCTTTCTGTCATAACAATTTGAATTCAAAAAAAGACCTTTTGCCGAACATCCTCTGAGGTCGACGACTCACATGATTTCACCAGTCTGAACGAGACACGACTGTTGGCGAGATCCAAGACTCGCTTCGGTTCAATTCAAAGTATCTTCAAACGACGACTTCTATGGTGGGCTTGCAGAGGTTCTTCCTTTTGGGATGGTTTCGATATCTTACTCGCTTAAGATAATCCGCAGGAGTCACATACCGCACAAAAACCCTACCCCTTCCTCAGGTGATCCAACCGCTTCAGCTATCCGTTTCTTCTCCGCTAAGGGTAGAGAGCGTAATGATATCGGCGGAATTGTCGTGGGTAGTCGTTCGCACCCTAAGGTTTCTTACGCCTGTTAGTTTCTTCTCAAGTCGTTTCAAGCTCCTTAAGTTGGATACATCATTTTAATCAAATCCGCGACTGACTCAGCTCCGCGTTTCCCAACACATTGAGCTATGTCTCGACCACGATTCAAACCGACACACGTCTTTTTTAAAGTGCCCTTTTTTAATCATTTCTTGAAGGTTGTCAACACTATTTTGGCATATTTTTAATAATCAACCACCGACATCCCCGTCTCGCCTCACACGCACAGATCCGACAGACGTGCCGAATACCGTTCACACCCTGCCTGCCTGTTCCACAAGAGGGGATTTCAGATCCTACTTGAGGTGGAATTAATGCGCAGGCCCCCTGCAGTGCTGAATCGCCAACTCTCTCAGTTGTGCCTCGTCCACCCGGGAGGGCGCTTGCGTCAGGGGACAGGTTGCACGGGTCGTTTTGGGGAAAGCAATGACCTCTCGGATGGACTTTAGCCCTGTCATAATTGCCACCAAGCGATCAAATCCGAAAGCGATGCCCCCATGGGGAGGGGCGCCATATTTCAACGCTTCCAAGAAGAACCCAAACTTAGCTTGAGCCGTCTCAGGTGAGATTCCCAACGCTTTGAAAACCCTTTGTTGAGTATCGATATTATGGATCCTTACGCTTCCACCGCCTATTTCCGCCCCATTGAGAACGAGGTCATATGCCCTGGCTCTCACGCGCTCCGGATGCAGCTCCAGCAGGGGAAGATCTTCCTCCACCGGTGCGGTAAAGGGATGGTGAACCGCCTCGAATCGCCCTTCGGCATCGTTGTGTTCGAGAAGGGGGAATCTCGTGACCCACGTGAAGGCAAATGTATTGTCACCGACCAGATTCAGTCGCCGCGCGACCTCCAGCCGAAGGATCCCCAACGCCTGGTTGGCGACTTTCAATGTTTGAGCAACAATTAAGATTAAATCCCCGGGGGCGGCTTCCATCATTTCGTTGACGGCCATCTTGTCTTGTTCTTCAAAAAATCTTTTCAACGAAGACTGCCAGCCTTTATCCGTCACTTTAATCCAGGCCAGCCCCTTTCCGCCTGAAACCACTGCGAGCTCTGAAAGGTCATCGAGGGCTTTTCTCGAAAAAGCAGCCGCGCCTTGCTTCACCTTAATGGCTTTTACAACACCCCCTTCATGGATCATGTCTCTGAAGACTCTAAAGTCTGATCGTTCAGCGATTTTCGTTAAATCCCGGATCTCCACCCCGAACCTCATATCAGGTTTATCCGATCCGAACCGATTCATGGCCGCTTGATATTCCAACCGAGGGATCGGCACGGGGATAACATTGCCCAGGACTTTGGCAAAAACCTCGGCCATCATCCCTTCGGAAATCTCCATGACTTCCGCTTCCCGCGTGAATGCCAACTCCAGGTCAACCTGTGTAAATTCCGGTTGACGGTCTGCGCGCAGATCCTCGTCCCTGAAACACCGAACGATTTGGTAATAGCGGTCGAAACCGGCGATCATAAGGAGCTGTTTAAAAAGCTGAGGAGACTGCGGCAGCGCGTAGAACAAACCCCTGTTGACCCGGCTGGGCACCAGGTAATCACGGGCGCCTTCGGGCGTACTTTTTGTTAGAAAAGGCGTTTCAACCTCAACGAATCCGTTTCGGTCGAGATAGCCCCGGATCGCGGAGGCAATTTGGTGGCGTTTGCGAAAGGCGGAGAGGACCTGAGGCCTTCTTAATTCAAGGTACCGGTATTTCAATCTTAAGGACTCTGTCGCGTCAACCGGGCCATCTATCTGGAAGGGAGGGGTTTCTGTCTTGTTGAGTATCTTCAAATCGCAGACTTTCAGTTCAATGGAACCGGTCGGCAACGTAAAATTTTCCTGTCCTTTCAGTCGTTGTGAAACATTGCCTTTCACCGCAACAACCCATTCATTTCTCAAAGTGTGGGCCCTTTTGTGACTCGCTTCGTCCACTTGGGGATCAAATACAATCTGTGTGATGCCCTCCCTGTCGCGCAGATCAATGAAGATTAGATTTCCAAGGTCGCGCCTTGAATTCACCCACCCCATTAATACGGCTTCATGTCCCACATCAGTCGGCCTCAACGCACCGCAGTCATGGGTTCGTTTCCAATCTCCCAAGGAGTCGATGATGATGTCTACATTTTCTTTCAAGGATTCACACCGTTTTTGAATAGTTTGTCACGAAGGCTTCCAGCGCCACTTCTTCCTGAACCCGCTTTCTCATATCCCGGAGAACCCCTTTTCCCGATGCCAGTTCATCCTCTCCCACGATGAGCACTTTGGTCGCGCCAAGACGATCCGCCCGCTTCATCTGGACCTTGAGTCCTTTGGACGCATATCCCATTTCCACCCAAAGGCCGGCCCTTCTCAGCTCGTTCACCCAGTTGAAGACCCTTCTTTCGGCTTTATCGCCCAAGGCCGCAATATAGAGATCCGGCACTTCGGCTGCCTGTGTGCCGGGTTCCTCCAAAAGCGTCACCAGCCGTTCAACTCCCATGGCAAAGCCGGTGCCCGCGTGATCCGGACCACCGAGCAGTTTTATCAGTCCGTCATAGCGGCCGCCGCCCGTCACTGCATTTTGTGCTCCCAATTTTTCCGTCTGTATTTCAAAGGTGGTGCGGGTATAGTAATCAAGCCCCCTGACAAGTTTGTGATTCAACACAAAGGGTATATTGGAACCTTCGAGATACTCCTGAACAGAACCAAAATGGGCTTGGCAGTCATCACAGATAAACTCCAGTATGGAAGGCGCGTTTGAGACGACCTTCTTGCAAGCGTCCACTTTGCAGTCAAAAACCCTCAGCGGATTGGTCTCAGACCGTCTCCGGCAGTCTGCACAGAATGCGCTGATTTTTTGAGACAGATATTTTCGAAGCTCCCTCCTAAACTCGTTCCTGCAAATGGGACAACCGAGAGAATTCAGGTGGAGGGAAAGCCCTGATAATCCCAAGGTTTTTAAAAGAAACATCGCCATAACGATGATTTCCGCATCAGAGTGTGCACCAGAATCGCCCAAAACTTCCGCATTTATCTGATGAAATTGTCTAAACCTCCCCTTCTGGGGCCGCTCGTGACGAAACATGGGACCAATGGTAAACAGCTTTTGGACAGGATTTCCTTGATACAGCCTGTGCTCAATATACGCCCTCACAACCGAGGCGGTGGCCTCCGGTCGTAGGGAAATTCCCCGTCCCTTGCTGTCCCGGAGGGTGTACATTTCTTTTGAGACGATGTCCGTTTCCTGCCCAATGCCCCGGCTGAACAATTCTGTCCTTTCGAGCAACGGCGGTCTAATCTCTTTGAATCCAAAATTCTGGAAAATCCTTCTCGTTTCGGACTCGAGTCGCTGCCACTGACCTACTTCTTCCGGCAAAATATCTTTAAACCCTTTTATCGTCTTGAACTCCAAGGAACCGTATCTCCTAACAACTGTAATGGGTGGACCTGCGACGACCAAAGACCATCGTCATACGTCAATGGCTATGTGCAAAATTCAAGGCTTCTTCAGTCCACTTTGATTTGGGTCATTTTTTCCTTTGTCTTTTTTGAGGCTCTTTTCTCAAGGTCGTCTATCTTCTCATCAACGAGGGATCGAATCGCCTTCAGGAACTCAATCCGCGACTGCGAAATGTGTCCATGGAACTTGGATTTCCCCCCAGAAATCCCCCCCCAATCCATGAAAAACCTGCCCACAGGGCACTCGAACACCGTTTTTTCGTTTTTTTCCTTTCCCATGATCCTCTCCTTCAAAACGGATGGACAACTCCCGGCCTTTTCATTCGGACTTTGACTTTTTTGCAGCAACCAAATGCCCGGGAAGCAGCAGATGCTTCTTGAAACTGCCCAACCGAATAATTAGTTCATCAGAAACCGTGTTGAGTCAGGGACATCTTTCTGTGTGATAAAGGGGCGTTTCAACGTCAGTCGATATACCTTCCATGCAATTCTCATTTAAGCGGTACGGTCCGCCTCCAGAGGTCTGGTCGGTGTTAAATCTCAAGACCCCAATTGGGTGCCGGGAAGTATATCCCTTACAACGACTTCCGGACTCAAGCTTTCCCCTTGGTTGTTGCAAACCGCAATGTGCCGCTTAAGTATCTTGAACAGGTCCAATCGACTTTTTGTGCTTTGGCTGAAGCCCTCCTCTAATACCAACTCTTGATAAATAAGGTTCATTTGGCTATCGAAAACATGCGCAGGGTAACCTTGACCCTCCTTTATTTTGCCGATGTAAAAATTGATGAAATCACTGATCGCCAAATCGACTTCACCCACAGATTCCCTTGCTTTGGCTATGTTCTCCTCGAGTGCTTCAAGGATGGGCTCAGGCACAATTTTTCGCTTCATAAATCTCAGCCTGCCAAGCTCATATAACATCACTTGTCGGCGCATGGCGTAGTTGACTACGGATTCAGCCGTGAAAAGCGCACTTCGGATGATAGCCTTGACTGATTCCGCCTGTTGCTCCTCGGCTGTCAGACGCTTCTTGCCGGCAACAACACGCAACGGAAGGTCCTCCTCGACTTTATCACGCAGCGTCATACCGGGACGCATCGGCGTCGCGACCATGCCTTTCATTTCTTCTTCCTCGACCATCGGCTCTTCGGATTCGCTATCCGATGGGATCACACCGTTTCCGGAGCTTGCCGCCGTCCATTCCTCATCAAGGGACTCGTAGCGATCTCGGGGAGTTACGATGGCCGACAGCACCACCCGAAAGCCCAGATCCCTCCTACGGAAAGCACCGTCTTCCAGAAAAAAGGGCATTTCCTCACGCCGTCCCGGCATAATTTCCGCTCGCCTGTTGCGGTAGCTGCCCCCCTTGACAACAAAGCCTCCCGTCGCACCATGCAATCGGAAACCCAGCGAGAATCGAAAAGGGTCTAAAACCATCTCAGAGGCGTTTCCGGCCGTGTCGAAAAGTCCCAGAGGATTGGCGCACTTTGAACCGATCCAGGCCAGCCTCTCCGGGGGTTTTGCCGCTTCCGGTTCGGTAAATACAGCATAATCGCTATACGGTCGACCTTTCAAAGCGAAGAAGTCCTCGCTGTTTAGCTGAAGTTCAGTCGCCATATGCCCCCCTCTCGCAGCGTATTCCCACTCCGCTTCGGTAGGCAAGCGAATATAGCCGAATCGCCCACCGGAAAAATGAGGCAGCGACTCCGGCGCATTCCTGAGAAGCCATTCAGTATACCTCTGTGTGAATTCAACGGCCTCGAACCAGGAAACACCGGTCTTTGGTCGCGGGTCGACGGCGGTCAGCGCTCCGGTTAGGCCGGGACACGCAGCATCCATGACCGCTTTCCACTGGAAATTCGAAATCTCATATTTGCCGATGAAGTAATAAAAGGCGGTTGCGGTCTCATCGTCGGGACCGGGGCATCGACCGTCCCCTTCTTCTGCCGATCGGGTCAACCGAACCCGCCATGATTCGGGCAAATCCAAACGTGTAAACGGTCCCGAAACCGCAGACTTGCGCCGGCCTTCCATAAAACCACGGTTTCCACGACCACAGTCCACGCATCCAAGGTCAAGCCGCAAATCCCCAAAAAACCCTTCGGCCGGGACACAAACATGTCGCAGTACCAGTTTCCCTCCGCACGGCATCGGCAATTCGATGTCCAGATCCGAGGGGTTCGGGTTGATCGTGTCTTGTACCTCGGGGAGAAGCCGGGACAATCGCCGCTTCTCGACAGGGCACTCTTGCGCAGAGGTGGGAAGGGCCACAAAAAAAGAGGCCAAACCCACCACCAGCCCCAAAGCCGGGAACGCGAAACTTCTGAAGTGAAAAAACAACGGCGAACCGACAGCGCTGCGTCCGTCAGAGGCCCTCTGTGCAGGCCTTTTTGAAACCTTTCGCGCCTGCCGTTCACACATCCCTGATAACCTCCGACGGCTCGATCCTTGCCACACGGAAGGCCGCATATGCAGAAGCCAGTATGGACATGACCAATGTAAAACCCAGCGCAATCAGCAAATGCGCTGCGGACAGCCGGCATACGTATTCTCCGGCGGAAAGATATTGAGAAAACAGTCGATTGATCATCAATTCCGTAATCAAGTAAAGGCACACGGCGGTCAGGGTACCGAGAATGCTGGTTGCGATCGATTGGACGACCGGAAACCAGATGATGCTTCCTGTCGAAAACCCGATGAGACGGGTAATCCCGAGATGTCGGCTTTTCCGGTTTACATTTGCCAGGACATTGCTCGCCATGGAAGCAAAGTAGCCGAACACCGCAACAATAGAAATAAGCCTAAAGATGAGGGTAAAGGATCGGTCCAGACTCCGAACGATTTCGATCTCCTCGACTTTGGTATAGACCTCCATGCCCTGATCTGTAAACCGATCCCTTAGGTCTCCCACGTCATAAATGGAACGTGCATAAAGTCGGAAACTCGGATACTCCCGCGGTCCGGGGGGTCGCTCGTTTCCCGGCCAGCCGAAGGTCTCGGACCCTCGGCCGTCACGGTAGTCCTCGGTCGCTTCCAAAAGCCGCAACCGAACGAAAGCCGCCTCCCGAGGGAAAGCACCGATCGGCAGGACGGCGGCCACTTTCAACTTGACCGTCACCTGCTCTTTTATCCCGCCGACAGATCGTCCGACCCTACCGCTGATTTCCTTTTCCGTTGTGACGTTCAGTTTTCGGGCTGCCGACGCCGACAGTACAACCGAGGTATCATCCGCCGGAATACGTCCCCATTTCAGCAACAACGGGTCCCCTTCCCCCGTGGGAATGAGGTCTACAGGGACCGTCCGCGGCTCTCCCGCGTCCTGATTGAAGAGCACCATGTTTGCCGCGATCGACCGTGTCTGGGGGATTACAAAGGCGACTTCCGGGAGCTTTGCCGCAGCCGCAAACCAATCGACGCCATACCGACCGCTCCCCACCGGAGAGACCTCCCGGTTTCGAGGGTCCTCGATCAAGCGGTCAGCCATGGTATTGATAATTCCGCTCTTCACGCCGAACAGCACGAGCAAAGGCGCCAACACCGCCGCTAAACCCAGTACTGCACATATAGACAGCAAACGCTCATGAAAGTAATCGCGAAGGGACAACCGGACCACTGTCTCAAAACCGTGCAAATTTTCCATCTTGCCTAGCCGCATACCCTCGCCCGCACAGCCCCATCGGTAACATCTTGCTCCAGTGAAAACTCCACTCGGCGAAACCCTCTTTCGGCCACGCGACCCCAATCATGCGTGGCCACGATCAAGGTAACACCATATTCATCCGCCAGGCCGGTGAATAGCGCCATTATTTCATCCGCGTTGATCGGGTCTAATGAGGCGGTCGGTTCGTCGGCGATAACCACCGAGGGTTCATGCGCCATGGCCCTCGCGATAGCTACCCGTTGCCGTTCCCCGACTGACAACTGTCCCGGGAGTTTATCCAGGTGCCGTTCGATGTTAAGTTTTTTGGCGACGGCCTCTACGGCATCTTTTGCCGGCAGTCCCAGCCCCTGTCGACTCAGCCCAATGTTGTCGCGGACCGGCAGAAACGGAAACAAACCGCCGGTTTGAAGCACATAACCCATATGAAGCATCCGGGCATTTGCGAGCATATCCAGATCCTTGCGCCTCCACGCCGCTTTCACATCCAGTCGGTTCTCTATCCCGGAAAAGAATAAGAATTCGCCCGCATCGTCCGGCCGCAGCACCATGGCCAACAAATCAAGCAGTGTGCTTTTGCCGCAGCCGCTGAATCCCACCAAGGCAAGTTTTTCCGCCTTGCCGATCGTAAGCGTTGGAACCGTCAAGATGAATCCATGTTCACCCGCCCATCGCTTTGACACCCCTTTGAGGCGAAAAATGTGACGATCCTCGGTCGCATCGGGCTTGGATGAAAATGGGCCGGTCTTGTGTGTTCGTGGAGGCCGGGCATCATCAGGAGACACGTAAGTTTTTCCCCCGTTCACGGCATGACGCTCAGTGGCACCCGGTAGACCGCATCTCCAGGGTCTTCCGGCCCGAAGGTTATCCAGTTTGCTACATCGTTGTGATATTCTTCATATCTCCTGATTTTAGATTTAAGATCATCAACAATGGCCTGTTGCTCTCCGACACTCAGTCGGTACCAGTCTTCCTCTGTCAGCCTCATGATACTGCTCCGATACGGGAGCTCGTCAAGAAATTCCGCTAAAAACCCCAATTGTCCAAGGTTTTGACTGGGGCGCTTGCTGAATTGAGATGGATCCCGCGATGTCTGGGCAGCGGCCGACAAAATGCTCTGAAAAAAGTCCCTGGCTCCGGTTCGCTTGGTTCTCTGGGCCTGATCAAGAACCACTTTGATCCGCTGGTGGAGATCGCTGAGCTGGTTCTTGGTCAGCAGTACCGTGACCTGGAAGGTCGGCGTGTCCGGTCTGGCCAAGTCCATGTCAGAGACCCAAGAGGTAACCACCTGAGGGGCCTGGGTTCCGCCTCGTCGACCCAGGAACTCAAGCTGCATGGCATATCCCAATATGGCTGCCTTTCGTACCGCGTCTCCGGCAGCACCTTCTGAAAGCGGTGATGTTCGGTTCGGCACCTGTAACCGCTCACCACCGAAGGTTGCCTTTACGAGATCAACCATTTGACTCGCAACGCCTTCCAGAACCTGCCCGAACCCTTCCACCCCCGCCGCCACCTGTTCCGCCTCTATGGGCACGTAAAGATCGCCAATCCTGGGATCGGAGTGCCGCGTCAAGGTCCTGTATTGGGTTTCGGCATAGGTGTGATTGTTCGGTTTCACCCGTCTGCCTGCGGGTGTCTTCAGGTGAAGTGCAAAAACTTTAGCGCCTTTTGACGCCGCCAGGTCCGCCATCTCTGCCTCGTTCATGCCTGTCGAGGAGTAGGGATCATCATTTCGAATAGCGCCGGCATCAGAAATGAGAAAAATCAGCCGAGATGAGTAGGGCTTCCAGGTCAAGTCCTCAAGCGCCGTTTTAAGTCCGGCAAAGGCGTCTTCGTTGAACGAATGGGTTGAGACTTGGGCTTCCTCCATACTTGCGAGTGCCCGTTCGAAGGCCGCGCGTTCATTCGCATCCCGCAAATCTGAAAACACCTTACTCACGTATTCGAGTTCCGGCGTCTTCCGGGTACTACTGCGAAAGCCGACAAGGCCGAACGCAACCTTGTCGACCAGGCCGGCGGTTTCAATGGCGTCGTAGATTTTACGAACTGCTTCCCGGGTGCGGTCGATATACGGTCTCATGGAGATCGTGGTGTCGATCACAAACGCGATGCCGGTCCGCAATTCCAAGTCCTCCGGCAGCTTACCCGAACCGGGGTCAATGGAGGCGACCTTTAAGAACTTGACCCCTTCAAAAATCTCTGCCGCTTGGAAGATTGGCATCAGGTAGAAGCGCTTTCCCGAAATAGCCTCCTCCCTGGGCTCCATTGCTATCACTGAAAAATCTGCGGGTGGCGGGATGCTTCCCGATTGGATCCCGGCGAATGTTGAAGCAAGCTGAGTTGCATTTTTGCCGGGGGACTCCGACGCGGCGACCTGTTCAAGCGATTGCATGTCCTCGAAGAATAGGACGGGCAAACGGCCGGTTCTTTCCGTAAACTTTAATGTCAAGGACTGTTTCCACTCGGAAGCCTTCGAAGCCTTGATCCATCCGTTTACTTTTCCGGTGCTGGAAAAACCGACCTCCAACCAATCACCCCCCTCCACCTGGGTTCGGTCATAGATGTAAAACACGGTAAATGGCTTGATCCACTTTTGCAGCATCGGCGCCGCATCATTCGCAGATGCAAAAAGGTGGGCACCGGGATGGGTTATGACCCGTTGGAACAGCGTCCTTTTGCCGGGCATAAGCAATGGCTTGCGCTGCTGCGCCACCGCCGCTGCCGCATAGAAAAATAAAATACATGCGATAAAAATGACCACCGGATACAGGTTACTGTCCCGCTGCGTTGATGCGATCTTCATTGCAAACATTATGCGTCCTCCATCCTGACGGAATTACCGCCAGTTGCTCAACAGTGCTTGCGCATCTCTCGAGCCCTGCGTCGCCCTCGCTTCTAACCAGCCTCGCAGATTTGAGAGTTTTTCTCGGGCCTCCTTTTGCCCGCCTGCCGACGCCTTCATGTACCACTCGTAGGCCGTCGTCGGATTTTTGCGAATGGTGCCGCTCGCCCCCGGATCGGAAGGATCGTAGAACCGTCCCACGGCCAATGCAGCCTCTGCATTGCCGTTTTCCGCAGCGTACTCCAACAGGAGAAACGCTGCATCCGCCCTTTCGGGACGATCCGGCAAATTCCTGGCCATGACCACAGCGTCGGCAGGAGTGATACCCTCTCTCAGAGCCTTTCTGACTTGATCCAGGACAGGCGCGTCGGACGGATAAGACGGTGGCGGGGGCAGCGTATTTTCCGTTCTTGGAGGCAGGTTGGCCATACGGGGGAGCCCCTTCGGCGGCGGCGCCTCGCCTCCCCCTTTCAGAAGCCAGTATGCCCCTAAAATGATTACAGCAAACGCAACGATGACGGTGGCCACCAGCACCCACTTTAGGCCCTGTCCGGAACTTGCCATGACATTCTCTCCCCTTATCAAAACGCTCAATTCATGCGAGTCACGATATTTTTATACTGAATCTTCGTTTTCCCAATGGGTGTCTGAACGAAAACCGGGAATCCATCAGATCGCAATCCGTATGAAGTTCCTTATTTCTGAAGATATGCATCCAATGACAAAACGCAGGGATAGCCGGGATTCCTCCCGGAGTAATTGGTGGTGGATTTTTTTTTAAATGTCCCGGCCGTGAACATGAATGAACACGGCCACTCATGGTAAAAGAATCAATTTTTGGGCGGTCATATCTCCGAATAGGACCGGTTCCCCTGTCCGATATTTCAACCTCATTCGGGAGAATAGTGGTGAACTGAGAAGGTGAGGGATCAGGAGTGTACTTCGACATCCTTTTTCAGTTCTTCTTCAAATTCTTCGAAAAACTTGTCTTTTTCTCTCCAATCCGGGCCAAATCGCTTGTTATAATAATTCCCCAATCTATCAAAAAGCTTTCGCCAGACCGGTTTTCCACCACCTAACACCACATCTTCAAGATACGATCTGAGTTCCGGCATCTTTTCTTTGGGGAGAAAAGAAACCGCGCCCAATTTTATTGACTTTTTTAATGATTCGGGCGAGAGGGCGTGAGCGGTAAGCATAACAGTGGGAAACCCTCTTGAAACCGAGTCCTTCAGGAGCTCAAAACCATTCACTCCCATGATGTCCAAAATCACGATATCATACGTGTAACTTGCCAGGTATTGAATCGCCGTATTGTAGTCGCTTGCCGTGTTCAGCAAGCACATATCAAGCGCTTCTTCTATGGCTTCCAGTACATCGGGTTCGTCATCTACGGCAAGCACCACTTTGTCCCTCAATACGCTTTCAGATTCCATTGTTTGTTCACCACCTTTCATAAATTCGTTAACGTTTTTTGAAACCTTATAGTATAAGCTTTGCGCTTGTCAAATCCAATCCACATTTTCAAAAGACGACTTAAGTTTTTGACCGTCTCCCCCCGGCGGCATGCGCTCCATCCGACGCATCAAGGCGTGCCTATCGCGCATCGAAAGCCGAAAATCCCCCTTCAGCAAGGATCTCAAAATTCGCCTCTGCAAAACGCTCAAAATCCCTTTCCCTGGCTGGATCTTTGCCTTCGAGGGAAACGCGGATCTGCCTGCCACAGCGTGGACATTTCAGCGATTCACTTTTTTTGCGCAAAGGGTGTAAACGACCGCCCACAAATGCAGTCAAAATCAAATCCTGCCATCATTCGCCCTCAATCGTCATGTTGCATCTCAACGACTTTCCGTCATTCTGCTTTTTTTGTTTAAATCCGTCAATACCGTCATTTGCGTCAGAGCGGTGCCGAGATCTGATCAACGTGCTCATTGATGACCGCAACGGATGAGCCATAACATTTCGAGGCCAACCGAACAGAAAGGGTTTAATTTTTACCCTCAATTATGTTATATGATTGCTTAAAAATTGCGTTTGCAGGGCTTCGCAGAAATGCCGAGATTACATGCAGATTCAAATCCAAACCACCAATCCGGCGGTGTCGATTTCAATTCCTCTTTCGGGATTAGCAATTTTAAGCGATGTCCCGAAGGTATTTTAGTCGCCTCGGATCGGCATGAGCCGGCGACGAGGCTCCTTATTGATGACAATAAGCTGAGAACGCGTTCAACTGAAGTTTCCTGGACAAAACCGCCGCGAGCGAGTGCGCGCCATTTCCAATGATACCTATCCGAGATACCATTCAGTCGAAGAATTATCCCGTCATCAATAACATCATCATCGGGGTGAATATCCTTGTTTACTTCATTCAAATGGCACAGGGAGAAAACCTGAACCGCTTTATCGTTACATACGGGCTGGTTCCGGCACGTTACTCCATTTCCCAGATCGCCGCATACTTTACTTTTGGGCAGCAAGCCTTTGCATTTTTTTCTTTCATGTTTCTTCATGGCGGCTTTCTGCACCTCTTGGGCAATATGTGGTCTCTTTACATTTTCGGCGACAACGTCGAGGATCGTCTGGGTCCACTGAGGTACCTCTTGTTTTATTTACTGTGTGGATTCCTATCAGGCATCTCTCATCTGCTCATCAATTGGCACTCCCAAGTCCCTACGATCGGGGCCAGTGGGGCAATCGCCGGCATCATGGGCGCTTACTTCCTGCTTTATCCCAGATCGAAAATCCTGACCCTTATTCCCATATTCTTTATTCCCTATTTTGTCCAGATTCCGGCGTTTTTGTTTCTGGGTTTTTGGTTTTTTCTACAGTTCATTAGCGCCGCTGGAAGTTCGGTCCAGGCGGGAGGAGTCGCCTGGTGGGCACACATCGGTGGGTTTGTATTCGGAATGGTTTTGCTCAAATTATTTCTGAGACTGCCCGAGTTTGGAGTTACGCGGCGGATGCGTCGTGTGACAAGTAAAAACAAGACGCATCGTCTGCAACCCATCAAAGTGACCGGAAGTGCCGACGACCCCCACTTATATGGTTCAATTGTCATTACCCCCAAAGAAGCCCAACTGGGAACACGCAAGCTGGTGAACGTCCCTTGGGGTGTTCAAAAGCGCCTCTTTTATGTCACTGTGCCACCGGGTGTACAGGAAGCTACAATGCTGCGTCTTGGAGGCATGGGGAAGCGATTTGATCACAACAAGCGGGGAGATCTCTACCTCAGGGTAGTGATTGAGTGATCGTTGCGCATTGCGGCCTTCCCAAAGGGATCCCAAGGGCTTCCATTCCGCTACGGGGGGGGGTTCAAAGCACTGTTTTGAATCGGGTTCGCTGCAAAAATTGTTATGCGATGCCAAAAAAGGGCGCATGCGTCGATGCCGTGACGCAAGGAGTCGGCGCAACGGATGCGGGAAAGAAAAAATGTCTCAATATGTAATTGAAAATACTATTGAATCATCAGGCCCATGTCGCACTTTCGATTAACGGCATAATTATTGCTTATCTAGTGTCACCTTCGATATAAACTCAGGATTCCAGCCGGTTAAGTTATTTTGATCCAACAGCAAAATGAGACGCCAAGCAACCCGAATTGATGAGGGACGGATCTCGAAAAAAACTGAAAATAGCCTATGCTATGTCGGGAAGGCAAAATTGAAAACAAAAACAAGCAAAAGGAATGAGACGGGATTTACGCTGATTGAGTTGATGATCGTAATTGCTATCATCGGTATCTTGGCTGCCATCGCCATCCCGCAATTCTCGGCCTATCGGCAGCGTGCCTATATTTCAGCGCTGGAAACGGACGCACACTCATTTGCCGTTGCGCAACATTCCTATTTTGCTGATAACGGGACTTTTTCAAACTCCACTGCGGCGCTTATGCAAAACACCTATGGCGCCAAAAAGTCCGGAAACACCACGATTAACTTCATAGGCGCCGCCGATGCGACCAGCTTCACCATGACCTTTTCCGACACGCCTCATGGGCTGGTAATCACCTACAGGAGTTCGGCGGGGGGGATTCAGTAAGACCCTCAGCGTGTAAAGGCATTAAAAACTTGGCGTGGAGCCTGAAAAAATCAACACGATCGCAGTCGGCAACGCTCTTATACCAGGCATCCGGCTCCAACTTGTCGTATCTGTATTCATTCTCCCGATGAAATCTTTGTTCTCAATTCCGATTGATCTTTCTAATATTATTGTGCTAAAATGATCTATATTTAGCTGATTGTCTCGACTTCGAATTGCATCGGTTATTTCCTTCAGAAAGTGCCCTCCGAACCTATTTTTTCCGCCCTGGCGGCCGGCATCAATGCTTTCGGGACTCCACCCCGCTAAAAAATGGAGCTTCTGAAGAGGAATCCGCTGCGGACATGAAACCCATTATGAAAACAGAAGCAATGAACGTGCGGACACAAAACCAGTGAACATCAGACGGAGGGCGAGTGCTTTGAAAAGCATCCGATTCGTTCCCGTGGCCACGGTCCTATCCGTTTTTTTGGGCTGTGTCACCTCACCTCAGGTATCTCAAGATGCTTATTTGACCAATCAGGGACTCAAGCAGCTCGCAGAAGGCAATTATGTGCAAGCCGAAGCAAACTTGCTGGTTGCATTGGACCTTAATCCAAACAGCCCCCATGACTTACTCTACCTGGTAGATGTTTACCGAAACACGGGAAACATCGACAA
>Ga0180434_10003844_pt1 | contig 18801 bp, 20 predicted proteins | sample SS_ome_7_FD_132453 | JGI IMG/M metagenome (GOLD analysis project Ga0180434, IMG submission 132453) | Hypersaline lake sediment archaeal communities from the Salton Sea, California, USA - SS_1_D_2 metaG | ecosystem: Environmental > Aquatic > Non-marine Saline and Alkaline > Hypersaline >...
AATTAGACAAGAGTTGAGATTCCGCTTTCCTCAATCGCATATCTGCCTCAATGAGGCAGACGACGAATGCGTCGATATTGGAGTGAATTGGACTCAAGCCGACTTGCATGATTTTGTAGAGCAAGGGGCAACCGTGCATTCTCGGTGGCCCAAAGAAAAGCCTCAAAACTAACCTTTTAGTTGCCATGAGCATAGCTCTTGGCTCCCCCTGTTTGATTTGCAGTAGCTTGCCGTTTTTGTTGTGGTGTTCTGGGAGTTGAACCTCGCCAAGATGAGACAATAGACATGGCTCGAAGTGGTCAATATTGACTGTTACTGTGGAAGCCCCTTTGACGTGTTGAATGTGCTTGTATGATTTGAGACGACGATAGGTCTTCTTTCCCTTAACGGTATGGATCTGGGCAGGGCATTTATCCATAGCGTGATAGACTAGACCAGTAAAGAGATTAACATAGTTTCCAGTTGGGCCTTTTTCACATCTGCGGTTATCTAGTTCTGAATTAGCTCTTGCCCATAGTTCTTCTGTAATGACTGGGGGATAGTAGTCCTTAATGACGGGGCCGTCCTCAACTCGTTTTCCATCTCGCTCAAAGTGTGGCTGGTATTCGCCCAAGACCACCCGTTGCCTGATCATTTGACGAATATAGGTTGTGTTCCATCGTTGCTTTGTTCCGATGGGCTTCCAGTTTTTGTTAAGGTCTTTGCAGATTGTGGGCGTCCCAATACCACGGGCGACTTCCTCGAATATATGCTTCACTGTGGCTTGTGCTTCTGGAACTAATTCAAAGCGTTCTGTGTATTCCCTGCCATTCTCTTCCCCTTTAATCTTCCTTAACCAAGCGGGGATCTTGTTGGATACTGATTTCTTCCCAGAGCGTGCCCCTTTCCTCATCGTTGCCCAGCTATCCTTAATACGATTGGACAAAAGCTCAGAATACAATCGAGCTTGGTATGCGAAGGCGGCCAATTCGATGGCGTCCCCGATAGTGTCTTGATCAGCCCGATAAACTTTTGCAATGGGGAAGCTTATCGCAATTGAGACACCCGCTTCCAAGATGGAGATAACCAGTTTTTGGGTGGGACGAATTCCTTTTCTGCTTAATCTGTCAATGGCTTCAATGAATACGATGTCCCCTGGTTGGACACTACCTTCTTTGATGTCTTGAAGGAAGCGTTTAAGATCTTTTTGTTTATCGCCCCTAAACCCTGATCTCCCTGGGTCAATGTAGGTGTGTCCTTTGCGGTGCTTGCCGTTCTCGATAAACTGGGCGGCTCCCTCCCCCTGTCGTCCCAGAGACCGCCCCGCCTCCTGATCGTCGTCTGACCATCGTGTGTAAGTATGTACCACTGACATGACTTTAACCCTTGTGTGAGGGGATATCTGATGTCCAACCCCAAGTTTAGGGGAAATGCCAAAAGGAAACAACCGTCAGCCCCAGTTTCCTTTTGGCATTTCCCCTAAACTTGCCTAAATACCCACATGAACACAACAGAGATATTAGACTTGATCGATGAGACGTTGTCCGAACTCGCTACATCACTCGAATGGTACAGTTCATGGAAACAACGTGAGGACACCCCCAGCCCCTCCGTGGTCGAATATGGGCAAGCCATCAACAGACGCATTGAGGAAATTAGGATGGCGATGGATCGTGCCGAAGATTGCATTTTGGAAACCGAGCGGGAATGGGAATCAGTCTAGCTCGGGCTGTTCGTTGAAAAATCTCAACTCACACCTGATACCAAATTTCCATGGTATTGTCCTCATCGGCTTTCAAATCCATCTGGAAACCAAGATGGGCGTTTGTCCCGTCCCATTGCCACACGTCAATAGCTCTATCTGGGATTGTGTAATTCGTCCCATCTCCATAAGCCAGTTCGACCAACAAATAAAATCCCTCCAGATCGCTCTGAACACGGCCAGAAGGCACGCAAATAGTCAATCCCCTCAACTGATGCCCGATTGCCTCGGAGCCGGTTAAAACGCCACCTAGGGGATTATAGGATTGGTTGGAGGTAATGGACGCTCCACCTCCCATTGTGGCTCCACCAGATCCCACTAAATAAGTCCTTCCACCTTGAACTTCAGCGGCACCTCCAACGATTGCCCCACCCGATCCGTAAAATATCTCGTCCCAGTAAATGTGCAGGATGGTAGCCAACTCGGTCACGTCCAGATAGACCATATCCGTGGAATCCATAAACAACAGAACGTTTCCGCCTGTGTCGCCCCAATCGTCGCTGTCTATGATCTCTTGGATAATACATGCAATGTTAGTCGTATACACTGGATATTCAAAAATGGGTGGCGAAGCCCAAGTGTGATCGTAAGTCGTGCGTGGTCGAGAGGTGATATCGGCAACACTTGTGGGGGCGGCGGCAGATGATCCCAGTTGCCCGTCTATCGTGATGTCTATGGAATTTGCTAACAATAAATTATCACCATAAACTTGCAGCTTGGCGTAATTGATTCTAGCACCACGAGGAATTCCAACATTTTTGAAATGGAAGAAACCGTCAAAATACAAGGCTCCGTAATACCCTACCACTTGTGACGGCCAAATAAACGTTGAGCCCTGCCAACAACCATCATCATGAGAACCATCTATGCCAATTAGACTATGGGTGCCAGTCTCGCTCCCCGAACCCTTACCCGTGCATGTGGTTGTATCATAGGATAAGGAGCGGACAGCGGGAAAAGCCTCCTCTTCAATTTGCTTCTGATAATAGTCCTGGTAATCATCGTCACTTGCGTTAAAAGCTTTCTGCCACTCATCAAATGCCTTTTTGGTCTCGGCATCCATTTCACTGGGGTTTCCCCATAGTTGTTCTATATCAGTCTGGTTCATATTGTTATTTAGTGGCTATGGGATAAATAACCATATGAACAGATATTGGATAGCGACAACACAAGAGTCTTGGGATAGTACTGCAAATTGGAGCACAACATCGGGCGGGGCAGGAGGTGCATCTATACCAGACGCCACCACGGATGTCTATTTTGACTCGACTGGTTCGGGCGATTGTGATTTAGCCAGTGATGCTACGGCAGCTTCGATTACATTAGACGGCTACGTGGGAAGACTTGATGCACAATCTTATGACGTGGAAGTAGGCGACATTGATTGTAGTGATATTTCCACGGATGGGATTGTCGATCTTGGTTCGGGGACTTGGACGATTTCGGGCGATGCGGACTTGTCTGGGTTTGCCAGCAATACCAAGCTTGTCCGTGGCACTTCCACACTTAATTTTGACGGCACCGGAACCTTCACCATACCAGAAGTTGCCACCCTTATTCTATATCGAATGGAAGTTGCTACGGATGCCTCAATCTTCGTTGCTGGGCTAGGGGCAAGTTATTTTTATCTTTATGGGGGATTGCATGTCTGGGGCGATTTAGAGTTTGACACGGAAGACCTAGGGATCAGTCTACCAAAACCCAGAGTGTATTATCAAAGCTTTGTCATCTATGAGGGTGGCAGTCTGACAGCAGGGTCAATCAACGCATACTATCTCAATTATTACGATAACGGTGGCGGCTTTACATGCAACGGCACTTTAAGCTGCACTAATTTTTATTTCTACTATGCCCGAAATTATGCCTTGTTTGGCGGAACTGGAACAATAGAAGTTTCTCACTATCTCTATTTCAGAAACATCTCCACGTCCGATTGTAGTATGAGGTGGGATGCTGGGAATTATACCCTTGACTGTGATAGAGTTTATTTCAAAACAGACGGCGAGCCGATCACGATTGATTTAGCCACCAATTCGCCAAATATTACATTTGATACTGATCTCTGGATTGATTTTGATGGCACGGCAAATATTATTGTCGAGTCTGGGGGCAATTTTACCTTTAACGGCGATGTTGCCTATTTGCCTGCCACTGGTGGCGAACTTGTCTGGAACAAGGGAAGCGGGACAATTTCCTTTGAGGGTTCCGGCGATCAAGATATTGATTGGGGTGGCTCGATTGTAGAGGATAGCACCATCGACAAGTCCGGTGGAACCTTGACTTTTGAGAATGATTACCACCCCCAGAGCTTAACCATCACTGACGGAACCGTTGATTTTGGAAATAACACTTTCGATATTTATGATGGTTGGAGTGGGGTGGAAAGTGCTTCAGTCGATTATTCTTCGGCAACCATCTATTTATTGGGTTGCCAGATATATCCAGAGCTTGGAAGTGTGCTGGGTGGTTCAGCCATTGAAGAACAACTTAACACCTATCATGAAACCATGACGGGCGGTAGTTTACTTGGTGGTGAGTCCTACAATATATCGCTGTGGTATCGTCCAGATTGTGCTTGTGGTTCTACGTACACTGTGGGGACTTCTGGTGGAGCTTCGCTTGGTGGTGAGTGTATTGTCGATGATGGCATTTACAGGGCAACAGGAGGGCTCCTAGCGGCTTCCACGGCGATTGTATGGATTCCCACTCAATCAGCCGATGGTGTGGCTATCTGGCCCCTTGGAGATTACACCGAAATCAGTGGCAAATACGATGGGACAGCGGGATACGTTGCACCGTCTGAAGACTCGGGGCTTTATTGTCTGGATGCTATGGCTTTTGAAGACGGGGCTTCGGTCACGTTGCCTCAAGTCCCATTCGCCAAGTGGTCGATTTCCTGTTGGGTGAAGATTGAGGGTTTCCACCAAGATAGGTGCATTTTCTCAATGGGAGATTTCAGCTTACGACACTCATCGCTCAATCACATTTATGCCAGTCTTGCTGTCAACGATGGAACGATTGACACAACGTGGGGAGTGTATTCTGACGATACCCTCAAGCTATCCACATGGCACCACATTGCGGCCTCATTTGATGGAACAACTTGCTCCATCTTCCTAGATGGCGTATTGTCCAATTCGGATGACATGTCTTCGAGTGATACCCTACTTGGCAACACTGGCGGATTCATTGCCAGGAATACCAGAGGTTCTTACTTCACGGGAACCTTGCAAGATGTGCGGTTTTGGTCTGAAGCTAAACCAGCGGCGTGGTTCGCTGCGGAATACGATAACTACTGTGATCGGGTTTTTTGGGGGATTATGTCGTGACGGTAACCGTAGCACCGGAGCAATCACAAGCATAAGTCCCATGATTGCTCGATGAATAGATGGTTGTTGCCTCGTATTCCATGCCCGTCTGAAACTTCTCGGTAAATTGTGCCCAGAAATGCCATTGGTTCAGAGCGATATAATTTCCCTCGTAAATCACAAAGCAGTTACCTGATATGATTCCGCCCCCTGCCATCCACCAAGACAATTCCCCAGTTACGCTTTCGTATTGATAGAACCTAATCCCGCAATTCGTGGCATTTCCATCTGGGTTATTCTCTGCATTATATGATGTGTAGCATAGGTTTTGACTGTATAAACTGATCGCTGAATAATCTTCGTCAATAAGATATACAGTGTAGTCATCATTCACAGACTCACAGCCTGAACAATAATCATTGACGATACCCTCCACCTCAACTCCAACGGTATCGGGGCGAGCGGTATTCCCTGACGCCCACAAATGGCAAACCTCGCAACAGCACCCCGGCATAAATCTCATCAAGCCCCCTTAGTACGGATCACAATTAGCCCCAGTGATATACCAGTTTCCGTCCTGCCTGAATTCAACAGTAACGCCAGTATCCTCTTGGAGATTTTCGTTGTAAGGGTTTTTGATGATAACGCTCTGGGTCTCACTGTCGTCCAGGTAAATATTTGCTGGTCCTTGTCCTGGGTGGTTTGGCCCCGTTGCCGCAATAACACTATCCGTGGTCTTCGCTGTTCTATGCTCATGGTAATTAAACACGAAGCAATTTAATGTCAAAGCTGGTCGCAACAAAACCAGGGAACCCTCTAGGCAATAAATGCTTTTGCCATGAATGCACATTGCAAACCCTGTGTTCTCATCGCAATCGCCCCACCCTTGGTCACTATCCTGTTCCATCGTCCCGTCTGCGTTGATGAACGCAGCCAACCATGAGTATTTTCCGGTGCCATCGGTGTCACCGAGAAATGCCCAAAGCGAATAGTCCTTTGGTAGTTCTGGGATAGGTCGGGTGGCTCGATTGATTTTTTGCCGATTAGCTCGAACCGTTGCCCGTAATTCTTTGAGGTGGCGTGCGTTGAAATAATACATTCGCCCCCTTATGTCCAGTAAAGTACATTGAAGGGAACTTTGTATTTAACCTCATCCCTTAACACAATCGGTGGGGCACCTTCGGAGAGCTTAGTTCCATTCTGTGCTAGGAGTTGTTTATCCGTGACGGGTATTCCACCCTTTAAGAATGGGACGGTTTCCTCACTTTCTGCTGTCGGCTTGTACCTCAGTCCAGCATTGAGACGAATATAGTCCCAAGTAAATGGATTGAATGCCAGATTGACGGTGGCTGTATAATAGACCCCATATGTCTCATGATATTGCGGCTTGGAAATCGCAAAGTCCCGACACAAAACACATCGTCTAGGGGCCGTCAGAAATACATCAGAATTGACTTTTTCCCTGTAATACATTGGCATGTTGGGATTATAGGAGGAAATGTTCTTCGTGATCGTCAAACCTGCTGCTGGAATAGTGTATTCGACTACGTCTAAATCTTCCTCGGTCGAGTTGATGTAAATGGGGTCGCCGTTGATATCACGGGAGGTGTAGCCAGTAAAACTCTGTGAATAGTCCCACTCGTAAATGGCAGGCCACAATAGAGGATTCTGGACGCCTTCTCTTTCCGGGTCTGGGCCATAGGGCAAATCTAGGCTCCACAATTTGCAATCGAAGGAGATGCATTGTCCCGTGAGCCTCAAGGCGAAACTGGCTGTATCGTTGGGGTGAGGTGTTCCACTTGCAGCAGAAAACCAGGACGGAAAAGCCGCATGAACGTCAGCAAAATCGTCAGTGGGGTCATTTGTCCTAGCCAGGAATTTGCGAGCATATTCATTGCCGCTAGGACTTGCCGAACCAGATCGACCTTTTCCGACTTCGATAATTGATGTAATTGCCATGTAAGTATTTAGAACGATGGGGCAAGTTCTGGTTTTGGAGCTTCAGCAATTTTGCTATTGGTTTCCTTGATCCCTTTCAATTCTTCAACGGCTGCACCGAACAACTTGACCAATTGAGTAATGTCCTTTCCCTGTTGCTTGGTGTCATTTTTGAATGGGTCTTTCTCGGGAATAGTGGCTCCACCGAATATTCTGTCAATTTCAGATGTATTGGGGGCGAATGGATCGGTACTAGGTATTCCACTGTCTGGCCCCTTGAACGGATTGTCTAACATCTTTTTGACAATGTCCGCCCATTCGTCAATAGCTTCGGTTTGCTTAATCGACTCATTCAGCAACTTGTTTTGAATCTCGATTGTGGGATCAATGGTTGACCGATTCGCCAAAATGTCGGCGGCTTCCTTGCTGCGAGCAAGTACGGCAGTTTGAGGGGCTGTTTCGCCACCTACGTCCACTTGTGCTTTGAGTTGATTGACGGCAGTTTCCCATGCTCCAGCTTTCTCTAATTGATCCTTGAAAGGAAGTAAATCTTTGAACCCTTCCTCGAATTTCTCCAATGGTGTTTTTGCTTTGTCGATTGCGTTTCGGATATTGGCAGGCAAGGCATCAAACTTGATTCCTTTGATTGCTTTGTCGAAGTCGCCAATCATCCCAGCGAATGGCTTGAGTTCTGCGATTTGATCATTGGTATCAGACAGCCACTTTTGCATGGGGGTTTTGGTTTTGTCGATTGCCTCTTGAACCGAAGCCGGTAAGGCATCGGCCCGCAATGATAGGAAGTCCTCATTGTTGATTGCCCCTGCTTCTACGGCTGCATTGAGTTCTTCGATTTTCTGCGTATAGGTCTCAATGGCAGAGATCGGCGGCCTAATGCCAAGGATCTTGTCGGCAGTGTGCTTCGCAGCATTGGCAAATTGCTCTTGCGTGATAGCTCCACTTGCCAGAGCTTCTCTGTATCGATCAAGTTCCTTGGCGAACTTTTCGGTTTTCGGTGCTAGATCGTTGTCAATTTTCAACACGTCAAGTTGAGCTTGCAAATCTGCCATGTCACCAAGCAAGGCGGCTCTATCGGCTTCTGGAATTAAGATACCAAATTTGATTTCAGCTTTCGTTTTACCATAGTCTGCCACTTGGGATTTGAGCTTTGCAATATAGTCCAGTGCTTTGGCATCTGGCGGTATAATTTCTTCAACTGGGGAGGTGACTTTCTCATCACCGAAAACGTTTCCTGTTCCGTTTTGCATTCGCTCAAGGTCTTTCTGGAAGGATTGTAGACGAGCGAATTCTGCATTGATTTTTTTCTGGATTGCGGCCCTTTCCTTGTCGCCGACTGAAAACACTTGGGACAGTGCGTCCTTTTTTGGATCAAACTTAAAATCGCCCTTGATCAATGCAGTTGATAGGATGCTATCACCAACAGACTCTTGAGCTTCGTTGAGTTCCCTAAGTAGGTTTTTGGAATTTGCAATCTCCCTCTGTGTGTCAGATAGTGCTTGCTGTCGGAAAGCTTGATTGAGCTTCTCTTGTGCGTTTGTGGCTCCGGTAATTTTGCCCGTGGTCTTGTCAATCGACAATCCCAAATTGCCGTATCGATCCGTGAGCGAAGTGATTATATTTTCGGCTTCGCTCATTTGATCGGAGTTGAGCTTGTCGGCTTTGCTCAACTGTGTGAGGGTGTTCATTCTGGATTGATCGGCGGCACGTTGCTCTTGTTGCTTTTTAGTGTAGCCTTCCATCACGTTGAGGACGGAGCGGGATTGCCCTTCGAGTTTGTTGAGATATCCCAACAACGTAATCGCCCCTGCTGTGATTGCCAGGAAGGGGCTACCGGTAGCGATGATCGCAGTGAGACCCACAAGGATGGGGCCACCTACTCCAAGGTATTTTGCAAGATCAGCCAACACGGACACTAGAGGGGCGATCCCTTGGACGAGCGTGGCGAAACCGCTAGACAGATTGATCACACCTTGGAGGATGCTTTCGCCCAATGGTGCAAGCGATTTCACAAACTCAACAATGGCTGGCTTGGCCCCCTGGATATACTTCGTGAAACTGTTGATTGAGTTCTTCAGATCAAACGTCTTGACAAGTTCGTCACCAAGATCGGTGAGAACCATCGACACATTATCTTTTAGGGTAGACCATACGCCCCCAAGGGTTTTCGATTGTTTCGCCATCAGCCCGAAAAACTGACCACCCTCATCAGTCATCTTTTTGATTGAATACTCAAGATCGGCGAAAGATAGTTTGCCTTGGCTCGCCATGTTTCTGACTTCGGCAGTTGTGACACCATATTTCTCGGCAAGTATAGCCATCACGTTGATACCACGTTCAGAGAACTGATTGAGATCTTCTGTCATAACTCGACCAGCAACACGAGCTTTCCCGAATAGGTTTGCAAGATCCTCAAAGGGTACACCGAGACCAGCAGAAAGGTTGCCTAATCTCGTCAGTGTTGGCACAATCGAATCAGCCGACTGACCGAAGGCGATTAGCTTTTTGGCACTACTGGAAATTTCTGGAAACTGGAAAGGGGTACTTGCCGCAAAGTCCCTCAATGACTCCATCATGTCTTTTGACTTTTCGGCGGAGCCTAGAAGAACCTCGAAACTCACTGCGGTTTGTTCCAGATCGGCAGACAGGGCAAGAGGGGTGGAAAGAAGGTCGATAGCCTTCCTGGCTCCATCGATAGCCAGTCCGATTTTTGCCATTGAGGTGACTGCTCCATCAGCAAAATTTGCAAGACCTTTGCGTCCTTTCTTCGATGCCTTAATGAACGGTGACACGTTCATCGTTGCAATCACTGATAGAATGCCCAGCACTGATTTCTTGTCTGCCAATTATCCCCCTGGTGTGTTCCTCTTTCTTTTGTTCTTCATGGCTCGTTTTCCTGCGGCTTCCATCACTGCAAGGATAGACTCCGCTTTTTCCCTAGTCATCATAGTATCATTAGCCAATGGGGACTTGGGGCGATGATCTTCAAATTTGCCACCGCTAAACCGTTGAGCCAATACGCTGGTTTGCATCCACGGGTCAAGATGGTTTTCCATATGATCGTATGCCCTCATCTCAATGATTTTGGGCAGATCATACTTTGCGAGGAACTCATCATCACTCATCCGAAAATGCATGGCTTGTCGCCAAATCCAACGTGGGGTAATCAAGTGGATTACCCCTCCTCCAAGTTTTTTAATGCTGCTACATACGCTTCAATTGTTGTTGAGTTCAACTGGTTTGCAATACTGCATAAAGTAGCAACAGTTCCCAAGCTCAACTCGGCAACCTCTTCAGGTGTCCAGATGCGATTCCCCTCCTCATCTCTTGTAGCTTCAGCCACAAGGAGGTGGCTTGGATTGTCCTGGGTATTTTGCAATACTCTCAGCGACGATCCTTTCAAAGTGTGGACATAGACAGTGTTCTCACCAATCGTGAATGGTGTGATTTTGGAGCCCTTGTCCTCATGAACTTTGATGTCTTGTTTGAGTTGTTCGGCTTTGCTTAGGCTTGGGGTATTCTTTTTCTTCGGCTTATTCAACGATCCTCCTAGATTATGTCCAAGTGATATCGGAATCCATGGTAACCTTGGCGGAACCGGTCATCCCAGAACCTCCTCCCCAATTAATCGAAAGATCGTCAAGGAAACCTGTGAATGCACCTGACTTGGTCGCTGCCGATAAATCGGTATCTACAGTGGCGACCGAGCAATTGACTGCTGTCCCATCAAGGCAATTGTCTCGTGTGCTATATAGACTGCCAATCAGAGAGGCGTTTGCGAAGAAGTCTACAGTATAAGAACCTTCGAGGGTTGCCGTATCGGGAATCTGTTGCTTGCGTGTTGAGTCGAGTGAGGTGAAGTCGAGATAGCCAAAGCTCTCGGCAAGACTTCCACCAGTGACGTTTACCAAATTTCCATCGAGTGTCAGGGTGATCCCTGTATTTTTAATTCCTACATTATCCATAAGGGGATAACCTCCAATAAGTGTGATCTATGAAGGTATTTATGCGGTCACTCGGTGATTTCAAAAATCAACTCGACGAATCGCCCCATCAAGAATTCTTCGCTCCCGTCTTGTGGAGCTATCGCTTCCAAGTCTCCCTCGTTGTCTAGCTCGATTTTGGCAACTGTCAACGTGCCAACAGTGACGTTTGCTTGTCGGTCGAAAAGATCCTTGATGGCTTCACAGATGGCGTAGGCTTCAGAGAAATCCGTTGAGTAGGCTGCAAACCTCATAACAGGTGAAGACCAATTAAGCGAACCCATCATGGTAGTTCCATTCCTGGCCTTTTCGATTCCAGATTGGTAGACAGCGAGTCTTGGGTTTCCAGTAGCCTTGGCAATGTCGATGTTTTTGGCGGGAACAAGATCGGTAATCCCATTTGTGTCATCGACAAGTTCCAGATAAATATCAGTGTGTATCACTTAGTCACCTTTTTAACCTCTGCCCAAATTGCATCGATCATTTTGTCTACCGCATTATCGGCGTGTTTCTCGTATGCGTTCTCTAGGTTGTGGGCACCTTTGACCACTCGCCCATCCTTATACTTTTTGTCGAATTCCACTAGTGGAGCATGACGGACACCTTTGACTTGGACTTCAGTTTCCAAGTTCACCCTGGATCTTCTGCCCGCTCGGATCTTGTGACCAGCTTTATATTCTCCGGTATCAACAGGGGCGTTTGCTTTCGCATCTTGAAGGATCGGTTTTAGCACTTGTTTCTGCGAACGTCGCAAGGTGCGTTTGCCTAATTTGCTGTCAAGCTTGGCAAGCTTGCTGTCGAGTTGTTTTACCCCTGTGAGCTTCATTCTTTCACCTTCACAACGTGTTCTAATTGTGTCTCATCGGGATTGAGGGGATTGCCTACAATTTCAAATAGTCTTGTCCCATACTTGAACCTGTGTGAATTTGTCAGTCCTGCATAGTAATACAGGCGAATTTCGTAGGTTGCTTCGGAATAGACTTCCTTGGCATAGGTGGTTTCCCGACTGCTCAATGGACGCAACGAACACCAGACGTTTGCCACATCGGTGGTACTGTCGGAAGTCCCTGCGATCTGCTGGCCCTCGGTGACTAGTTGAATTGTCATGTGGTGCCTGTAGTTTCCTGGGTTCATATTTCTCCCGCTCAAATAATTTCAGGTGCCGCAATTTGTGCAAGTAATGCGTCCACGGTCTCAGGCAGCTTGGCAACGATCGTTCCTGTGATGATCGGCAATCGATGCAAAAAATAGTATGCCGACATGAACTTGATGGCTCTAGTTGCTTGTGTTGGCAGACTGGCCACGGTTGCCCCATAGCCTGCTGTGTAAGTGATCCTCACTGCGTTTGGTGTGGATGGCCGGGTATCGGGCCAAGATGCGTTAAAAAGTGGGCGGACAGTTCCCACAAAGGAATCTGTGTCTGCCAGATAAGTGGAAGCTTCGGCGGTTTGATCGGTGCCATTGGTGTCTGTGTAAATCACACTAGTGACTGACAGCGTGTCTACACTTAATCGGATTTCATCGGCGAAGAAACTAGGGGCAACAACTTGCCAAGTGGAAGTGAGGAACGACCGATTTGCTTTTCCCTCGCAATAGTCGGTTGCCGACTTGATGCAATCTTCCACTTCATCATCTTCGGCGGTGCCGTCATGCATACGGATATAAGCTTTGACTTCGGCGAGTTCCACTGCCAAGGTTGAGGAGGGTGTGATTTTTGTACGGGTGACCATTTATCCCTCCTTGGATTTGCGTTGTCGTTTCCGCTTGGGTTTCTTGACGGCCTTTTCGGCTCCGCTGGTGTCAATTGCCATGACTTCCACCTCAACGGGCTTGCCGTTGAGTGTGGTATTGATTGACACATTTGCAGTGGCGGTAGGCTCGCACAAACCAGCTTTCTTCCATCGAATAGCTTGATAGTCGCTCACGTCATAGGTGCGGCCAGCCTCGTAGATCTTCACCGCTCCTGTAATTGTCTGTCTCATTGTTACTGTTTTCATAGTGTTATCTATCCTTTACGCAACACAAAAAAAAGGGGCTGCCGAAGCAGCCCCTATACATCCTCAACAGGACGGACATTATTCTCGCATGTCTATCTCAATAACTGGTTCGTCGAAAACTCTAGCGTCATCTTCGTCCCAGTCATCGGCCCAACCAGCCATAATCCAATGAGCTTCCTTGAGTGGGCCAAGTGTTACAACTTCGCCAACTTCGAGGACAAAATTAGGAGCCACCAGTTGCTTCAACATGATGATTGCCATAGTACCTCTTAGCTGTTTTTGTTTTGGAAATAAACTAGCCCGTTGCTATCGACTACGCCACCATCTGCACGAACAACAGTGAGGTATCCACGTTGCAGTTTGTCCATGTATTTCTCGACAAAGACAAACGTCTGGACGTTGTTTATGAGGCGGACACAGTAGGACAAGCCGAAGTTTCCATAGACGATTGGCTTCGCACCAGCAGCCATGTCAGCCATGTTGACATTGATTCCATACTCAACGCCTGCGATGGTTGGAGCCATTCCAGCGGCAGGATTGCCACCGAACCACAATAGATTCCCGTCGCCGTCTGTCAATTTCTTGATTGCTAAAAGCGTGGTGTCATTGAAGACGAGCTTCGCACCCTTGCGATAAGGGCGAGCCAATGAATGGATCAAATCCAAAATCTCGGTGTAAGTGACGGCTGTAGCGGAGCTAGAGCTAACACCTGACGAACTGGCACCGGTGACGTAACCTTGCGGCTGTGACGAGCCTGTTCCCGTGGTGAGATCTACATTAAGCACCTTCGAGACTCTCACGGCACCCATATTGATTACCTTGTCTTGGATGCCAAATGCGGCATCTTCGACTAGTGCCAACGGCAGCTTGATTACCTTGGACGAGTAGATGTAGTGTCCAAGGGTAAGATCTGCTGTGTCAGGATCACTGGAGCCATCAGCCGTAACTGACTCATTTTCGCCACTGAGTCTTTCGCCAGTGTTGCTCGAATCGTCGATCCTCGGCACGGGATAGGGACGACCATTTGAGGTCTTGATGATTTCTGGCCCCAAGGAGAGCACGTCCGTCATGTCTTGCAACACCTCGAACAACTTGGTGTGATAATCCTCTGGCACAAGCTCTTTACCAGCACCGGTTGAGTCCGTTGCCATGTCGTATCGCTCGGCCTCACTCAAGACGGAGTTACCATAGCGGAGATATCGCTCAAAGCGATTTTGCTTTGGTTGAGATTTTTCAACATCGAAGTCCTCACGACCTACAATGCTGTTTTCAGCTTCCCTCTGTTTGCGTCCCAGATTGACACGCTCTGTGTATTTGTCGGCGTCTGCATGGAGCCGCTCGAATTGCTCATTTTCTTCGTTTGTTAAATCACGGTCTTCGGCATGGGCTTTCTTGATGATGTCGCCAGCTTGTCCGACCAGTCTTGCTCTTTGCTCAAATAGTTCCTTTTCTTCTATCCAACTAGACATAATACCTCAAATATTGCAGCGAGCAGTGGACAGACAGCAACGGCTCTGAGGACACACACGCTCTTGGTTTGAGGTATCTATGCTTTCTAATTGCGAAAATAAAAAACCCCCAGTAGTCCTACGAACTACTGGGAATTTCGGTTAATTGCAAAAATTCTTAATCAAGCACGGTAGTTAGATGACTTTCGCCATCAACTGTTTCAATTTTGCATCAAGCAAACGTGGCTTGCATCGGGATTTCTTCCATTTCTCCAATGCGTGAAGACTGACTTCCGTTTTTGGGAAAGCGGGTCTTACCACCAATGACACATCCAACAACTCATCAATTTCCTGGAGTTCACGAATCAATAAATCCTCTTCCTCAACAAATCTGGATTTGGCAATGAGGACGGCAAAACTGCATTCTGAGATATCGCCCCTGTCCAGTAATTCCCTAGCGTCATTGCCAACTGTTGTGTTTGGCAACTGTGCGGAAAACCATAATCCCGTCTCATCTTGCCTGACTTGCAGTGTGCCGCTAGTGGTTCTGCCCAGTAGGCGGCTATCGTCGTGGTCTAGATTGAGAGTGCAGTCGAGTTTCTGCATTGCCTTGGAAAAGCAATCGGGCTGCAATCGAGTGCGGAAGCCACCAAGGTCGTGGGACAACACGCCGAACTTTGCGGCGTATCCCTGTACGGTGTTTCCATTAAGTTGTGTATCAGCCGAAAAACAAATTACTTCTCGCAAAATTCCTCCCAACGTGCAATCACGCCATCTATCTCTTGTGCGGGATTATCGGATTGCACTGCAACCCTCAAATCCCGCAATGAATTCTCTATGTGTTCGTTTGGTGTATTTAGTTCTGCACCAGTGCTTTTCTCAATCGGTGCGAACATCTCCTTGGCAAGTTGCAAATGATTGCCGTACCAATCCACAGCCCACTCCATAAATGCTTCTGGCTCCTGGTGTTTCTTCCACGCCCTTTTTACAGCATTGATTTCCTTGCGATACAATCGATTTGTTGTATCGTCGATGATAGGAGCTAGATCGACTTTCTCTTTGCATGGAGTTTGACTTTTCGCAAAGGAGGTAGGGGCATACTCAATCCCCGCCTGAGTTGCCACAGGCATCATGTTGAGCGGCACGAGGTAATCGTCTCCACCCTCAATCCATGACATATTCTCTTTCTCCCTGATGTCGTTTGTTGAGAGCCAACCCCATTGTTTACCTGTTGCATATGCGGCATAGCGTGATGCTTGGTTGCCACGCTGAAAGCCATCAAAGTCCATTTCATTGTAGACAGTGGCTAGCTCGTCCTCTCGGAACAGCTTGCGTTTGCACTCCTGCTCCAAACGCTTAGCCCAAGAACTCAGCGTTGAGACATGATGATCGGTGTTGAGTTCCTCAATATTATTGAAGGTGCTTCTCTCCAAATGTCCGATCTTGATTGGAGACACTCGAAACAGGCGACAACATTCTTCTACTCCCCATTTCCTGGTTTGCAAGAATTGCATTTCCTCTGCTTTGATGCCTTGAATCGGCACATACTCCAATCCCTGATCCAAGATTGGTGTGTCGTAAGCGTTATCGATCCCAGTCGTCACACCCCGGAACGATCCTTTGAGATTTGCCTTGGCGGCATCCTGCAACTTGGCAGGGTGCTTGAGGTAGCCAGCCATGTTGGGATTTCTCGAATAATATTTGCCTGCCATCTTGTCGGCTGCCAAGGTGACACCGATAGCATTAGCGTTGTATTGGATTACGGAGATTCCGTTGATGCCGTCAAATGTTTTGCCAATGAAGTGCAGGATTTCATAGGCTTTGTATCGCTTCTTCCGTTTGCCATCTAGCACCTCATACACCAACTCGCCTTTTAGCCGTCTGACAGTGACTCTATCAGGATTGACAGGCCACAAAGCAACTGGCGTGAAATTAGCATCACGCTCGATGAGGTGATAGGAGTTTCCCTTCAGCAGCAAATCACAAATTGCTTGATACCGCCACGAAAAGGCAGTCTGGTGTGGATTAGGTGCGTCATGCAACAGGCGGTAGACGGGATGAGTGTAAGCTCGCTCACGCTTTTTCCCATCCCTGGAAAACGTGTGCCATGGAATACCAGCTATGTCTTCTGCGATCACATTGACGCTTGCCATAACCGCAGTCGATTGGAGTGCAGTTGTTTCGTTGACTTCGATGCCTGCATCACTTGGAGAGCTACCCCACTCTATGACATCGACGGCTCGTAGAGGGCCGTTGTCATGCAGCGAAGAATACTGTTCCTGATTGCGTTTCTTGAAAAAGGAGAAAATACCCATGCGTGTATCTATGCATCACGCATAGCTAATTCCGCCATCTGCAAAAGGCTCCGAGTCGTCGTAGCAGTAAACCGCAGTGGCTAGAGCTTGACAACTATCCACCTTCTCTTTGCTGGAGCGTTTGCAGATGCGGTAATTGTCGCTGGCATCGGTGACGAGTTGACAATTTGAAACTTGCCAGCGAAGGACAGGATGGCCTCCATGCCGTAGCTTCCCAGCTAATACCTGTCGTTCTATTGTTTTGAGGGGCTCGCTCATGTGCTGGTAGCTTTGTCCCACCTGTCCAACATCAATGCCATGTTCCAGGAGTTTGGGGCCGAAGTATCCCATCATCCCCCATCGGTCTACTCCAATTTTTGTAATCTTGTATTCGTCGCAAATATCTAGTATTTGGTGCAGGACAAATTCTTGATCGGTGACGGCACCTGGAGTGGTTCGCAAAAATCCTTTGCGAACCCACTCGGGATAATTGAAATCCTTGGTGCTTCGTTTCGCAACACGGTCTTCCGCAACCCAGAAAAACGGAATCACATTAAAGTTCCCATCTGGGGTTTTGCCATATAGGACAAATGCGAAGGTGTCCTCTACGGCAGCCGCATCTAGCCCAGCCACGTATTTGGTTTCGGGGTCTAGCAGTGGTGGCTCCGCACACTCCATCCAATCGTTATCGGACAGCCACGCATTAGATTTGCTCTGCCAGAGATTGAGATATCGCTTTTTGAAAATGGATTCACGAGCGGGAATGTGTTTGGCTTGCTCGCACTCTTGACGCAAAAAATCCAAGTCAGGGAAGCCGTATTCCAATCCTGGGTTGCACTTTCGCCATGTCTCCTCGCTAGTCCAATCCTCCGATTCGTCTGCCTCAAATAGAATTGGCAGATAGTGGGGATCGTCGATAATGCCAGCTTGGACTTTGCGAGCATAACTAAGTTCTTCGTATGCTAGAGAATTTCGCTCTTCGCCAGCAGTCATCATCATGACGAGTAGCCAGTTCTTTCGTTTTCCGAAGCTTGTTGTGATTGCATCAAATAGCTTGCGGTTCTCTTGGCTCTGCAACTCATCAAAGGTCACGATGCTGGGGGCATAGCCAAGTTTGCGTTTTGGATCATTGGCAACTGCGGCATAGAGACTATGTTTGTGGGGGACGACAATTCTCTTTTTGCTGGGGATAATATCCACCAGCGATAGGAGATAGGGGTCTTGCTCAATGATTTGCTTGGCATACTCAAATACGATAGCGGCTTGATCAGTGGACATGCCGCAGGATAAAATCTGCTGCCCATGGCGTGGCAACCCTAGCAACGAGTAGATGAGAATTTGGCAAGCCAATGTGCTCTTTGCATTCCCACGAGGAATATATAACAGGCACTTGTTGTATTGGAATTTGCCGTCTTTGTCCCTAGTGCCAAATAGCTTTCGGATGATTTGCTCTTGGAAGGGGACGAGCTTCATTTTCTCGTTGCTGTGATCGCCCACGAGCGTCAAGTTGTTGATGAATTCGACTGCGTGTCTGGCATACTTGTTGTTGGGTCGCATACGGTATATATGCGTCAGGCAACCAGACCACTCCATTTGGATTTGGTGTCGTCATCTTTCCGAATCGCAACCGACATCCTAGAGCGTGCTGCTGGCGTGAGCCCAAATTCCAACAACAGTTTGCGGCAAGTATCGAGGTTCTTGTTTAAGACTGACACGTATGGAGACACCATGGGGTATTTGTTTCTCGGACTGATAATCACTTCACCGTGCCTGCGGACATTTATTTCAGCATTCCGATAACGTGAGTATGCCGAGCAGTACATCTCGATTGAGGCACGGTCGGCACATGACAGGAGTCCCATCGACTCCAGCAGTCCGCACATCGAATCCCATTCCTCGGAAGCTATTGGATCTTCTTCAAGATAATCGGGCTTCGTCGGGTAATGCTCTGGTGCCTTGGGTTCCCGTTTTGTCCTGCGTCGATTAGACGGATCACCTTTGAGGTCGTTTAGGACTTTTGGTTTTGGGATTCTGCCTCGTGCCATGTGAGTATCTATCAGATGAGTAGCGATTTTAT
>Ga0180434_10003845_pt1 | contig 18799 bp, 20 predicted proteins | sample SS_ome_7_FD_132453 | JGI IMG/M metagenome (GOLD analysis project Ga0180434, IMG submission 132453) | Hypersaline lake sediment archaeal communities from the Salton Sea, California, USA - SS_1_D_2 metaG | ecosystem: Environmental > Aquatic > Non-marine Saline and Alkaline > Hypersaline >...
CGCTGGTGGTGGCAATACCGGTGATCCTCTTCCCGGTGGCCTTCTTGTGGTACCTGAACGTCGGTGGCCTGTACACAGCCGTTCAGGAGGCACGAAAGAGGAAGGCTGCTCGCAGGGAGAAGAGGAAGGCGATGGTCGAGGAGGAAGCTGCTGAGAAGGAGCTCGTCGGCACGAGGAAATGAGGCGGGCCACGGCTTCCGACGCACGGCAAGGTTGGAAGTCGGGCTCTGCAAGAGCGACGACGAACAATGAAGACGCTCGTTTTGGGGCTGGGCAATCCGATTCTTACTGACGACGGTGTGGGCGTCCGCGTAGCTGAGAGAGTCGAAGACGCCGTCGGGCAACGAGACGTGACGGTGATGGAGGCCAGTCTGGCTGGCCTAAGCATACTGGACCAGCTTGCTGGCTACGACAGGGCCATTATCGTTGACGCCGTACAGACTGTCGGCGGCAAGGCCGGGCAAGTCTATCGCCTCTCGACGGACATGCTCGATACCACGCAGCACCCCGCATCGCTGCATGACTTCGATGTCGGCACTGCTCTTGAGCTTGGCGGCAGGTTGGGGCTGGCTTTGCCCAAGGAGATGGTCATTTTTGGCGTGGAGGTGGCGGACGTGGAGACATTCGGCGAGGAATGCACTCCCGAAGTTAGAGAGGCTATTCCCATCTGCGTTGACATGATCATTGAAGAGCTGAATAGGCATCAGGACGCATAATCAAGCAGACTGGCCTTCGTTGACTAAGGTCTAGATGGGAGAGCAGAAATGAAAGAGGCTGATGTGGTCATTGTGGGAGGGAGCGCTGGCGGTATTGAAGCGGCAGTCACTGCGCAGAAGCAGTACAAGCTTGACAAGATAGTCGTCATCAGGAAGGAGGCAAAGGTTCTTGTTCCCTGTGGTATTCCTTACATCATGGGTACACTGGAATCGGTAGACAAGAACGTCATGCCTGACGCTCTCCTCGGGAACGCTGAGCTGTTGGTCGACGAGGTCACTTCCATTGACAGGGGAGGCAAAACGGTGACTACCGCCAAGGGTGAGACCATTGGCTATGACAAGCTGATTCTCGCCACTGGTTCGCGGCCGGCGGTGCCGCCCATACCTGGAAGCGATCTGGCCAATGTCTTCACCGTCAGAAAGGACCCGGACTACCTCCAGAAACTGCAGGATGCTCTGAAGCAGGCCAAGGATGTCGTCATCGTTGGCGGCGGCTTCATCGGGGCCGAGTTTGCTGATGAGTGTCGCAAGATGGGGTTGAACGTCACGGTGGTCGAGTTGCTGGAGCACTGCCTGCTTCTGAACTGCGACGACTACTTCTGCGTTCGCGTCGAGGATGCGCTCAGAGACCACGGCGTGCAGGTGAATACGAGTTGCCGGGTGGAGGCGATCAAAGGGGATGGGAAGGTGGAGTATGTGGAGTGTGAGAAAGGTCTGCGCTTCAAGGCGGACGTGGTGATTCTCGCCATCGGCGTTGTCCCGAACAATGAGTTGGCTCGCGATGCCGGGCTCGCCATCGGTGAGCGCAAAGGGATAATGGTCGACCAGTACATGAGGACCAGTGACCCTGATATCTTTGCCGTCGGCGACTGTGCTGAGAAGTTCTGCTTCTTCACCAGGAAGGCTGTCCCGCTGCGGCTCGCTTCAATAGCCGCCAGAGAGGCCCGCATCGCTGTCGCCAACCTCTTTGAGCTGCAGCAGAGCAACGATGGGACTATGGGGGTGTTCGGCACCGTGATTGCCGACACTGCCATTGGAGTCGCCGGACTCACCGAAAGACTGGCGAGACAGGATGGCTACGACATCACGGTCGGGGAAGCAGCTGCGGTGGACAAGCACCCGGGGTCAATGCCAGGTGCCAGAGAAATGCGGGTAAGGCTCATCTTCGAGCAAAGGTCGGGGAAGATCATAGGTGGTGAGGCCTGTGGAGGGGTAACTGCCGGTGAGGTGTCAAACGTGATGGCCTCGGCCATTGCCAACGGGATGACGGCGGAGAAGATGGTCACTTCTCCAATGGGTACCCATCCGATGCTCACCGCTTCTCCTCTGGTCTATCAGATTGTGAACGCTGCCCGAGAAGCCGACCTGAAGCTAAAGGAGAGTGCAGTCGTCGCACGCCAGGAAGCAATAGGGAAAGCTGCCGAACTGAAGCCGATACTGGTAGTGGATGATGAAACGATTCTCAGGGAGGCATTGAGAGACTGGCTAACCAGTGCCGGCTACACTGTGGAGGCTGTGGAGCGAGGTGGGGAGGCGCTCAAAGCGATTGAGGAAACAGACTTCGGTGTGGCGATACTTGACTTCAGGCTGCCGGATAAGACCGGGATTGAGGTGCTGAGGGAAGCGAGGACACGAAGACCACATCTGCAGGGGATCCTGATAACCGCTTATCCCTCGTGGGAGACAGCAGTTGAGTCGATGAAGTTGGGGGCTATTGACTACCTGTCGAAGCCGTTCAGCCTGGATACCCTGGAGAAACTGGTTCAGAAGGCTCTTGTGCCGGTTGAAAGTCGGGTGTGAGGTTGTTAGAGAAAGCTAGCAGGCAGGCGCGCTGACCGCTAACTCGCCTGTTTGTGCGGAGGCAAGATATGCCCAGAAAGCCGGTTCTGATTGTGGACGACGAGCCGATCGTGCGTGAGTCTATCAGGGATTGGCTCAAGGATGCTGGCTATCAGGTGGCAACGGCAGAGACCGGGGAGCAAGCGCTGGAAATGGTGCAGGAAGAGGACTTCGGCGTCGTAGTCTTGGACGTGAGATTGCCGGGGAGAACGGGGCTGAACGTGCTGAAGGAGTTGAAGGCGACCAAGCCGCACATCAAGGCTATTGTGATAACGGCCTATCCCACAACAGAGATGTCACTCGAGGCGATGAAGCTGGGCGCTGTCGACTATCTGGTCAAGCCGATTGCGCCCGATGATCTGGAGAGACTGATCCGGGAAGCCCTTGTCGGGCTGGAAGGCCAGGGATAAGGAGGTCATTGACATGCAAAAGCACTCAGTTCTGATTGTGGACGACGAGCCGATTGTCCGGGAGTCGATCGGGGACTGGCTTAAGGACGCGGGCTACAACGTAGCGACGGCTGAGAGTGGTGAAAAGGCCCTGGAGATGATCGAGTTGCAGGACTTCAGCGTGATGGTTCTGGACCTGAGACTGCCGGGCAAGACAGGCATCACCGTGTTGAAGGAGGTGAAGGCACAGCGGCCGTGGATCAAGTCTATCATAATAACCGCCTACCCCTCGGCGGGGACGGCAAGCGAGGCGACGAAGCTGGGTGCGGTCGACTACCTGATCAAGCCTTTCGCTCCTGATGACCTGGAAAAACTGGTAAGGGAGACGCTCGAGTCGTTGCCCGCAGAGCCAAAGGCGCTGGTCGAGGCGGAAGTGCGACCCAAGCCTCCTGTTGTCGAAGCAGTCGAGGTCAGGAAGTCCTTCGTCATCAGCAGAGAGAGCCTGAAATCGATGGTGGAAAGACTGGGCGAGGAGATGGAGCTGGTCGGAGTCAAGGCCAGGCATGGCAGATACGTCTATGATAAGATAGCCGGCTTCGACGAGCTGTGTCTCGACTACGATGTCACCGTCATGCCTCCCACCAAGTACCTTCTGCCGGCAAAGGAGACTCTCCTCCGGTTCAAGGTTGGGGATGGGTCGCAGGGCGAGCCGGTGATTACGGCGGAGCCCAGAGCCATCATAGGCGTGCATCCCTACGACATCAAGGCCATCGAGCTGCTGGACGAGGCGTTTGTGGGCGCCAATCCTGATCCCAACTACATCGCGCGGCGCCAGAACACCATCATCATGGGGGTCGATTGCCTCAATCCATCCCCCAAAGCCTTCTGTCCCAGCATGGGGACTCACCTGGCCGAAACCGGGTTTGACCTGCTGCTGACGGACATCGGGGGCGACTTCATGGTAACCGTAGGGTCGGAAAAGGGCGCCGAGCTTCTGGCGAAGTATGCCCAGGTGAGGGAGCCGACCGGGGATGAGGTAGCCAAACAGAAGGCGGTGAGAGACGAGGCGCTGACCAAGTATCAACTCTCGCTGGACGTGCCCAGAGAGACGCTGCCGAAGCTGCTGGAAGAGAGCTACGACGACCCGTACTGGGAGACGAGAAGCGAACCCTGCCTTAGCTGCGGCTCCTGCGTTATGGTGTGTCCCACCTGTTTCTGCTTCGACGTCCAGGACGAGATGGCACTCAACCTGAAGGAGGGGGAGCGCCAGCGCCATTGGGATGGCTGTATGCTCGTCGATTTCGCCAGGGTAGCCACAGGTGAGAACTTCAGGCATGACAAAGCCAGTCGGCTGCGGCACAGAATCTACCGCAAGGGGAAGTACGTACTTGAGAGGTATGGCGTGGTTGGCTGTGTGGGCTGTGGTCGGTGTGCCACCGCCTGTCTGGCTGACATCGCCAGTCCGCTGGAGGTATTCAACGCGCTGGCGGAGAGTGCTCGGGCCAAACAGGCGGCGATTCGTGCGATCAGGGAGGTGAGCGCGGGGACTGAGCTTTACGCGCCGCGCTCGGCTGAGCTGGTGGCGGTGACTGAGCTGACTCCAAGGGAGAAGGTATTCGAGTTCAGGTTCCAGGACGGCAAGGCTCTGGGGCAGCGGCCGGGGCAGTTCGTGGAAGTCTCCATCCCGGGCGTTGGAGAAGCGCCCATTTCCATCAGTTCATCGCCTACCAGAGATGGGACCTTCCAGCTAGCGGTGAGGAATGTGGGGAATGTGACCGGAGCCCTGCACGGTTTGCAGAAGGGAGCCATAGTGGGGATACGCGGCCCGTTCGGCAACGGTTTCCCGCTGGAGGCACTTGAAGGCAAGGACATTCTCTTCGTAGCAGGGGGTATCGGCCTCTTCCCGCTGCGGTCCCTGGTCCAGTATGTCCTCGATAACAGGGAGCGTTTCGGCCGGGCAGTCCTGCTCTTCGGGTCCAGGTCACCGGCGGAGCGGCTGTTCCTTGACGAACTCGCCGAGTGGAATCAGAGCCCGGATATCGAGTTCCACGAGACGGTTGACGTAGGAGACGGAAAGTGGACGGGGAATGTGGGGGTTATTACCACTCTCATGCCGAAGGTCGATATTGACCCCCGGAGGACTATGGCGGTGGTGGTGGGTCCGCCTATCATGTACCGGTTTGTCATCGGTGAGCTCCGCAAGAAGGACCTTCCCGATGAGAGCATAATCCTGTCGCTGGAGCGGAGGATGAAATGCGGGGTGGGTAAATGCGGGCATTGCCAGATTAACGACGTGTATGTGTGTCAGGAGGGGCCTGTATTCTCTCTCGCTCAACTGCGACGACTAAGGGAGGCAGTGTAATGAAGCCAAAAGTAGCGTTCTTTGATTTCACCTGTTGTGAGGGGTGCCAGTTGGACTCGCTCAATCTCGACGCAGGTCAGGTTCTCGACCTGCTTGCGGCGGTGGATATCGTGAACTTCAGGGAGGTCAAGACGGAGAGGGAGGACAACTACGACATAGCCTTCGTTGAGGGGAGCATAACCAGAGAGTCGGAGATCCCTCGACTGCAAGCCATACGTGACCAGGCCAAGGTGGTCGTCGCCCTGGGAGCCTGCGCCTGCATCGGCGGCGTCAACTGCTTGAAGAACCACCTGCCCATGAAGGACGCGCTGCGGATAGTGTACGGGGATGACGCCAAGTACTACGATACTATCCCCGCCCGCCCCATCGATGCGGTGGTGCCGGTGGACTACCACGTGAGAGGCTGTCCCATAAACACCAACGAATTGCTCAAGGTGGTCAAGGCGCTGCTGCTGGGCAAGAAACCCGAGATACCCAACTACCCGGTCTGCGTGGAGTGCAAGATGGCGGGCAACGTGTGCGTCTTCGAGAGAGGCATGACCTGCCTGGGACCGGTGACAAGGGCAGGCTGCGATGCCATATGCGTCACGAGTGGGCGATACTGCTGGGGATGCCGGGGCCTGGTTGACGACCCCAACATCGACTCCGAGAAGGACATACTCCAGAAATACGGCCTCACAGTGGAGCAGGTCGTTGAGAAGTTCAAGATATACAATTCCTACGCAGAGGTGCTCAAGTGACAAAGATAAACGTTGACGTCCATCAGGTGACCCGGGTGGAGGGACACGGCAATATCGTGCTGAATGCCAAGGACGGCACGATCGAGGAACTGAGGTGGGAGGTTCCGGAGTCGCCTCGGCTCTTTGAGGCGATGCTTCGCGGCAGATATTACGAGGATGTCCCCATAATCGCCTCGCGAATATGTGGTATCTGCTCCATTTCCCACGCCACTGCATCGATCCAGGCCACTGAAGCCGCCTTTGGTATCCAGCCGTCGGAGCAGACGCTGCTCTTGCGCAAACTGCTTTTCAACGCGGAGACGCTGGAGAGCCATGTGCTTCATGCCTACTTCCTGGCTGCCCCTGACTTCCTCGGGGCCGGCAGCGTATTCCCCCTGGTGGAAACGCACAAAGAGGCAGTGGTGCGGGCTTTGCGCCTGAAGAAGCTGGCATACAACCTCGCCGAGCTACTGGCCGGCAGGAAGACGCACCCCATATCCTGTATGGTGGGGGGCTTCGCCAAGCTGCCTGACCCCGACGGACTCAAAGCCATGAGAGGCAGACTTGAGGATGCCCTGCCCGACCTTGAGGCCACGGTGGAGCTGTTTAAGACGCTGAGCATCCCCGATTTCGTTCGGGAGACGGAGTACATCGCCCTGACTGACCCGGCAGAGTACGCGTTTATCAGCGGCCAAGTAGCTTCATCGGATGCCGGCGTTACCCCTGCGGACAGGTACCTTGAGGTGACCAACGAGTTCTGTGTCCCTCATTCCACCGCCAAGTACACCAAGAACAAGAGGGATTCTTACATGGTGGGGGCTCTGGCCCGCTTCAACATCAATCACGGCCAGTTGTTGCCCCTGGCCAGGAAGGCCGCTGACGACCTCGGGCTGAGTGCTCCCTGCCACAACCCCTTCATGATAACCGTTGCCCAGGTGGTGGAATGCGTTCACGCCGCCGAGGACAGCCTCAGGATTATCGATGAGCTCCTCAGCAGGGGGCTCAAGGAGGAGGCGAACGAAGTCAAGCCAAAGGCGGGGAGGGGTGTAGGGGTGGTGGAAGCGCCGCGAGGTATCCTGTTCCACGACTACAACTATGATGAGAATGGGATAATGATCAAGGCCAACTGCATCATCCCGACCAACCAGAACCACAACAACATCCAGAAGGACATGGAAGGTCTGGTGCCGGTGATACTGAGTCGGCCCGAGGATGAGATCAGGCTGACGCTGGAGATGCTGGTCAGGGCCTATGACCCCTGCATCTCCTGCTCGGCGCACATGCTGCATGTGTCTTTCAAGTAAGTGATTCACCGAGCGTGCTGTGGCGGCAGCGGCGTCAGGTGACGCGACCGGAGAGAATGCCTGTTGGCGGCATGGAGTGGCAGGCCAGGTGCGCTATGAGAGCGGTGGCTCCTGCCCTCCCCCGTAGGCCGGCAGATGGACGGTGAAGGTAGTTCCCTTTCCGACCTCGCTCTGGACTTCGATCCTGCCGCCGTGTCGCTCGATGATGCCGTGGGATACAGCCAGCCCCAGGCCCACCCCCTTCACTTCTTCCTTGGTGGTGAAGAAGGGGGTGAAGAGCTTGTCCATGTTCTCGGGGGCTATGCCGTAGCCGGTGTCCTCAACGCTGACGCTGACCTGGCCGTCTGCATCCGCCGAGGTACGGACAGTTAGCCTGCCTCCGTTGGGCATCGCCTGGATGGCATTGATGACCAGATTCGTCAGGACCTGCTGAAGCTGATGGGGATCAGCCAGAACCTCCGGCGATGGCGACATTCCCTCCTTCGCTACTTCGACGCGGCTCATCTGCGCCTGGTGGCCCACCACCGTCATCACGTTGTCGATCACGTCGCTCACCGCTACCTGCTGCAGCACGGGCGTGGACTGGCGGGCGAAATCGAGAAGTCCACGTACCAGTGTCGAGCAGTGGCCCACTGCCGCTTCGATCTTTGACAGGTTGGCAATCGCCTCCTCTCTGTCAAACGAGTCGCCGCCCAGTTTCTTGGACAGCAGTTGGGTATAGACCAGCGCCCCGGCCAGAGGGTTGTTGATCTCGTGGGCTATGGAGGCGGACAACTGGCCCAGAGCGTTCATCTTCTCCGCCTGGATGAGTTGCCTCTGAGTGCTTTCCAGGCGCTCGATGTAGTCATGCAGTTCTTCACTCAGGGACAGGATCTCTCGATAGGCCTCAAGCTGCCGCTCCAGGTAGTTCAATTGGGTCGCTACCAGGCCAGTGATGGGAAAAGCGAAGGCAGCCAGGAGGAGCGACCTCGCCAGCATATAGGGGTCGGTGGAGAAGAGGATGGCGTGGGGCAACAGAATACACAGGAAGAGGAGCCAGGTGATTGCCGCGCCTCGGAGCCGGTAGACGACGGCGGCGTAGATCAGGGGGTAAAAAAAAAGACCGCTAGTACATCGTGGAAGGCGGTGAGAACGCCGTAGTACACGTAGCCGAGGCCTGCCATGAGGGCCAGGATTGCCCAGAAATGAGGGCTGCGAATGCCGGTCGTCGCCTTAGCTCCAACCAACCGTTCGATGACCCTCAGTTGAGGGTTTTCCTGCCGGTGGTTCTGCGGATGCTCTCCGCCAGCAATGCGGGCCATGCTCTCACCATCCTTCGTTGCGGTCGACTGATGCTATGGAAATGCGCCGTCCCAGCCGCGTGCCTCGGCTGGGGCAAAGACAAAGGTATCACACTCGTGGGCTTAATTCAAGCTTTCCCCAAGTCAGCGGTGTTGTGGAAGCTGTAGCACTTCAGTCGCTGCGGAAGTCTCGCCCCGACCCAAAAACTGGAGACGTACATAGCTTTCTATGCATTTCTATGCGATTCTGGCAGGCGACGGTTGACAAGCTCAAAACCGTGCTGATACACTTCGACCAACAAGGTATAGTTCCCCCGGTTCGTAAGGAGGCACTACTTGACAGGAGGTGACGTATGGAGCTGACTCGAAGGGGTTTCCTCAAACTCTCCGGCGCCAGCACAGCCGGTTTCGTCTTGTTTAAGGGGATGGACCTGAAAAAGGGTGAGCCGCTCAGGGCTATCCCCCTTCACAAGCGAATTGGTGAAGTGACCACCATCTGCTGCTACTGCGGGGTGGGCTGCGGTGCCATCGCGGCTGCGGAAGACGGCAAGGCGTTGAACGTTGAGGGCGACCCGGACCATCCCGTCAATGAGGGCACGCTGTGCTCCAAGGGGCAGGCGCTGGCCCAGTTCCACACCGTGGATGGCCGGGACAACCCCAATCGTTTGACCAAGCCCATGTATCGGGCGGCCTACAGCGACAAGTGGGAAGAGGTAACCTGGGATTGGGCCATCGACCAGATCGCGGACAGGGTGAAGAAGACGCGGGACGACAACTGGCTGTCGACCATCGATGTAGGCGGCAAGACGTACAACGTGAATCGCACCGACGCCATCTGCGACTTCGGTGGTGGTGAGCTGGACAACGAAGAGTGCTATCTTAATGTCAAGATGGTTCGTGCTCTTGGGTTGGTGTACGTTGAACACTGCGCCCGCATATGACACTCCGCTACTGTAGCGGCTCTGGGAGAGTCGTTCGGCAGGGGAGCAATGACCAACCATTGGATCGACATCAGGAATGCTGACTGCATACTGATCATCGGGTCCAATGCGGCGGAGAACCACCCCATATCCTTCAAGTGGGTCACCAAGGCCAAAGAGCGAGGCGGCAAGCTCATAAGTGTCGACCCACGGTTTACGCGGACTTCCTCGAAGGCGGACATCTACGCTCCCATGAGGTCAGGCTGCGATATCACCTTCATCGGCGGGATGATACGGTGGATATTGAATGACATGGAGAACTCCAGCCCTTCGGAGCGGGCCAAGAAGTACAACCTCACCTATCTGACGCAGTACACCAATGCAGCTCTGGTCATCAATGACGGGTTCAAGGGCTGGAAGGACTCTGGCACGGCGGGGGTCTTCGTTGGGTACAAAGAGAACACGGCGGCTGCACCCGGTACGCTGGGGTCATACGACAAGTCGACGTGGAAGTACGCCAATGCGACCAACCCGGATACGGATGCGGCACTGGTCGACAATACCTGGACGGACTGGAGTGACCTGAACCCCAACTGCGTGCTCAGGTTGCTGTGGGAGAACTACAAGGACTTTACGCCTGAGAAGGTGGAGGAGGTCACTGGTTGTCCCAAGGATAGGTTCGAGACGGTGTGCCAGACGTATGCGGCCACCGGGGAGACGGGCAAGGCCGGTACCATAATGTACGCCATGGGCACCACCCAGCACACCTACGGCACGCAGAACATCAGGGGCTATGCCATCCTGCAGCTCCTGCTGGCCAACATCGGCATCGCCGGAGGCGGGATTAACGCCCTCAGAGGGACCTCCAACGTGCAGGGTTCCACAGACATGTGCCTGCTTTCCCACATACTGCCCGGCTATCTGTCTATGGTAAACCACGCCGACCAGACGCTGAACGACTACATCACCAGGAATCGCGCGGCGAAGTACCCGGTGACCCCCAGCGGCCTGGCGGGAGACAAGAGCGCCAGTTGGTGGTGGTTGAGCGACGAGGCACAGAACTACAAGAAGTACCTGGTCAGTCTCCTCAAGGCGTGGTGGATGGACGATGCCACGGCGGCAAACGACTACGCCTTCAACTATCTGCCCAAGGTGACCAGCGGTCACGACTACACCCACATCGGTACTTTCGAGGCGATGGCGAAGGGTGTTATCAAGGGCATGATGGTCTGGGGGCAGAACCCGGCGGTGGGCGGTCCTGACTCGCAGGGCGAGCGCCGTGCCATGGAGAACCTCGACTGGCTGATGGTCGCCGACCTGTTCGAGACGGAGACGGCGGCCTTCTGGAAGCGGCCGGACCCCGAGTCTGCTGATTCCACCAAGAGGGTTAACCCCAGCGACATAAAGACGGAGGTATTCCTCCTGCCGGCGGCCTGTTCCTACGAGAAGCAGGGGAGCATTTCCAACAGCGGTCGCTGGGCGCAATGGCGATACAAGGCTGTCGATGCCATAGGAGAGGCCAAGCCAGACCTGGCCATAATCGACCTGCTGGTGCTCAAGCTCAAGGAGAAGTATGCTGGAGAGAGCGGTCCCACCGCGGACCCGATAAACAAACTGTACTGGGACTACCACACCAGCGGTGAGTACGCCGACGAGGCCGACCCCAATGTGGTTGCTCTGGAGATCCACGGCTACAAGGTGACTGACAAGGCTCCGGTAAAGAACTTCGTTTCGCTGGCGACCGACGGGTCCACCGCGTGCGGCAACTGGCTGTACTCGGGCATGTTCACCGAGGACGGCAGAAACAGGGCCAAGGACCGCGACCCGGTGGATGCCAGCATCAACGAGATAGGCCTCTACTCCAACTGGTCCTGGTGCTGGCCGATAAACCGGCGCATCATCTACAACAGGGCGTCGGTTGACTTTGACGGCCAGCCGTGGGACAGCGAGCACCCGGTGATCAAATTCAACGGCGGATGGGACGGCGATGTGCCTGACGGTGGATGGGCGCCAATCAACCTGGCTGCCGAGGGGGCGAAGTACCTTCCGTTCATCATGCATACGGAAGGTGTGGCGCACATCTGGGGGCCGGGCAGGACTGATGGGCCGTTCCCCGTTGCCTACGAGCCATGGGAGAGCCCGCTGCACACTAACCTGGTGACAGGCGTGAGCAATGGTGCCTCGGGCAAGGGCACGCCAGGGTTCAACGACCCGTGCTGCTACGTGGGCGACCTGGACGGCTGGAACCAGAAGGGCACACCAGAGGACTTCCCCTACGTGGGCACCACCTATCGCGTGTCTGAGATGTGGCAGGCGGGGCAGATGACGCGCAACCACCCGTGGCTCAACGAGCTACAGCCAGAGGTGTTTGCCGAGCTGGGACCGGAACTGGCCAAGGAGAAGGGAATCAAGAACGGTGACAGAGTGAAGGTGTCATCGGCGAGGGGCTATGTGCTGGCGGTGGCCATCGTGACACCGCGGTTCCAGAGGCTGACCGTCGGCGGAAAGAGCATTGATCACGTGGGCGTTCCGTGGCACTGGGGTTTCATGGGACGGTCGAGCGCCTTCCACAGCAGCGGCAACATTCTTACGCCGCATGTGGGAGATGCCAACACCACGATACCAGAGTACAAGACGTTCCTCTGCAACATCCAGAAAGTGTAGCTGAACGGGAAGGAGTAACATGGCTGAGAAAGCGATTCTATACGATGCGACTAAGTGTACGGCCTGCCGCGGTTGTCAGGTTGCGTGCAAGCAGTGGAATGACCTCTCCGCCGAGGTGACCACCAATCGGGGGACCTATGAGAATCCCCCCGACCTCTCGTTCAACACCTGGCTGAAGATGAGGTTTACCGAGATAGGCGACAGTCCCTACGACCTTCGCTGGATTTACACCAGGCGCGCGTGTATGCACTGCACCGATGCGGCCTGTGTGGAAGTGTGTCCCACCAAGGCTCTGTACCACCACGAGCTGGGTTTCGTGGCGTACAACAGGAGTCTTTGCACCGGTTGCGGCTACTGCGTGGAAGCCTGCCCGTTCGATGTACCTCGCACCGGGGGTGGGGGTGGTGGTGCGGTGACTGGCGTTCGCACCATGAATAAGTGTATACTGTGTGAGGATCGCATCACCAACGGGGAGGAGCCGGCGTGCGTCAAGACGTGTCCCACCGGGGCTTTGACGTTTGGTGACCGAAGCACCCTGCTGGCCGAAGGAAAGGCGAGGGTAGCCAGTCTCAAGGCGACCCACCCCAATGCGTACCTGTATGGCGATACGGAGTTGAGCGGGTTGCACGTGCTGTATGTGCTCGATGACTCCCCAGCGGTGTACGGGCTGCCGGTGAATCCCAAGGTGCCCGCAGTCGCCACCGCGTGGCAGGACATTATCCAACCCATAGGCTGGGGCGTGGCCGCCCTTGCCGTACTGGGCTTGGGGTTCAACTACCTTGTTGCCAAGAGAACGATCAAAATAGCAGATGAGGAGAAGTGACATGGAGAAGGTAGAACGCAAGCCGAAGTCGAGTCCCTTTTTCCACACGCTCTTTGGAGCTCCGCCTGCTCCGGGGGAGGATGTGGTTGAGCGGTACGCCAGGCCGGTTATTATCCTTCACTGGGTAAACGCTATCGCCTGGATAGTGCTCTTTATCACCGGCCTCTTCTTCTTCGTGCCGCAATTCGGTGGTGGCGCCGGTGCAGGTGGGGTGAGCGGTCTCTTCCACCGCATCGCTGCCGTGGTCATGGTTGGCTGGGCGGCATTCTACGTCGTGACAGACCCCAAGGGCACGGTCGGGGCGGTGAAGGCGGCGTTCAAGTGGGGACGGGATGACATAGGATGGGTAAAGGCGGCCCCGGCGTACTACATGTTTGGCGGCAAGGTTACGATGCCACCCCAGGGGGAAATGAACACCGGGCAGAAGCTCTGGTGGCTGTTTGTGCTTGGGGGAAGTGCGGTGATGATTATCACCGGCGCACTGATGTGGTTCTTCAAGGATCTCATCGGAGGCGGAGCGTTCATGTGGAGCGCCTTCTTCCATGATGTTGGCTTCATTGCCCTGCTCGCTTTCGCCTTCGTTCACGTCTATCTGTCTGCCTTCCATCCCAGGATGCGGGGGGTATTCTGGTCGATGTGGGGAGGCAAGGTGACGGCCAGATACGCCGAGTCGCATCACAAGAAGTGGTACGATGAGGTGAAGAAGGGGGAGGGTTCTTAACACACCGGTATGTGGGTGGGTTGGTGATGGGCAGGGATACCGACAAGCGGGTGCTTGAGAGGTTGGACCAATGGCGGAAGGACTCTCTACCCGGCCCGATTGAACTGTACGCCCGGCTGATGCGTATTCAGACCGAGGCTAAGGCAAGCATATCTCTCGATAGCCCCCGGACAACTGCAGAGGCGATCCCGGAGCGTATGCGCAGCGGTTCGCCTCTGTTGACCTTTGATGAACTGGAGCTCGACTGGGAGATGGTGGACGCCCTGTTCTCCAAGGCACTCTCAGTCATCGACGAGTACTTCCCTCCGGGTGCTACTCGGTGCACGCTGCCTCTGCAGCAGATGGCCAGGGCGTGGTACGAAGGAGAGCCGATCTCGGGTGGGGATGAGGAGGAGGCGCTTGTCGCTGCAGTCCACACCGCTTTGAAACCCTTCCTGGCGACGCAGGCGGAGGCATTGCTGCCTCACGTTGACCAGAAAGTGTGGCGGCGAGGGTATTGCCCCATATGTGGTGGTACACCCAATCTTGCTGTCCTCCGGGGTGAGGAAGGGGCGCGATGGCTGGTGTGCGGACGTTGCGATGCCGAGTGGCGCTTCCAGCGGTTGGAGTGTCCCTTCTGCGGGACCAGGGACCAGGGGAATCTGGCCTATTTCTCTGGTGGGCAGGGTCTGTATCGACTCTACGTCTGTGAGGAGTGCAAGGGCTACATCAAGGCCATTGATTTGCGTCGGTCACAATCCGAGGTATTGCTACCTTTGGAGTGGATAGGTACACTAGATATGGATAGACAGGCGTGTGAGTTGGGGTACACGGCTGGAGAACTGAACAAAGCAACAAACAGTGAAGAGGCCCGGTAGGGGGGCCGTAGGAGGGGGAGTATGCCACACTTGGGACCATGGGAGATCGTCGCCATAGTGGCGGTTGTGCTGATCATCTTTGGCGTGGGAAGGCTACCGAATGCCTTGGGCTCTCTCGGCAAGGGTGTCCGCAACTTCCGCAAAGCGTCGGCTGGTGAGGATGTGGAGGCAGCGCCGTCGAAGAAAGAGAAAGACGCTCCCGACGAGAAAGACAAGGCCGACGAAGAGAAAAGCTAGCCCCTTGCTTTCCCCTCTGATTCTCCAGGATTGAGATGAGGCGGTGTCCCTGCCCCACAGGGACCGGCTGAGGCAGTGGTGATGGATGGCTTCTTAGGTATAGGCTTCTGGGAAATCCTTCTGATATTCGTCATCGTCCTCGCGCTCTTGGGGCCGAGAAAGCTCCCTGAGATAGCGGCGAGACTGGGAACCCTTTTCCGCCGGCTGAGGAGGGCTTCCTATGAGCTGACCTCCGAGTTGACCCGGGAGGTCGAGGGCACTCCCAGGACCGACGGCGTCAGTTCCCTTGATTCCCTCAAACAGGCAGCCTCTGACCTCAAGTCGTCGGTGTTTGGGAAGGCAGAAGACACCGCTGCGGAGGAAGAAGAAGGTGTCCAGCATGAGGGGGAGCAACCGAAGCCCGAAACAGGGCCCCCTGGTGAGAAGATTGAAGAAGGTGTTGAGGAGGGGGAGCATCTGAAGACCGAGGCAGAGCACGGCTGATGGCGGATGAGAAGAAGCTCAGCGTTCTGGGTCACCTGCAAGAGCTGCGGGGACGGCTGGTCAAGAGTCTGATCGCGGTCGCCATCGGTGTCGGCGTCTGTTTCCCCTTCGCACGCTACATCTTCGATTTCCTGCAGAGGCCGGTCCCCGGCATTGACCTGTACTACACCAATGTGACCGGGTTGCTGGGGAGCTACATGAGGGTCTGTCTCTACGGAGGCATCGCCATCGCGATGCCCTTCCTTGTCTTCCAGTTCGTGATGTTCGTCAGCCCAGCGCTTACTCGCCGAGAGAAGAGCTACGTCTATTCCATGCTGCCGGGGGTGGTAGTCCTCTTCCTCAGCGGGATAGTCTTCTGCTACTTCGTCCTTCTGCCTCCGGCGCTCAGGTTTCTGTACTACCAGTTCCCAGGTTTCGTCGGCGGCGACATACTCCCGTGGTGGACGGTGGGTGACTACGTCTCGGTGGTAACCAGGCTCCTGTTCTGGATGGGGGTGGTGTTCGAGATACCGCTGGTGATGTTCTTTCTCAGCAAGATCCGCGTCATCTCGCCAGAATGGGTTGCCAAGAAGTGGAAGTACGCCTTCGTCATGGCGTTCATTCTGGGAGCCATCATTACGCCTACCTTCGACCCGGTCAACCAGTCACTGGTTGCCGCTCCCATCCTGGTCCTCTATGCGCTCGGCTATGTATTGGCGAGGATTGCCCGTATAGGACAGGCCCCCGCTGTCCCTGCCAGGGCACAGGCTAAGGCAGACTAGAAGCCGGGACTCCCCGTCCCAGGCATGCTGAGCGCGCCCAAAGCTCGCCGCATGGCACGGCTGGCATTTACTCCATCAGCAATGCGGAGCGCCGTCGTGGTTGCGCCGAAACGTGGCAGGCGATGCCGTCATAGCGACGACTTCGTTACTTCTTGGAGTACTTCTCCGCCAGGTCGCCGGTCACGGGGAACTTGAAGCGCTCTCCCTGGTAGGCCTTGACCATGAAGACGATCCACATCACAACCGCGAACAACCACACAAGCCAGCCGATAATGCTGAATACGAGCCAGACACCGGGGATGACCCCCAGGATGGCAAGGAGGATCTGAATCACGCTGACCGCGCCGAAGAAGAGGATGGACTGCATGGCGTGGAAGCGAACGGATTCGTCGTCCTTCTCGATGAGAAAGAATACCAGTCCGGTGATCCAGCCGACCAGATAGGACAGCAGTCCTGCGATATTGGACTCAAGCCCCGTGCTACTCTTGCTTGTGCTCATTGGTCTCCTTCCTTGATAGGTCCGCTTTGGCAACCAAGCATCGCCCGGCGGCGTTGCTCAATAACCCCTCGGCGTGCGGGTGGCGCAGGGCTGTGGCCAGGCCTGCACTTCAACCCCTCGCCAACGGGGCCGCGCGGTGGACCAGGTGGCAGGTACAGGCCGTCCACCGCAGGCAACCGGTTGCCACAAAGAGGCTGGGCATCTTGTGAGCGCGGATACCCAGCCTTCTCACCAAGCTGCCAGCACCGTTGCTTCAGCTCTTGCCTATCCGGAACATCTTGGTGCCACAGGTAGGGCAGACGCCCTGGGTCGCGGGTTTCCCGTTCTTCATCGTGATCTTTTTGGGGTCTTTCATCTCCCTCTTGGCACGACACTTCACGCAATAGGCTTCCATTTAGCATACCTCCTCTGATTTTGGAGGATATTAAACTATTTGCTGGCTGAATGTCAATAGGCATGAGGCTCACTTGCGGGGTGGCTTGAGGGTAAGACACGCCGTATTGCGGCGCGGTAGAGCTGCGGGGTGCAGATTTTACAGAGGTTTTACACGGAGGAAAAACGGGGATAACAACACCCCTCTACAATCAGGATAGACAGTGAGGTTGGCGGGTAGGCTTGGGGAGAGGGGCCCCACCAGAGCCTGCCACCGACCTCCAAGAGAAAGAGAGGAGGAACTGACAATGAAGAAGGTATTGCTTGTAGCCTTGGCGGCGGTGGTGGCACTGGCCACCAGCCTGGGGCTGGGCGCGGTTGCTGATGCGTCCGTGGCCAGTGCCGAGTCCCCTGAAGCCGATGCAGCGAACGCCAGGGGCAGGGGTGAGGTGACGGCACAGGGAGACGGCATAGCCGTGCTGGGCGGCAGGGGCATCGTCGACGCCAGCGGCAGCGGGATACTGTGGGTCAAGGACGTGGCCGGTGGTGCGGTGATTGAGGTGACCGGCTATGGTGAGATGCGGGTGTTCGAGGATGGCTGGGTACAGTATGCGGGCTTCCATGGCAATGCTCACGTGGAGGGAGCACGGATCATCGTGGTCATCACCGGCGTGAACGTTGACCTTCATGCCGAGGGCCGCGGTCGCGCCATCCTGTGGGGGCATGGCACCTATGAGATCAACGGCCAGACGGGAGAGTGGAAGCAGGGCTTTGGAGCAGGGATGAGTCTTGCCGCCACCGGTATCTGACGCGTTAGCGACCCCCGCTGATATGGTGATGGTGAGTTGCGCCTGATGCAGCAGGCCAGGGGAGTCCCCTGGCCCGCTGCATTGTGGCACGGTGGGCACGACGCTGGCGCTACGATATAATGGCGGAAATAGTCTCTCTGAGGCGATCTGGTGGTGAACGGAGGCTGGTCTATGGCAACGATACTCGTTGTTGACGATGAGCCGAGCATTGTCGAGCTTGCCCGGCTCTATCTGGAGCAAGACGGCTACCGGGTGGAGACGGCCACCAATGGCAGCGACGCCCTGGCGAAGGTGGGGGCGTCCAAGCCTGCTCTGGTTGTGCTCGACCTGATGCTGCCCGACATCGACGGCTTCGAAGTGTGTCGCCGCATTCGCCGGGACAGCGACATTCCGATTCTCATGCTCACCGCCCGCAAGGAGGATATCGACAAGATAGTGGGGCTCGAGCTGGGAGCGGATGACTACCTCACCAAGCCGTTCAACCCTAGGGAGCTGGTGGCAAGGGTCAAGGCCATACTGCGCCGTTACCAGGCGGGACTGCGGCCAACGAAGGCCATAGATGTGGGCAACCTGCGGATTGACCTTTCGCAGCACGAGGCAACGATTGACGGCGAGCCGGTGACGTTAAGGACGAAGGAATTCGCGCTCCTCGCCACCCTGGCGCAGAGCCTGGGCAGGGTACTGACCAGGGAGCAGCTTCTCGAGATGGTGTGGGGGTTTGACTACTACGGGGAGACACGGACCGTCGACGTTCACGTCAACCACCTGCGAGAGAAGATAGCCCAGTCAAGCGCCTCGATACAGACGGTGCGCGGCATGGGGTACAAGATGGTTCTGAAGCGGGGGGGCGAAGATTGAGCGGTTGCACGGTTCGTGGCGGCGGCGGGAAGCTGACGCTGTTGAGAGGCCTTCGATGAGTCTGCGCACTCGACTGATTCTGTCCCATGCGTTGATAGTGGTTCTGTGCCTGGCCATAGTCGGCGTCGCGGTGCTCGGGCTGCTGCAGCAGTATCGAATCAGGTTCGCCGTGGCGCGCCTGGACGA
>Ga0180434_10003846_pt1 | contig 18793 bp, 10 predicted proteins | sample SS_ome_7_FD_132453 | JGI IMG/M metagenome (GOLD analysis project Ga0180434, IMG submission 132453) | Hypersaline lake sediment archaeal communities from the Salton Sea, California, USA - SS_1_D_2 metaG | ecosystem: Environmental > Aquatic > Non-marine Saline and Alkaline > Hypersaline >...
CAGGGCGTGCTCGATGTCGAGTTTCGTCTGCCCGTAGGCGTTGATGGGCCGGGTGGGATGGTCCTCCGGGATGGGCACCCGGTCCGGCTCGCCGTAGGTGGCGGCGGTGGAGGAGAAGACCAGCCGCCGGACGCCGGCCTTCCGCATGGCCGAGAGCAGCCGCAGGCTGCCCACGACGTTGTTGCGATAGTACTTTTCGGGGTCTTCCATGCTCTCGCCCACGTAGCAATGGGCGGCGAAGTGCATGACGCAGTCGAAGCCGCCGGAGAGCGCCTCGGCCAGCCGCGCCTCATCCATCAGGTCGCCCTCCAGGAGCGTCTCGGGGGGCACGGCGGCGCGGTGGCCTTCCGAGAGGTTGTCCCAGACGCGGACGCCGTGGCCGGCCTCGGCCAGGCGGCGGACGACGTGGCTGCCGATGTACCCGGCACCGCCGGTGACAAAGACGTTCATGGGTTCTCCTTGATGTTAGCGTTTCCCGGCCATTCGCTTCGCTCATGGCCGGGCGTTTGCCGCGCGGCGGGTCGGGTGGGGCGATCGGTACGGTTTTGGGGCTCGTATTCGGGAACGATGGTCTTGAGCGTCCGCTGGACCTCCCGGAGCGAGGCGCCGTCGGCAACCGACTCGAGGTGCTCCAGGGCCTGCTCGATCTCCTCGCGGGTGCACCCCCGGTTCTGCCAGACGAAGATCTTGGCGTGATGGGTGGGCAGGACGTCCTCGGCGCTGGTGCGGAGTTCCTCGAAGAGTTTCTCGCCCGGCCGAACCCCCAGGAATTCGATCTGGATGTCCACGTCCGGGCGGAACCCCGACAGGGTGATCATGTCGCGCGCCAGGTCGACAATCTTGACCGGTTCGCCCATGTCCAGGAGCATGATCTGGCCGGTCTTGCCCATGGCCCCGGCCTGGATGACGAGTTGGGTGGCCTCGGGGATCGTCATGAAGTAACGCCGCATCTCGGGATGCGTCACGGTGACCGGCCCGCCGCGCGCTATCTGCTCGCGGAAGATGGGCACCACGCTCCCCGCCGACCCCAGCACGTTGCCGAACCGGACGATGACGAACTTCGTCTCGTCGGCGCCGGCCTCCGAGGAGACGGCCTGGCAGTACATCTCGGTAATCCGCTTGGTGCACCCCATGATGCTGGTGGGGTTGACGGCCTTGTCGGTGGAGATGAGGACGAGGGCGTCGGCGCCCGTCTCGCGGGCCATGTCCACGACGTTCCGGGAGCCGAAGACGTTGTTCTTGACGGCCTCGCCGGGGTTGAGTTCCATCATCGGCACATGCTTGTGGGCGGCGGCGTGGAAGACCACGTCGGGGCGGTACTGGCGGAAGACGGCGGCGAGCCGGGCGCGGTCGCAGATGTCGGCGATGACCGGCACGAGCGTCAGGGCGGGAGCGGTGGCGCGGAGTTCCCGGTCGATGTCGAAGAGGGTGTTCTCGGCCTGCTCCAGCAGGACCACCCGCTCGGGCCGGAACGCCGACACCTGCCGGCACAGTTCCGAGCCGATGGACCCCCCGGCGCCGGTCACGAGGACGACCTTGCCGGCGAGGAAGCGGCCGATGTTCTCGGTATCGAGTTCGACGGGTTCGCGGCCGAGGAGGTCGTTGATGTCGACCTCGCGGAGGCGGCGGACATCGAGATGCCCCTCGATGAGGTCCGCCACGCCGGGCACGATGCGGAACGTGAGTCGCTGGCCCTTGCAGACCTCGATGATGCGCCGGAGGTCGTTGCGGGTGGGGCTGGGCAGGGCGATGACGACTTCCTCGGCGTTCTGGCGCCGGGCGACCTCCGAGAGGTCGCCCACGCCGCCGAGCACCGGCACGCCGTGAATCCGGATGCCGCGCTTCCGCGGGTCGTCGTCGATGAAGCCGACCACGTGGTACTTCTCGACGGGCAGGCGGTACAGTTCGCGCAGGACGCCCTCCCCGGCGTCGCCGGCGCCGATGATGAGCACGCGCGTCAGGCCGGCGGGGCTGACCGGCCGGGAGCCCTCCCGGATGATGCGCACCAGGAACCGCAGGCCGCCCACCAGCGCGATGGTGCCCGCCCAGTCGATGATCAGCACCGTGTCGGGCACGCGGACGGTCGTAGAGATGATGCTGCGGCCGGCCCCGGGACCCAAATAACGAATGATATACACACCAACAAGGATAATGGCGGTCGAGATGTGGCTGGCCTTGAACGTCTCCACCAGGTCCTGGATGCTGACGTACTGCCACCATCCGGCGTACAGGCGGAAGTAGCCGAAGACGAGCAGTTTGACGACGACGACGAAGAGCAGCAGTTCCCAGAAGTCTCGCCAGACGCTCTGCGGCACACCGGCCGTGCCGGGCGGAAGGAGTTCGATCCGGTCGAACGTGCCGTTGCCGTTGTGGTCGACGTCCTCCGGGCCGGGGAAGTTGCCGATCGGCTCGCGGTCCACGTCTTGCTTGTCCACGATGGGAGCGGCCGCGGGAGGAATCCGGAACTCGTACCGCAGCCCGTACGCCAGCCACAGCGAGGCCACGAACAACAAGACGTGGACCCCGCCGACGTACAGGTGGCGCAGAGCCGGTCCGTAACGCCTCGACAGACCCGGTGTGTCCTGCTGTGTCGCCATCCGCCCGGTAGGTTCCTGTTCGGAGCGACCGACTGTCGGTGGGCGCAGTAGGGTGGACCGCCTGGGGAGGACCAATGATTCATCGTCATCCGGGCATCGGTTTCTTCAACGGAATCAACCGTCAGCCCGATAGAGGGTCGTCCCCGCCCACTGTGCGCCTCTGCGGCCGCCCCCCCCATGGGCCTCTATGGAACTATACAGGCCGCCCCCGCCCGGGTCAAATCTCTCGCGCCAAGAACCGGATTCCCCACCATCGGCCGTGGCGCGTGGCTGAGACCGTCCTCAGGGTGGCGATGGCGCCCGGCCGAGCCGCAGGCCCAGATGGCGGGCGTGGCGGCGGGCCTCGGCGACCTCCTCGGCAGCCGGCCGGCGCTCGAGTTCCGGCCATCGGCCTCCCGGCCGCACGAGGCCGGCCGGGCGGTACTGGCCCATCACGTTCACCCAGGTATCCGGCGAGAGGGAGGCGAGGAAATCGAGGATGGCCCGGCTCTCCTCGCCCCCGCCGGGCATCACCAGGTGCCGGACGAGCAGCCCCCGGCGGGCCAGGCCGCCCTCGATGGCAAGGTCGCCCACCTGCCGGTGCATCTCGCCCACCGCCGCCCGCGCCGCCTCCGGGTAATCCGACGCCGAACAATACGCTTCGGCCGATTCGGGCCGGTCGAACTTCATGTCCGGCATGTAGATATCGACAAGACCCTCCAGATGACGGAGCGTCTCGACCTTCTCGTACGCGCTGGAGTTCCAGACCACGGGCACCGAGAGACCCCGCGCCCGGGCCGCGACGACGGCCTCGGCCAGGGCGTGCGTAACGTGGGTCGGCGTCACGACGTTAATGTTCTCGCAGCCGGCGACCGCCAGGCGGAGCATGAGGCCGGCAATCTCGTCCGGGGTCCGCTCGTCCCCGAGGGGATAGTGGCTGATGTCATAGTTCTGGCAGAAGACGCACCGGAGGTTGCATCCGCCCAGGAAGATGGTGCCGGACCCGCCCCGGCCGACCAGGCACGCCTCTTCGCCGAAGTGGGGTCCGGAACTCGCCACGGCCGCCTTCTCGCCGACGCCGCAGACGCCGCGCTCGCCCCGCAGCCGATCCACGCCGCAATCGCGAGGGCACAAATGACACGGGGCGATGAGGCGCCGAAGACCGAAGACGCGCCCGGCCCTTTGTTCATCCCCGGCCAATGCGACCCCTTTCAAATGATCAATGACCAAGTTCCAATGACCAAGATTCGCGCGGGCTGGCCCGCGCGACATTGGGCATTGTGTATTGGTCATTGGACATTTCCGGGTAGTTACACCCGGAACCGCCCATCCGCCTGCACCACCTTGCCGTCGGCCTCCAGGTACCCGCCGCGGCGGAGGTCGCAGATCATGTCCCAGTGGATGGCGGACTTATTTTTGCCGCCCGTCTCTTCGTAACTGCGTCCGACGGCCAGGTGGACCGAGCCGCCGATCTTCTCGTCGAACAGGATGTTCTTGACGAATCGCTGGATGCCGTAATTCGTCCCGATGCCCAGTTCGCCGAGGCGCGAGGCCCCCTCGTCGGTGCGGAGCATGGTCTTCAGGAACGCCTCGTTCTTCTCGGCCGAGGCGCGGACCACCCGGCCGCCCTCGAACTCCAGCCGCACGTCCACCACCTCCTTGCCGCGGGTGCACACCGGGTAGGTGTACCGGATTTCGCCCTCGGCGCTGGTCTCGACGGGCCCGGTGAAGACCTCGCCGTCCGGCATGTTGTGCGAGCCGAAGGAGTTCTTCCACGTCCGCCCCTTGACGCTGAGCGTCAGGTCCGTGTCGGGCGCGACGATGTGAATCTCGTCCGCCCCCCGCAGCCGACGGATGATCTTCTGCTGGAACGCCTTGGCCTTCTTCCACTCGGCCACGGGGTCCTCGGCGTCGACGCGGCAGGCGGCGTAGACGAAGTCCTCGAACGCCTCCAGGCTCATCCCGGCGTCCTGGGCGTACGCCTCCGTCGGATACAGCGTCAGCGTCCACGCGTTCTTCGAGAGGACGGCGTCCTGCAGCGGCCGGCGGGCCTTCTGAACGGTCGTCTGCTTCTTCGGCGCAACGTCCGCCAGCGCCTGCGTGTTGGTCTCGGCGATGACGCGGAGAATGTGGTCGGCCTCCTTGGCGGCCGCCATCGCCGAGTCCGGCAGAAACCGCAGTTGGGCGGGCTTCGCCTCCGCGTAGAACACCTCCGCCGCACGGTCCGGACTCATCCGGTACATCGGATGCCCGCCCCGGCGGAGGACCTCCCGCCCGAGTTCCAGCAGCAGCGGCTCGGCCGCCGTCGGCCCGCCGATCATCACCTTGTGCCCGCGTTTGACGTTGCGGGAATAGTTCACCAGCAGATGCGCCAGGCGACTGGTACGCAGGTCGGTCATGGGATTCCTTTCACAAACGGGGATTCATGTGGCTCCCTCTCCCTTGATGGGAGAGGGCAAGGGTGAGGGTGAATGGCCCCCACACCCCGACCCTCTCCCGCGGAGGGGAGAGGGAGAATGCGGTTCCCCTCTCCCTTGATGGGAGAGGGTAAGGGTGAGGGTGAATGCCGTCCTCGCTACTTGGTTGCCTCCTCCACAATGGCAATCTCCTCGTCCGTCAGGCCGTAGAGGTCATAGACGAGGCGGTCGATCTGGGGGTCGGCGGCGTCAATCTGCCGCTGAATGGCCGTCCGGGCCTCGCCCGTCTTCGCCGCCGCCAGGTTCTTGTGCAGGTCCAGCATAGTGCGCGATAGTTCGTTTAATCTGGAGCACGGGCCAAGACACCCGGCTTCGGGGCATGGGAGGCTCGACAGATCCTTGATAGTCACTTGGGCAAAATCGTCCTTTACGGCTTGTGTTACGCGCTTAACATACAGGTACGATATGAGCGCGCTATTTAACAAGGCGAGAAGAGCCAGTGTCGAAATCTCGCCCTTCGGAAGGATAGAGTACAGGTTTTTGTTGGTAATATAATCTTCCTCCGCGTAGGAGGCCATAAGCCGAAATCGGCGGTTGACCAGGCGGCGGAGCAGTATGCGCGGGCCGCAGAACCAAGAGAGGTCTCGCGGTTTCTCTCGAAGGCTATCATCAAAGGCGATATGTCTCGTGAACTCGAGTACCGTTTGATAACGGTAAACATCGCCTTCAAAATACCGGTGGCAGTGCCGGCCAGTTTTGGCGTCGCTGAAGCTCTCTGGGCCTCCCAACACACCTCGCCTGATATGCATCGCCTCCGCCAAAGTCATGCGTGAGCGATCACTTATGCTCGCCATAAGCGAAGTCGCGTCTGGGTCGAGAGTGATGCGAGCCTCGGGATCAAGCGTCCACTGCTCTTGTGCAACTTGATGGTGCGTAACGCGTTCGCCAGTAGCCAATCGAACGCGCTTCGGGAATTCGTATGTCAGAACGCAATGGCCATCTTCAGGAACTTGGGCACGGAGGCAAATTATGCACGTATCGATGTAGGCATCACCGAAGACGTCGTATGGCAAAAGGACCGCGTGAGTCCACTGGTTTGCCGCCAGCAATTGTCTCCGAACTTCGAGACAGGATGGACCACCGAGCAGGGCAGACGGGATAATCATGCCCAAGTGTCCGGCGTCATGGAGCAGTCGCGTGCCCTGTTCGATAAATGCAATATAGGAATCGCGACAAGCGGCAAAACAGGGGAGTTGATGGCGAATGTACTCTGCCTGTTCGGAGGTAATGGCGGCACCATACGGCGGGTTGCCGATGACGGCGTCGAAGCCGCCGCCTTCCATGATCCCCGGGAACTCCGCGTGCCAGTCGAAGGCGTTGATCTGGAGGCGTTCCTCCTCGTTGAACATGGCCAGTTGCCGGCCGTCGTAGAAGTCCGGGCCGACGAGGCTGTTGCCGCACTTGATGTTGGCGGCCAGGTCGGGCAGGGCCCGCTCGTGAAACAGGCGGAGGCCCGCGTCGATGGACTCGTCGCTCTCGCCCTCCAGGACCTTCAGGAGAAGGCTGAGTTTGGTGACCTCGACGGCCTGGCCGTCGATGTCCACGCCGTGGATGTGCGCCAGGAGAATGCGTTTGCGTTCGGCGGTCGTCAGCCGCCACTCGCCGGAGCCGTGCTGGTACAGGCGTGCTTGTCTGCCGCGCGCGTGTTTCTCCGGGCCCTCCTCGACGTACCGGTCGCGATACCAGTCGAGCAGAAACTGATAGGCGCCCAGCAGGAAGGAGCCGGAGCCGCAGGCCGGGTCGAGCACCGCCAGGGGCCGGACGCCCTTGGCCTTGGACGGTCGGAAGGTCTTCGTCAGGCCGCCGACTTCCTGAGGGGTCTTGTCCTTGACGAGTTCGCCGACGGTGTGGCGGACGATGTAATCGACGATGTAGGTGGGGGTGTAATAGACGCCGCCGGCCTTGCGGACCTCCGGCTTCTCCTCGACCTTGGCCCGGTGGCCGGGCGTAAGCCGGATCACCCTGCCGAGGAACCGTTCGTACACGTGGCCGAGGATCTCGGCCGGCAGGACGGAGAACTCGTAGGGGCTCTCGGGATAGTAGAGGTTGGTGAGGATGTCTCGTAGGACCTTGTCGTCGATGACGAGGCCGGGGGTGAGTTCGTCCGGTGCTTCCGGCCGGCCTTTTTCGCGCGTGAAGTGGAAGAGGCCGGAGTTGTAGCGTTCGTCGGCGCGCTCGAAGCGTTCGAACAGCCGCCGGTAGACGTTTTCGCCGTTGATGAGGCCCTGGAGCGTTCCGTACGGTTCGATGCCGCGGTCTTCGCAGATGCGCAGAAAGACGATGCGGTCGATGGTGCGCTGGACGGCGAAGTTGAGGTCGCGCTGCGACAGGTCCGGGTTGCGGAGGGCGATGTTGCGTGCGAGGGCGTCGCGCCAAGCCTCGATTTCGGCCAGGAAGGCCTCGTCGACCTCCGCCGTGCCGCGTTTGCGCCGGGCGGATTCGGCGTACTTGTCGAACGAGCCCTTGAGAATGGCCTCGCGCGAAAAGATGGACGCGAGTTCGCCCCAGCGCTCCGGCAGTTCTTCATAATGGATGAAGAGCGTGCGGGCCTTGGACGACTTGTCGGTCTTGGCGGGGCGGACGCGGCAATCGTAGACGGCCAGTTCCTCGAAGTCCGTGAGGATGGAGAGCGGCAGTTTGGCGGACCACGCGTACCGGCGGAGTTGGAAGGCGGGCGCGGGATCGCCCTTAACATCGGTGCTGGGTTTCTTGGCCTCGACGAAAAACTTGCGCCGGCCGCCGATGCGGAAGCAGTAGTCGGGCGCCTTGGTGGCGGCGCCCATCTTGAGGGCGTCCTCGTGGACAACATCCTTGTAGGCCTCGGCGTGGCCGGCCTTGTTCTGGACGTCCCAGCCGAGCGCCTCAAAGAGGGGATCGAGAAACTCCCGGCGCAGACCGGCTTCCTTGTAGGCGGGGTCACGGTAGGAATCCAGGTTGCGCCGGAACCGCTCGACCAACTCCACCACCGACGGCGGTGCGGGGATGGCGTCGCTCTGTTTCGCGGTTCGCCTGGACTTCCGCTTGCCCATCATGCACCCCCGATGGCGCCCCCTCACCCCGGCCCTCTCCCGCGGGGGGAGAGGGAGAAAAGCCCCCTCACGCCGGCCGGCGGCCGGCGGTCAGGAGGGCCACCGCCTCCGACCGCGTGGCCGGGTTCTCACGAAAGATGCCGCGGACCACGCTCGTGGTGGTGATGGTGCCGGGCTTCTCCGCCCCGCGGATGGTCATGCAGAGGTGCTCGGCCTCCAGCACGACCATCACGCCGCGCGGCTGGAGCGTCCGCATGATGTCGTCGGCGATGGCCTGGCTCATCCGCTCCTGCACCTGGAGCCGGCGGGCGTGAATCTCCACCATCCGCGCCAGTTTCGACAGGCCCGTCACCTTGCCCTTCACCGGCAGATACGCCACGTGAGCCTTGCCGATGAACGGCACGAGGTGATGCTCGCAGACGCTGACGAAGGGGATGTCGCGGAGGAGGACGATCTCGTCGTACTCCTGGACGGGGATGGCCTTGGCGAACTCCTCGGCCCGGTGGTCCATGCCCGCGACCAGTTCCTGCCACATCCGCGCGACGCGGCGGGGCGTCTCGACCAGGCCCTCGCGCTCGGGGTCCTCGCCGATGCCTTCCAGCAGCAGGCGGGTGGCCTGCTCCACTTTCTCAAGATCAACCATGGCCCGTCCTTCCTCACCGGAGACAATCCGAGACCGGGGCCGTTCGGCGCCGGCCGGGCCAAGATAGATGCCGGGCGGGGGGTTGTAAAGGGGCCGGCCAAACGGGAGGGGCACACCGACCGCCCCTCGGTCGCGGTCACACCGTGCCGGGTTCCTGCGGCGGCACGAACCCGCGGCGCATCGTGTTCTCGGTCACGCAGCGCGGGTCCATGAACTGGAGCAGGTAATCCGGGCCGCCGGCCTTCGAGCCGACGCCCGACATCGCGAACCCGCCGAACGGCTGCCGGCCGACGATCGCGCCGGTGCACTTGCGATTGAGGTAGAGGTTGCCCACGCGGAACTCGCGCCGGCACCGCTGGAGATGGTCCGGGCTTCGGCTGAAGACGCCGCCCGTCAGGGCGAAGCGGGTGGCGTTCGCCCACGCGAGGGCCTGGTCGAAGTCCCGGGCCCGCATCACCGCCAGCACGGGGCCGAAGATCTCTTCCTGCGCCACCCGGTGCTCCGGCGTGATGTCCGTGACGATGGTTATCGGCACATAGTACCCTTGCTCCGGCACATCGCTTTCGTAAGCGACGGTGCCCTCCCGGCGGGCGATCTCGACGTACTCCCGGATGCCGTCGCGGGCGGAGGCACTGATGACCGGGCCCATGGCGTTGGCCGGGTCCTCCGCCGGCCCCACCTTCTTCGACCGGGCCGCTTCTATCAGCCGCTCCAGGAACCGTTCGTAAATGGCCTCGAGCACGATCACGCGGGAACAGGCCGAGCACTTCTGCCCCTGGTACCCGAAGGCGGAGCCGAGAACCGCGGGAATGGCTACGCCGAGGTCGGCGTCGTCGTCCACAATGATGGCGTTCTTGCCGCCCATCTCCGCGATGACCCGCTTGACGTTGGGCTGATCCGGATGGGTGTGCCCCGCCTTCCGGATGATGCCCAACCCCACTTCCATCGACCCCGTGAACGCAACCAGGCTGACCCGGGGGTGCTCGACGAGGGGATCGCCGATGACGCTCCCCCGTCCGGGCAGGTAATTGAAGACGCCCGGCGGCAAGCCCGCCTCCCGGAAGATCTCCAGCAGCGTGTGGCCGACGACCGGCGTCAGGCCCGACGGCTTGTACACGACACCGTTGCCCGTCACCACGGCCGCGGCACACATGCCGCAACTGATCGCCAGGGGGAAGTTCCACGGCGCCACCACCGCCGCCACCCCCTTGGGCTGGTAGAAGTTCTCGTTGACCTCGCCCGCCACGTCGCCCAGATACCGGGAGGTCCCCAGCCGAATCATCTCCCGGGCGTAATACTCCAGGAAGTCGATCGCTTCACACACGTCCAGGTAGGCTTCCGACCACTGCTTGCCCGCCTCGTAGGTCTGCCAGGCCGACAGTTCGTAGATGCGGCGGCGGGCGGCCTCGGCCGCCTTCAGCAGGTACCCGGCCCGCTCGCGGGGGGACGTGTCGCGCCAGGCCGGGAGGGCCGAGGCGGCGGCGGCGACGGCCTTCTCCACCTCTTCGGGGCCGGCCTGGCAGACGCGACCCACCACCTCGTCCGGACGGGCCGGGTTGACCGTCTCGGCCACCTCATCCGTTTCCACGTCCTCGCCGTCCACGTGCAGCGGGTACGTTTGGCCGAAGCGGCCCCGGACCGCGTCCAGCGCCCGGTGGTAGGCCCGGCGAACCTCCGGCAGCGACCAGTCCGGGTGGGGCTCGTTGCGGAACGGGCCCGGCGCGGTCGGCCCGGTCTCCTCGGCGGAGGCGGCAGGGGCCCCGGCGGACGTATCGGCCGGTGGGGCCTCCTCCGCGGCCCGGGTCCGCTTGAGCACGGTCTCGGGCGCCTGGAGCAGGCGCTCGACCTCGACCCCCTCGACGAACGTCTGCCTGAGGAACGACTCGTTCGAGGTGTTCTCGAGCAGTCGGCGGATCAGGTAGGCCATGCCCAGCAGCATCTCGCCGCGGGGACAGTAGAGACGGACGCGGGAGGTCAATTCGAGCAGGGCCTGGCGAAACGGCTCCGCCATGCCGTAGAGCACCTGAAACTCGTACCGCTCCTCCGGCACGCCCAGGAGGCGGGCCATCTCCATCACCGCGCAGACGCTCCGCACGTTGTGCGACCCGCACGCCAAGTGGCAGATGTCGTGATTGCGGAGGATCCGCTCCGCCGCACGCTCGAACGCCGCGTCGGTCTCGGGCTTGTGGGCATAGGTCGGAACGGGCAGGCCCTTCTGCTCGGCGATGACGTTCTCGGTATCCCAGTAGCCGCCCTTGACGAGGCGGACCGAGATGGGCAGCCCCTCCCGCCGGGCCCAGTCGAGCAGCCGCTCAAGGTCCTCGTCGCTTTCGGGCATGTAACATTGCAGCGCGATGCCCAGGTGCGGGTAGTCGCGGAACTCCGCGGCGCTCCGCAGCCGACGGTACAGGGCGAGGGTGAGGTTCTTGAGACGACGCATTTCCATATCGATACACAGAAACCCGCCCTGCTCCACGATACGCCGATAGATGGGCTTGAGCCGACCCAGGATGGCCTCGACCGAGCCCTCCGGGTCGGCCGCATCGACCTGCGAGTACAAGGCCGAGGGCTTGATGGAAAGGTTGATGCGGGGCGCATGGCCCCAGTCGAGCCCGTCCTCGCCCCCGCCGAGTGCCGGCCACCCGGCCTGGGCCTCGCCTAACGCATCGAGCAGGGCATGAATGTCGGCAGCGTAACGGTCGGCCGCGCTCTCGCTGAGGGTGGCCTCGCCCAGTGGGGCCAGCGTGAAGGCGCCCCCCTGCCCGCGGAGGTCGGCGATGGCGGCGACGGTGTCGGAGGCCTCCTCGCCGATGATGAACGTCCGGGCCATCATCTCCAGGTTCTTGCGGATGGCACCGCCGAGCGCCTTCATAGCCACCCGGCCGCCGGACTCGATACCCTTGAGACCCCACTTCAGGGCCTCGGGGACGGCCTCGTCCCGGGCGAAGTACTCCTCTAGGTGCCGACGCAGCGAATCACTGGTCGTCAGGTATGGCAGCACGTCGATGAACCGGAACAGTTGGACCTTGAACTGCTCGTTGCGCATGCACGCGTCCATCACCCGGCCGGTCCACCAGTCCATCTTGAAGAGCGACGGCTTGGCATCGCCCATGCGGGAGAAGAACTCCAGGCCCCGTTCACGGATGTCGGCCTCCAGCCTGCTGCGATCCATGTCGGACTCCTTCGCTGTGATCCTGCGGGAACCGGTTCAGACCGGCCAGACGTACCGTGCAAGGTGGGTGGCAGAGCACTGCCCGCCCCCGGCGGGTCAACTTGCGTGGCCATGGGGCTGCCGGGACGCATGACTACCCGCAGCCTGGGGGTCATGGTTACCCGGAGCAGGCGGGCCACCCCCCCATACCCTCGCCGTCGGCAATCGTACAGGCAGAACCTGGCGGATGCAAGGACTATCAACCGACCTGGCCAGCCGGGCACATCAGGGGGCGGCGCCGTTCGACCGCTCGCCCACGCTCGCGGCCAGTCAGAGGCGCCGCTTCCCAAAGTGTCCCCCGGCCCTTCTTGCTTGACCGTCCACCTCGGCCGCCTATAATCGCCGGTTCAGCCCCGTCCCGCAGCCCGCAGGACAACCCATGAACGTCAGTTATGACTGGCTCACGGATTACGTGGAGACCGACCTCGGGTACGTCGAGGCCGCCCAGGTCCTGACGCGTATCGGTCTGAACGTCGAGGACATCCAGGACCTGCCGGACGGCGACGGGATGCTCGACGTAGAGGTGACGAGCAACCGGCCGGACTGCCTCGGCCACGTGGGCGTGGCCCGCGAACTTGCCGCCGCCGTCGGCTCACGCGTGCGCCTCCCGCCCGTCGAGTACGAGGAGGCCGACGAGCCGGTTGACGATGCCGTCAGCGTCCGCGTCGACTGCCCGGACCTGTGCCCGCTCTACACGGCCCGGCTGGTGCGCGGCGTAAGGGTGGGACCGAGCCCGGCGTGGCTCACGAAGCGGCTGGAGGCAGTGGGTCTGCGGCCGGTGAATAACATCGTCGACGTGACGAACTACGTCCTGATGGAGACCGGTCAGCCACTGCACGCGTTCGACTTCGGCCGGCTGGAGGGGTCGACGATCATCGTCCGCCGGGCTTCAGGCGGCGAACAGTTTTACGCCATCGACCACACCCGCCACGCGCTCGCGGCGGAGCACCAGGTCATCGCCGACGCGAAGCGGCCCGTGGCGCTGGCGGGCATCATGGGCGGGGCCGAGACCGAAATCGCCGAGACGACCACCGACGTGCTCGTGGAGGCGGCCGTCTTCGACCCGCTGAACATCCGGACCACCAGCCGGACCCTGGGCCTGGCGAGCGATTCCAGTTACCGCTTCGAGCGGGGCGTGGACGCCACCGCCACCGACCGGGCCAGCCGGCGCGCCTGCCGGCTCATCCGGGAGGTGGCCGGAGGACGCGTCTCGCGCGGCGCGGTGGCCGTCGGCGAGCCGCCCGCCGAACGCACGGAACTCGTCCTCCGCGTGGGGCGCCTCGAGACGGTGCTGGGCCTGGCCGTCCCGGCCGAGACGGCCGCCGACATCCTCTGCCGCCTGGAACTGGAGATGCTGGAGCAGGACGCCGAGCGCATCCGCGTCCGCGTGCCGTCCTGGCGACCGGACCTTGCGCGCGAGATCGACCTGGTGGAAGAGGTCGCCCGCCACTACGGGTACGACTGCATCCCCGAGAGCCGCATGCTCCCCATCGCGGTCTCGCCGCCCAGCCGGGACGAACGCGTCCGGGCCGTCGTGGGGCATGTGCTGACGGCCGGCGGGTACTTCGAGGCGACGACCTTCAGTTTCACCTCCCCGGAACGGGCGGTGCGGTTCCGCCGCGACGACGTGACGGCGGCGCCACTGGTGTGCCGGGGCACGGCCCTGGCGCTGCGGGAGGCGCTGGTCTCGGGCGTGGTCGAGTCGCTCCTGGTGAACCAGAACGCAGGCGAGCGGGACGTGCGGCTGTTCGAGGTGGCCAAGCGGTTCGTCCCTGTCGCCGGCCACGACCTGCCGCACGAGGAGAAGATGCTGGCCCTCGCCGGGCCGGACGATTTCCGGACGGTCCGCGGCGTGCTGGAGGCGCTGTTTGCGGCCCTTCGCATCGCCGACCGCGTGACGTTCGCCCCGACCGATCGCTACGCGGACCTGGAGGCGGGCGCGGCGGCGGAGGTCCGGCTCAACGGGGAGGCCGTCGGCATGATTGGCCGCGCCACCGAGGAGGCCGCACGCGCCTTTGACCTGGACGAGCCGCCCACCGTTTCCGAACTCTCTTACGAGCGGCTGGTCGAGGCCGCCGCCCTCGAGCCGTCGGTCGAGCCCCTGCCCCACTTCCCGGCCGTGGTGCGCGACCTGGCCGTCGTCGTGGACGAGGCGGTCCCCTGGGCCGACCTGGTGCGGACCATCGAGGGCACGCAACTCCCCGAACTGGAATCGGTCGAGCCGCTGGAGGTCTACCGCGGCCGGCAGGTGCCGGCCGGCAAGAAGAGCGTGGCGCTTCGGCTCACCCTCCGCCGGCCGGACGCGACGCTGACGGGCGAGGCCGCCGACGCCGCCCAGCAGCAGGTGCTGGCCTCGCTGGAGCGCGAGGTCGGGGCGACCCTCCGCGGCTAGCACTACAACGCTAACTCGTGCGCGGCGGGCCCGCCTCCGGCGGGTAAATCTCCGCACCCGCCGCGCAGCCCCGAAAACGCCCTCTCGAGCGCGGTGGGGGCTCCAGACCCACCGCGCAAAAGGCTGACGTCGCGTTGTAGTACTAGCCCACGCGTCTTTTGCCAGGGCCGGTCTTGCCCGGCCGTGCGTTTTTGAATATGCTGCCCTCATGGTCGAACGGATTCGAAAGCGCCGCCGCGTATTCAACGAGCCCGGACACGCTCACTACCTGACGTATTCCTGCAAGGACCGCCTGCCCCTGCTCACCAAGGACAGGACCAGACGGTGTCTTCGAGGCCATTGACACGGCGCGCACGCGCCATGCCTTCGACGTTTACGCGTATGTCATCATGCTCGAGCACGTCCATCTGGCGGTGCGTGCGCGGCGCCCGGACTATGATGTCTCGACGTTCCTGTACGATGTCAAGCGACCGGTGTCGTGGAAGGCAAAGAGACGGCTCCAACAGACGGGTAATTCGGAATGGCTCCGTCGGCTGTCCGTCAGGCATGGCAAGCGTAAGGTCTTTCGCTTCTGGCAGCCGGGTGGCGGCTACGACAAGAACGTGTGGCAGCAACGGCCCCTCCTCGAAATCCTCGATTACATCCGCGCCAACCCGATTCGTCGGGGCTGGTGGACACCCCTACCGAGTGGTTGTGGTCCAGTGCACGTTACTGGGCAGGAATGGACCAAGTGCTCCTGGAAATGGACCCGATCCCAGACTGACCAACGCACGGCCGGGCAAGACCGGCCGTGGCACATGGAATCCACAAAGGACTGAACCCGCCCCTTATTTTTTGCCGAAAAAGGGAAGGCCGCACCGCTGCCCCTGCCGGAGACCACAAGCCGTTCCCCTGCCGACGAGGTCGAATCCGGCCCCATGGACACCGATTTCCACGTCCGCGTGCTGCACGATGCCGCCGACATCCTCAAGGGCCTGATGCAGGTCGGCATCCACCTCTCTTCCATGCCGGACCGCCGGAAGATGCTCGACATGATCCTGCACGAGGCGCGGTCGCTGGCCCGGGCCGAGGCCGGCAGCCTGTACGTGCTGCGGCATGGTCGGCTGCGGTTCGTGGCGGCCCAGAACGACCGTCTCGGCGAGGGCGAGGTCTCGAAGGTCTTCCTGGACCACGAAATCCCCGTCACCGGCAACTCGCTGGCGGGGTTCGTGGCCACCACCGGCCGGGTCGTCAACATTCCCGACGCCGACGAGATGGGCCAGGACTGGCCGTTCCGCATCAACCGCGACTTCGACCACGCCAGCGGGTACCACACCCAGAGCATCCTGGGCATCCCGCTGAACCGGCCGGACGGTTCCTGCGTGGGCGTCCTGCAACTGCTGAACCGGCTGGACTCGGGCGGCCACGTGGCGGCGTTTCCGAGCGCCGAGGGCAGCGGCCTCCTGTCGCTGGCGTCGATGGCGGCCGTGACGATCCACAACGCCTTGCTCCAGGAGGACCTGAAGACCGCCCACCTCGACACGATCATCCGCCTCTCGGTGGTGGTGGAACACCGGGACAACGCGACGGCCCAGCACATTCGCCGCATCAGCCGGACCGCCCGCCTCCTCGCCGAGGCCGCCGGGCTGGACCGGCACCAGGTGGAACTCATCGAGTGCGCCGCCCCGATGCACGACATCGGGAAGGTCGGCATCCCCGACCGCATCCTCCACAAGCCCTCCGCCCTGACGCCCGAGGAACGCAAGAGCATGGAACAGCACACGCTCATCGGGGCGGACATCCTCGGCCACCCGGACAACGAACTCATCGCCATGGCCCACGACATCGCCCTCAGCCACCACGAGCGGTGGGACGGAACGGGGTATCCCCAGGGCCTGGCGGGGCGCGAGATTCCCCTCTCCGGCCGCATCGTCTGCCTGGCCGACGTCTTCGACGCCCTCCTCTCCCGGCGCTGCTACAAGAACCCTTACAGCCTTGAGACGGTCCACGACATCCTTCGCGCCGAGCGCGGCAAGCAATTCGACCCGCTCGTGGTCGACGCCTACTTCCGCGCCGAGCAGCACATCCTCGAGGCCTATCACGCCGAGCAAGACTCCCCCGAGCAGGTCGGGGTGACGCCGACCCATTCCCCGGCCCCGGCCGGCGGCCAGGGTTAGAAGCTGTTTCATAACTCCCTCTCCCTCGATGGGAGAGGGATGGGGTGAGGGTGAATGCTGGGAATCCACGCCAGGATCCCCCCTCACCCTGCCCTCTCCCGCCAGGGGAGAGGGATGTGAAACAGCCTCTTAGCGCATCTTCACTTCGTGCGGCAGCGCGGCGGGCGGAGCCTGCGCCGAGCGCGGCCGATGGGCGCCCGCAGCGCTTTTCTCTGCCGCCGCCTTCACGCAGGCAGGCTGCGGCGGCGCTTCGGAATTCCCATGGCGCACCGGGCCGGACGCGGTTTAATGGAACCGAGACCCGGCCGGCCCATGCCGCTCTGCCCGCGAACCCGGACTCGCCCCATGAAATCCATCATCCGAAGCCTCCAGCACCGCAACTTCCGGCTTTACTTCCTCGGCCAGGGGCTGTCGGTCACCGGCACGTGGATGCAGAGCGTGGCGGTGGGCTGGCTGGTGTACCGGCTGACCGGGTCGAAGGCGGTCCTGGGTCTGGCGGTGTTCTCGTCGCAGATTCTGACGTTTGTGGTGGCCCCGTTTGCAGGGGTGCTGGCGGACCGCTGGAACCGCCGGCGGGCGCTGATCGCGGCCCAGGCGCTGGCAATGGCCCAAGCCTTCGGGCTGGCGGCCGTCGCGTACACGATGCCGGCAGAGAAGGTGGCCCACTGGGTGGAGATCTGGCCGATCCTGGCCCTCTGCCTCTTCACGGGCCTCGTGCGCGGGATCGAGGTACCGACGCGGCACTCGTTCATCGTCCAGATGTTGGACGACCGCAAAGACCTGCCGAACGCCATCGCCCTGAACTCCTTCCTGGTGCACACGGCCCGGGTGGTGGGGTTCACGCTGGCCGGGCCGCTCATCCAGGCCATCGGCCTGCACGGCGAGGCGAAGGTCCTGCTACTGAACGGCCTGAGTTACGGTACGATTATCATGGCCCTCGCGATGATGCGGATCGTGCCGAGGCGGCGAGAGGTCCCGGCCGAGGCGGTGCTTGCCGACCTGAAACAGGGATGGGAGTACGTCTGGGACACGCCGACGCTCCGGGCGGTACTCTTGCTGCTCGCCCTGACGAGCCTGGTGGCCGTGCCGTACGCCGAGATGCTGCCGGCCTTCGCGAAGGACGCCCACCTGCTGGGCGGCGGGCCGGACACGTTGAGTTATCTCAAAGGTGTGGCGGCGGGCGGTGCCCTCCTGGCGCTCGTGCTTCTGGCGTATCGGCGGACCGCCGTGTCGCTGGGGCGAATCCTAGTGGGCGGGGGCGTCCTGTTCGGCCTGGGCCTCGTCGCCTTCGGGGCGGTCTCATGGTACTGGAGCAGTCTCCCGGTGAGCCTGGCGGTGCTGGCGTGGGTCGGCCTGGCGATGACCGCCCAGATGTACGCCTGCAACACGCTGCTCCAGACCACCTCGGACGAAGACAAGCGCGGCCGGGTGATGAGTTTCTACACCATGGCTTTCATGGGCGTGATTCCGTTCGGGGCCATTTTGATGGGGTGGCTGGCGGAGGTGCTCGATGCGGCCCTGGCGGGGCTGGGGCCTGCGTACGAAGGCCTCGGCGCACCGGTCGTCGTGGCCGCGGGCGGCGCCATCCTGATGGCCGGCACCCTCCTGCTGGGCGGTCGGCTCCCCAAGGGGATCCGCGCGGTCCCGCCCACCGCCGAGGGCATCGAACCCGCCGAGTAAGCCTGCAACGCGGCCAGCCGCCGGTCGTGAAACCCGAAGGGCTCACTGAAAAAGCCCGGCCAACGCCCCGTGGCTCAGCCGGCCATAACCCGTCCTTTCCCCCTGAAAGGGTGGCACGGTGCGCGGCGGGTATGGAGACCCACTGCGCGCGGCGTCATCGCTCTCGTCCCCTTACGACGCCGCGCCGTCCAGGTGCCGGGCCAGGTAGCGGGCGGTGTGGCTTTCCTCGGATTGGGCAACCGTCTCGGGCGTGCCCTCGGCGACGATGCGGCCGCCGTCGGCGCCGCCGTCCGGCCCGAGATCGACGATCCAGTCGGCGCACTTGATGACCTCGTAGTTGTGCTCGACGACGAGGACCGTGTTGCCCATGTCCACCAGGCGGTTCAGCACGTCGAGCAGCCTCTGGATGTCGGCGAAGTGCAGGCCCGTCGTCGGTTCGTCCAGGACGTAGAGCGTCCGGCCGGTGGCGCGTTTGCCGAGTTCGGCCGAGAGTTTCACCCGCTGGGCCTCGCCGCCGGAGAGGGTCGTCGAGTTCTGCCCGAGTTCGATGTAGCCGAGGCCGACGGCCTCCAGCGTCTCGAGTTTGCGGACGATGCGCTGGAAGTTCTCGAAGAAGCGAGCGGCCTCGC
>Ga0180434_10003848_pt1 | contig 18777 bp, 17 predicted proteins | sample SS_ome_7_FD_132453 | JGI IMG/M metagenome (GOLD analysis project Ga0180434, IMG submission 132453) | Hypersaline lake sediment archaeal communities from the Salton Sea, California, USA - SS_1_D_2 metaG | ecosystem: Environmental > Aquatic > Non-marine Saline and Alkaline > Hypersaline >...
CTAATAGTGTCGTTGAGGCGATAGGCCGCGCGCTGCCGGACGCTGTGCCAGTCACGCATGCCTATGGGTGCGGCTGCGGGCCGGAGGATACCGGCGTGAGCTACCGCGTACTGGCGGGTTTGATGGATAACCCAAATGTCGGTGCGGCACTTGTCGTCGGGCTGGGGTGCGAGGTGTTGAAAAGCGGAATGCTCGCACAGTCCGTACACGGCAAACCTGTAGAAGAGCTCGTGATTCAAAATGAGGGCGGAAGCGCCGCCACCACGGAAAAAGGGGTCGAGATCGGCCGGAGACTTCTGAAAGCGCTGGAACCGCAGACCCGAGTAACTGCCGCGGTGAGCGAGTTAGTGGTCGGATTGGAATGCGGCGGGTCCGACTCTTTTTCCGGTATAACCGCAAATCCTGCTGTGGGTGCTGCAGCCGACCGTTTTGTGGAAGCGGGCGCTTCCGTGATCCTCGCGGAGACCACCGAGATGATAGGCACTGCCCACATACTCAAGCGTCGCTGCGCCACGCCTGAATTGGGCGAACAGGTGGAGCGCCTGGTGCACGAGCACGAGAAGCACGTACGCGCAGCACTGGGCGATCTCGCCGGTATGGTCATCGCCCCGGGCAATATCGACGGCGGGATCTCATCTATCACGGAGAAATCGCTCGGGTGTATCACTAAGGGAGGGACGACCCCGATAAACGAGGTGCTCGAGTATGCTGGCCGACCCTCCAAACGCGGTCTTGTCATCATGGATACTCCCGGGTACGATATCGAGTCGATGGCGGGCCTCGCAGCCGCGGGCACCCAGATAATCCTGTTCACAACGGGTAGAGGGTCGATCGCCGGGTGTCCAGCCGTTCCCGTCGTCAAGGTCGCAAGCAATTCGCACACGTTCAATAACATGCCGGGCGATATGGACGTGAATGCCGGCACCATACTCGACGGCAAAACAATCGGGGAAGTCGGGAAGGAGATTTTTGACCTGTCGATCGATGTTGCCAACGGTAAACAGACCTGCGCCGAGATAAACAGGTCGGCACCGTTCAGCTATTTGAAGCAGGGACCCACTTTCTAAGAGACCCAAACAAAATGAGCGATTATTGGCGTGGCATGGGCATCTTGCCCATGAGGTGACGGGCACGCCTCGGTGCATCTTCGACGAGACGCCCGTCCTACGTCAAGCAGGGGCCTACTTTCTGAGATTACACTAACGCTGCGATACCGCGTCTACAGAACGACAACACCGCAGTTCCTTACTGACGGCATTGCGATAGCCCGTAACGACAATATCGCCGTTCGTCCGGACCTCGACGATCGCATAGGAGTTGTTCTCTTCGCCGGAGCCTTCCACGAGCGCCTTAAGCGTGTAATAGTGGATGCCGTCGATCAGCCGATATCCACCGCTATGATCGTGTCCTTGGAAAACCGCGAGCACCTTTCCGGACGCTTCCAGCACAGTGCGGACGTCCTCGGCGTTCTTCACGAACGGGTCCCCTACGCCGTCGAGCCTTTGATGAACAAAGGCAACAGCTGGATAGGGTGTCCTGGCGAGATCGGAAGCCAACCACTCGAGCTGAGCAGACGGAATGTTGGCGTCCGTCCAGTGGAAACGACCGCGGTCATAATCCTCGCCGTCAGAGGTGAAACATGCGTCAAGCACGATGAAATGAATGCCGCCATTATTGAATGTGTAGTAGGACGAGGAGCGACCAGTCGCGGCAAGGAACTCTTGCTTGGAGATACTGTCCATATCATGATTGCCGAGCACATGATACCGTGGTCCGTTGAAATCTTTGAAAACATGTTCAACATCGTGAAGAAAACGCAGCGTGGACTCTTCACTCGGCGGATCCGCCTGGTCTTTGAAATCTCCCAGCTCACAGAGGAAGGCAACGTTCTCGCTGTTCATGAGCTCGACGCACTCGCGGAGCTTCCGCAGTGACTCACGGTAATAGCGCGTTCCCCGAGGTTCGACATCGGCGTAATGGATATCGGTAACCAGACCAAAGCGCAGTAAAAGACCGGATTCAACAGACCGTGCCGCGGTGGCCAGGAAAGGATAGAGAACACCGGAGACCGCGACCGCACCACAGGCCTTCAGAAAATCTCGCCGGGAAATGTCCCACCGGGTCTCTAATCGCCTTTCTTCGATCGTTTGCTTCACGTCTTCCCTACCCCATGGTGCTTGCCTTGCGCCGTGCCGCCTCAGCAGACACGGTCCACCGGTTCCTGCCCCACGGAAATGCGGTAACAGTTCTGGAGACTTTTCTGCACCATGTAGTTTACCGATTCTGTGCTCACGCCGGCAATGTGCGGCGTCAGAAGACAATTGGGGGCAGTCCACAGCGGATTATCAGGCGTGGTAGGCTCGAGAACCGTCACATCGACCGCGGCTCCTCCCAGATGGCCGCTGTGCAGCGCCTCGGCTAACGCCGCCTCGTCAACAATACCGCCCCTAGCTGCATTGATGAGCGAAGCTCCCCGTTTCATCCTTGCAAGTTCATCTTTGCCGATAAGGTTCCGCGTCTCCTCGGTTAACGGCACGTGCAGCGTGACGACATCCGATCGCGCGAGCAGCGAGTCGAGAGGCACTCGACGTACGCCCAGTTCCTTCTCCTGAGGCGAGGGCTCCGCCACATCGCAGCTGAGAAGCTCCATTCCCAACGCCTTCGCTCGAACCGCTACCTTGTACCCTATAGCACCGAACCCGACTATACCGAGCGTCTTGCCACTGAGCTCAAGACATCCCTTCTTAACGAGAACGGGGCCAATGATGCCACATGTTCGACCCAACTCGACCGCCTCGGATACCCTGCGAAGCACGTATATCATCGCCATGATGACGTATTCAGCTACTGCCACGCTGTTGGCACGGCTCACGTTGGCGACCGGTATACCGAACTCCCTAGCAGCGTCGATATCTATCGAGTCGACGCCAACGCCGACCTGTTGAATAAGTTTGATTCCTTTCAAACGCTCCAGCGTATCGCGGGTGATGGGAAAGTAGGTGGTCGTCACAAGCACATCCAGACCATCTACGAGATCATCCGTGAGATTACTCAGGCTGGTGATGACCTTCACGTCCCAACCTTCAATACTCAAGAGCGATTCGTCCCGACCAGTGTCCGGCGGCAAGATGAACACGACTTTCATTAATACCCACTCCCTCTCACTTGATGGCTGGGGTCGCCATTGAGAAGCAGCAAAAGCACGATCGCCTCGTATCCGGTTCCTGTATGATACGGTGTACAAAACAGCTCGGTGAAACAAAGTATACACGCTGGCATGCTCGCTCGCAACAGCGTTCCCGTCGGGCTGCGGCATTGTAATTGGCGCGGCAATACGATACAATTTGATATCGGTTTGGCAGCGTAAAAGCATGCTCTCATGTCGGGGACCTTAGTGTGAGCACAATGATAAGAAACGTCGGACATCGCGGTGCGAGCGCGTTAGCGCCGGAAAACACGTTGCCCGCGTTTCAGCTTGCGATGGAGTCGGGCGCGGACGAGGTGGAGCTCGATGTCCTGTGCTGCGCTACCGGCGAACCGGTCGTGATACACAACGAGACGGTGGACAAAACGACGGACGGAACAGGGCCGGTGCGCGACAAATCGCTCGATGAGCTCAAAGAGCTCGATGCCGGAGGGTGGTTCGATGAGCGCTTTCGGGGAACGAGGATCCCAACACTTGATGAGGTGTTCGGGTTGGTTGGGAAAAGGCTGACCGTCAACATAGAGATCAAGGGCGAATCGATCAGGGCATACGGCACGGAGCACGCCGTAATTGAGTCAATCCGCCGTCACGGGATGTCCGATCAGGTCATAGTAAGCTCATTCAATCCCTGGCGGTTATGGAGGATACGCGGCGAGTCTCCTGAATTGAAGACCGCTCTGATCTTCTGTCCTCGCAACCGGTTGTACCTGCGTAAAGCCTGGTTCGCACCGATCCTGAAGGTGAACGGCCTCCACGCTTTTCACTCGATGATAGACGATGGTTTTGTCGGCCGGGCGCACCGACACGGGAGATGGGTATATGGATGGACGGTTGACGACACCGAAGTGATGGTACGGCTCATCGGCACCGGGGTGGACGGGATCGTCACCAACAACCCCGCACTGCTGAGACAGGTGCTGGAAGCCACGTGCGGACCGGTAGCATAACAGAGGAGTAAAGATGGTAGAGGAAAAAGAAATCAGGGCGGCGATCGAACGTATCAGGAGCGAGCCGGAACGGTTCCGGAAGCTCGCTAACGCATCACCGTACTATCGTCTTTTGGGTATGGAAGTGGTGGAATGTCGCGAGGGGTATGCCAAGTTCGGTCTTCCTTTCAAAGGGGAACTGAAACAACTTGCCGGCGTCGTGCATGGAGGAGCAATAGCCTCCCTCGCGGATTCCGCTGGCGCCATCGCCGTGCTGGCAACCGCGAAAAGCGGCGCTCGTGTGGCGACGGCGGAGATGAAGTTGAACTTTATTGCGCCGACATCGGGAAACGACCTGTTTGCGGAAGCCCACATCGTGCACTGCGGCTCAACGCTAGCGGTATCGGACCTGGAGGTAACAGATGGTCACGGCGCACTCATTGCGAAAGGGCTTGCAACGTATGTCCTTTTTGGTGAGCGGTGACCGATTGTTCGGCCGAGTCCGGCTGTCGGGGAGCAAGCATACGCCGGGTTATGGGGAGGTAAATGAACAGAATTCGGGTGCTGCCGGAGCACATAGCGAACAAGATCGCTGCGGGCGAAGTCGTGGAGCGACCCGCGAGCGTCGTTAAAGAGCTCGTGGAGAATTCGATCGACGCCGGCGCACGTCTGGTCACTGTCCAGCTCACCGCTGGCGGGAAGAGAAGTATCAGCGTCACGGATGACGGCTGCGGGATGGCACGCGACGACGCGATTCTCGCCTTCGAACGGCACGCGACAAGCAAGGTTGTCCGTGAGGACGACCTGGACCATATCGTGACGCTTGGCTTCAGGGGCGAGGCACTTCCGAGTATCGCTGCGGTGAGCAAACTAACGCTCGTGACGCGGACCCCTGAAGCGCTTGCCGGCACCCGTGTCGTGCTCGCGGGCGGCGTCGTGAAGAACGTGACCGAGGTAGGTGCCCCGTCAGGCACGCGGGTGACGGTGAACAGCCTTTATTTCAACACACCGGCACGGGCAAAGTTTCTCAAGAGCACCTCTACGGAACTGAGTCACAGCGTGGACATCGTTCAGCGGCACGCGCTGGCGTCGCCCGGTATTAGTTTCCGACTCATCCACAACGGAAAAGAAGTATTCAATCTGCCCCCCGTAGGTTCGCTCGCTGACAGAGCAGCTTTACTGTGGGGTCCCAAACTCGGCCGCGATCTGGCTGCTGTTGACGCGGAACGAAACCGGATCAGGGTAACCGGGCTCGTCGGCATGCCCACCCTGTACCGAGCGCAGAAGAACATGCAGCTATTCTTCCTCAATGGTCGTCCTATCGTAAACAGAACGCTCACACGTGCCACTGCTGACGCGTATCGAGGTCTTCTGCCAACGGGGAAGTTCCCTGTCGCAATAGTGTTTGTGGACATTGAGCCGGCAGCGGTCGACGTGAACGTGCATCCGACAAAGCGCGAGGTAAAATTCAGGCACGAGCGCGAGGTGTACGACGCCGTCGTGTTCGCCGTCCGTTCCGCGCTTGAAGCCGAGGCCGTCAAGCCGGTCACCACGCAGTTTAGACCGCAGCCTCCTGCTCCTGCTCCTGCTCCCACTCCCATGCCGCGCAAAGAGCGCCCGGAAAAGACGGTACGGACAGAGCACCTGCCGCACGATGTACAGATCTCTGAACAGGAGGAGTCAAGCTTGAAGGACAAGGTTGAAGTCTCCTCAGCTGAGCCGGAGAAAGCCGATGCGTTCACCCAACCTGAAAAACAATCCGTAACTGAAGCTCCAGTCGCGAATTCGCCGCTCGATCTCCCGCCCCTTTTCTCATCGGGACACGCGCCAATTGATACTGCCTTCCAGGTTTTCGGCACCTATCTGGTTGCACCACAGGAGAACCGTCTGCTTATCATAGACCAGCACGCACTGCACGAGAGGATAACCTATGAGAGGCTGAAACGCGAACTGGGGCGAACACGGCACTCGCTACAACGGCTGCTCGTCCCCATAAACATGGAATTCTCACCGGCCGAGGCCAAGTTTGTAGACGAGTACCTTCCGCTTCTGGACAGTGTAGGGCTGCAGATCGAGCACTTTGGGGGCACCACCTTTATCGTTACCGCGATATGCAGCCTTTTCAGCGAGTCGAAAGTAGAGGACCTGGTGCGACACATTGTCGCGGAGCTCGAGCACGGAGAGCTCCTCGAAAATGAGGAGAGTCTGAGAGAGCGACTGCTCGTTTTGAGCGTGTCCGCGTGCCGTTCCTCGATTAAGGCGGGCGAACCGCTCAGTGCGGGACAGAGGGCCGGGCTTCTGGCAGGTTTGCACGACCTGTCCCCTCCGTACACGTGCCCGCACGGTCGACCGATCATGACCGAACTGACACTCGAGCAGCTCGAGCGAAGCTTTCGCAGGAGGTAAGCCGTTGTGCCACTACCGGTCGTCGTGATCGTCGGGGCTACAGCCGTTGGCAAAAGCGGTCTCGCGCTGAGCATGGCTGAGATGCTCGATACGGAAATCATCTCGGCCGATTCGATGCAGATCTATCGCGGAATGAGCATCGGTGTGGCAGCTCCTTCGTCACACGATCTTGCAAGAGTCAAACATCACTTTGTTGGCGCGATCGAGCCGGGCGAGACGTTCAACGCGGCGGATTTCGCACGCGGCGCCGCGGCTGTCGCGCGCAAGTTGAACACGCGCGGAAGAATCCCCGTGGTGGTCGGCGGGTCCGGCCTCTACGTGAGAGCGTTCGTTGACGGTCTTTTTCCGGGTCCTCCGGCTGACAAACGGATCCGCCGGAGGTTAAAACATATCGCGGAGGCTGAAGGGGCACAGTATCTGCATGAACGGCTACAGCGCGTTGATCCGGCGTCCGCCGCGAATATCCATCCCCACGACCTGCGCAGGATTGTGCGCGCGCTGGAGGTGTTCGAGATCACCGGGAAACCGATTTCAGAGCTCCACAAGATACACCGGGAGGCAAAGCCGGAGCTTGATGTTACCTTCATAGGACTCGAACGCACGCGCCAGGATCTGTATAGAAGAACCGACGAACGGGTGGCACAGATGTTCGAGCGTGGTCTGGTGCGCGAAGTTGCCGATCTGCTCGAACGCGGCTATGCCAGCGAGATAGACAGAATCCGGCCTCTTGGCTACCCTGAGGTGAAGGCGTACCTCCTCGGCGAGATCGATCTCGACAGAACCAAGTACCTTATCCAGAGAAACTCGCGCCGTTACGCAAAACGGCAGTATACATGGTTCAAAACCGACCCACGGATACGATGGTTCCTCTTTGGCGCCGACGAGGAACCGGCTGACTACGCCGTGCAGATCTGCCGCGCTGTCGGTATTATCCGGAGCCGGCCGGTCCGGTGATCGCACCGGCCGAACCGGTCCGTGCGGCAGCCAGAGGCGTTACACAACGACACCACACGGTACATGTGCGGAGAGGGCGAGCTGGAAGAAATTGACTTTTGGAAACACTAGTCGTACACTAAGGCCACCAGGGATTCGGGAAGAGACCTTCAAACGGGCAATTCTCATTGTACAGAACCGCGGGTTTACTCGGGGTCAGGGGTATTCAGTAAGGAGAACAAGCGATGATCGGTAAAGCCATACGAATGGAGCGCATTGTTGACCGTAACTCGGGCAGGACCGTGATCATACCAATGGATCACGGTATCACCATGGGACCGATACCCGGTCTGCAAGATATGAAGACGACCGTGGGCAAGGTTGTGGAAGGCGGCGCCAACGCGATCATCTTGCATAAAGGTATAGTGAGAGCGGGCCACAGAGGGGCCGGGGCCGATGTAGGTCTCATCGTCCATTTATCAGGCAGCACCTCGATGAGCCCCGACCCCAACGCCAAGGTGCCGGTGTGCACCGTCGAGGAGGCTATCAGGTTGGGCGCTGACGCAGTATCGATTCACGTGAACCTCGGTGCGCTAACGGACTCCGAGATGCTGCGACATCTCGGAGAGGTATCGCGACAGTGTGCCGAGTGGTGCATGCCGCTCGTAGCGATGGTGTACACGCGAGGTAAGAAGATCGAGAACGAGTTTGACGTGAAGTACGTCAAACATGCTGCGCGGGTTGGCTCAGAACTCGGCGCCGATATCGTCAAGGTGAACTATACAGGCAGTCCGGAAACATTCAGCGAGGTCGTGCAGGGATGCCCCGTGCCGGTGGTGATAGCCGGGGGCGAGAAGAGCGACACCGAGGAGGGATTCCTTACTATGGTTGTGGGCGCTCTGGAAGCGGGAGCTGCCGGGGTGTCGATCGGAAGAAACGCCTTCCAACATCGTGCGCCCGACGTCATGGTCAGAGCAATCGCCAACATGGTGCACCAAGGGCACACAATGAAACAGTCGCTCGAACTGCTCAAGAGGAGTGGTAAGTGAAACGCGTCTGGATCAACATCGTACCGTGGCGTAAAGAGCTGGCGATAGCGGCGCTCGAAAGTGGTGCGGATGCCGTCGTGGTTCCGGAAAAGCATTCTCCGAAAGTGAAAGAGCTCGGTTTGATGCAGACTGTCTCTGAAGACGGCGACATTGTGCCAGGGAAGGATGTGCTTTTCATCGAGATCAAGGATAAAGCGGACGAGAAAAAGGCTGCGCGGACGCCTTCTGAGTTGACTATCGTGCTCCGGATGAAAGACTGGACGATCATACCGCTCGAGAACATCCTGGCGCAAAGGGGCAACGTCGTGGTCGAGGTGTCGTCGGCTGACCAGGCGCGGACGGTGCTGGAGACGCTTGAAAAGGGCGCTGACGGTGTCGTGCTGAACACGGAGGATATCAACGAGGTGAAGAAAACAGTGGCGATGGTGCACGCTTCACTGCCGCAGGTCGCGCTGGAAACTGCGGAGGTGAGATCCACCGCGCCCGTAGGCATGGGGGACCGAGTGTGCGTTGACACCTGCAACAACATGGTGCCCGGCGAGGGAATGCTGGTCGGCAACGCGAGCACCGGATTCTTCCTTATACAAGCCGAATGTATCGAGAACCCTTATGTCGAGACCAGACCGTTCCGGGTTAATGCAGGGCCCGTACATGCCTACCTTCTCGTGGCTAACGGGAAGACGAAGTACCTCTCTGAACTCAAGGTCGGAGAAGATGTGATGATCGTCAACCACGAGGGCAAGGCGCGGCCTGCATACGTCGGCCGGAGCAAGGTCGAGCGGCGACCTTTGATGCTCATCAAGGCAGTGGTCGAAGGTAAAGAAATCAGCACCATGGTGCAGAACGCGGAGACGATCCGGCTCGTTCAGCCTGGCGGCGAGTCCGTATCCGTCGCGTCGATCAAACCGGGGACCAAACTGCTTGTCCATCTCGCCGAAGCCGGCAGACATTTCGGGATCAAGATCGAAGAGACCATCGAGGAGAAGTAACGTCACCGTCTCGGCGGCCGGCGTGAAGGCGTTCCCGCCTTCGCCATCGCGGGCTCTCCTCGGCGAGTCTTCGACGAGACGCCCGCGATACAGCCGGCAAGATGCCAGCGCTACTGCTGCTAACCGACCATTCGGGAGACCACGTCCCGCCGCTTGATCCGACGATCTCAGCAAGGGTATAATCTGCTGGTGAGAGTACAACAACGGTCCTTAGATGGGCGGAAGCAAAGTGTACGAGATCTCGGTCGTAACCGATTTTTCAGCCGCGCATTCCTTGCGAGAGTATGACGGGAAATGTGCGAATGTTCACGGGCACAACTGGCGCGTACGCGTGACCGTGCGTGCCGAGAAGACCGGTGCCGACGGCATCGCTATCGATTTCAGGGACCTCAAGCGGCTGACGAATGAGGTGCTGGACCGCCTCGATCACACCTATATCAACGACGTGGCTCCTTTCGACAAGTCAAACCCGACGTCGGAGAACATCGCACGTTGGTTATACGAGCAGCTTGAGCCTAAGCTGACGCCGTCGCACGTGAAGCTCGTCCGCGTGGACGTCCAGGAGAATGATACCTCCCGTGTTACCTTCTTTCCGGACTGAACCGTGCAAGTAAGCGAGATTTTCTACAGTATTCAGGGAGAGACTTCGTACGCGGGAAGGCCCTGCATGTTCGTCAGGCTCGCCGGCTGCAACCTTGACTGTTCTTACTGCGATACGCGATACGCCCGCCACGGCGGCACAGCGATGAGCATCGACGACATAGTGCAGAAAGTCGCGGAGCATCGCGTCCGGCTCGTCATGGTTACGGGAGGTGAACCTCTCTTGCAGGACGAAACCCCCGAACTCATACGAAGGCTGAACTCATCAGGGCACCTCGTGCTCGTCGAAACGAATGGATCGCTCGACATAGGTGTATTACCTGATGAGGTGATCCGGATCGTGGACATGAAATGTCCTGACAGCGGAATGGCGGACAGAATGCTCATGGCGAATCTCGAGCGGGTTGGCGAACGTGACGAGGTGAAATTCGTTATATCGACCAGGAAAGATTATCTGTGGGCGAAAGAGCTGATGCTCAGGCACTCTCTTCCACAGCGCACCACAGTGCTGTTCTCGCCGGCGCACGGTGTGCTCGAACCGCGCGATCTCGCGGAGTGGATCCTCGAGGACCATCTCCAGTGCGTGCTGCAACTTCAGCTCCACAAGATAATCTGGCCGGAGAAACAACGAGGTGTCTGAACAAAAGAAAGAGCTTGCGGTTGTCCTCGTAAGTGGCGGAATGGATAGCTGTGTCGTAACTGCCGTGGCGGCAGAGACTTACAGGCTCGCCTGTCTTCATGTTAACTACGGCCAGCGAACCGAACGGCGCGAGCTTGCGTGTTTCCACGAAATTGTAAAACACTATGACGCGGAAAAAGCGCTGGTTGTGGACTTGCCGCACCTCGCCCAGATCGGCGGCTCCAGCCTGACCGACCGAAGGATCCCCATCACGCCGAGCGACTCACCGGGAGAGATACCGCCGACATACGTGCCCTTCAGGAACGCCAACCTCTTGTGTGTGGCCGTGTCATGGGCTGAGATAATCGGAGCGACGAAGATATTCATAGGCGCCGTCGAACAGGACGCTCCGGGATATCCTGACTGTCGAACCGTTTTTTATAGGGCGTTCAACGAGCTTGTTCGCGTCGGGACGAGACCCGAGGCTGATATCGAAGTCGTTGCGCCACTTATCGGTATGACCAAAGACGAGATTGTACGCAGAGGCGTCGCGCTGCGCGCACCGTTTCATCTCACCTGGTCATGTTACGCGCAGCAGGACGTTCCCTGCGGCGCTTGCGATAGCTGTCTCCTTCGCTCACGGGCGTTCGAGAAAGCGGGCGTTACCGATCCGCTCGGCACCGGGAGGTCGCGCAGATGATCATTCCCATCGGGGACGATAACCCGGTCGAACGATTCCCGTATGTGAACGTGGGAATCATAGCCGCGAACGTAGTGGTGTTTTTGGCTCTGGCGTTCCGGAGCAACTATCCGGATTACGTTGACGCCTACGGGCTCATCCCGGAGCTCCTTCGCCCGCATAGTTTCGTCACCCACATGTTTCTCCACGGCGGTCTCTGGCATCTCGTCGGGAACATGCTGTTCCTGGGCATTGTGGGTAAGAACGTCGAAGACAGGCTGGGGCACGTGCCGTACGCGATCGTTTTTCTGCTGGCCGGATTCGTGGCAAGCGGGCTGCATATCGTCATTACCAGGTTTACCGGCGGCACCGACATACCAATGATCGGGGCATCCGGCGCAGTGGCAGGAATAATGGCCGCGTACGCGGCCTTTTTCCCGCGGAACCAGATCAAGTTCTTCTACTGGATCTGGCTTTTCTGGTACGGAACATTTTTCATCGCGTCCGCGTGGGCGATCGGCTTCTGGTTTTTCCTGCAGCTTGCCATGGCGCTGTTGAGCTACCATGCGGTCGCCGTCATGGGCGTTACCGAATGGGTGCCCGTAGCCTACTGGGCGCATGTCGGCGGTTTCGGAGCAGGATTTGTCGTGGCGGTGGTTTACAACCGCATAGTCCCGCGCGACGAGCTCGAACGGAGCATAGCTCTCTTCCTTGCTCAAGAAAAACCCGACCGGGCTTTCGATCGGTATCAACGATTCCGGAAGAAATTCCCGTGGCGAGCACTCTCGCCTCTCATACAGCACGCCGTCGCCGAAGCGTACGAAGAAAGCGATGACCTCCCGCGCGCAATCGAAGCATATGACCTGTTTCTGAAGGCCCACCCCGAGAATGCCCTGGCCGCGGCGGCACGAGAGAAGGTGGCCTCTCTACGCGGCGCGCCGCTACCCGCACCGACGTATGCTGCACAACATGATGAGGCGGTCGAACAATCGGGGGATGAAGTCGCGCCTCCGGATTTCGCGGCCGTCGAGCCCGAAATTCTCGATCCTGCCGAGCGCGCGATGAGTTTGGGACGACAGTGTTTCCGACAAGAGGATTGGGAGGGCGCGGCCGAACACTTTAAGGGAGCGATCGAGAGCAAGCCGGATTCCTGCGAGGCTCACGCCTATCTCGGGGTAGCCTACTACCAGAAAGGTCTCTATGACGAAGCGATACGAGAGCTGGAAAACGCGATTGAACTTGGTGCCCGCACACCCGTAGCGTACAACAACCTTGCCCTCGCCTACTTAGCAAACGGCCAAAAGCACGAAGCGGCCGACGCGTGGCGGCACGCACTCAGCATCGACCCACACAACCGCACCGCACGTGACCGGTTGAAACAACTGCGCATTTGAATCAGAGTGTTGCGGAATGCTCAGAGTACGGGGCGAAGGCGCCCCGGCGAACGGCTGTCAAAACAGCGTCACCTCAACATCTTCTCCGGCTTCGATTCCCTCGCTGTTCATATCGACGAGAATCCATCCGTCAGCCTTCGACAGTGTGGAAACGGCGCCCGAACTGCGTCCGAGCGGCACTGCTACCAATCCGTTCGCTGCTCGTTCGAGTTTCACCCGGACATATTCATCTCGCCCGGTCAGCGCCGGAACACGTTCACTCAGGGTCGCCCTCACCACCGACCCACTGCGATCACCAATTCCCCCTATCCGGCATCCCGCTAGCTGGTCCAACACCGGTTTCACGACAACTTCGTACGAAATCACCGATGACACCGGGTGTCCCGGAAGACCTATCACAGGTTTCCCGCCAATTCGGGCGACAATCGTCGGCTTGCCCGGCCGTATCGCGACACCACGGACAAGAATCCGGCTGTTCCCGAAAGACTCGAGCGCGGCCAGCGTAAAATCTCGGGCACCGACCGAGCTCCCTCCGGATATCAGCACCATGTCGCTCGAGTTGACACCGCGCTCCACCGCTCCTTTGAGCTCGTCGAGGTCGTCCCTGACGATGCCTGCGGTAACAGCGACGCCGCCGTCGCGCTCCAGAAGAGCCGCGAGCACTGCGATGTTCGATTCTCGTACCTGGCCGACAGCCGGCTCCGCGTCGTACGGTACGAGTTCGTCACCGGTCGATATGAGCGTTGCCACCGGTTTCTTGAAAACCCCAATGTGCGTCACTGCCGCGTTTATCAATGCAGCGATATCTTTCGCTGCAACCCGTTTCCCGGCGCGGAAGAGCATTTCCCCTTTGCTGAAATCTGCCCCCACACCCATGACATTCTCGTACCGTGTAACAGGCCGACTCACTGTGATCGCGGTGTCGGACAACCGCTCAGTGTATTCGAGCATGACAACGGCGTCGGCAGCATCGGGAAGCGCCGCACCAGTGCCAACCTCAATAGCCGTACCCCGCTCCAGCACACAATCCGCAGGGCGACCCATCTCGACACGGCCCGCGAGAACGAGCGTGACAGGGGTTTCCATAGAAGCTCGCGACACATCCTCAGCCCGTACAGCGTACCCGTCCATCATGGCCCGGTCGAAATGAGGCACATCGCAGGTCGACCTCACGTCAACGCTCAGCACTCGTCCCGACGCTTCTGTGGAGCGAACCGTTTCCGCCTCCACATGCGCGAATCCCACCGCAATATCCAGAACTTCCTGCCGTGTCCGTGTATCGAAGAAACCTTTCATGTGCATCCCTCTGTGGAGGTCAATTCCATGCCTCAGAACGAGGACTTTACGATGACTGTTAAGTTCCGTCCAGTCACAGAAACAGGGCCGAACTCGGACGGAAGGTCGTCCCGGCATGCCACGCGCGCGGCGTAAGATCGTCTTTCCCTGTCCACCGTCTACTGTCTACTGTGCCCGATTTCCGGGTGTGATCCTTTCGACACCGTCAAGATACGGTCGCAGTTGCCGCGGCACCGTGACCGTGCCGTCAGCTTCCTGGTAGTTCTCGAGTATGGCGATCACGGTGCGTCCGATAGCCAAACCGGAACCGTTGAGCGTGTGGACATACTCGGGTTTACTCTTCCTATCGCGTTTGAACCGTATATTGGCACGCCGTGCCTGGAAATCGGTACAGTTGCTGCACGAGGATATCTCCCTGTACCGCGCTTGGCTCGGTATCCATACCTCGATATCGTACGTCTTCGCAACCGCAAACCCCATGTCGCCGGTACATAGCGTGATCACCCGGTATGGCAACTCAAGCCGTTTCAAAACCTCCTCCGCATCCGAAACCAGCCTCTCGAGCTCATCATACGAGGTTTCCGGCGTGCAGATGCGGACTAATTCCACCTTGTTGAACTGGTGCTGGCGCATCAGGCCGCGGGTGTCTTTTCCGTAAGACCCCGCCTCGCTCCGAAAACAGGGCGTGTGCGCTGTATAGAGAAGCGGCAACAATTCTCCGTCGAGAATCTCGCCCTTATGGATGTTCGTGACAGGAACTTCAGCGGTCGGCACCAGATAAAGGTCCTCGTTCTCGCACTTGAACAGTTCATCGGCAAACTTGGGCAGATTGCCGGTGCCGGTCATCGTATCGGCATTAACCAGGAAAGGTGGCAGCACCTCCACGTACCCATGCTCCCGTGTGTGCAGGTCGAGCATGAAGTTCATCAGGGCACGCTCGAGTTTCGCCCCCAGGTCCACTGACAGCGCGAATCTCGCTCTGCTTAAGCGGGCCGCCCGTTCAAAATCGAGAATGCCCAGCTTCTCGCCGATGTCCGCATGATCCTTTGGCTCAAAGCTGAATTCTCTTGGTTCGGCCCATCGGCGCTCCTCACGGTTGTCTTGCTCGTCCGCGCCTTCCGGAACACTCTCGTGCGGTACATTCGGTATGAGAAGAAGTCGCGATCGTACCGCTGACTCTTTTTCCCGAACCAGCTCGTCGAGCCTTTTAATCTCCTCGGCAACCTCCCGCATCCTGCTTATAGCCGCCGACGCATCCTTGTTCTCCTTCTTGAGACGCGCGATCTCCTCGGAACTCTCGTTGCGTTGACGTTTTAGTTGCTCGACCTTATAGAGCAGATCACGCCGCTCCTGCTCCAGCCGTAAGAGTTTCTCCAGGTCGAATTCGGTGTGCCGTTTCCTCAACGAGTCGCGAACGATGTCCGGATTCTCGCGGATAAACTTGATGTCTAACATGGAGGTATGCTATCGAAGTCGTCCGGTTTCCCTATACGCCCGCTCCCTCAAACACCTCGAGGATGCGGTCAAGGTCTTCTTCGCTGTAAAACTCTATCTCTATCTTGCCTTTCTCACCTCTCTGGATCACACGGACGCGCGTGCCCAGCAAGCGTTGCAGTTCCTCTTCCACCTCTTCGAGATGGATATCGCGCGGTGTAACGCTCGGCGACGGCGGTCGCGCCCGTTTTCGCGGCGGGCTTTCCGCTAGGCCCTCCGCCTCTCGAACCGAAAGACCCTCGCTGATGATACGTTTGCATGCTGCCTTCTGCGCTTCCGCAGACCGCAACGCCAGCAGCGCCTTTGCGTGCCCCATCGTTATTTGTCCGTCGGCGATATACCTCTGCACCTCCTTGGGCAATTTCAGCAGCCGCATTGTGTTGGAAATGGTAGCGCGGTCGAGCCCAACGCGCGATGCCAGGTCCTCGTGGGTGAGGCTAAACTCTTCAATCAAGATCCTGTACGCCTCGGCCCGTTCGATCGGGTCAAGATCTTCGCGCTGAATGTTTTCCACGAGCGCCAGCGGCAGCATCGCATCATCGTCCACCTCCCTGATGATCGCGGGAATCGTCTCAAGACCCGCCAAGACTGACGCCTTCAACCGACGTTCGCCTACCACCAGCTCGTAACCGTTTGCCGCTCGACGTACGGTAATCGGCTGGATTATACCGTTTGCCTTGATCGATTCGGCAAGTTCCGTCAGCGTCCCCTCTTCTATAGGCCGCCGCGGCTGATATCTGTTCGGAACGATCTCGCGCGGCGACAGGTGTATAATCCGCGGCGCTTCTTTCCTCGCCAGATCGTCGCGGATAAGCGCGTCGATCCCTTTACCCAGCGCTCGTCTCCTTGAGGCTGCTTCCTTTGCCATCGGCCATTACCTCCTCTGCAAGAGCCAAGTACGATTCCGCACCCTTCGACTTGATGTTGTGAAATATGATCGGCAACCCAAAGCTCGGCGCTTCGCTCAGGCTGACGTTACGCGGGATCACGGTACGATACGTCTTGCCGCCAAAATAGGCCCGAACATCGTCTATAACCTGACGCGAGAGGTTTGTGCGCCGATCGTGCATCGTCAGCAGTACCCCCTCAATCGCCAATCGGGGGTTCAACCGTTCCCGGACAAGCCCGATCGTATCCAGAAGCTGCGAGATTCCCTCCAGGGCATAGTACTCGCATTGAAGCGGGATAATGACCGAGTCCGCAGCGACCAGGCCGTTTACCGTGAGCAGGCTCAGCGACGGCGGACAGTCGATAACCACGTACTCGTACCGTGCTTTCACGGTATGCAGCGCGTCCTTGAGTAGAAACTCGCGCCGTGGAGTATCCACAAGCTCGACCTCGGCGCCGATTAAGCCCATATTTGACGGAACCAGCTCGAGCCGTTCGACCAGCGTCGGCACAACGACGTCCGCAATTCCGCATTCACCGAGGATAACGTTGTAGATGGTTTTCTCAAGACTGCGCTTGTCGATGCCGAACCCGCTTGTGGTATTTCCCTGCGGATCGATGTCTACAAGAAGGACGTGCCGCTCCGAGGCAGCGAGACATGCCGAGAGGTTGACTGCGGTCGTTGTCTTCCCCACACCACCCTTCTGATTTGCGATAACAATGACCTTGGTGCTGTTCCCGTTCATCGCTAGACTCGCAGGATGCACTCATCGTGGCTGGCTCGAACCGCCTCACCGGGTTCAACCACGAGGAAGCGCTCGCTGTCCCAGTTTCCCTCCAAGAGGTCGATCACCAACCGAGGGTCGCCGTCAACCTCGACATACTCCCAACGACGCTCCGCCGCAACACCTTTTGTGTGCTCACGGTACCTCGCATTGTCACAAAATCCGAGATCAACGTATGCCGCCCTATCATAGTGTTCTATCCAAGCCTGCAGCACTTCAAAAAGGTACCGTGCGTTATCCTCTCCGTATTTCGCCACATATTCCCGATAGACCGCATCGTACCGAGGTTTGTCAGCCGCGCCGTTCGTCTCAATCCAGCCGGGTGTATACCAGTATGTCCCTGGATGCTCCCTAAAACATGCGGCGTACCGCTCCTTGGAGCCAAGAAAAAACGTGATGCAGTCGTGTGCCCGAGGTACGACGAGCTTGTGCTTGCTCGATCGAAGACCTTCTACACCATTGCTGCATAATCCGTAGCCGAGAAGAATCGCGTCGTATCCCCCACCCTCGTCCGCAGCATCGATCTCGGCTTGCGCACGCTCGCGCAGCTTTGCCGGCTCATTGTGGAGCCCCTGCTCGAGAAAGCTAAGTTCAACCAGATTCCGGGATATCGCCGCATAATAGCAAAACTCCCGATACAGGACTTTACATGCTATGAGGAGCAGTCTCAACGGCTCGAAACCCCCAACCCGCGTTCACCTGCCTGGTATTCTACCGGTCGATCTCCCGAAAGTCAACACATTTCTCTCCTGAATGAACGGTGATCCAAAACAGCACAGCCGGCACAGCAGCGTTGGCTCTCTGTGGGGACTGCTCTCACTTAAACAGAGAATCTGGCACCATGGAGTTCACCAAGAAGAGCTCGACATCCGGTTTGGTGCCACCCATTTTTGAGCAATCTCCCGGAATACGGCGTGGTCTGTATCCAGAACATCAGATTTCCGATCAGAATATCCGAGATAACGCGGGACCCTGATCCGGCGGGACGTGCTAACCGTCTTTCCAGCAGATGACAAACACCCAAGGGAATACCGGTCGTACCTGTATCCTCTCAAAACAGGACGATACGAGTGCCGTGATACCTCTTCTTGTCCAGTGGTTAACGTGTTCCGGTGTGTTCCCCAACGAGCGTAAGTATTTTCCGCGCAAGATGTTGCCCAAACGCCAGAAGGGTTCGTGAGGCACGGTGATAAGGACGGTTCCAGCGCTCACGCGGACAAGTTCCGCAAGCGCTCCCCTATAGTCGCGCAGGTGTTCGAGCGTCTCGGAGCATATGACAAGTTCGAAGGACCGGTCTGGAAACGGCAGGCGGACTGCATCGCCAAGGAGGAACCTTGCCTTACCGCCTGGGGCACTGGCTGCCAACCGCACAGACGGCTCATGGATATCGCACCCAAAGTAGCCGACATCAGGGAACTGTCTCGTCAGAACGGTTGCAACAATGCCCTCGCCGCAGCCCACATCGAGGATAGTGGGCGGCGATACTTCTTCAACCACGTGTACGATGGCCCTCA
>Ga0180434_10003851_pt1 | contig 18762 bp, 24 predicted proteins | sample SS_ome_7_FD_132453 | JGI IMG/M metagenome (GOLD analysis project Ga0180434, IMG submission 132453) | Hypersaline lake sediment archaeal communities from the Salton Sea, California, USA - SS_1_D_2 metaG | ecosystem: Environmental > Aquatic > Non-marine Saline and Alkaline > Hypersaline >...
CAAGCGGTTTGCTTCGACTCTTTGCCACAAGAGGGCTGGCTCAAAAAAGACAAGTTCGACTGGGATGCAATCCATGGCGCGTAGAAAAGATGAAATGATCATCGCGGTTGCCAGCGGCAAAGGTGGCACCGGCAAAACCACCATAGCCACGAATCTGGCGATGTCTCTTGCTCGAGCCGAGCGGCAAGTCCAGTATCTGGACTGCGATGTAGAAGAGCCGAACGGTCACATCTTCCTGAAGCCTGAGATTGAAAGTACGGAGGATGTTACCGTAGGCGTGCCGGATGTGCATCTGGACAAATGCACAGGATGCGGCCGATGCGGACAGCTCTGTCAGTATAGCGCGATTGTTTGCGTCAAGGATAAAGTCCTGACCTTCGAAGAGCTGTGCCACTCTTGTGGTGGATGTATGGCCGTTTGTCCCGAAGGTGCGATTGAAGAAAAGCAGCGCAAAGTCGGAGTGGCCGAATTCGGCAATGCAAACGGAGTCTACTTTGGCCAGGGAAGGCTGAATATCGGTGCAATACAAACACCGGCTCTTATCAAGTATGTCAAAAAAGGGATAAGGAATGACGGCACGGTGGTCATCGATGTGCCGCCGGGGACCTCTTGTCCGGTCATCGAAGCGGTAAAGGGCAGCGATTTTGTCTTGCTGGTTACGGAACCTACGCCGTTCGGCCTGAATGACCTGGAATTAGCTGTGGGGATGGTCAGAGAGCTTGGCCTGCCTTTTGCCGTAGCGGTAAACCGCTGCGATATAGGCGACGATAGAGTCCTGCGATATTGTGAGCGCGAGGACATCGAAGTAGTCCTTGAGATACCCAATGATCGGCTGATAGCCGATGCTTACTCACGGGGACTGATGATCATTGATGCGTTAGCCGGCTACGAACAGAAGTTCCTGCAATTATACGAGCACATCGGCACGAAGGTCGCTGTCAAATGAAAGAAGATTTCGAATTCATGGAGCGGATCAGCCGGGATTTGGAAGCCCGCAAGGCCGCGTGCAAGATTCTGCAAGTCCAGCAGGATGCAAGCAAAGAGCAGCTAAAGAAAGCGTACAGACGAGCGGCGATGAAGTACCACCCGGACCACAATCAGGACAATCCGGAAGCAAATAAGAAATTTACGCTCGTACAGTGTGCTTATGAGTTGTTGGCCAACGATAAACCGTGCGAGAAGCTTCTGGAGGAAATCAATTCCTGGCCGGGTGCTACGGAAGATGAGAAATACAATCGGAATAATCCCTGGGGGCACTTTTTATGGTGGCGAGAGAAGTTCTTCTCCGGGCAGAATAAGAAAAAGGAAGACGAAAACCGTTCGTGTATTTAATGAGCGACCTCAGCATCTCCTCAATGCCTGACAACTTTTACGACAAGATCAAACCCCGTTTGTATCAGCGCGTGGGACGGGAACTGCGTTTAGCACACTGTGTTCTCGATCTGGGCTGTGGCGCGTGTGAGCTTGCTCAGTATCTGTCCGAGACCTATGGTCAAAGAGTCACAGGGGTGGATATTTCTGCCGATAGCTTCCCCAAACAGCACAAAGCGGACAAAAACACTCAGCTTGTTCGGTGCATTTGCAAAGATGCAGCCCGGCTTGATCGTATTCGGAATAAAACGATGGATGCAGTCATCCTGTTCTGGGCGCTGCATGAGATGAAGAATCCTCAAGCAGTTTTGCAAGAAGCCCACCGTGTCTCGCGACCGGGCGGCAAAGTACTCGTTGTTGAGTTTCCGCGCAACTCATTGGCGCAGAAGATATGGAATGAGAATTATTACACGAGCAAAGAATTAACAAATCTTCTCCACAACGCTGGCTATCAGAATATTCAGGCCAAACGCATTGAAAACAAACAAATCCTGTGGGTAAATGGGCACCGTGGGGCTAATTGAGCGGATAACAGAAATTGTAGTTTTGGAACCCTACGGAAGCCAACAAGGTGAAAATAGCACTAATCTCTTTGGTCGTATTGTGCATCGCCATAGTGATGGCCATGACGGGTCGTGGGGGAGGCAATTTCTATGTCCCCGTTTTGGTCGCAGCGGGATCTACGATGCACGAGGCAGCCACTACGGGTCAGTTCATCCTCGTAGCTACCGCCGTAACGGCCTTATTAATTTTTCATAAACATAAAACAGTGGACTGGAAGTTGGCGCTGATAATTGACCCTCCCACAGACATCATGGCATTTGTTGGAGGGTACTACGCACATACGTTTAGCGACGCGGTGCTAAAGCTTGTTTTTGCAGGCTTGCTTGTCTTGGCCAGCTTGCTTATGCTGCGTCCCATCAAGGAACAAGCCGGTGAACACCGAAGACGAATGGGCTTCTTGAACCGCCAATATAATAACTGCAAATACACAATTAATCTTTGGTTGGCAATTCCCATAACAGCAGCAACCGGGCTTGTCGCAGGCATGGTGGGAGTATCAGGAGGCTCGTTCAAAATCCCATTAATGGTTCTGGCCTGCGGTGTTCCCATGCGGATCGCCATAGGAACATCCTCAGCTATGGTAGCGGCAACTGCCTTGATGGGTTTTCTTGGACACACTGTTAAGGGAGACTTCAATCCCACTTGGACGATTCCGCTGGCAGTTGTCGCCGTGGCGGGGGGCTTACTCGGAGCGAAGTTTTCCATCAAGGCAAGACCCGAGAAGCTGAAACTGATTTTTGCTTATACCACGTTGGCAGCAGCAGCGTTCATGGTCGCAAACGCTACGGTGCCGGTATGAAAACAATCCAAGAATGGAAACTGGAATGATTGAGGCTTATGAAACGACAAAGCAGCTACGTATTCAAGAACACCGTATCGAAAGAAGGAGATAAACCGGCGAAGACCATCCTCAGCGGTCCGGGCCAGTTGGACGTTGGGCCGGCTCCGGAATTTGGCGGAAGTCCCGAGACGTTAAATCCGGAGGAAATGTTCGTCGCGGCCGTGAATAACTGCTTGATGACGACATTTTTTTATTTCGTGAGGAAGCTAAATCTCGAGATCTTGTCGTATTATTCACACGCCGAAGGCCGGGTAGAAAAACAGGCGGATGGGTTTCGCTTTACGAACGTGCAGGTTCGAGCGGAAGTTACGGTGAAACACCAGGAACAGGCTGAGAAGGCCCGTGAACTCGGAGATTTAGCTGGAAAATACTGTCTTGTTTCTCGTTCGTTAGCTTGTTCTGTTCATTACGAATTGCAAACGAAGAGCATCGAGAAGTGACCACTATGGTCGGGTTCGAATGTTGTGAACATATAGTTGGAGACAGAGAATATGCCCTGGGTAGATGAGGATTTGTGTGTAGGCTGTGGCGTATGTGTTGATGATTGTCCGGTCGAGGCGATTACGCTGCAAGAGGACCAGAAGGCAATCATCAACGAAGATGAATGTATTCGGTGCGGTAGATGTCACGACATTTGTCCGCAGGAAGCTGTCCGGCACGATAGCGAGAGGATCCCGAAAGAAGTCCAAGCAAATATAGAGAAAACCAAAGGCCTTTTGCGACATTATGAGAGCACGGACGAACAGCAGGCGTTCCTCGAACGTATGGTTCGGTACTTCAAGAAAGAGCAGAAAGTAGCCGGTCTTACCATAGATAAATTGGCTGCTATGAAGGCAGATTTCGCTGGCGTGAAAAAACCGCTGTCCTCCGATAGCCCCGATTCGTGATTCGTTTGTCCCGCTATTGGCGAAAGGGACCAGTTTATGAAAGAAGTGGTCGTAATAAGCGGAAAAGGCGGCACCGGTAAAACAAGCATTGTCGCCGCCTTTGCCTCGCTGGCTGAAAACGCGGTGCTGGCGGACTGTGACGTTGACGCTGCGGATTTGCATTTGGTGCTGGAGCCCCATATAAAGCAGACATCCGATTTCTCCGGCGGAAAGCAAGCGGCTGTCGTCGCAGAGAAATGTATAGGCTGCGGCAGATGCATGGACCTGTGCCGATTTGGGGCCATTGACGTTGATGGGCCGGCCAACGATATCGTGGCCAAAACCTATACGGTTGACCCCGTCTCGTGCGAAGGATGCAAGGTGTGCGTGGAGTTTTGTCCGGTAGATGCGATTGATTTCAAAGATGCCATCAACGGACAGTGGTTCGTATCCGATACGCGATTCGGACCTATGGTGCACGCCAAATTGGGCATCGCCGAGGAGAACAGCGGCAAGCTCGTGACGTTGATTCGACAAAAGGCCAAGGAGATTGCAGCCGATCAGAACAGGAACTTGATCTTGGTGGATGGTTCTCCCGGCATCGGCTGTCCGGTGATTGCCTCTATTGCCGGGGCTGATCTGGTACTGGTGGTGACGGAGCCTACGCTATCCGGCAGGCATGACCTGGAAAGGGTAGGCGAGCTAACGGCGAGCTTCGGTATCCGGACGCTGGTTTGTATCAATAAAGCGGACATCAACCGCGACATCACCAATCAAATGGTGCAAGATGCGAGCCGCCGTGGAGTAAAGGTGGTGGGAGAGATTCCTTATGATGATGCTTTCACCAAGGCCCAGATCCTCAAAGCGACCGTGGTGGAATATACCGGCGCCGACATAACAGAAAAGGTCAAGGCACTCTGGCGACAGGTGACGTACGCTCTTGGCTAATAAGAGCGCACAGCATATACGCGGATGACTCCAGTGACAGATAAGGAAAAAAGCAAGCAAAAACAACCGACGTTTCTGGCTTCCCTGTACAAAGCAGCCAAAAGTTTTGCCAGAATGCTCCCCGTTATGATAGCGGTAATATTGCTCCTGGGCCTGCTGCGAACGTTGGTCCCAAAGGAGACAATAGCCCACGTATTTACCGGCAGATGGCTGCCAGACACATTGCTCGGGTCTGCCATCGGAAGTGTTTCCGCCGGCAATGCCGTCACAAGTTACATCATCGGGGGCGAGCTTCTGAAGGAGGGCATAAGTCTGTTCGCGGTCACCGCCTTTATCGTGGCGTGGGTCACCGTCGGTATCGCGCAATTTCCTCTTGAGGCATCCGCTCTCGGCAAGAGGTTCGTCTGTGTCAGAAACGGCCTGAGCTTCCTGCTGTCTCTCCTGGTCGGTATAGCGACCACCGCCACCATGATGGTGATAAAATGAAGCAGAGCAAAGATACGAAGAACAAAGGCAACAAAAGGCCCTACAGCATGTACTTTCTGGCGTTTGTCATCGTATTGTACCTGGTCCTTCTTGTCATCGATCAGAAAAAGATGCAGGAATCTCTGATACTGAGCTGGAATCTGCTTGTTCGGATACTGCCGGCGATGGCTTTTATCATACTGTTTATGGGAATCATGCATTACGCTGTTCGCCCCGGCACTGTGATGAAGTACATGGGCAAGGCCGCCGGCGGTAAAGGATGGTTTCTTGCCGTATTGACGGGCATATTCAGCCATGGACCTATCTATGCATGGTATCCGCTGCTCAAAGAGTTAAAAACACAAGGGGCGAGGGAGGGTTTGATAGCTGTTTTTCTATACAATCGGGCCATAAAAATCCCTTTGCTGCCTCTGCTGATCTACTACTTCGGATTAGCGTACGCGATTGTACTGCTGTTTTATATGGTTGCCGCCTCGCTCATTGAAGGGGTAATGATTGACTTCATCAACAAGGGAGCATAACAAGCAGCGCCGGGAAGGATTGTGACACCGTGTACAGCTCGTACAGTCCAAGCGCAGGATCGAAACCATGAACAAGTCGCTTTTGAAAAGCTGCAAGGCGTGTGGAAGTGAAATCAGTCGGTATAGTCCCTTTTGCCGCAATTGTGGACATCCGCAGGGATCGAGTGTCATTGTCTGGCTGCTCATTCTGTTCCTTATAGTTGTGCTGGCTTCTTACACGGCGTTCATGATCTACTGTGCCTGTCATGCTGAAAGGTTCGAGACACACGGCAGTTTTCAGGACGACACCTTGCAGCATTCCGACTTCACGCATGTACTCACAGCACGATCAACGCCCATTACACGTGAGGCGGGGTGATCCGATTCCATGTGTGGCTTGCAGGATACGGATTTACGTGCGGCGTCGAGCGATGATACCTTTCGTGGTGACAGCCGAGGCTCCAGATTCGACTTTGACAATGTAGCCAAGCGTTACGATCAATGGTACGATACGTCCCACGGTGCGGTCTATGATCGCCTGGAAAAAAAGGCCATAGACAAACTGCTCAGGGACCAGACTGAAGGCAACAAGCTCTTGGAGGTAGGTTGCGGCACGGGACACTGGAGCAGGTTTTTCAGCGCCAGAGGCTTTGAAGTCACCGGCATAGATATATCCGAACGAATGATACAGGCCGCAAGAAACAAAAACATAGCGCGCAGCAGTTTCCACATGGCGAACGGACACAACATGGGCTTTGCAGATAACAGTTTCGACATAGCGGCTGCGATTACCACACTGGAGTTTGCGGCTGATCCGGAGGCCATGATAGCTGAAATGGCGCGTTGTGTGCGAAAGCCGGGAGGCAAACTGTTATTTGGTGTGTTGAACGCTTTGTCCGGCTACAATCAAGAAAGACAGAACAGAGCGGGCAGCCCGTATGCCTCAGCTACAATGTTTTCGCCCGGACAGTTGAGAGCGCTCTTGCAGTCTTTGGGCCGCGTACAGATGATAATAGCCGGCTTTGTTCCCCGGCACAGGCGGTTGCTCGCGCTGGCGCCGGTTTTTGAGCTTGCCGGGCGCCTCACGAATCATCAACGTGGTGCCTTTATCGCAGCGAAGGTTCGACTATGAAAGTCCGAGCAGAAATAAGCCTGTATCCATTACGTGTGACGGACCTTTCCCGGCCCATCGACGAGTTCAGCCGGACACTTGAAGCGAAAGGGCTGGAAGTTCAGATGGGCCCCATGAGCAGTTCTGTCGCCGGGGAATCTAAGGAGCTGTTCAACGCCTTGCAAGAAGCTTTCGAACGGCTGGCCGAGAAATATCAGGTGGTAATGGTCTCCAAAATTTCTAACGCGTGCCCGCAAATTAGTCCGGACGGTAAGACGCAGTAAGGGAAATCGATTATGACGAAACAACCAAGTCAAGCGCAGCAACAGGATTACAAGGAGAAGATGCAGTTCGAACAGCAACAGATTCGTCGGCGCATGAGCCGCATAAAGCATAAGATACTCATCCTTTCCGGCAAAGGTGGGGTCGGCAAAAGCACGGTCGCGGTGAATCTCGCTGTCTCGCTGGCCCTTGCGGGGAAGCGCACGGGGTTGCTGGACATCGACATACACGGCCCAAGCATTCCGCAAATCTTGAATATGGAAGGAAAAGTCGTCAGGGCCGCAGAAAACGTGATTCTGCCTGTCGAGATGACCGACAAGCTCAAAGCCATGTCCATCGGCCTGCTCTTGCAGACAAGGACGGATGCGGTGATATGGCGGGGCCCCATGAAATATCAGATGATCAAACAATTCCTCAAGGACGTTGAATGGGGCGACCTGGATTTTCTGGTCATCGATTCACCGCCGGGTACGGGTGACGAACCCCTTTCCATCGTGCAACTTCTGGAGAATGCCGATGGCGCCATCGTGGTGACCACGCCTCAAGAGCTCGCGCTATCCGATGTGCGCAAAGGCATTAACTTCTGCCGTAATCTGAAACTTCATGTACTCGGTGTGCTGGAGAATATGAGCGGCTTTGTCTGCCCGCAGTGCGGAGCGAGAACCGATATATTCAAGTCCGGCGGCGGCGAGAAGATGGCCGAGGAAATGGACGTCCCATTCTTGGGCCGCATACCCATAGACCCCCAGATCGTGCAGGCCTGCGACTCCGGCCGGCCCTACATCCAGGCATACAAACACAGCGAAGCCGCAAAGGCCTTCAGTCAGGCTATACAAGCGTTCATGGAGATGGATTAAAATACGTATGCCGTGATTCTTTTGAAGGAGAGCTTAATGATGCGCATAGCAGTTCCGCTGTCACAGGGCAACGTAAGCCTTCATTTCGGCCACTGTGATCAATTTGCGGTCGTGGATGTGGATCCGCAAAACAAGCAGATCTCCAAAATCGAGAAATCGCAGCCGCCTTCTCACCAGCCGGGGGCTTTGCCAGAATGGTTACAGCAGCAGAATGTAGACCTGATTATCGCCGGCGGTATGGGCCGACGCGCACAAAGCCTTTTCGAGCAATACGGAATCGAGCTGGTATTGGGTGCGCAAGGCAGCACGGTGGAAGGGCTGATCGACTCGTACATCCAGGGCACTCTCGAAACCGGGGACAACATCTGTGACCACTAAGGCAAAGTCGGCCACCCTCTCTGAAGCTCGCGATGCTCTACACCCGCACTGCATCATTTGCAGTCAATACAATCCCCGCGGCTTGCAGTTGGATTTCGCTTTCGATGCGATCAAGCAGTGTATCACCGGCAACTTCATGCATAAACCGGAGCTGGCAGACCCCGACAAGCTCGCTTAATGAGTGGGAATAACTGACGTGGAGGAATCCAAGCTCAACAAAGTGATCGATGTTTGGGGCAAGGTGCACGACACGATGCTCGTGCATCTGTCGCAAACTCTCGGGCAAGAGCAGCTTCGCCAACTGCTTCAACAGCCCCTGCAGGAACTGGGAGAGCAGAGCGCCGAGCGTGGCCGACCGGATGCTCGCACTATCGGCCGAGCGATTATGGAATTCGAGAAAAATTGGCATATAGAGGGCAGAATCCTCGAAGACAGCCCAAACCGATTTGTGCGCGAGGTCACGTACTGTCCCTGGTCCTATTTCCATCCTCTGAGTTGTAGAGTGCTGGGCTGGTATATGCAGGGATTTTGTAAGGGAGTGAATCCGCAGTGCAGTTATGAACTAAAGAAGTTGATGCCCGATGGAGATGATGTATGCCTCTGGATAGTCTCCTGCGCGAAAGAGCGAGGTAAACAGTTATGAAAGTCTTGATTTGTGGCAAAGGTGGATGCGGTAAGAGCACGGTGGTGACTCTTCTGGCGAAAGAACTGGCCCGCAGGCAAAACAACGTCCTGGTAATTGACAGCGATGAATCAAATATCGGCCTTGCGCAGCGGCTGGGGATGGACAAGCCGCAGGATTTTATGCACTACTTCGGCGGCAAGAAAATTCTCTTCGAGAAAACCAAACAGATATCTGATAAATGGACGGCGGCGGATCTGCCCAAGGACTACATATCCGAACGGGGAAACATTCGCCTGCTGTCGATGGGAAAGATCTACGACTTCGGTGAGGGATGCGCCTGTCCGATCAACGCCCTTTCTGCAAAGGTGCTCGAAGTTCTGGATTTGCAGGATAACGAGTTCTTAATCGCAGATACGGACGCCGGGATAGAGCACCTCGGCAGAGGTGTGGAAAAGGGTGTCGATCTGCTCATAGCTATCATCGATCCATCTCAAGATTCGATTCTTTTGGCGCAGAAGATATCCGAGCTGGCCACGCAAGCAGGAAAGCCGGTGTACTATGTGTTCAACAAGGTCGACCGGGAAACAGAGGCTGCGCTCCGGGATGCGGTGGATGCAAAGAAGCTGATAGCTGTCATCCCCGAAAACAGAGAGCTGTTTATCTCATGTCTCTCGGGCACCGAGCTAACCGCCTCCCTTGAGGCCATCGAGCGCATTGCCGATAGATTGGAATCTGAAAAGGCCGGAGCTACCGCCAGACCGGCATAAGAGATAGAAAGGGAACGAACGTGTGCCTTGCCAATATCTATCAAAATGAAAACGGAGGCAAGCTGATCACGAAGGATATTGCCTACCTGAAAATCGCCGGTGATCAAATAGAGGTGATGGACCTCGCAGGACAAACAAGCATCGTGCCTGGAAGAATCAAAGAGATCGACTTCATGAACTCCGATATCATTGTGGAGAAGCCCGCGCAGCAAAGCCCGCAGGACTCGACTCGGCAGTAGCAGCTTTTCCGCATTGCAAACTTTTCTGGAGATATCGCAAAATGCCCACGTATGAATACAAATGTAATAGTTGCGGTCACACCTTCGATAAATTCCAGAACATGAGTGACAAACCTCTTTCCAAGTGTCCGCAGTGCGGCGGCAGAGCGCAACGCTTGATCAGCGGCGGCGCGGCGGTCATATTCAAAGGTCCTGGCTTTTACGCAACCGACTACGGCAAAAGTCAATCTCCCGGTTGTGGCCGCGAGCGACCCTGCTGTGGCCGTGACACCCCCTGCGAGAAAAGACCTTGCGAATGACATGAACAACGAGCAACCATGCGACCCAAGTAGGTGTTTGTTCATCCAGTGGGAACCTTATGAGTATGGTGCGAGACTACAGAAGAATACGGGAGCAAATCCCCGACAATGTCACCATCGTATTAGCGGCTAAGACCAGAACAGTCGAGCAGATAGAACAAGCTATCGACGCAGGAGCCACCGATATCGGCGAGAACTACGTTCAGGAGGCCGGTCAAGTATGCAGTGGTCTGGGAAAAAAGGCCCGGAACGTCCGATGGCACATGATAGGACACCTGCAAAAAAATAAGATAAACAAAGCTTTACGGATTTTTGATGTCATTCAAACGGTGGACTCTGTCGAAAAGGCCAAAGCTGTTGACGAAAGGGTGGAGAGAGCGCGGAAACGGACAATGCCCGTGTTTATTGAAATAAATATTGGCAGCGAAGACACCAAGACGGGCATTAAGCCGCAAGACCACGAGCCTTTTGAAATGTATATGGAGCAGTTAGTTCGCCAAATCGCAGGGCTTTCTCATCTGAGCCTCGAAGGTTTGATGACCATGGGGCCGCGCTTTGCGGACCCGGAAAAGTCTAGGCCATATTTTAGAAGAACCAGAAAGATATTTGAGAATCTTCAAAGGCTGGACTTGCCGAACGTACCGATGGAACATCTTTCCATGGGCATGAGCGGGTCGTACAAGGTAGCAATCGAGGAAGGCTCCAACATGGTGAGGTTGGGAACCGCCATGTTCGGCCAAAGAAAATATGACTGAAAAAGCCATAGTTAAGGGCAAGTGACGGATCTGAAAAATGAAAGAGTACGCTTCGTTCAACCAGCACATTATAGTTTCCTGCGGCACACTCGCCCCGGAGCTGAACTATCTAAGAAAGCAGGGTTTTCTGGATGCCAAGAGAATCCTGTATACGACGCCGGGAAGACACGAGGTTCCCAAGGAGCTTGAACGCCAGCTAACCGAGAAGATCCATCTCGCCAAAGAGCAAGCCGATGGAATCATCGTGGTCTATGGCGGCAAGTTCTGCTACGTGAACATGGATGATCCTTACAAGACTATAGATACAATCATCCAACAAGACAGAGCCGACAAGCAAATCTCGCGTATCAATGCCAGCCATTGCGCCGATATGTTGGCCGATGAGTTGCAGCGAGAACAAATCAGCGGCGGCCAGAAGGTCTGGTGGCTTACTCCGGGATGGATCATCTACCACAACTTCGTCTTTCAAGATTGGGATAAAGGCAAAGCCAACGAAAACTTCCCGCAGCACACCGGCGGAGCCGTTTTGTTAGACGGCATCGGATTCTGGGAGAAGTATTCCGCGGAGCACCCGGAAAAGATTCTCGAGCTGTCTGACTGGATGGGCATCGACATTCAACCGTATACCGTTACCCTGGAACGACTTGAAAATCTGCTCTTGGCTTGCATCGCCTGACATGGAGACCAGCGTCGAAAAATGGGAAGGACAGCAGGGCATCGCGTTCCTAACGAAGATTGGAGTCGGACCCGGCCAGGCTGTTCTGGACTTCGGCTGCAGCGTGGGACACTATACGATTCCGGCAGCCAAGGCGGTGGGACAAAATGGCGTGGTTTATGCAGTGGATAAGCAAGAATACGCTCTGCATCAGCTCCGGCGCAAGGCAGCCCTGCATAAACTAACCAACATTAAGACAATGAAAACCTCCGGCCAAACCAACCTGGCCTTGCAGGACGGCACGATTGACGTTGCTTTGTTGTACGACGTCCTCCACTATCTTGAGCCAGCGGAAAGAAATAAGCTGTACCGGGATGTGTTTCGGGTTCTAAAACCCGCCGGCCTGCTCTCTGTCTACCCCAAGCACACAATCGGAGATTATCCCATCATGGCCTTCAAAAGCCTTCATCTGGATGATGTCAGAGAAGAGATACGAAGGTCGGGGTTTCGTTTTGAAGTAAAGCGATGCGGAAGCATAAGTCACGATGATGGACTAAATGCAGGCTGTGTATTGAATTTCACAAAGAGTAAAACATGAAGATAACGATTCTCTACGACAACAATGCAAAGCCGGGCCTCAAATCAGGATGGGGATTCTCCTGCCTCGTCCAAGCCAGCCGGACAATCCTCTTTGATACCGGGGATAACGGCCAAAAGCTTATGGACAACTTCAAGACATTGGGTATCGATCCCCAAAGCGTAGATAAAGTGGTACTCTCGCACGACCATTGGGACCACGTCGATGGTCTGCCGGGCTTTCAGAAGTTCAACTCCACTGCGGAAGTTGTGCGCCCAACGGCTTTTTCGCAGCCGACAGAAATAGCGCCGGGCATCTACTCAACCGGAGTCCTCGGCACACTTCCCAAAGAGCAGTCTCTGGTGGTCAAGACAGAAAAGGGAAACATCGTCATTACCGGTTGCGCCCATCCCGGGTTGGAAAACATTCTTCGAGCGGCCAGAAATCTCGGTCCAATCTATGGCCTGCTCGGCGGGTTCCACGGGTTTTCCAAGTTCGATGAGCTTGAAGGTATTGCATTCATCGGTCCATGTCACTGCACGCAGCACACGGAACAGATAAAGCAGAAATATCCCACTCAGTGCAAACAAATTCAAGCCGGTAGCGTGATTGAGATATAGTTCTGCGACGATGGATTTATTTGCTTGGTTAACAGGAAAATCTTCCATCAGAAACCCCCACGGATTCTGATTTGCAATAGCCAGGGAATGTCACCTCGGAGAGGGATTCACCGTATCCGTCGTTCAGCTTATATGTTGATGGCTGGAAAAACAAGCATTCTATTTTCTATCCGTTAAGGCTCCGGTGGGAAAAGATCCCGCGAGACGAAAATAGCCATGTAGTGGTATGTTCCGGTCATGAGCTCGTAGCGAACAGGAATCCAGCCGGCTGCCTCGGCCTGTTGTGCCAACCGGCTCAACATGGTGCCGTGGGATTTGTACCGGGTTGCAATCAAAGGATACTTTTCGATCACGCAGAGCCGGCCGGTCGGCTTTACAACCCGCCGCAGATGCCGCAGGTAATCCACCCGGCTGTTGGCATCCAAATGATGGTAGGTCTGCGAAAGAAAAGCTAAATCGCAGGAGTTCTCCGCAAGGCCGGTGCTGTCCTTCTCACACAAATAAGGCTCGATCTGCGATATGTTCGCCAAGCTGTTCTTCATTCGATTGACTTGCCTCTCTGTGACCTCGGAGGCATGAACGGCACCATTGTCACCCACAAACTTGGCCATCTGCCCCGCCCACCAGCCGTCTCCGGCACCGATGTCCACAACCACATCTCCAGGCTTCAAGTCCAATTCCTTGAGGATATACTCGCTCTTGGCTCTGTATGGGTATCCGCGAGGTCCGGTTCGGACATGCTGATTCGGATCAGTAACCCGCGTACTGTGCCAGCGGTTTGCAGAAACCGCACTGCCCAAACCACTGAACGCAATCGTAATGGCCAAGACTATCGACAATGAGCCTATTCTTCGCATAGTAAGTCTCCTCAACTGTATCACCGAATCCATCATGGTTCTGTCCGTGTTTGGGACACGCGTCTCTTTCCACAAGTATACACACATTGGGAACGAAAGAAAACCCAGTGACTCTATGTGATCAGGCACTTCCGAAGCGTAAATGTGTTGGGCCGAAGTTAGTACTGGCGATCAACGTTCCAACAAATATGATACTCTTGGCATAGCTGTCACGCGCTGGACAATTGGAATTTGACTCTCGGCGGTTATCCGAGCTACGGAGTTGGGAAGAACACCGTGAGAATTCGAAGGATCATTATGAGGTTCTATATCTGGGGCTTTTGCAGCATATTCTTTGCCCAACTCGCTGCACCCGGACAGACGGAAAAGTACCTTAGGCCGTGCGACATAGTGCCGTCGAAGAATGGCACTACACTCTACGTGGCCAGCGCCGATGCGAACCAAGTTGTCTTTCTTGATATCCAAAGCAGTCAGATCAATCGTATCGTCGATACGCCGGGTCGACCTACCGGGCTGACTTTGCGTCCTGATGGCAGCCGCCTGTACGCGACCTGTGCTGCTGCGAAGAGCAGCGTGCTCGCAATAGATGCCGATCGCGGCACGATTCAGGCGACAATCTCGGCTGGTCACACGGCGTGCGGCCCCGCGATTAGCCCCGATGGAGAACGGCTGTACGTTTGCAACCGCTTCGACAATGATATTTCGGTGATCGATCTGAAGGCCGGCAGAGAGACAGCCAGAGTCCCTGTCGTTCGTGAGCCGCTCGCCGCAGCGGTTACGCCCGATGCGAAGTCGGTGCTGGTAATCAATCATCTGCCCGCTGAACCTGCCGACACGTCCGACGTGGCTGCGGTGGTCACGATAGTCAATACGCGCACGAAGCACACCGCCGCGATTCGCCTGCCTGCCGGAGCATCCGGGCTGCGTGATATCTGCATCTGTCCCGATGGAAAATATGCCTATGTCACACATATCCTTGCCCGCTACGAACTGCCTACCACGCAAGTCGACTACGGATGGATGAATGCCAACGCGCTGAGCATCATCGACGTTGAGCAGAGAAAGCTGATCGGCACCGTCCTGCTGGACGACGAATATTTAGGTGCCGCCAATCCGTGGGGTGTGGCGTGCAGCGACGATGGAAAATGGGTCTGCGTGACTCATGCCGGCACCCATGAGCTCAGCGTGATTGACGCCCCTGCTCTTCTGCAGAAGCTGCTGGCGATGCCCGTAAATCCGGATGCAGACCAAATCGGCGAGGTCTTGTACGATGATCGCAATGAGCTTCTGGACTATTTTCGTCGTCTGCGGGCTTCTTTGAAGGGCGACAGGAGCCAAAGCGGGCAGCTTTACACGTTGGGTTCAGTCGCCGGTGTCTCGAACGACCTGGCTTTTCTGGAGGGGCTGCGCAGACGGATAAAGTTGCAGGGCAAGGGCCCACGCGGAATAACTATCGTCGGCTCCAAAGCCTATATCGCGGAGTACTTCACCGATACACTGGGTGTAGTCGAGCTTGAACACGAATCCGGCACGCAAGCCGGCAGCCTTGCTCTTGGCCCCGCGCCACAACTGACCATAAAACGGCGCGGCCAGATGCTCTTTAATGACGCTGAATTGTGCTTCCAGCACTGGCAGAGCTGTGCCAGTTGCCATCCGCAAGGCCGTATGGATGGTCTGAACTGGGACTTGATCAACGACGGAATAGGCAATCTGAAAAACACCAAGAGCCTGCTGCTGGCCCACAAAACAGCGCCGGCGATGAGCTCGGGCGTTCGGGCATCGGCTGAAGCAGCCGTCCGTGGGGGAATTAAGCATATTCTTTTCGCTGAGGCATCGGAACAGGACGCCGCCGCGATTGACGCGTACCTGAAGTCTCTTCAGGCAGTCGCCAGTCCATATCTCCAAGATGAGCAGCTTAGCGCGGCAGCCCAAAGGGGCGAGAAGCTGTTTTTCAGCGACAAAGTCGGCTGCGCCGAGTGTCATCCTGCACCACTATATACCGACTTGAAGAGACATGATATAGGCTCGAAAAGTCCGTGCGACCGCCGCCGAGCCTTCGACACGCCAACCTTGATCGAAGTCTGGAGGACGGCCCCATACCTGCATGATGGACGTTACACCACCATCAAGGAATTGATCACGGAGCGCAAGCATTGCCGCCAGCAAAGTGAGGTTGAGCTTAGCGAGCGGCAAATCCATGACCTCATCGAGTTTGTATTGTCGCTGTAGTCAAGAACGCCACGCAACGATCACCTGCGAAACACTGTTAAGCTTGCAGGAAAACGTGCGTCAGAGAACCTTGCACTGCCAAGCGAATTCTGTTATTCTACAATGACAGACATCCGCGACAGGTTTTCTACCATAGGCCAGCGGGACCTGCTGGAAATCCTGAAAAGCTCGCAGGAAAGGTTAAAGACTATGCTTATCAAGATTCTGTTTGGTGTGTTGATCGGGGGAGCAATCGGTGCCGTTCTCGGCTATGTCGGCAAGTGTTCATCCGGCGCCTGTCCGCTAACGGCGAACCCATACCGCGGTGCGCTCTATGGAGCGGCGCTGGGAGCCTTGTTGGCGTGGGTATTCTCAGCCGCACCCAAACAGAGTCCCACGCCACCAGAGGAAGAACCGGCACCAGCGAAGCAGGCGTCGGAAGTACCAAGCAAGGACGCCGAAACAGCAGAAGAAGATGTTGAAACTTCGGACGTTGTCCGAACCGATAGCGACGCTGCTATCGAAACGCAGACGCCCACCGCAAAGGGGAGTTCTCTCATGGAATCCTTAACGAAAGACAGCTTCTTGCAAAAAGTCTTTAACTATGAGCAAAATGAAGAATGGAAGTTTGAAGGCGAACTGCCCTGCATTGTCGATTTCTATGCGGATTGGTGTGCGCCGTGCAAGATGATCGAACCCAGTTTGCGAGAACTCGCGCAAAAATACCAGGGCAAGCTCAATATTTACCGGATAGATACACAAGCGCAGCAGGAATTGGCCGCCGCGTTCGGCATTCAGAGCATTCCCAGCCTTCTTTTTGTGCCGCTAAATGGTCAGCCGCAGATGGCACGGGGCGCCCTGCCCAAAGAAACACTGGAGAAAGTGATACATGAAGTGTTGAAAGTCGAATAGCCTCGGCTTGTTTTCCTCATCGCCTACCCCCTGTCGCACTTCTGCTGCGATCATATCCTGACTTTCTCACAAATATCCGCGCAGAGTTACCGTCTTCGAAGTACATCTGGATTGCTTTGTGTCATGGACCGGCGGGAATTTGACTTTACAGATGCTCGCCGGGTTTGTAGGCTTTCGCACGAAAGAGCAAGTCCACGGAAAGGAGAAGTCATGAAGCGCACGAAACCGCCCACCGTTAGAGCACTTATCGTTGTCCTGATTGTCTTGTCCGGTCAGATGCTGTCCGCCCGGTCCACAACACCGGCCAAGGGCAAACCGCGTCCCGTCAAGCCGACGTTGAAACCACTGGAGCTGCCGGATTTCGTGGTCACGGGCCTCGTCTGCGTGCAGGAGCCGCAGGGAGGATGGTATTATCCCAACAAGATCGTCAGAAGATTGAAAGCGACCCTCAAAAACAACGGCAAGGCGTATGATGGTCCGCTCGACTTTAGGCTCGTGGCTCTGGAGAAACTGCAGGGCGGCTTCACGTTCGACCGGACGTTCTCGATATCCAAGATCTCTCTGGCCAAGGGCGAACAGACCGAGATGAGACTGTGGACGGTGCCGCCGCAATTTCGGTGGCCCGAGCCGTGGAACGAACATCCGAGCTTGAGCTTTGTCCTCTATATCGATCCGGCGAAGAAGGTCAGGCAGGTCAATCGAAAGGACAACACGTTCACCAAGACGATTACCTGGCCGCACATTACGGTCACGCACCCGAATGGAGGTGAAATCCTGGAGCCGGGTAAGACATGTGTGATCCGCTGGACGAAGTGGCAGGTTGTTGGCAACGTGAAGATATTCGCGGAGCAATGCGCGTGTACGGGCAGCTCCCTGAACAAAGGCCGTTCGATATCTGAGAATGCACCGAATACCGGACGGTTTTCGTGGCAGATCCCCAGCGGCAAACGCAAGTGGCCCGCCGGCTACTACAAGATCCGCGTTACCAGTATGGACGACCGCTTGGTCTTTGACAACAGCGACGAAGTTTGCACGCTCGTCGGCTACGTCCCTCCGGACTGGGCCACGCCGGAAGTTCGAATCAATCCGCAGAACGTTGATGTAGTGGTGACGAAGACCGGTCGGATCAAGCCCAAGAACCGTTTCCAGAGGACAAATCCCAACCACCAGGTCAATTTCGAAATCGCCTGGAATCAAGATCTGGATGCAGAGTTCCGGATTCCGTTGGAGTATCTCGGCCTTGAAAAGGGGTTTCGAGTCTCGATGACGATTACGTTTGGCAGCGACAACCCCGCCCTTACCGCGACCCTGAAGCAGCAGTTCCCCCAACTCTTCGTCAAGAAGGAAGCATTCAGGGTCAAGCAGGGCACGAGCACGAAAGAGATCAAATTTGGCCTGAAGGCCCAAGCCCTGCAGATGCTTCAGGCAAACAACAAACCGATCACGGTTGACATCCTGATCGCCTCGTCGGGCGCGAAGTGGAAAACCACCTATAAGACGTTCATCCGGCTGCTGGAGCCAAAGCCGGACTGACCCTAAAACAGAAAAACGGCCCTGGACAACCATTCAAGAGGTGTTTGAGCAAAACCTGATTCAGATGCATAACGGCGCCGGTCGCCTGAAGAATCCGCATGCGCCGGTGAAGGCCGGGGACACAATTCTGCTGCGCTGCGGCTCCCACGGCGAGGTCTATCGCCGCAGAGCCTGTAATGACGACTACATCATAATCGCAGCCGAACCGGGGCACAACCCAAGGTCAGGAGAGTATTCTTCGCCGCCGCCGCGAAATGGATTATCCGAGGTCTCACCGTTTATCGGCAGTCCACAGGGCATCTGTAACTTTGATATTCCGGCGATCAATTGGCGCGTGGAGAATAATGTCGTACTCGTTCGGCATCACCACAGGGTCACCATTGTACGATGTGCTCCACAAGCACGGCAGTCCCGCAATCGACGCCGGCAGCGCCGCTCTCGCACCCAGCATCGACATCGATGGCATACCACGACCCCAAGGAGCTGGCATTGACGTTGGGCCGTATGAAAG
>Ga0180434_10003853_pt1 | contig 18756 bp, 11 predicted proteins | sample SS_ome_7_FD_132453 | JGI IMG/M metagenome (GOLD analysis project Ga0180434, IMG submission 132453) | Hypersaline lake sediment archaeal communities from the Salton Sea, California, USA - SS_1_D_2 metaG | ecosystem: Environmental > Aquatic > Non-marine Saline and Alkaline > Hypersaline >...
CGCACAGGTCCTTTCAGGAATTATCCTGGCCCATGAAGCTGATCCGGTGCTACTTCCGGGCCGTGGAGTCCCTCCTCGACCGGGACCTGATGGAGCACACGCTTGTTGACTCGTATGTCCGATTCAAGGAGGAAGGCGAGCCGTACCCGTTTGTCAGCAGCGGCGAACTCAAACCGGGGGGAGTGGGGCCGGTGGTGGAATATGCCAGCCACAATTCTGCCCTTGTGCTCCTCCTCGAGGAGGAGCTCCTCCCGGAGCTGAAGACCAACATCCGGGCCCGTCGACCCCAGGAGGTGGTGCAAAAAAACTTGCAGCGATATCTGTTCAAGTCAGGGCTCCCTCTGGACAAGATCACCCTGATCCGGGAGATTGAAACCTTCGCCAGCCTGGGAGTCCTCCGACCTCTGCTTTCTCTTGATTACGGTCTCCTGATCCAGCCGCGGTCAGGGGGGCGCAAGGACCACCTGAACTACGCCCTCACCCATTTTCACGTGAAGATCGATGAGGTGCTGGATCGGGTGATCGAGGCCTTCGGCCTGAGGCTGCGATACCTGTCGAAAAACCTCTTCGAGCAGGGCGAGGAGTATGCCTCGCTGCTCGAGGAGAAGTTCTTCGAGATGGTCGGCATGAAGAGCACTGCAGCTGGCCGCCGCACAGCCGCAGTGGTGGCCCACAACCTCCTCCTGAATAATCCGGGCCTTCATGCCGTATATGTGGGAAGCACCGAGGCGAGAAGCCTTTTCAAGATCGACAAGGATGACAGCTTCATTCGCATGGTGCTGGTGGAGCTGGACAGCGATTTCATCAAGTCCCTGACCAAGACGCACGGCCTTTCCAGGAGCGTCTTGAGCGAGAACTATTTCCTCCCCGGCTCGGACCCCGCCACTGCCGTCCTCGCCGTCCATTACAGGCCGACCCAGCATGCCAGGCTGCCCGCGGACCGGAAACTCCGCCGCGAGATCAAGACCTCGGAGCGATGGGTCAGCATCGACAAGCAGCTCCTCATGCCGATTACCACCGCTTCCACCGCCACACCTCTCCCCGTTTCGTGGATCTACAAGTCATCGAAAGGGTAGCGGGCAACCGGTGGAAACCGCTGCTATTCAGCTCCTGCTGCGCTATACTCTTATCCCCAACCAGAACGTTTCGGAGCAGATGACGATGACCACGACGCTTCCCACGGTACTGGACCGACTCGCAGACTGGCCGGCGTCGGCCCCGGAAGAGGAGGAATTCAAAGCGGGGCGAACAGCCTGGCTGAGAGCGGTGATGCAACGGCGGTCCAGGGGAATGCCGAGGCGGGTTCTGTTCTGCCACACGCAACTCCCGGGGGAGACGGGGTCGGGAGTATACCTGCAAGAGATCACGGCCGGAGCCGCGAGGCGGGGAATCGAGATGATTGTGCTCTGCGGCGGGTATCATCGGCTGGGCCCCGAAGATTTCCCCGGCATCCAGGCTGGCCACATCCACACCTGTCGCTTCACCCCGCCAGGCGGCGATCCGGCGGAGGCTGACATCTCCTTCGAGATCCCCGGCATGTCGGTGGTCATGCCGTACCCGAATCGCCCGTTCAGGGACCTCACCGGGGCGCAGCTTCATGAATACACCTCGGTCTGGGCGCAGAAGGTGAAGGATCTCGCGGCCGACCTTCAGCCTGATGTCATCCACGTGGATCACCTCTGGTTCCTGACCGGCATGGCGCGACTCGCCGCCCCCTGGATTCCGGTCTGCGTTTCAGCACACGGGACCGCCAACAAGCTGCTCCTGGATAAACCCCGTTTTGCACGGTGGATCCTTCCATCGGTGCAGACCGCTGATCACGTCTGCGCCATATCCCCCGAGTCGATGGCCGAGTGCAAGACCCGATTCGGCATTCCCTGAGACCGCATCAGCATCGAGGGATATGGATTCAACCCCGGACGCTTCTGTTACCAGCCCGCCGACCGCGCGGCCATGCTCCAGGAAATCGGCGTGTCATTTCCCCCCCGGACGGAAGCCCTCGTGCTTCTCGTCGGGAAATTCGTCGACTGGAAGGGCATCAAGGAGCTGATCCACGCGGTGGCGGGACTCCGCGACCGGCATGGAGACCGTATCGCCCTTCTCATCATCGGGGAAGGTTCACCCGAAAGCCGAAAAACCCTGGAAGCCGAGGTGGCCGGCCTCGGGGTAGGCCACCTCGTGAAGCTTCCCGGCAAGCTGCCGCGGGAGAGGCTGCCGGTCGTGTATCGAGCTGCGGACCTCTTCGTTCTCGCCTCCTACACCGAGCCCTGGGGCCTGGTGCTGATGGAAGCGCTGGCCTGCGGTACCCCCGCTGTGGCCGCGAACACCGGTGGCCCGCCGTACTACATCCCGAAAAAAAATGTCGAGGCCGGGCTGGTGGAACTCATCGATCCCATCGCCATGAACCCGGCAGGCGTCCCCGAACCGGAAGACTGCGGACCGTACGCGCACCGGCTGGCAGCAGGTATCGAGCGCATCCTCCACCGCGCTCCGGACGAGGGAGACCGCCGAAAGCTCTCCGAGTCCATGCGCCATCTCAGCTGGGAGGGCCTGGTGGATCGCCTCGAAGGAATCCATGCGCGTCTCCTCGAGGGGGCGATGGCCGGGCAGGCACTCTCCGGTGGAGAATGCCAGAAACCACCCGGTTGAGGATCGAAATCATCGCTTCACCGCAGCCGGACGCCCTCAGTCTCTGGCAGGTTCCGGCTGCAGGCTCACGAATCGCCCGCCGCACCGGGCGGCCAGCGCACGCAAGAAGTCCACCGGGGCGGTTTTGCCGACCCCGACCGTATGAATCGTCGCCTGGCAAAGCCGGTTGATGTGCTCGATCTCGTCCACGATGTCGGCTTCGAAGGCAAGATCGCCGGCAGACGCCGGACCGGCGGCAATCAGGTAGACAGTGTCCGGCGCTGTCGCGCGCAAGCGGGCATTCGGTCCACGGCCAGACCGGCTCAGAGCCGTGACCAGCGCATCATGAACAGCCGCAGCGCCGGCCGGCTTGGTGCCGGCCACCCATTTCCGTGCGGCTTCCGTGTTCCGCCTATGGGTTCGCGACGGCTTCGGTTTCCATACCTCGACCTTTTCGTTGTAGAGCACGACGTTGAATACCGCGTCTTCCGGAAGCAGGCCGATCGCTTCTTGCAGCCGGGTCAAGATGCAGTGGAATCTCGTCTCCATGGATCCGCCGATGACGATCTTTTCCAGGCCCATGGCGAGATTCATGGCGGCGGAGGTCTCCAAAACGAAGACGATCCGCCTGGACGGGCTCTGGATGCCAAAATAGCCTGCGCCGGCCGACCCGGGCAAAGAATCCTGTCGGCGCACCGATTCCTTCGGCCGCTCCGGTGGGCCTTTGTACTGAGAACGATTACGATCCCACCATTGCTTGCACTCGATCGGGTTCCCGCGAAAATCCTTCCCCGTAAGCTGACGCAGCGCAGTGTTCACCACGTCGCGGGTATGCCCCTCGGTGGTGCCCATTGCGGTCACGAGCACGTTCACGGCTCCGGGCCCGCCGATCGCTTGCAGCGCGTGGATCGCGGCGATCTCCGCCTGCCAGAATGTTTCTCCGAATCGCGCCAGAAGCGCATTCACATGCTCGGGCCGGCCGTGCCGGCCGAGGGCCTGACACGCAGCGACCCTCACCTCCGCCGCCACCGCCGCCGTCGCGCCCACGAGCCCGCGCCCGATCGCATCCGATCGAAGGTATCCACACAGTTCGACCAAGCGGAGGTTCTGAGGTCTGTGAGAAGCCTCGGCCAGACGTTTCGCCATTGTTTCTTCGATTGGCCGGCGCTGTTCGGCCGTCAGGCAGCCGAACACACAGCTCATCGTGGTTTGCATCGCTCGAATCAGCCGGTCCCTGGCGTACATCTTCAGGATGGACTTCCGGTATTCCTGCTGGTATGACTCGAACGAGCCTTTCATGGCCGAGAGCTTCTTCAAGAAACCTTTTTTCTTGCCGCTCATTTTCTTGAACTTTTTCAGATCTGACTTCTTCTTGGTCATGACGGCTTTCAAAGCGGCTTCAAGAAGCTTGCCCATATACTGCAAGTAATCCTGACTCTCCGCCTGTATTTTCATGATCGCGGCACATTTTCGAGCGTGACCAAGGAACTGGCGATGGTGTTTGTCGCGATCGCGCCAGGCCCGGGCATACCCGGACAGCAGGCAATCAAAAGCAGCCGGCCACTGAGAATCCGCAGCCGGCCCGTTCACCACACACGCGTGATCGCCAACCGCTCGTACCGCCGCCAGCCCGACGCGCTCATCCGACTCGTTCAGGTCAGCGATCACGATTCGCCGTATCGAGGGTGTGGGAAAGAAGCCGAGGGTGCGCACGGCATTCGCCCGCGCCTCTGGATCACGAACCTTCACCCGTCCTGCGGCGAAATCGGAGAAAGTTGCTGGATCTGACCGGGCAGCAGCCTGAGAGAAATCTGATCGAAACACTTCGAGAACGGCTTCTTCCGCGCGAAGGGACCTCTCGAGTTCTTGCTTCCGGACCTTTTGCTTTCGCTTCGCTTCTTCACGCGCTTCGTGAGGATCAAGGGACGTGAGATCGGCAAAGGTAACCGGATTCGGTACAGCGAGCTCGAGCTCGAGCCTGTCTCGGCGCTTGACGACCTCCATGATCGTCTCGAACACCAGCGGCCAGTCGGCAGGCCGGATCGCATCCACGAAAGCACACGCGTGTGCTTTCCGCTCCCGGGCCGCGCACCCGGCATCGCGAATCGCATGCGCGTGTTCCAGAAGAACCGATTTCGCATCCTGCGCTGATACCAGCCCCCCCCCCAATCCCATCAGAACCAGTGCTGCAATCCAGCACCGCCGGCCAAGCTGCCACCCGGTCGCATTTCGCATGGTTCATCCTCGCTTTCCTCGGGCAAGGAACGGAATCCTGTGATACAAACCATTGATAGTAATGTGGGCCAGAAGCCCTCGACCCGAACGCAACATACCGGACCCGCAACGTGCGTGTCAAGGTAAAAGACCGGATCCACGGATACAGATACAGGCGCTGTCCTCTTGAACAGGTTCCGTTTGCGGAAAGTGGCTGGCGGACTGCTGAATGGACTTCTCTTGAAACAGAGGAAATCGCCTTGCATCAGAAACCAGGTGTGGTAGAAAGGGGCCCTGGTTCATTTCCAACGGATGATGTCACGATCCTGTTCACACCCGGGAGCTGGACATGGTTATCCGGTCAATGTGGTCTGTCTCGGGAATACTCCTGGCGGTCCTTTCTCTCGTTGCCGGCTGCGCGACACCGGAGGCGGCTCCGCCGCCGGGATCCCTCCGGCTGATCTTCATCACCTGTGCAGTGCATCAGAAATTCTTCACCCCCCTGAAGAAGGGGATGCACGACGCCGCAGAGATGATGGGGGTGGAGTGTACCTTCACCGGCACGCCCGGCGTGGATACCAGGGTTCAGGCAGAAATGGTACGCAAGGCCGTGGCTGACGGCTATGACGGTATCGCCCTGAACATCATCGATCCCGCCGCCTTCGACGAGGTCATCGAGGAGGCGGTCAGCCAGGGCATTCCCGTCGTGGCCTTCAACGTTGACGACCACGCCACCCCGAATGCGCGCCTCAGTGCAGTCTGCCAGCAGCTGTACCAGGCAGGCGTCACCTGTGGCCGGCACGCCGCTGCATGGATCCCCGACAACAGCCATATCCTCATGACCCAGCACGACAGGGGGGTGTCTGCTCTGGATGACCGGCTTCGCGGCGAACAGGATGCACTGCGGGAGAAGGGGGTCAGGTGGACGGTCGTCACCACCGGCAATGACGCCGGAAAAGGTGCAGAGGTGGTGGCGGAAGCCTTGAAGAAGAATCCCGACATCCGGGTCGTCCTGGGCACCGGGCAGTCGGATACCGAGGCTGCCGGGCTGGCCATCAAGCGCCACTTCAGGGGGAAGGGGTACTGGTGTGCAGGATTCGACCTTTCCGAGAATACCCTGGTGCTGATCAAGGAGGGACACATACGGTTCACCATCGATCAGCAGCCGTACGTCCAGGGCTTCTATCCCGTGGTTCAGCTGACCCATTGTATCCGTCTCGGCATCATGCCCTCGAGCGTGAACGCCGGCGCCGGCATCATAGACAGGAGCAACGTGGACAGGGTGACGGAACTGACGGCAAAGGGATACCGATGACCCCGCGCGAACGGATTCGGGCGGCAATCGAGCACAGCGAGCCGGATCGCGTCCCGGTTGACCTGGGGGCAACACCCAGCTCGGGCATCTCGGCAATCGCATACAACCGGCTGAAGAACACCATCCGGCTTGCCCCGGGCCCGACGCGGGTGTATGACGTTGTCCAGCAGCTGGCCCAGCCCGACGAGGCCGTCCTGGACCACTTCCGTATCGATGTGGTGGATGTCGGCCGCGCATTCAACACGGATGACGGTGGCTGGTATGACATCACCCTCAACGACGGCAGCCCGGCACAGTACCCGGCGTGGTTTCGTCCGGTGCGGCGGGACGACGGATCGTGGATCGCCCACGCAACCGACGGCACCCCCATCGCCGAGATGCCGGAGGCGAGCCCGTTCTTCGATCAGATCTGCTTCCCCTATGTCGACGGGTACCCCGACGACCTGGGCGGGCTTCCCGATGCCATGGGGAAGGTGCTGTGGGCCGCCTTCGCACACAGCCCCTGGCATCAGGTCAATGACGAGGCGTTCTGGGACAACCTGAGGCAAGGGACCCTGAAACTTCGCGAGGAGACGGACAGGGCCCTCATGATCAATGTCGGATGCAATCTCTTCGAATGGGGCACCTTCCTGCGAAGGATGGACAACTTCCTCATGGACCTGGTGCTGGATCCCGGCAATGTCGAACGGCTGGTGGACGCCCTCTTCCAGCTCCACATGATCACCCTCGAACGGGTGTGCAGGGCGGTCGGAGATGTGGTGGACCTGGTGCGGTTCGGCGATGATCTGGGCATGGATTCCGGCCCGTTCATGTCGCCGGACCTCTATCGCAACCTGTTCAAACCCCGCCATGAAGCCATGTGCGAATACGTGAAGGCCAACAGCGACATGCATACCTTCCTGCACTCCTGTGGGTCCATCCACACGCTGATTCCCGACCTGATGGAGGCGGGCTTCGAGGTGCTCAACCCCGTCCAGACCAGCTGCCGGGACATGGATCCGCGCCGGCTGAAGCAGGAGTTCGGCCGGGAGGTCACCTTCTGGGGCGGCGGCTGCGACATGCGCGAAATCCTGAACCGCGCCACACCCCGCCAGGTCAAGGCCCACGTCCTGGAACGCCTCGAGATCCTGTCACCGGGCGGCGGCTTCGTGTTCAACACCGAGCACAATATCCTGCCGGAAGTGCCCGCGGAGAACATCGTGGCCATGGCCGAGGCGATCCAGCAGTTTGGCGGCCATTGACCGGATCCAGGAAGAGAGGCTGCTTTGGATATTCACTGGATTGATCTCCTCATTGTCATCGGCTATCTGCTGGGCATCACGGCGGTAGGCCTTGCCTTCTCCCGCCGCCAGACCGAGTCGAGCACCGGGTATTTCCTTGCCGGCCGGTCACTGGGGTGGGTGCCCGTTGGCCTGGCGCTGTTCGCCACCAATATCTCCACCGTACATCTGATCGGCCTTGCATCCTCGGGATTCAGCGACGGGCTGGTCATCGGCAACTTCGAATGGCTTGCGCCGTTCTGTCTCATCTTGCTCGGCCTCTTCTTCGCGCCGTTCTACTTCAAGAGCAAGATATCAACCTTGCCGGAATACCTGGAAAAACGGTACGGCCCATCGTCTCGAACCGCGCTGGCCTTCATGGCCGTCATCGGCTCCCTGTTCATCCACATCGGCGTCACCCTTTATGCCGGCGCCGTGATGTTCCAGAATTTCGTGGACATCGACATCGTGTACTCCATTCTCGTCGTCTCTGTGCTGACCGTGGTGTACACCGTCCTCGGCGGCCTGAAGGCGGTGGTGGTGACGGAGTCCATCCAGACGGTTCTGCTGCTGGTGGGAGCGCTCACCGTGACCCTGTTCGGGGTGGTGAAGCTGGCCGAGAAAGGGACATCGTCCCTGGCGGATCTGCATCGGAGCGTCCTTGCGCAGGAAGCTGCCGACGCCCGCACCCTCGCCGCGCAGCTACGCGAATGTGCCGAGGTGTTTCGTGGCATCGATGCACTGCAGGGAGAGGGCGGACCGGAGGCGGCGAACCTCCGCCTCGCCGAGGTGGGCAACCAGCTCCGGGCTGCGCATACGGAAGGCGCGGTGCTGAGCGCCCTCGAGGGCTTCCCCCGGATCCATCAGGCCCTCCTGCACGGGAAGATGAGCGGCCGGAGGATCGATTTCTCCCCGGCAACCGGGGCCCTCCTGAAACAGGCGGCCCTGCACCAGAAAGACGCTGATACCTTCGAGAAGAAATCCCGCTCGAAGAAGCTGCGCATGGTACAACAGGACGGCACGTACGCATGGTGGATCATGCTCCTCGGCTACCCCATCATCGGGATCTGGTACTGGTGCGCGGACCAGACGATCGTGCAGCGGGTTCTGGGCGCGAGGAGCCGGCGCGACGCCCAGATCGGACCCATCTTCTGCGGATTCATCAAGGTGCTGCCCGTGTTCCTCATGGTGATGCCCGGAGTGATCGGGTATGTGCTGTTCAAGGATGTCATAGGAGAGCAACCGGACAGCACCCTCATCGTCCTGATCAAGGAACTCTTGCCGACCGGGCTGCAAGGCCTGATGATCGCCGGATTGCTGGCGGCGCTGATGAGCACCGTGGCGGGGGCGCTGAACTCAACCGCAACGCTGGTGAGCATCGACATCGTCAAGCGGCTGCGGCCGGACACGGGGGATCGGGCACTGGTGCGCATCGGGCAGGTCACGGCCGTGGCGGTCATGATCCTGGCCATGGCCTGGTCCACCCAGGGAGAGCGGTTCGGCGGCATCTTCAGCGGCATCAACCACATGATCTCCGTGCTCTCGCCCCCCATCTCCGTGGTGTTCATCTGGGGAATCCTCTGGCGCCGCGGAACTGCCCGGGCGTCGCTGATCACCCTGGTCGCCGGACTCGTACTCGGGGGAGCGGTCTTCATCATCGACTTCCCCGCCTTCGGATTCGAGATCCTGTCCAGGCAGTGGCAGATACCTTTCCTGCTGCAGGCGTGGTGGCTCTTTGTCGCCTGCAGCGTGGTGTTCGTCATCTCCAGCCTCCTCACACCCCCCCCTGATCCTGACCGGGTGGAGCGCTACTGCTGGGCCAATCCGCTCGCCGCCATCACGGAAAGGCCCTTCACGGGGCTGGCGGATCCACGAAGCCTGGCGGTTCTGCTCGTGATGGCCATGGCAATCTGCTACACTGTCTTCGGATGAGAGGCGCCATGATTGACAAGGCACACAGATCACGCAGGATACCCGGGGGCATGGGCCCCGTTTCTCTTGCCCTGGCAGGAGCCGTGCTGCTGCTCTGCCTGATCCCCTCCACCCAGGCTCAGAAGAAACGAAAGAAGAAGCCGCCAAACCCCTACATGATCGCACACATTGCTCCGGACCAGATGACAAAGGCCCGGCACCTTCTGGGGAAGAAGATCCGGAAGGTGGGCCTGGTCCAGCCGGGAGAAAAACTGGTCAAGGTCCTGGCCAGAAAGGCCCATCTGGATGTGCTGAAAAAGAACGGTGTCGTCTTTTCAAACGCCACCAGAAGAGTGCCCTACAAGCTTTTCCTCTCCGGATTCGAGGCCAGGGAAGGCAAGGCCGTCCGGATCCACAAGGGGCGAATCGTGGTCAACGACGGGTACCACGACAATGAGATGGTCACAAAACTGCTGGAGGCCTTTCACCGGCGCCATCCGGGAATCACCCGGCTGCACCAGATCGGCAAGAGCACCCAGGGCCGACCCCTGTGGGCGCTGAAGATCTCCGACAACGCAGCCCGGGAAGAGGATGAGCCGGCGGTTCTCTTCAACGGAGGCCACCACGGCAGTGAACTGCTCAGCACGGAGTTCGTCCTGGACATCATCGACCAGCTTCTCCATCGATACCGGTCCAGCAGCCAGGTCCGGGCCCGGGTGGACCGGTATGAAATCTGGTGCGTTCCCCTGGTCAATCCCGACGGAAACCACCGGTTTCTCCACGTGTGCGGCACGGGCAGGAAGAACGGGCGCGACACCAACAAGAACGGCAGAATCGACCGGGGAGACGGAGTGGACCTGAACCGGAACTACCCGTTCCGGTGGCACAGCCTTGGCGAGAAGGGTTCCAGCGGAAAACCGGAACACGGCAGGTACCGTGGACCGGGGCCGGGGTCGGAGCCCGAGACCAGGGCCATGATGGCGCTGGCGGAAGCGCAGCGGTTCGTGGTGTCCATCTCCTTCCACACGGCGGCCACCAAGATCCTCGTGCCCTACACCATTGACGAGGTGAAGAATCCCGAACCCAGCGTTGCCTGGATTCTCGGCCGGAAGATGGCCGGGATGGCCGACTCCTTCCGCAGGGATCGGAAATACAAGGCGGTCAGGAAGCTGTATCCGGTGGACGGTGTGGATCAGGACTGGCACTACTTCAGATACGGCACCCTCGCTTTCCTCATCGAAGGGCCCAGGAACAACCCGCCGTATGAACGGGACCGCAATGGTATGGTCAAGGGCATCAGGCCGGCATGGTCCTACCTTCTCGACGTGATCGCCGAGGGCCCGACGGTGTCGGGCCACGTTCTGGACGCCGTGACCGGCGCCCCCCTGGAGGCGGAGGTTGCAGTGAAAGAGATCCGGTGCTTCGAGGGGGAAAGCCACACGTCCCATCCTGTGAGCGGCCGCTTCGACCGGCTTGTACCGGCGCCCGGAAGGTACCACCTTCTCTTCAAAAAAAAGGGGTACAAGGCCGAGGAGGTGGAGGTTTCTCCCGGGAAGGAGTGGATGAATATCCAGGTCCGGCTGAAACCGGAGGAGTAGAGAGAGAGAGAGAGAGACAGGAACAAAATGGTACTGTTACCGGCCGAGATTATTGCGAGATTATTGGTCGAAATGTTGGTTGCATGAATGTGTGATTTCTGATAGATATGGTATTCCTGTATATCGTATAGTGAAATCTGGAGCTGGATTTGTGATACCTCCAGAATCCTGGGGAGCCGTCATTCCAGCACATGAAGCCTGTTCTGTTTTCATCGAAAAAAATCCATGAGATTGAACCGCACCTACACAAACATATGAATCGGCGCCGCACGTGAGGGGCGTCGGTCCTTCCTCCCCGTGTTGTGGTAGCCGGTTGATCGAGTGGGAACCTCAGGCATTTTTCATCCCTGCTTTTCCCATACCTGATCCGATCCATTCCCCTTGACCTCCGGCACCCCGGACGTCGTGTATACACCGTATGCAAGCTCCATTGTGGCTTGTTCATCAAGACAATATTCCGTTTCAGGAAAGGAGAAATATCATGCGACACCAGGTTCTCTATCTTTTCCTTGTCGCAGCGGCACTTCTGGGCGCCGGCCTCTGCATGATGGGAGGATGCAACGGTGGCTCGAGCTACTACGGGGGCAGTGTTCAGACCAATCCAGTCAGCCTGCTCTGGACGCCGGTCACCCTCCAGCAGCAAATGCAGACCAACAAGGACCTGGTCGTGCTGGACTGCCGGAAGAAGGCCGCCCGATCGGACGGCACCCCGTATCTGCCCTATGACGACGAGCACATCACCGGGGCCTACTACCTCGATTTCTTCTGCTTCGGCGATCCGTACCCCACAACGGATCCCCAGAAATACGAGGCCGCCCTCTCCAACCTCGGCCTAACCCGCACCACCCCCATCTGCCTCTACGACGCCGGCATCGCCAACCCGCAGGGCAAGGTCTTCTTCCACCTGGAGCGTCTGGGATTCTCCGACGTCCACATCCTCGACGGGGGATTCCCCGTCTGGAAGAGCAACAACTATCCAACCTCCGCCGTCGTACCGGCGGCACGTACGGCCACCCAGTTCATCACCACGAATCCCAACAACGCCATCTATGCCGAACTGGCCGAGATGAAGACAATCTACGACACCGTGGCAAACAACTCGACGCAGTACGTCCTCACCGACTTCCGGGAGCCCCCCCTCTACTACGGCCACAAGATCTGCCCGGACGCGATCCGGACCGGATGCATGCCCCACTGCGGCCTGCTGGACTGGCACGAATACTACAACTCCGCCACGGGAAGATTCCTCACCAAGACCGAGCTCGAAAACGTGAGCAGAAATGCGGGCATGGATCCCGACAAGGTGAATGTGTTGATCTGCAACAAGGGGTGGCGGACAGGCATCGCCTATTTCGTGCTCCGCCACCTGGGCTGGCCCCAGTCCAATCTGATCCACTACGTGGGCGGAATCCGCGCCTGGACCAAGGCCACACCCGTGCAGGACTACCCCATGGTTTCGGATGCCTGCTATGATGTGGGAAAGAACATGCCCCTGGGAAAACGGTTTTCCGGCGCCTTCGGGCAAATCGGGCAGCGCATCTTCTGCGCAGGCGGCTATTCCCTCATCTCTCCCAAGCCGACCTCCTCTCCCTACACCGAGGCGTCGAACCGCGTCGAGTTCTACGATCTACCCCAGGATACCTGGGGGTCGATGGAACCCCTTCCCGAGCCCCTGGCCTTCTCGGCAGGCGCCGGGCTGAACGGCTACTTCTACGTCCTGGGCGGCCTGGACAGCACCGGGAATCCCTCCAGCAAGGTCTACCGCGGCGATCCCGGGGCCGGCTCCAACCAGTGGCAGCTCGTCGCCACCTCCATGATCGGAGGCAAGAACGGCAGCCGCTTCAGCTATGCCGCCGCCACCGTGGGAAACGCCATCTACGTCTCGGGCGGCCTCATCGACAAGGACAAGCTGACCACCACGAACTATTCGAACGAGGTGCTGGGATACGACGGCAACAACGGGTGGACCACGTGCACGCCCCTCCCGCAAGGCCGCCGGTGCCACGCCATGGTGGCCATCGGCACCACCCTCTATGTGCTGGGCGGATTCTACTATGACGACGTCAACAAGAAGGGCGTGTTCCTGAAGGATGTGTGGGCCCTCGATACCACGAACATGGCCGCCGGTTGGCAGCAGAAGGCGGATCTGGCCATGACCATCGCTGGCCATGGTGCAGGCGTGGCAAACGGCAAGATCTACATCCCCGGCGGCACCAACGCGACCGGCAACAAGTACGACGTGATCGAGTTCGATCCGGCCGCAAACGGCGGAACGGGCGCCTCCCGCCTCATGATGAAGAAGGGGATGGCGCCCACCCCCCAGTCGGCCTGCATCGGCTGGCCCCGGTACTGGTACTTCATCGGTGCCCACGGCAACAATGTGGTCACCATCGGTGGATACGCGGGAGGCACCCCCAACATCTTCTCGACACCCAACAGCGGATTGACCCACTTCCACCAGACCTACGTGTACGATGTGACCAGGCCCGATCCTTGATCCGCTACCCGGCCGAGGGGGGCGGGGCGGTCCCGCCCCCTTCACCCATGAACCTTCCTTCAGCATGGAGACGACTGGAAATCATGAAAGGCAAGATCGGAGCATTCGTGTTCCTCCTGGTGAGCGCCTTCCTCGGGTGGGCCCTCCAGCCTGCGTGGGGGCAGTGAAGCAGCGGAACGATCGGCGGAGCCGGGGCCAGCGGTGGCGGCGGCGGCTTTGTCGGTGGGGCCGGCTTGTTGTCGGACGTTCGCGAAAATCCAAAGACGTATGGAATCACCCTGGGGTACTCGACCACGGACACCGGAGACAGCACGTACCAGACCGTCTCCCTGGGTCTGAGCTACCGGCCATGGAAGTGGCTGGCGGTGACCGGGAACATTCCGTACACCATCATCGGCGGCGAAGAAACCATCGTGGATGACCTGGGAGGAGGTCAATACAGGACAAACCGCTTTACGTACGATTCGAATGGCTTCGGCGACATCTCCCTGATGGCCTGGGCCGACCTGTTTCAGGCGTTCAAGGACCCGCCGGAAGAAACGGAATGCAATCCCCCGATCGGGCCTCCCGCCCTGTACGTCGGGATGGGATTGAAGCTTCCGACGGGGCCGCATGACTACCTGGATAGAAAGAAGTACGACTATGACCGCGCCTACTCCAACGGCGAGTACAGCGATTCCGACGGTATATACCCGTCGTATTTCCAGCTGGGAACCGGCACGCTGGACGGACTTTTCGGAGTCTACTATCAGCAGCGGTTCGGCCGTTTCGTGCCTCATGCCAGCCTGACCTACACCCTGACCGGAGGAGAGAACTCCGTGGGGTACGAGCGTGGTGACTCATTCGGCTGGAGCGTGGGCACCAAGTTCCTCCTCATGAATCTCGAGAACAGCAGGCAGTTCTACATACAGGCGGGCCTGAGCGGCGTTTACATCCCCTCCGAGGACGTGGACCATTCCGAGGACAACCAGAAAGCCTTTTCGCAGAGAAAGGGGAAGGTGGAGGACACGGACGGTGCCTTCAGCTACTGGGACATCGGGGTGGGATATGATCTGACCGAGAATCTGACGGTGAGCGCCACGGCCATGTTCCCGCTGAGCAATGACAGCTCCAGCAGTACGAGCAACAGCTTTGACAGCATGTTCGGTTTGAGTTGCTGGCTCCGGTTCTGACCGGAGTTCCGCAACATCATTCCACAACCGTCAAGAGAGCCGTCGCATATCGCGACGGCTCTCTTTTTTGGGAAATCAGGTGCCGGGTTTGCAGGCAGCGTGTAATAGTTTGACTTCTCGTGTCTTGTCAGCCACCTGGACCCCCTGAAGGACCGGTCAGAGCGATGCCTGTTAAATTCGGCGGAATCATGGGCCAGTACCTGGACGTGGACCTCACCGGAGGTGACGTCCACATCCGCCGCCTTCCCGAGACGTACTGCGAAGAGTACGTGGGCGGGCGAGGCCTCGCCACCCGCCTGCTGTGGGACGCCATGCCCGCCGACACCGATCCCCTTGCCCCGGAGAGCGCCATCGTCCTCGCCACCTCCCCGCTGGTGGGCACTGCCGCTCCCACGGCCGGCCGGGGCCACACCGTGTTCAAGTCGCCGCTCACGGGTGTGATCGGGAGCTCCAACTCGGGCGGGGACTGGGCGGTCATCCTGAAACGGGGCGGGTTCGACGCCCTGGTCATCCGGGGGCGGTCGCCCGAGGCCGTGGTCCTGGACATCGGAAAAGACGGCCCCCGCCTCCTGCCGGCCGGAACGCTCTGGGGCACGGACGCTCATGAAACCTCCGACATCCTCATGAAGGGCCGCGATACAAAAAACACCCGCGTTCTCACCATCGGACCGGCGGGTGAGAACCGGGTCCGGTTCGCCTCCCTGGTGAACAACAAGAACCGGGTGTACGGCCGGGGCGGCCCCGGCGCGGTCTTCGGCTCGAAGAACCTGAAGGCCGTGGTGGTATCCGGCGACCGGGACGTGCCGGTCCGCGACGAGGACCGGTTTCGCACCGGCCTGGACCAGGGGCTGTACCGGCTCCGCCAGGCCCCGGCCACCAACCGCATCCTGAGGGAGCTGGGCACGGCCGGCCTCGTCCGCCTCATCGACGTCATCGACATGCTCCCCCATTGCAACTTCAAGGACACCGCCCACCGGGTGGATGACCTCAACCGCATCAGCGGGGAGGCCATCCGGAAGAACATCCTCGAGAAGGCGAAGGGATGTTATCGCTGCCCCATCGCCTGCCAGCGCCACACGCGCGTGGGGGGCAAGGAGGGGGAGGGCCCCGAGTACGAGACCGTGGTCCTCATGGGCCCTGTGTGCGGCATCTATGACCTGGAGGCGATAACACTGGCGAACTACAGCTGCAACGAGCTGGGGCTGGACACCATCTCCTACGGCGGCACCGTGGCCTGCGCCATGGAGCTTTTCGAGTCCGGCGCCATCACCCGGGCGGATACCGGCGGCCTGGATCTCCGGTTCGGAAACGCAGAGGCGCTCGAGGCGCTCGTCCCCCTCGTGGCCCGCAGAGAAGGCATCGGCGATCTTCTTGCCGGGGGATCCCGCCGTCTTGCAACACACTTCGGCCGGCCGGACCTCTCCATGTCCATCAAGGGCCTCGAGCTGCCGGCTTACGATCCGCGGGCCTCCTTCATCCAGGCTCTCGGGTACATGACATCCCCCAGCGGCGCCTGCCACCTCCGGGGCGGGTACGCTGTTTCGCTGGCCTTCTTCGGCGGCCCCCGCGAGATCCCGCGTTTCAGTGTCCGCCAGGCCCCGGCCGCGGTGCGCAACGTGCAGAACGCCGGCATTCTCCAGGACACGCTGGGCGTCTGCCGCTTCACCAGCTTCGCCTTCAACATCGACACCTGGGCGAGAATGCTCTCGGGCGTGATGGGCGCCGACTTCTCCACGAGCCGCCTGGAGGCGGTGGCCGAACGCGTGGCCAACCTGGAGCGCCTCTTCAACCTGGGCACCGGGCTGAAGCCGGAGGACGACACAATTCCCGCGAGATTTCAGGTGGAGAGCATCTCCACCGATGACGGAAACGTCAGCATCCCTCCCGACAGGATCGAGAAACTGCGCGCCGGGTATTACACGATACGGGGGTGGGACGAGAAGGGTGTGCCCCGCGCCGAGACCCTCGAGCGGTTGAATCTGTCAGATCAGGGGCGAATGTCATGAACCAGCAGGAACTCATCCGCAAGATCATCGCCGTCGGCAGGGCCTGTCTCAACCGCGACATGCAGGACAGCCACAGCGGCAACATCGCCGCGCGGTGGGTGAACGAGGAAGGCGTGCCGTGCGTGGCCATCACCCGGAACGGCTCACAGAAGGGGGAGCTGAAGCAAGGCGATGTCTGCTTCCCTTCCATGGAAGAGACCGACTTCGGGCACTACCGGGCCTCCTCGGAGACGAACATCCACGCCCGCATCCTCTCCATGAAGGGGATTCAAGCCTCCATGCACGCCCACACCAAGCACGCCACGGTGGAAACCCTGGGGCCGGCCGGGAAGTCCGGCCCGATGGCGCCCCTGGAGCTCATCGATCCGCTGGGCCGCCATCACCTGGGCGGCTCGGTTCCCGTGCATCGTTTCGCAGTGCCATCCGGATCACCGGAGATGACCAGGATCATTCCCGGGTACCTGGAGAACCACGCCAGCGTCATCGTGCAGAACCACGGCGCCTTTGCAGGAGGCCGCTGCCTGGAGGAGGCCTTCTTCCGGGTCTGTCTCGTGGAGAACGCCGGGTACGTCGTCCACCTGGCCAGGACCTTCGGCGCGAACACAGCCGCCCCGCGGGCAGAGGCCGGCGGCGATCCCGTGGACGACTACGATTTCGAGAATCTCGGCCGCATCGATTTCGAGGACGAGCCCCAGACCGTGCAGGAATTCCTCCGGACGGGATACAGGATCTTCGAGCAGGGCCTCTCTCCGTTTCATACGGGCTCCGCGTCCATCCGGTGCGTGGATACCATGCTCTACACTCCGGCGGCCTCCATGCCGCACGACCTGCCGGGGCCGCTCCTGGAGGTGCCCCTCGCCCATGAGGAGGGGGAGAGTTTCTCCGCGGGCATGCACCGGTACATTTACAATCACTCGAATTTCCAGACCGTGATCCACACCTTCACGCCCGAGGTGGAGGCCGCTCTCCTGTACGTCAGCCCCGGAGAGGAGAAACCTCCGTCAAGGATCATCCCCATCGATGCCGAGGCGAGCTTCCTGTACCCGTCGGTTCCGATCCTCGAGGCGGGGGCCGATCCGCAAATCCTGGTCGAGGCCCTCCATGACTACACCCTGGCTGCGGTGCGCGGCGGAGGTGTCTGGTCCGTGGGAGAGCAATCCCTTTCCGAGGCGCTTCACCACAATTCGTCAATGCGCGACATGTGCCTCTACCTCCTCGGGGCCCTCAGGCGGGGACTCGATCTCCGAGACCTGGAACCCGAAAACGCCGGCAAGTGGTAGGGGGGCGGGTTCTCGACAGATGCGGGGGTCCCGATCAGGGTTCGCGCAGAAAGATCCCTGTAAATGTGGTAGTTATTTGCGCGCGAACCCTTAAACTGCCTGGAAATGAAAACGCGGGGACAGGTCCCGCCTTCTGACAATCCGGCCTCAGGAAAGGACCGAACATGAAGACCTTCTGGATTTTACTCTCGCTGGTGTTGATCCCCGCACCCCTTCTCACGGCCCAGGGGCCCCAGCCCGCCCCGGAGCTGGAAAGATTCGAGCCCATGCTCGGCAACTGGGAAGGGACAGGGAAGTACCGGCCCACGGCCGACGCGGAAGAGATGGAATGGACCTCCACGATGACCGTGACAAAGATCCTGGGCGGCCATGTCATCCAGGAAGACTCGACGGTCAACGTGGGCATGCCGGACCCCCTCTACTTTCGATCCCTGTACTGGTGGGACAGGGCCGCCGGGCGTTTCAAGGTGTTTTCAGTGACCAACTCGGGGGAGGCATCGGTCGCGGACATCTACTGGATCTCCGCGACCAGGATGACCGGGTCCGCAACGAAAATGGAGGACGGCATCGCCGTCACCGACAGGTGGGTCACCGAGTTCGACAAGGACGCGTACAGCTTCAAGGTGGAACGCGCCTGTGAAGACGGTGACTTCTTCACCCACGTTTCCGGCTCCTACAAGCGGGGCAAGGCCAAGATCTCGGCATCGGAAAATACCGGCGACCGGTACTTCATGACCGAGCCCCACGACAAGATGAAATGGATCTCGGGGATGATCGGATCCTGGAACCTCACGGGAACCAGAGCCGGCAGCCCCGGAAAACCCAGGATGGAGATCACCGGCACCGAAGAGGTGAAGGCCATTCTCGGCGGTCACG
>Ga0180434_10003854_pt1 | contig 18754 bp, 12 predicted proteins | sample SS_ome_7_FD_132453 | JGI IMG/M metagenome (GOLD analysis project Ga0180434, IMG submission 132453) | Hypersaline lake sediment archaeal communities from the Salton Sea, California, USA - SS_1_D_2 metaG | ecosystem: Environmental > Aquatic > Non-marine Saline and Alkaline > Hypersaline >...
CGAATCTCCTGTCCTCTCGAAAATGGCATCCGGGCGGGAAGCAGCGTCTTGATCTCCTTGACCGGGCGCCGATATTACAGAAGTATTTGGCAGACCGGATAGCAGGGGGTTGCAATAGCATATCGCACGATGTGAATATTCGCCGGGCGACGGGGCGGTCTGCCCGGAGGTGTGGCATGACGTGATGCAGGCTTGCAGTTCGTCCGGACTGCGGGTAAAACTGCGGTCTCACTGCCGGTTTAATACAAGGAGTTCGGGGCCTGATGGAATCTTCCGACCTGGTGCGATCGTATCTGCAACTGACCCTTGCCGACGGAGTTGGGGCGATTACATTTGGCAAGCTCATAGAAGCGTTCGGCGACGCGAAGTCGGCTGTCGAAGCGGGACCGGCGAGGTGGAAGGATGTGGAGGGGGTTGGGCCGAAAAAGGTGGCGGCGATTGCGGATGTCAGCGAGGATCTTGTCGATCGCGAGTTGGAGGAGGCGGGCGACCGCGGCGTGCAAATCATCTGCCTGGAAGACGCTGCGTATCCCCCTGGCCTGAAGACTATTTACGATCCTCCGCCTGTGTTGTACGTATGGGGGGCGTTGACGGCGGCGGATGCTATCGCCCTGGGCGTGGTGGGGGCCCGCCGCTGCACGCACTACGGACTCGAACAGTCCGACCGGTTTGGACGGATGCTCGGGCGGGCCGGGTTCACCGTCGTGTCGGGAGGCGCCAGAGGTATCGATACAGCCTGCCACCTAGGCGCACTCAGCGCCGGAGGCAGAACGATCGCGGTTATGGGCTGCGGGCTGGGGCAGTTCTATCCACCCGAAAACGCCAAAATGTTCGAGCAAATCGTCTCCGAGGGGACCGGGGCGCTGGTCTCGGAGATACCCATGCTTCGCGGCGTGGAGAGTCGCAACTTCCCCAAACGCAATCGCATTATCAGCGGACTGTCGCTGGGCGTGCTGATCGTGGAGGCTGCGCGAAAGTCCGGCTCGCTGATAACCGCTCGCCAGGCGGCAGAACAGGGGCGAGAAGTCTTCGCACTGCCCGGAAGAGTCGATTCGCCAATGAGCCACGGATCCAACGCACTGATCCGCGACGGGGCGATACTTGTGCAGGACTTAGACGACATACTCGAACACCTCGGGCACGTTGGCGGTCCGATGAGCGTTGAAGAAGATACTCCGCCTGTCATGCCCGACAACCTGGACGCCAACGAGAAGCTGATCGTCGAAACGCTGAGGCAAGGCTCCATGTCGCTTGATGAGATTACCCAGCGAACGGACCTCAACGCGGGCGTTGCTGCCGGCGCGATGACAATGCTCGTCCTAAAAGGCCTTGTCGCGCAAAAACCGGGCAACGTGTTTGTCCTGAAGCGGCGATAGGGCATCTCGACAGGCTATTGGCCGTTGCTGTGTTTGGCGTCGATGCGGGCGGCATGTACCGTGAATGGTCGATTGAGTCCGAATCTCCGGATAAAGGAGATTTTGTGCAGGATAATGAGTCCTCCCAAATGAACAAGCTTCTCCTTGTATCTGCGTTTCTTTTGTCTGCGCCAGTCAGTTTTTTGGCCCAAGAGACCGTTGAACACGGCGCCGTGGTTCAGTTGGCTTTCCCAAAGGATGGCGAAACGGTCTATATGCCGCATCCTCACTTTCGCTGGGACAGGTCGCCGGAGGCGAAACTGGAAGATGCTCATCAGATTGAAATTGCCACCGACAGCACTTTTAAATCTGTCGAGGTCGACGATTCTTTGGAGGTCGTTTCGCGTTTCGTCAGCGTCAAGCCGCTGCCCTGCGGCAACTACTTCTGGCGTGTCCGCAAGGTTGGCGGACGCCAATGGTCTGAGGCCTTCAGCTTCAAGCTTGGCGAATCGAAGGTCTTTCCCGTGAAGAAGGGCGCAACGAGCGAGGCCATTGCAGCGATCATCAAAGAAGCAGCGAAAAACACGCCGGCCAAAGTGGTCTTCGCGAAGGGAGACTACCGAATCAGATAACACGTCCATTTCCGCAAAACGAAAGACCTGATCATCATCATCATCGGTGGCGGCGGCAGTACGTTTTCGCTGGACGACGAATTCCTGTTTTTCAATTTCTCCGCGAACATCACGGTGCAGAACATGACGAACAAACCGACCGTCGATTCCGGAACACATGTTGACATTGTCGACGTGAATGCCGCCGATCGGACGGTGACCGTAAAGGCGAAAACGGGGTTTCCATGATGTACACTGCGGGGGCGCCAGAGGTATTGATACAGCCTGCCACCAAGGAGCCCTGATCGATGTGCGAGAATACACGAAACCCTGATATCTTCTCAATTCTCAGAATTATAGTGTCGGAAATGTTTAATTTCCTGAAACCATCGGACCGGTTGTGCGTCCAACAGATACGCTGAGTTGCATTTTGCCCAAATCTATTCCAAGAAATGCCCACAGAAGGAGCCGTAACATGACACGAAAAATGATCCTCATCACTCTGGCGATTTGCCTCCTGACCACAATAGCGGTTTACGCCGGAAGAGGCATGAGCATGAAATGCCAGGCCAAACCGGAGAAAGACGTAGCGACCGGAAAGACAGCAAAGCCCTGCGGATATGAATCGATGGTGACCATCGGTGGCGGAATGTTCAGCGAGCGGATGACCGGATACTGCCGCGCCTGCAAGAAATTCGTCTACCTCCATTGGACAGCGAAGAATCTCCCGGCCGGAATGAAGGCCCGCGTCAAAGTAAAACCTCACCCGGTACCCCTTGGCGAAGTATGGGATTCCCAGACCGGGAAGATACTGACCATCCACGCCTGCCCAAAGTGCAAGGGTCCGTTCCTGGAGATCAAGAAGTTCGACGATTTGAAGCACTGCCCGGTCTGCAACAAGCCTCATTTCGCCGTCGATAAGAGCAAACCAAGACTCGCGATCGACTGAATTCCGGGAAAATTCCGCATCCGACAAAGCCACACAAACCGCAAGGCGATGCGAACGATCGACGGAAACAAGACACGGCGCCTGGCGTTCATGCTGAAGCGGAGATGACGGGTTATCAGAACTGTTGGAGGAATTGCACGTTGCTCTCGTATAGGCAGGGGGTGTCGGAGATGTTGCGGCGCCGCATTACCATGCGATGATTTCTCCGCCGTTGAAACACTTGCGGAGCCCGCGCTTATCTTTTAAGCTTTCTTTCGGGCGCAGGGTGGTTATCCGCCCCATTACGTGATGCTGCATTCTTGTCCCCCAAACCATCGAGGAATGCCATGACCAAAAAGCACCGATCCGTGGAAAACTTGGGCCAATGCTATCGGCGTAAATCCTGCAGTCCGCCCTCGAACCCCTCGGGATCGTCCCGGCGGGGCGGGATTCCAGGGGCGACGAATAAGTATGGGAGCATGATGACTACACTGAGAGTCGTTTGCGTATTGGCGGTTCTGTCGGGCGCATGGGCGATGGGCATGGCGGCCCGGAAGGCGGTCAATCCTTTGGAAGGCAAGACTCTGGCGGAGTTGACAGCAATCCTGGGCGGCAGGGGCGACGAGGTCGCCCGGTACAACGCCGTTAAGGCCATTGCCGCCGGCGCGCCCGACAAGAAACGTCGGACGGCTCGCCCGCCCAGAGAGGCGCCCCAATACGCATCGGTGGACAAACGGATCGTACGGGTGCTGGTCGGTGGCCTGGGCGACCAGGCCGGAAGCGTTCGCTACGCCTGCCGGGAGGCCCTGGGCCGATGCGGCGCGGTGGCGGTCGGACCGTTGGTCAAGGCCTTGGGCGACAAAAACGTCGACGTGCGATCCTACGCCGCCGACGCGCTGGGCGATGTGGGCGCCTACGACGACGCCGACGCCCAACCGTTGGACAATGCCGTTACCGCACTGGCGAAACTCCTCGGTGACAAGCACTACGCCGTTCGCGTCAGCGCCGCGATGGCGCTCAGCCGGATCGGCCCCCGCGCCAAACCAGCCTTACCGAAGCTGATCGAACTGCTTGACGATCCCGAGTGGGCCGTCGCCGACGCCGCCGTCCGGGCGGTGGCGGCCGCAGATCCGGGCGGAAAGCAGTCCGCTTCCGCACTGGCGAAGGTGCTGGGCAACAAGACCCACGATCTTCGCGAGTTCGTCTGCTCCGAACTCGGCGATATGGGCCCCAATGCCGCCGTGGCGATAGGGGCCCTGATCGAGTTGCTCGACACCGATCGCAACAGTTGGCAGGCGGGCAAGGCCGCCGCCGGCGCCCTGGCGGCGATCGTTTCAATCGATCCGAAGAAACCCCACCCCGCTGCGGTCTCCGACAAGACACGCGCGATGGTGATTACCGCAATCGCCAGGTCCGCCGCCGCCGCGAAGGTTCCCCTGACGCAAAACGGACGCCTCTTTGCCTTGCTTCCCGGTCTGAGCGGTCGATACGGTCGGCATCATTATACCGGCCCACTAGGCAAGGAGGCCTTGGCGGCGCTTCCGGTGGCGATGCGGCGACTGCAGCAGTGGATGGTCCGGCCGTCGGGTTGGATCCCGCGACGCGAGCTGGTTGCATTCATCGGCGAGGTCGGTATCCACGCCAGGGAGGACGTGATCCCCGCGGTCAAGTCCCTGCTGGCCGATAAAAAGCTGGATCCCAAGAGCGGTCGGAAGGAACTCGAAGGTCTGCTCGAGAAGCTTCAGACTAAGGAAGGTCAATCATGAGAACCCTTATCATCACAGTAATAACGGCGATGCTTCCGGTTTTGGCGGCGGCGGGGGGGCCAAAGCCCGTCAAGATCTATGTCATTGCCGGTCAGTCCAACGCCGAGAGTCGCCAGTCGGTGGGTTTTCTTACTGAAAACTTCCCCGAGTACGCCAGGCTGCGTGACGACGTGTGGTTGTTCACGCCGGCGATATCCTCGCCCACTCCGTTTATGGGCCCGAAGTACAAGTCTTACGGTGTGGAACACGCCGCGGGGTACATGCTGGGCGACGCAGTAGACAACGACATCATCTTCATCCGCTGCGCCGTCGGCGGGACGATGCTGTACGATCGCTGGCGATCGCCCAGCGCGGTCAAGCGCCTCGGCGGTCCGGTGGGCGATCTGTACGACACGATGATCCTTCGGGTGCATAACCAGCTTGCCAATCTGGAAGCGTTCTATCCTTGCTATCGCGGGCAGGGCTTCGAACTGTCCGGGTTCATCTGGTTCCAGGGCGAAAACGACTGCTGCGCCAAGACCCAGGGCTTCTATCGCGACGGCCTGATGGACCTGATCAAGGACGTCCGTGCCGAGTTGGGCGTGGCGAAACTTCCGTTCGTGATATCGAAGATCAATGACGGTTGCTGGGGCCCGCCGGCCGTCGATATCTGGGCCGCCAACGAATATGCCGCCCACGCCGACAAGAACGTCGTGGCGATCAATACGCGCGATCTGCGAAGCCTCTGCCACTACGACGCCCAGTCTTACGTTACGATCGGCCGGCGGATCGGAAAGGCCCTGCTGCCGTTTGCCCGAACACGCGTGCATGTCGGCGACGAGAAAGTCCGCGCCGCGGCGCAGGCCTACTTCGCCCGAACCGCCCAGCCAAGCAGCCCGCAGGACATGACCAGTTTGAAAAAGGGTCTCGTGGGCTACTGGAAATTTGATGAAGGCAAAGGCATGACGACCAAATCGGCGATCCCCCGCGGCGCGGACGGTCGGCTGTATTCACGACCGGCCGGGGGAGGAGTGTGGGTAAAGGGAAAATTCGGAAAAGCGGTCAAGCAGACCGGAAAGCAGTCGATCACGTTTGCGGACTACAAAGACCCCGTCAACTCCGAAGGCCAAATCGAGCAGATGAGCATCGCCTTGTGGGCCCGGACCACCGGCGGACGAGGGGAATATCGCGTGGGCAAGGGGACGGGGCAGAAACTGGACAAGACGTCGAGCAACTGGTACTGGAGCCGCAACGCCAACAGGCAGGGTTGGGACATTCGCGGTTTCGACGGCGGGCTGGCCTCGATGACCGGTATGGTTTGCGCCGGCGACAAGCCGCAGGTATTCGCGGCCGTCGCACGGGACGGGTTCGGCGGCGACGGCGTTCAGTGGCGCCACCAGGCGATAGTGTATGACGGGCTCAAGAAGGAGGTCCGGTTCTACACCGATGGGCGGCTCGTCAAGATTCGCCGGAGCACCGTGACCAAGCCGCGAAAGGGCGCCAAGACTGTTGTCCCGAGTATCGAGCCGACGCCTCTGGTAGCGGCGCCGGTCCCGCTGATGATCGGCGGAGTCGAGTTGGGCGACATGGACTTTGATTTTCATATCTTCGACGAACTGGCGATCTGGTCGCGCCCGTTGAGCGAGACCGAGATCGAAAAACTCTACAACGGCGGCGCCGGGGCCGAGATCATCCCCGGAGATCCGTTCAGCACGAAATCGCTGGCGCAACTGCGGGAGATCGCCAAAAACGACGTGGACTCCAACGTCCGCTACCGGGCCGTCCGCGCCGCGGCCGATCGCGGCCAGGAGGGTGTTGCTGTCCTGCTTGAGGCGCTAAAGGACAGGTCCGCCGGCGTGCGATACGGCGCCGCCCAGGGCCTGGGCGAAATGGGGCGGTCGATGCAGTCGCGGGCTCTGGCGATGCTTGAGAGCACCGACAAGGACACGCAGGTGCTCGCCACGGTGATGCTCAAGCACATGGGCTACAAGGTCAACCCGGCCCAGACGGTCCCGGCGCTGGTGGCGGCGACGAGTGATGAGTTCTTCGATGTGCGGATGGGCGCCGTCGACGCGTTGGGCGCGATGGGCAACTGGGCGGTGGGGGCTGTCCCCGCCTTGCTGACCGCCACGGGCGACAAGGAGTGGTGGGTGCGCCAGAGCGCGTGCATGGCCCTGACGAGCATCACGACGCCCGAGGTCCGCGCGGCGATGATCGACGTGATGACCAACGAGCGTCATTCGGTGCTGTGGTTTCAGGCCGCGGGCAGGATACTCAAGCCGATCGAACAGGACCCCGCCCTGCGTGCCAAGCTCGCCAGGGCCTACGCCGTGTGGATGCTGAAAGGGGATGTGTGGACCGCGCCTTTCGCGGCGCGAGGCAAGTTCGGTTACGCCGTCAGAGGCCTCGAACGATACGCCAGGGAGAATCTTCCGATCCCGCCCGAGGTCGCCAAGACGATCCGCCGGGTGCTGGATGACCCCGACGCGCCGCTCTGGCCCGTCAATGACAAGACGCGCAAGGCCCTCGAAGGGGTCCTGGCGGCGATGAAGAAAGGCAAAGGCGCCAAATGACAAAGACAACCACAATCGCAATCCTGACGACGCTGTTGCTGGCGGTCCCGTCGGCACGGGCCGACGAGTCCGGTTATCATCCGGACGTGGGCGATCTTGCAGCCATTATTAACGGGTCGGAACATAAGTTTCCGTTCAACTTTGGACCCACGGGCACGACCGGGTGGTTCTACGAGCGGGAGTTCGTGATCAACGGTCTGGACAAAGGTTCGCCCTCCGACGGCGTTCTGGAAATTGGCGACCGCATCCGCGCCGTCAACGGGCGGCGCTTCACGAGCACCGCGTTCAACGACGATGACAGCGATCCACGACGCGTCCTGGGCAGGGCGATAACCGAGAGCGAGACCCGGGCCGGGGACGGCAAGCTGGTGGTAACCGTCTGGCGAGACGGTAAGGAGAAGGACCTGACGATCAAGCTGCCGGTGATGGGCAGCTACGGTAAGAACTGGCCTTATGACTGCAGGAAGTCGGCGAAAATCCTCCAGAGGGCCTGTCAATGGCTGGCGGACAATCAACTGCCCAACGGCGCCTTCGTCAACAACCGGGCCGACGGATTCGCCCTGGGTCCGTCGCTCAACGGCCTGCTCCTGCTGAGCAGCGGAGACCCGCGTTTCCTGGAAAACGCACGGAGGCTGGCGCACAACTTCACCGAGAACCCGGGCCCCGACCCCTTCAAGGGCGAAAAGACCGGTACGGAACTGTGGGGGTGGTCGTACCAGGCCATGTTCATCGCCGAGTATTACCTGCGAACCGGCGACACCTGCGTCCTGCCATATCTCAAGTATCTCCATAAGATCATCATGGCGGCCCGCGGTCCGCGCGGTGGTTGGTCGCATGGTTTCAAGATGGCCGCCTACGCCGTCGGCGGATATATCAACCCGACGGGCATCGCGTCGGTGACGTCCCTGGCGCTGATGCAGGATGCCGGTCTGGAGATGGATCGCAAGAAGTTTGCCGAAAGCCAACACTACTTCAGGCGATGGTCCTACGGAGGCAGGGGGATTCATTACGGCGATCACAAGTCGAACCTGGCGACGAATCCGCAAGAGAGCTTCGGCGCGGGCAAAAACGCGCTGGCGGTCGTCGCCTTCGAGGTCCTCTCCGAGCGTGACGTGTCGGCCCGTTTCGCTCAAACCGTCATCGACACCTACAAGCGCCGTGACGGTTGCCACGCCGGACCGTTCTTTTCACTGTTCTGGGGTCCGATCGGCGCCAGCCGCTGCACGCCTCCCGAGTTCCGTCTGTTCATGGATTACTGGACGTGGTTCCACGATCTCAGCCGCCGCTGGGACGGCAGTTTCCTGCTGCCCTCGCGAAATGGCGGGGCGGGTTACACGGCGCGCGGGCCGGTGTTCACCATGGGCGGACAGGCGCTCGTCTACGCCCTGCCCCTGAAAATAACGCGGGCCTGCGGCGCGCCCGAGAGCCCGTTCGCCGCTGTTGGTATGCCCGAACAACTCAAATCGGTCAAGGCGATGGTCGACCGGAAACAATACGCCTCCGCGGCAGCAAGCCTGGATAAATTACTCGCCGTCGGCGAACTGACCGATAGCGCCAAACGCCGCGCCACCCTCATGCGGGAGTCGATCGCCACCACGCTGGCGAGCGTCGCCTACACGATGAAGGAAATCGAGCGAAATCTCAAGACCGGGCAGGTCGTCCTGGCCCGTACGCGAATCCGGAATACAGAGAAGCTTCTGGGCAAGACCGACGACAAACTCCTGGCGCTGAAGCGCGTCGCCGGCAGCGCCGCCTGCGAAGCCGTCGTCGAGGCCTGGCGGACCTATCAGCGCCATATCCTTCCGAGCTACGTCCGCCCGGAATCGTACAAGATCATTGAGCAGTTGGCCCGGGACCCGCGGGCGGGATTCGTGCAGGCCAAGTCGCGCAAGGCCCTCGAGGCGATCGAGGCCTGGCCGACCTACAAAGACAGCTTCTGCTCCGAGAGCATCCTGTTGACGTACAGGTACGCGTGGGAAAAGGACAATAAGGACCCGCTCCCGCTGGCGGTAATGCGGTTGCTGGCGTTTGGCGACGGTATCCTCTGGACGCACTGGGCGCCGCGGGGCTGGTTGGAAGCGGCGGACCTGTTGGGTGAATTTCCCTACTCGACCCGACTGGCTGCAACGTCGCAACAGAAAGGCCCCGCCACGTGGCGATACCAGACGATGGATGAGTTCTCGCCCCCGACCGGTTGGCTGAAGGTCAACTTCGATGATTCGGCCTGGTCCAAGACGACCGCCCCCGTGCTCAAGCCCTCCAGGCGTGACAAGGGTGCGGACAAGAAATGGGACAAGAAGTTCCTGCTCATGCGCCGCGCGTTCGATGTCGCCGATATCGGATACGACGCGCTGCGCATTAAGGCGATGACTCACGACCCGGTCGACATCTACCTCAACGGCCGGCACGTCGCACGGATACTCCAGTCGCGTCGCAGGAGCAAGAGTTATGTCGACTTCGACATCAGTCGCGCCGGTCTGGGCGCCTTGAGGAAGGGGCGCAACGTCCTGGCGGTCAAAGCGACTCGGTCCGGCGGACACGTCGACATCGGCCTGCTGGGCGTGAAGCGTCAATAAGGGGCGATTAGAACTGGTGGAGGAAGCGGAGGTCGCTCTCGAAGAGGTATCGGATGTCGGGGATGTTGTGGCGGCGCATCACCATTCGCTCGATACCAAGACCGAAGGCGAATCCGGTGTACTTTTCTGGATCGTAGTTGACGCTTCGCAGCACGTTGGGGTCTACCATACCGCAGCCGCCGAGTTCGATCCATCGGGTCGCCCCGTCGTCGTAGTGGAACAGCACGTCGATTTCGGCTGACGGTTCGGTGAACGGGAAGAAGCTCGGGCGGAACCTGGTGGCGACTTCCGGTCCGAAGTACGCCTTGCAGAACTGGTCGAGCGTGGTCTTGAGATCGGACATCGTGACGCCTTCGTCGACGTAAAGCCCTTCGACCTGGTGGAACATGAACGAGTGCGTGGCGTCGACGGTGTCGGGGCGGTAGACGCGTCCGGGCGCGATGATTCGCACCGGCGGGGTGGTGTTTTCCATCACTCGGATCTGGACGGTGGAGGTCTGTGATCTGAGCATGGCCCCGGGATAGAGATAGAAGTTATCCAGCGGATCCCTGGCTGGGTGATGGTTGGGTATGTTCAGGGCGATGAAGTTGTGGTGTTCGTCCTCGACTTCCGGCCCGTATGCGACTTCAAAGCCCATGCGGGCGCAAATCTCGCATATTTCGCTTACGGTCTGGGATATGATATGGGAGTGTCCGATTTTCGGGCGGTTTCCGGGCAGGGTGACGTCGAGTTTGGGCGACGATGTCTTCGCCTTCGCTCCGGTGGCGTCGATTTGGTTTTTGTGTGCCTTGAACGCCTCGGTCAGGGTGATCTTGAGTTGGTTGGCGGCCTGTCCGGCGGCGGGTTTGTCTTCGGTGGGAACCTCGCGGAGGCGCTGCATGGTGGACTTGACGAGGCCCTTGGCGCCCAGATATTTTATTCGCCATGCCTCGATCGCATCGGCGTCGGTGATGGCGCCGAGTTGGTCGGTCGCGGTGGTTCGCAGGTCCTGGATGTCATCTAGAAGCGACATAGCATACAGGTTTTTTTTGCGGTATGGTCGGGCGGTTATTCGGCGGGGACCTTCGAGGCTTCAACGATCTTGTCGAATGCGGCGGGGTCCGCGATTGCGATTTCGCTGAGCATCTTGCGGTTCAGGTCTATATCGGCTTTCCTGAGATTGCAGATGAACGTGCTGTAGCGAACGCCTCGCTGTTTGCAGGCGGCGGATATTCGTGTAATCCAGAGCCGCCTGAAATCGCGTTTCCTGGTCTTGCGGTCGCGAGTGGACATAACGCCCGCGCGGAAGACTTTTTCGACGGCGGTGCGATACCTGCGAGAACCGGCGCCATAAAAACCTCTGGCGGCCTTGAGGACCTTCTTGTGTTTCTGATGGCGAGCTGCGCCTTTGCTTACGCGTGGCATGATGCGTCTCCTGTTTTTTGCGGTCAGCGGGCTCTCTTTCGAGAAGTTCCTGCCGGGTGGTTTGTATCCCGATCCGGCCGCCCCAAGGGGCTCCCGCGTGGACCAGCTATTGGGGTAATATATTCGTTTATCTAACCTGACTTACTTTCCCATGAGTTTCTTCGCCTGCTTGGCAAAGCCTTTGCTCAAAGCCTTTGGTTGGCGGAGAATACGATTCCTCTTGGGTGAATTTGTGGATTTCAGATGGCTCGAACCGCCTCTGCGGACCACGGCCTTTCCGCGACCGGTGATCTTGACGCGTTTGGCGATGGCCTTGCGTGTTTTCATTTTTGGCATGGTGACGACCTTCGTTTACTTTCTTTCCCAGGCTTCGGGCCGGGGCTTGAGTCTCTTGGTTGACTGTTCGTTCTGTCGGGCACAAGGACGGGCTATTCTAGCGTTTCGTCAGCGTTTGTAAAGAGGGATGCTGAAATATTCTTCCGTGCTCTGAATAAAAACGCGCACCTCGACGTTGTTGTTGGGATCCCCTCCTCCAGGAAACAATAGGCGAAGATATAGTTCCCACGAAGTCGCGATCGCCGTCGATAGAAATCTACTGGTTCTCAGGCGGTGTTTCCGAAGGCGCCTTGGGCGGGGCGGTTTTTGCCTCTGGAGCGGGCGCAGGGACTTCGCCTCGAGCTATTTTCGCAGCAAGGTTTGCGGCCTGTCGTTTCTGGAGTATCTGTTGTTTGGTCAGCGGGGCGATGAGCATGGTGATGCGTCGTCCCTCCCGGCGATTTCGATCGACCTTACCGCAATCCTGCAGCGCCTCTTCGATCAGTCCGAAGATTCTCTGGCCTTCATCGATATGGGCGAGTTCGCGCCCTCGGAACCTGAGCGAGAACTGCACCCTGTCGCCGCGAAGAAGAAAACCCCGGGCGCGTTCGACCTTGATCATGAGATCGTGCTTGTCGATCTTGGGGGTTCTGATGCGGACTTCCTTCAGTTCGGTCTCGTGTCGATGCGCCTTTGCCTGGCGCTGCTTCTTGGCGAGATCGTACTTGTACTTTCCGTAATCGAGGATTCGGCAGACTGGGGGGGTGGCGGTGGGTACTACCTCGACGAGGTCGAGTCCCGCTTCACGGGCCATTGCCTGGGCTTCGCTGAGGGGTACGACCCCGGCCTGTTCCTCGTTTTGATCGATCAGGCGAACTGGTGAGACTCTTATCCTGTCGTTGCGGCGGAGCTCACTGCTGCCACGCGTGTCACGGCGAAACGGTCTAGCGATCTTTTTTCTCCTGTAATCTGTCGGCAACACACTGGTTGCCTTTGGTTTCTATCTCCGCATGAACCGCGGCGAGAAAAGCTTCAACGCCAACGGTTCCGAAGTCGCCTTCGGTGCGGTGTCGCAGGGCTACTGTGCCTGTATCGACTTCCTTTTGACCAAGAATAAGCATATAGGGAACTTTGTCCAGTGTCGCTCGCCGAATTTTCGCTCCTATTTTTTCCGGAGAATCGTCGAGTTCCGCCCGGATACCCTCGTCGGTGAGGATTCGGACCTGCCTGGCTGCATAATCTTCCCACTTTTCGCTGACGGGCAGGACGGCGACCTGGACCGGCGCCAACCACAGCGGGAATGCGCCGGCGAAGTGTTCGATGAGGATTCCGATGAACCGTTCGGGCGAACCCAGCGGCGCGCGGTGGATCATCACCGGGCGGTGGGGGGTGTTATCCGGACCGATATACTCCAGGCCGAATCGCTCGGGAAGGTTGTAGTCGACCTGGATCGTGCCCAACTGCCATTCCCGTCCGATGCAGTCGTTGATCACGAAGTCGATCTTGGGTCCGTAAAACGCAGCCTCTCCGGGTTCCTCGGTGTAGTCCAGGCCCACGTTGCGCACGACGTTGCGGATATTCTGTTCGGCCAGGTCCCAGTTTTCGCTGCTTCCGGTGTATTTCGAGCTGTCGCGGTCGCTCAGGCCGATCCTCACGCGATAATCGTTCAGCCCCAGCGTGTCCAGCACCAGTTTGGTCAGCTCAACGCAAGACGTGATTTCCGCCTCCAACTGCTCGGGGGAGCAGAATATGTGCGCATCGTCCTGGGTGAAGCCCCTGACGCGGGTCAGACCGTTGAGATCGCCTGACTTCTCGAATCGGTAGACCGTACCGAATTCCGAAAAGCGGATTGGCAGTTCGCGATAGCTCCGCTGCGAGGACTTGTATATCTGTATGTGGTGCGGGCAGTTCATGGGCTTGAGCAGGTATCCGTCGTCCTCGCCCATTGGCAGTGTCGGGAACAGCCCGTGTTCGTAGTAGGGGTAATGCCCGCTCGTGCGATACAGGTCGAGCTTTCCGATGTGGGGCGTCATGACGGCCTGGTAGCCTCGCTTGAGCAGTTCGCCTCGCAACCAGCCCTCCAACTCCATGCGTATTATCGTGCCCTTGGGCAGCCAGAGAGGCAGGCCCGGGCCTACCGCGTCGCTCAGGGTGAACAATCCCAACTGCTTGCCCAGGATACGATGGTCGCGTTTTTTCGCTTCGGCGACGCGCTCGATATGTTCGGCAAGCTGTTTCTTGTCAAAGAACGCCGTTCCATATACTCGCGTTAATATCTCGTTATTTTCGTCACCGCGCCAGTAGGCGCCCGCGACTGTCAGGAGCTTGAATGCCTTGAGCTTTCCGGTATCGCTCAGGTGCGGTCCGCGACACATGTCCAGGAAATCGCCCTGGCGGTAGAAGCTGACGGTCTTGACGTTCTCGGCGCTGACGAGGTCGTCGATCATCTGGACCTTGTATTCCTGACCGAGGGCGGTCATCTGCTCTCTTGCTTCGGCGGGAGTAAGTTCGATTCGTTCCAGCGGTATCCGGGCCTTGATGATCCGCTTCATCTCGGCTTCGATTTTCTCCAGGTCGTCTGTGCTGAGCGATTCGCCCAGGTCGAAGTCGTAGTAGAATCCGTACTGGAAATCGTCCGTCAAGGCCGGGCCAATGGTATACTGGACCTTGTCACCGTAGAGATTTCTGACCGCATGGGCCATTATGTGCGCCGCGGTATGCCTCAGGACCCCCAGCGACTCGGGATCGCGGTGGGTCAAAATGCGCAGGGTGTGATCTCCGGAATCGATTTTCCGTGAGAGGTCCACCTGGTCGCCGTCGAGTTCGGCCGCAATCGCAGCCCTTCCCAGCCCCTCGGAGATTTCGCAAGCGATCTGGAAGGGGGTTATAGGCGAATCGTATTGTCGCCTGTCGCCGTCTGGAAACTGTATTGTGATGCTCATGTTGTGCTTTCGTTGGCACGGTCTGGTTGGTGGTCCGGACCAGACAACAAAACCGGCAAGCGAAGGAGCGGGGCGTCACGAAACACAGACCCTCCGGGGCTCGATCCCGGTTTGGGCCTTAGGAAGCCGTAGTGTCTGTAGTTGCCGTTTGCATCATTCGTTTGCCGGTTCATTCCGGGCAGTTTTGTTTGCCTGCCGCTATAACCTATCACCAATCCGCTCGAAATCAAAAGAAAATCTCGCTGAAACTGGCGTCGTGCGTGACCGGTTCTTATGGACTTTCCAGGTTGTTTCACGCCAATGCCTCTCAGCGTGTCGAAGAAAGTAGAAAGTGGATTGTCGGAGAAGCACATTCATTCACTCAGGCCCATCGAATCATCGACATATCGTGCGGGTGCGCCATCGCTTCGTGCTTGGGCAGGATCCGCACGGTATAGCCCGCCCTTCCGCTGGAAGGGCAGGGCATATCCACGAAATACCTGGCGGGACCGGAATCGTTGCTGACCTGGGTCATTTCCGCGGCGCGACCGGTATTGAGTTGCCCGTCTTCGTCCAGCGACCCGAAGTACAGTTCAACAAGAACGTCGTCGGGCGAAAGCTGCCCGAGGTCGACGGTGGCTTCGACGCGGATCGTCTTGCCCACCTGTGCCCCGTGACCGTCGGCATCCATGTTGTCCGAAACGCTCTCGATTCGGATATGACCGAAGTGCTTGGAAAGTTCGTTTTTCCATGCGCTCAGGGTTTTTGCGAGTTCCAGATCGTCGGCGGTCAGGTGGTCCCATTGGCGTATCGCCGGTGCGTAGAAGTTTACCGAGTAGTCGTGAACCATGCGGTTGCTGCTGAACACCGGCGCCAGATCGCGAATCGAGGCCTTCATCATGGCGATCCATTCGCGTGGCAGGTTGTCCTTGCCTCGCCGGTAGAACAACGGTACGATTTCCTTCTCGAGCAGATCGTAGAGGGCCTGGCTTTCCACGCGGTTCTGGTATTCCAGGTCGTCGTAGGACTCGCCCGACCCGATAGCCCATCCCAGGTCCGGGCGGTAAGCTTCCGCCCACCATCCGTCAAGAATGGATATATTCAGACCGCCGTTGGCTGAAACTTTCATCCCGCTCGTGCCCGAAGCCTCCATCGGTCGCAGCGGAGTATTTAACCATACATCGACACCCTGGACAAGATATCTGGCCACGTTGATGTCGTAGTCTTCGAGGAACAGGAGCGATCTCCTGAACGGTTCCTGGCGTGAAATATGGACGATCTGGCGGATGAGGTCTTTTCCGGGGTTGTCGCGTGGATGAGCCTTTCCGGAGAAGATTATCTGCACCCGTTTGTCGGGGTCGTTCAGCAGTTTCTCGAGGCGCGGAATATCCGAAAGGATTATACCGGCCCTCTTGTACGTTGCGAACCGGCGCGCGAAACCGATAGTGAGCGCCTCGGGGTCCAGGACTTCCTGCGCGGTGGCGAGTTCCGCCGCCCCGGCGCCGCGTTTGGCCAACTGCCTGCGCAAGCGGCGTCTGGCGAAGCTGACGAGGCGCTCCCGCCTGCGCTCGTGTGTCCGCCAGAGTTCGGGGTCCGGGATGTTGTCGGCGGCTTCCCAGGTGCTCGTGTCGGTCCATCTCTCAGACCAGTCCGGACCGAGATATCGATCGTAAAGCGCCGCGAGTTCGTGGCTGATCCAGGAGGGCGTATGGACGCCGTTGGTGATATGATCGATTGGAATCTCATCATCGGGCACGCCGGGCCAGACTCCCGCCCAAAGGTTCCGGGAAATCCGTCCGTGGAGGGCGCTGACGCCGTTGCGATACCTCGCCATCCTCATCGCCAGGATCGTAAGGCACATCGGTTCGTCCTTGTTCCCGGTTTCCTGGCGCCCCAGGGAGAGGAATTCTTCGGGCGATATGCTTAACTGCTCTGTGAAATGGCCCATGTACTTCTCGATAAGCCACGGCTCGAACGCATCGTTGCCCGCCGGTACCGGCGTGTGGGTGGTGAAGACGTTGGAAGCGACGACGATCTCTCCAGCCGTGTGAAAATCGATATTCCGCTCCTCCATCAGGAAACGGATACGCTCGAGGCTTAGAAACGCCGAGTGCCCTTCGTTCATGTGGTAAACTTTCGGGTTGAACCCCAGTGCGCGGAGCATTCTTACACCGCCTACGCCCAGGATAATCTCCTGGCGGATTCGCATTTCCTGGTCACCGCCGTAGAGTTGTGCGGTGATGTGCCTGTCTTCGGGCGAGTTGCTGGGAACGTTGGTGTCCAGGAGATACAGTTCGGTCCGCCCGATAGACACGCACCAGACGTGAGCCTTAACGACGTGATCTGCCAGGTCGATGTCGATCGTAAGTTCCGCCCCGTCATCAGTGCGGACCCGCCGGCAGGGGAGATTGGCGAAATCGTTTCGAGGGAAAAGTTCCAACTGCCAACCGTCGGCGTTCAGTCGCTGGCGGAAGTATCCCTGCTGGTAGAGCAGTCCGATGCCTACAAGAGGCACGTCCAGTTCCGATGCGCTTTTCATGTGGTCGCCGGCCAATACGCCCAGACCGCCGGAGTAGATCGGCAGCGTTTCGGTGATACCGTACTCCGCGCAGAAATAGGCCACCAGCGGACCTTCATGGTTTGTCCCGAATGTCTTGGTCCACCACCCGCTATGGTTGAGATATTGCTGCAGATTTTCGTGGACCCTGTGTATGTGAGAGATGAACCCGTCATCTTCGGCGAGTTTTTCGAGACGGTCCTGACCGAGTTGCCCGAGCATGGCCACCGGGTTGTGATAGCAGTCTTCCCAGGCTTGTCGGTCCAATCGCCTGAAGAGGTCCTGGGCGTCACCGTGCCACGACCACCAGAGGTTCCCCGCGATCTCGCTCAACTGTTTGAGTTTTGGCGGTAGTGCCGGTTCGATAATAAAGGTGCGAAGGGGTCTCATCTGGTTATCGCCGATTTTATAATGGTCGAAAGTTACGAAACTTTCCGGGCGCCTGCAAGCCCCGGCCTGACGACATAGACATAGTATTAACAGAATGTTTCATCGGCAATTGTCAGGTCAACTTTCAACACAAATCTATCTCTCTTTGACCTGGAGCGGAGTAAACCGGTCCGCATATTCAAGAGAGCCTTCTCTTTGCCGATGTATATTATAGGCGTTATAGGCGTCCGGGGCCTGTTCCGGATGTCCCCGGATGCGGAAAGGGACCGCCCGGATGCGAGGAACTCATAGATGCACAGACGCTCCAGAACACCGCGAATAGCCTCCACAAGGCGCGCCAGGCGCCGCCCTCGACATGGTGGTGCGGCACGCAGGAGTTTGTGGCAAAACCACGAACCTGGTGCTAAAATTAAGTTGGATGCCCTCACACGCGGGCACCAGGCAGTTGGACCGTGTGCGGACCAGGAATTCGGACCGCGGTAGGTTCGGACCAGGCATTACTTGCGTCAGGGAAGGTGCGACCATGAACGTATTGCGAAAACAGATTGTCGTGTGGATGGTGACGGTTTTTGTCGCGAGTGGAGCGCGGGGGCAAATCGTTCCCGTTCAGGACGGGCGAGCTTTGGATTCCAATTACCGTATTGGCAGCGGGCGGGTAAATTCCGCCACTCCCAGAGGCACTACGTTCAGCAGCCAGATGTATATCACCGGACAGGTCAGCGGTCTGAGCGCCTTCAGGGGCGCCACCAGGTACGTAGCCGCAAACCAGTTGCGCATGACCGTACCGTCATCGACGCTCAGCGATTTCAGGCGGCAGTCGGTGGGATTGAGTGATGTACTGTCCGGGCAGACATATCGGACAAGTGAATACCTGGATCGTTCGACTACGGCTGTGGGGCTCAGGGGCATCCTCTCGGGTCGGACGGCCCCGGGGACAAATATGCCCCCAACGGGCGCTGGAGGGCTCGTACCCCGCAAGGCCCTCGAAGAAGCGATGTTGGACTTTCGCCCGCTTTTGGGCAATCGCCCGGGCAATGCGATATCGGTCGACATTCAACCGGCAATAAAAATTGATACCGCGGCGCCGCGCGTCGTAGGGCGGCGCGGTATTGGGACTGGTTCGGTTCTGCCGGAAGTATTCGGAGCATCCGAGTTGGCGGTTTTCACCGTCTCCGGCCCGTCGCAGCGGAATGAAGTGGACGTGGAGCTTCAGGAGTTGCAGCGCCTTTCCGACGACGATCTGACCAGGATCGACAGCAAAGTGCGCGCCCCGAGCGTCGCGCCACCGGCGGTGAGTTCTGACGGGGGGGGGCTGGGAAACTCGCAAATCGCAGAGAAGATGGCATTGCAATCCGACGTGTTCCTGACGCTGGTCGATC
>Ga0180434_10003857_pt1 | contig 18726 bp, 11 predicted proteins | sample SS_ome_7_FD_132453 | JGI IMG/M metagenome (GOLD analysis project Ga0180434, IMG submission 132453) | Hypersaline lake sediment archaeal communities from the Salton Sea, California, USA - SS_1_D_2 metaG | ecosystem: Environmental > Aquatic > Non-marine Saline and Alkaline > Hypersaline >...
CGGAGTTCTGGAGCACTTTCCCGAACGCGCCGCCTGCGCCGGTGATGATAATGATGGTGGCTGCGCCCAGTATGGCTTCGCCAACCCACCCGGTGCCGGACAACATCCGCCGGTCGAGTTTTTTCGGGAGCAGGAGTGAAGCCAGAACGCCGATCAACAGTGCCACCGTCGGCTGGCCGAAAAAGCCGAGCAGAAGGACTGCTTGGCCTTCACCGAGCGGTTTTGTTGGAAGTTCGGTCACGCTACGCGCGACGATCAGCACGATTGGCAGCAGGATCGGTAGCAAGGCTCTTGCTGTCGAAGGTGCGTCATCGTGAACTGTCACGCGCGGTTCGCTCGTTACATCATCGTCGGGAGAGATGTAGATTCGTGACGCCACCTTGACCGCAAACGCCCACCCGGCGAATGCCGCGACAGCGCTCACGATCAGGCCGCACAGGATGACCAGCCCCAGATCCGCGCCTAAGAGACCGGCAGCAGCTACGGGTCCCGGGGTAGGTGGTACCATCGTGTGGGTTGCGTACAGGCCTAGGCTCAGAGCGACCGCACCGGCAGCCAGTGAGATCTTCGCTCTGCGGGCGAGAGCTTTGTTGAGCGGCGACAGAAGCACGAAACCGGAGTCGCAGAAGACCGGCATCGATACGATATACCCGACGATAGTCATGGCGAGCGGGACGTTCTTCTCACCGGTGAGGTGCAGGGTGCTTTCCGCCAGACGGTAGGCTCCACCGGATTTCTCAAGGAAGGTACCGATCATCGAGCCGGCCAGGATGACGATGCCGATGTAGCCGATTGTCCCGCCGAACCCGGCATTGACCGAGTTCACCACGTCAATGAGCGGCATACGGGCCAGGAGGCCAAAGGCAAACGCCGCGACAAGTAGTGCCAGGAACGGGTGCAATTTCAGTCTGGTCGTCGCTATGACAATGAACAGGATCGACAACCCCAATAATACAACCAATCCCATCGCCAGAACCTCATCTCATCAGCCGATCGGTGCAAAACGGGATTTCATTATATCAGAATGCGGTGTGCGTTTTAGCTCACATCGCGGAAGAGGGCTGGAACAAAATGAAGATCGGACTGGCGCTTATGGGCCAAGTGCTGGGAGAAATGCTTGGGCTTCAGTGTTCCATTCCGTCGGTGGCGAGAGGCTCTTGGCCGGCATTCTCGCGCCGTGTCAGCCCAGAAGCGGTTGTCCCGCGTTGGCCGCGCCATCCACGTTGCCGTCCCGCAGAACTTGCTTTCCGTTCATAAACACGGCTTCGATACCCGTCGGCGCGTTATCCGTGTCGGTCATCGTGTTGTTATCCTTCACGGCGTTCCAATCGAAAACCGTGATGTCCGCGGCCAACCCTTTCTTCAAGAGACCTCGGTCCTTGAGGTTGACCCGCTCTGCGTTTGCACCGGTCATCTTACACACGGCCTCTTCCAGCGAGAGAAGCTTCCTGTCTCTCGCATACTGCAGAAGCAGCGGGAAAGAGCCAAACGCCGCGGGATTCTGGACACCTTCGGGCGCCGGCGTCGCATCGGTCATGAATAGGCATTCATCGTACTTCATCAGCGCCTCGATGATCTCCATATTACTGTACTTGTGGTTCAGGACGCGCGCTCTTCCGCCGCTCTTCTCCGCGACCTCGACGGCTACATCGAACGGTTTCATCCCGCGTTTGTCAGCGATCTCAGCCAGAAACAGCCCGTTATACTTGTTCAGGTCCGGATGCTGCGCGTTCGTCAGTTGGATATCACCGTAGCCGAAACCCACCGCCATCGACATGAAACCGAGTTCGGACTCCAAACGTTTCAACGCTTTTTCATCGTGGTAATTCGCTGGCACATTCGCCAGGAACCATGGCGGGATGACCACGCTGATCACTGATGTGCCGCAATGATAGGGGTAAGTGTCGATCATGACGTCCACGCCGTCCGCACGCGCCTTGTCCAGCACCTCCAGACATTGCTCGTAGGTTCGGTGTGACGCCGTCCCGGCGAACATCAGGTGCGAGTACTGCAACCGCACGCCGGTTTTCTTCGCCACGTCGATCATTTCCTGGAGCGCAAGCACGTTATGCGGCGTGCCGCCCTTCTTGATCTCGTATGCGCCCGATACCGACGAGTAGGCGCGGCCATGGACAGTCACGATCTTGCCCTTCTTCGCAACGAGCCGCGCGATCTGCTCGACCTCGTCCTCCTTGGCAAAGATGCCGGGCGCGTACTGCAATCCAAACGACGCGCCCCACGCGCCCTGGTCCATCGCCTCCTCGATCAGCGCGAGAAGTTCCTTCATCTCGTCGTCGTCGGGCGGACTCGGATCGAATCCTCGTATCGAGGCGCGTATCGTGCCGTGACCAGCCATAGTGACCAGGTTGTGGCTCATACCCACCTTGCGCAAATGCGCGAAGTACTCCTCCATCGTATCCCGGGCAAGATCAGACGCCCCAAACAGGACCGGCTTAAGTCGTTTCCTGTGCCCGCTGTCTTTTCGGAAACCGGCCGCACCGTAACCGCAGTTCCCAGCCACAAACGTCGTGCATCCCTGGGCGGTGAACGGCGACTTCATATCTTCGCGGCCTTGGATCGGCAGAACCCAATCCATGTGCGAGTGAACGTCGATGAAGCCGGGCGCGATCACCTTCGCCGTGCAATCGATGGTTTCGCAATCGACATCGATCGGGCCGTGCGATACCTCTTCGATCTTCGTTCCTTTAATAAGCAGGTCGCCGACTTCGCCCTTCTTGCCGGTGCCATCGACAATAAGGCCGTTTTGCAGGAGCGTGCGCGGCTCAGATGCTGACGCTTCCACCCGTATCTGCTTCAACAGCGGTGCGGCCACAAGCAAGCCTGAGACCTTGGCCCCTGTTTGTAGAAAACCTCTGCGCGAAAGTCTTCCTGTCTCCCGATCGTCAGTGTTTTTTCCGTCGGTCATTGTGATACCTCCGCAAACGTACTATTACTTGGACCACATGCCGATATTCTTCATCATTCAAATTATACCACAAAGGAGGGCATGAATCCTGTTCCAGGATCTGTTTCGCGAGGAGAGCGTACCCTTGGCCCAAGGGATGACTGGCGTCGGCATAGAGGTTGCTGGGGAGTTGCGGCGGGACGTAATGGGGAATACCCTGATCTCTGAGCCATGTCTCGATGGTCCGCTTGATGGTGTTGTAAGCCCCGAGGCTCCCTTCTCCTATCATGTGCTCGTTGAACGGGCCGACAAGCACAAAGAGCCGGTTGTTTCTGGCCAGCAAGGTGCGCACGGTGCGCCGGAACAAGAGCCATTGAATCGAGGTTGACGGTTCGACCCACTGGAAATCGGCGCGTACGATTCCTTGTTCGGTCCATGGGACCTGACGATGACGTAACGCTGTGTCCGGTTCGGGCAGTTCGAACGTGATCCTTGCGAACGGATTGCTATACGGATTCTCGCGCACCCACGTTGCGAGGTCCGTATTGTCAAAGTACGCTGCAACTAAATGGTTCGTCCATGCGCGGAACGGCAGGTATCGCTCGACCACGATACCGATCCGGTTACCATACGGTTCTTTATAACACGGGATTTTCGGTGCAAATTGCGGCACGAGTTTCGGGTGATTGAACGGGAACTCCTTCTCGGTCTGCAAGTCGTGCCGCTTCGAGCTCATCCACAGCGGGTTGTAATGGAGGATCACGGTCTGACCGCGGATGGCGCGTCCGTAGTATTCGATAAGTCCGGCAAGTGCTGCGGGGTGGGTGCCGTTCACGCCGAGGTTCACGAACCGTTGTTCTTGGCCGGCGACTTCGTTAAGATGGTGGGCAAGCGTCTGATGGGGCGTTACGTATTCGCCCCAGATGACCGAGTCGCCGATAACGAGTATCCTGTCTTCACCCGCAGCGCGCTGGCAATATCGCGCGTACAGCCAATAATCGTCGCTCAGCGCGCACGGGATGCGGTAGTCGAGTCCGGGCTCAAACGTCTCTGCCCGTTGCCATATCAAAGGAATGGACTGGCATAGCGCGACGACCAGCACGCCGACGACGGCCCATTGCCGGCCGGACAGACGGACGGCATTTGAGCTGAACGGCACCTCGCCGGCCTTTGCCCGCGGGTCACGCGATTTAGAAATCGGCGCAGGTTGCGCTTGTTCCTGGCTCGCCATCGTGCCTTTCGCGGGTTACTCCGTCTTATCTCCATCGTAGCTGCGGACACACCGGAACCCGTAAATATCGTAGCCGAAACAGGCGTCGGTATAAGCAGGGTTCTCGTTGTAACGATATGCCGACCGGCAGGCGTCCGGGGTCGAGTTCCAGCAACCGCCGCGCAGCACTTTCTTGTCGCCGGACTCAGGCCCTTTAGGATCGTTCTGCGGGCTCTCGGCGTAGTAGTCTACCTTATAGAAGTCGTTACACCATTCCCAGACGTTTCCGTGCATATCGAAGAGTCCCCAGGGATTGGGCCGGAGCTGTCCGACCGGCCGAGGTTTCCCGCCGGCGTTCGCTTTGAACCAACCGTGCTGCCGCAACTTCGCCTCGGAACTGCCGAAAGAGTACGCGGTGTTCGTCCCGGCACGTGCGGCATACTCCCATTCAGCCTCGGTCGGCAGACGGTACCCGTTCGCCTCGAACCGGCAGGTCCACGTCTTCAGATCGTACGCCGGTTCCAGCCCTTCAAGACGCGACCGCTCGTTACAGTAGCGGACGGCGTCGGACCACCGTACCTGCTCGACCGGGTTCTGGTTGCCCTTCACTTTGGACGGGTTGTTCCCCATGACGCGTTCGTACTCTTCCTGAGTGACCTCGAACTTGTCGATAATGAACGGTCCGACGGTGACTTCGTGAGGGGTTTCGTCGATCTCACCGTTTTCGTCACCCATAGTGAACGTTCCGCCCGGCAGCAGTATCATGTGCACGCCCGATTCGGTGGTGATCTCTTTGGGGGCGGACGGAGCTGTTTCACCACAGCAGACGACGCAACACAGGAGCATCGACAGCAGCCAGAGTACGAACGCAGCCACGTAACCATTCATTTTGAGCATAGTATCAAGCAAGCTCCCTCTTTACCGGATCCTGGCATGTTCCACGAAAAGCGCGCAAGGCCTGTAGCAACGCTGCTTGCTGTGTCTATGGCGGGCACGCCACGGCGCATCTTCGACGAGACGCCCGCCCTACCTTTCGTTTACCATGGTGGTGCGGCGTTGAGCGCGTCACGGATCGACGCCCGCACGGTTTCTGCATACTCCAGAGCTCCGGGCTTGTCAGCGCACGCCGACGCGGCCTTCTCCGCCCACTCGCGCGTCAGCATGCTGAACCGCATACCGGCGGACTCCGCGTGTCCCCAGGAAAGCCGGTTACACATATCTATGATTTCGTCACACTCAGGAAACAGTTCGGTGCCGGGCGTATCGAGCAGCTCCTTGAGGCGCTCGGCGGCACGGTCGGCATGCGCGATGTGTTCGTGCGGCGTGGTGTCGCCGTATAGCTCCATCTTTCGCCGGAGACCTTCCTCGGTCCGGTCGGCCTGTTCTATCATTTGCTGCAGATACTCACGAACTTCGGGATCGCGCGCTCTCTCTTCCAACCAGGCGGCGAGCTTCTTACGCGTCTCGTCAATGAACCTGAAATACCCGATATGCCTCTTCTGAACAATGGCCACGTAATCGGCGAGAAAGTCCGCGTACTCTGTCAGGAATTCCTTCTCCCGATGTTGAAGTCCCAGTGCGAAGATAGTTCGCCGCATCAGTCCGGTACCCCCGCACGCGACAAACCCTACGTTCGCAGCGTCTCTGGGCCCATGAGGCAATTCCGCGCGTTTGTTGCGGTGCACAATGATGTCCGCTACCGGCGTCTGATGAAGGAACCCCATAAGCGTCTTCTCACCATCTTCCATCGGGTAGATTATCGCCTCGCCGCGAGGCGGTATCTTCTTACTCAGCCGCATGAACGCGCGATCCCCGTCGAACCAAACAGGCCAGGCACAATCACCGACCTCAGGGCGATACTGGCTGAAGGGTTTTTTCTGCAACACGAACGTGCGCGGTATGGTTGTTTCGCCCCGTAACAGCAGCTGGGTCTTGTACGTAGCAGGAAACGGCCGTTTCCACTCGATTCCGATATCCCTTTCGAGGTATCCGGCTTGAAGCTTCTCGATGTGCCATATCGCGGGAGCGGCCAGTACTGTCAGATGCAGATCAGCTCCTGCCAGCTCGATCTTGATCGCCCCAAACGGCGGTTTGGCGCCGTCCTCTTCCTTCACCAGAGAAATCCTCTGCCCGCCGTCGGGCCACGCGCACACCACTATCCCGTCATTGCCGGCCAGCAGTCCGGCGAAACAGTTTTCAGCGGGCACGTGAACCTCGCTGAGCTTGGGATAGTCCTGCGGCCGGTACAGAATGTCCTCGAGTTGTATGCCCGGCAAGACGCCTACCGCGATAGGGCTGCGCACGAGCACGCCGCGCGTCGCCTGGGCTGGCCGGATCCGTAACGTGCCCTCGCGCGCCACTAGAAATGAAACTGCAAGACGTTTCACGCCCGCCGAAAACACCGCGTGCAGTTCGACGTGGTCCGGTGAATTAGTTTGTGCGATCTCGCACGATACGATGCCGTCCGCCTCGGCGCCCTGATCGTCGAAGGGGACAATGCGAACGACCTGGTTATCCGATACGAGGGCAACCGCCGCGTCGTCCCTGGCGAACGAGACGCTCCATCCGGCACCCTCAACGGAGACCTTTCCTGTCTGCTGCCACTGGTCACGCACGGTTATCTGCGCGTGCGCGACATCGCATGCACAACACAGGACAAGAAGCATCAGCAGTGATCTGCAAGCGTCGGTTCGCCGGACGTCAGCTCTCATTGCAGTGCTCCTGTCGGCAACGGCGTTTCGCCGCACCAGTCGCCCTCGAGATAATATCGGTTCCGGAGCACGGCGTGGCTTGTTTGGCGAAGTTCGTCGCCGGTAGCCTTGAATTCGGGATGAGCAACTATCGCCTGGGCTGTGCTGTCACAGGTGCGTTTGATCCACGTCCGGTATTCAGACAAGATCCGGTGCCGTTCGGCAACAAACGTGAGGCAGCGCCGGGAAAACGCTTCGAAATCGTCGTCGTACCACAGCTCGAACCGTATCGTGTCGTTGTGCCAGAGACGTCCTTCCTTAGCGGCGAGATAGCCTTTGAACTCATCCAGGATTGCCGCCCACTCCTCGTTTCCGGGCAGCCGACAAAATCGTTCGAATGCCGCCAACGTCAGACGGTCTCTGGTGCCCACAACGGCCAGTACTCTTTGAAACGCCTTCTCGACCTGGGCGATTGTTGCCCCCTGCGAGTTACGGTCCGACTGGAGCAGGTCGTTGGCTTGTGCGCCAACAGCCGCGAAGAAACCGTTCTGATCCTCATTCTTGTGCGCCTCACAAAAGGCTGCGAGGTCACGCAGGAACTGCTCGTATTCACCGATACGGTTGTCGAGCCCTTGCAGCAAGCCCACGGCGTCGTTGCCCAGATGGCGCAACAGCGACCTGACACCGTCGGTGTCGACCGGAAAGACGCTTCCCATCACCTCGAGCACACCGAATTCGCCCGTGGGCTCCTCGTGGGCGAATGCGGGATGCCAGGTTGCTCCGTGCAAGCTGAGATTCCGAAACGGCGTACCTCCGCTGGAGGTCCTGTAGCCTCGTACGCCTTCAATATCGAGTTTCGTGAGATACCCGTCGATGCCCCAGACGTCGGCAAGGACGTCCGTGGGAACGAGCACATCTGCGGGGGTAAGCACGTCCCGTCCCCAGGCATACACGACGCCCCTTTCCGGCGCGCGCACGAACGTCTCGTCGATCGGCAGTGCTCCTCCACCCAGAGCGCCGAGATCCCTGACGTTCCACGTACGGGAATAGGCTGTCTCCGCACCACGGACCGCCATGCGCCACTCGGCGTGGAAGGGTTTCTCCCACTGTGCGCTCCAGGTGGCATGTTCAGGGTGTTTCTCGAGCTCGGCCGGCTGCCACATGCTCCCGGCGGCGAGAACGGCGATCACGAGGCGTGTCGTCCCGGGCGTTGTAGTCAGTGCGGTCAATTGGTTGCCATCATTGCTGTTGGTCACCGCGAACGATGTGATATCCGAAAAGCCGGTTATCACGACCATACCATTGAAATCCGACAGACAGCCCAGGACGAGGGGTGTTTCAGGCAGAACGGTCGTTGCGCCGGCGGCTATCTGCTTGGAGCCTACCACCAGATCGTTCGACAACCGGTCGGGTACGATTGCCAATTCCATGTCCGCGGTGAACCCCACGTAACCTGTTCCGTCCTCCACGGCGATTTCGACGAATGGTCTCGTACGCGGCATCCGTATGGTTGCCGTCATAATGCGGCCGCCATTGGCGACAAACGACGCTCGTACCGCGCCGGTGTCTTCTGAATCCTCCACAACGCTGATATCTACTGTTTCGTCTGCGAGTCGGTTGCGTTTGTCCGTCACGCGCAGTGTCATCGGAGTGTCCGGAGCGTCCTTTCCTTTCGTTGTCAGCAGGGCTCCGTCACGGGATACGCGAAGGATAAGCCAATCGTTTTCGATTGTGACCGTGCCGAGCGTTTGCCGCACGGTGAGGCGTGCGCCGTGCAGCTCTGCTACCCTGGCGGATTTCGGTGACGATCCGCTCCAGTCGAACCCGGGATGTGCTCTGCGCTCGATGAGATTCACTATATGAGGACGTGCTACCTCTACATGACAGATTTCCCACGTTTCGGCAGTGGGGGAGGGCGCACGAGCATAGCAAATGCCTTGACCGTCCTTCGACCACACAGGCGATGTTTGCACGCCGGGATCGAAGGTCAACTGGCGCACGTCACGGGTCGCCAAATCCATCAGATAGATATGGGCGCCATCCTGAAACGCCAGAGTCTTGCCGTCCGGAGAACAGCGGGGCGCACTGCGGATTTCACCTTCCAACACCGGTTCAAGCGGGTTTCTTGCGTTCGGGACAACCAGATAGAGGCGTCGACCGGCTTCGTCGGCGCAGACGAAACCAGAGCCTGACTCATTAGCCGAGATGCTGCTGGTTGCTATGTGACTTGGGTAGGCCAGCGCCGGCCCGCCCTCAGGGCTCACGAGCCGTTCCTCGCCCGAAGCGAGAATACGTTCGACCAACCGCCCGTCGCGCTGGAACACAATTGTGGTTCCGTCGGGCGACCATGCGGCCTGGAACCCGTCGCAGATGCGCTCTTTGTCGCCGCCGTGCCGATTGGTGATCCATACCCCGGGTTTGCCGCCTTCTATAGAGGTGAAGAGGACGCGGTTTCTGTCAGGCGAGAGACGCGGCGCAACATGAGGTCCCTGATTATACACCACCTGGGTTTCTGAGAAACCTGATTGCAGCACCACTCCGGAATTGGGTCGTGAATAGAGCAGGAGCTCTTCCTTGGCGGCCTGCTCCGATCCGGCAGAAACCGGATATACGTAAACCAGTAGAAGTGCGAGAGAAAAAGAGGCGCAAAGCAGCCGATTTTTTGTCATAAATCTCCCTTTAGACGAATGTACCGGATGAGATCAACCGTGGTAGTATACACGACAGATGCGATTTTACACAAGCCCCAGCGCGTGGTCTGCGCCACGTGTTCTCAAATCGCTCGTGATGAGGCGGAATGGTGGTTCCCTTTCTGTCGTCGTCGCGATGTCAGAATTGGAAATAGATGAAGGGTCTGGTGCTCGAGGTTGCGAACAGGGCCAGGTAGAGCAGCATGGCTACGACAAGCGCGATACGGACGGCGCCCAGTTCGAGGACGCGTTTGAACCTCGATTCGTACAGGAACTGATAGACCCAGACTACAGCGATCTGGGCGAGCATCAGCACCGGGCAACGTGGATCGGCGAAACCGGATGTCACAATCCGCTTGATAATCAGAAACGCATCGCTGATCGTCGCTGCGCGAAAGAAGATCCAACAAAAGGATACGAAGAGGAACACAAGGGCTTGCTTGATCCCTCGCGGCACGCGCTCGCGGTAGAAGTCGGTCTGCTCTAATCGTCGGGTGAAGACGCGGCCGAGCGCATGAACTCCTCCCCACATGACGAATGTCCACTGAGCGCCGTGCCAGAGTCCCGAGATCACCATCGTGGCGCACATGTTGATGTAGGTACGGAACGTTCCCTTCCGGTTGCCGCCGAGCGAGATGTAGACGTAGTCTCTGAACCATGTCGAGAGGCTGATGTGCCATCGGTTCCAGAAGTCGCCGAGACCTGTGGCGAGGTACGGGTTGTTGAAGTTCAGCATAATGCGGATCCCCATGACGCGCGCTATACCCCGCGCCATATCCGTGTAGCCGCTGAAGTCGAAATAGATCTGCCATGCAAATGCGAACGTTGCCAGCACGAGGGCAGGTGCCTGGTACAAGTCGGGCACCGCGTATACCTCGTCGACGTATGTAGCCAGATAGTCCGCCAGCGCCACCTTCTTGAACAATCCCACGACGAACAAGGACAGCCCGTCCGTGATATCCTGCGTCTGGATCCGAGGCGTCCGTCGTAACTGCGGGAGAAGGTTCCGCGCACGTTCTATCGGACCGGCGAGCAGCCGGGGGAACAGCGAGACAAACGTGGCGTAACGGATGAGGTTCGGTTCCTTTTCGACTTTGCCTCGATAGAAGTCGATGGTGTAACTCATCGACTGGAACACAAAGAACGAGATGCCTACCGGCAGGAGCAGGTCCGGCATCGGGATGGCATACTCCAGACCGAGCTGTTCGAGGAGCGCGTTCAGGTTCTCCGTCATGAATGCGCCGTACTTGAAGAAACCGAGCAGGGCGAGGTTGTTGACGACGCTTAGAAAGAGGAATAACTTCTTCTTGAATCTCCATCGGTCCATCGCCAGGACGAGCAGGTAATCGACCGTTGTGGCGTATGCGATAAGGAGCGGGTACAGCGGGTTCCACCAGCCGTAGAAGACGTACGAAGCTACGAGCAGCCATGACGACCGGAACCGACTGCCTTTCACGAGCAGGTAGACCGCGTAGACCGCGGCGAAGAAGATCAGAAATGTCCAGCTATGAAATAGCACGTATCCGTTCTCCTGTCGGCGCCGACGCTAAGCACAACGGAGCCATCCGGCCGACAATTATTCGGTACTCATGCTCGTTGATACCGGCGATATCTGCGCTACGTAACGGTTGCTGCTGATAATCGTTAGGTTCCGGACTGGTCGGATGATAGCGGCATACGACCATGTGCCCCGAAATCGCGGGCGCTATTATAACATCTTGATAGATGTCTATCACACCGTGGCTCGAACGTGATTGTGCCGCGACTGGGAAGGCACGCACGCCTGGAAAAGCAGGTTCGTTGTGTGAGCGATGAGTTTCTCCGAATGAAACGTGTGCTTCAATGGGCAACAAATGGTAAAATCCATGTGATATGACTTTGTCGACGTGATGTGGTACGCAGTACACAAAACGAAAATCGAGCACGATTCCGAGAGGCATTGAGGCAGGCGGCGTGGATCAAGAGAGGCGAGGAGCGATACGAGCGAGCGAGCACGGAGGCCGTTCCAATTCAGCAGGACGGTTACGGTGGCTTGCGATCCGCGTCCGTGCGCTGCGCGCATTCTCGTTTCCGATATCCGTACTTCCGGTCGTCGTTGCTACGGCTGCCGTCCGGCCCGTCGCGAAATGGGACTGGCATATACTGTTCGCCTCCGTAGTCGGCGTGGCTCTACTCCATGCGGCGGGCAATCTGCTCAACGACTACTTCGATTACCGTTCGGGGGTTGACCGAAGAGAGACGGGCGATGAGGGGCGGCCCGGTCGTCTATTGATTCGCGGTGAGATAACGCTGAGGGGGGTACTTGTCGAGTCGCTGGTGTGCCTCGCGCTGGTCGTCCCGCTCGCGGTCTACATAGTGTCGAGGTGTGGTCCCGGTCTGGTGTGGTTCGGCGCAGCGGCTGTCGGCGGTCTTTACGCGTATACCGGCCCCCCGTTCCAGCTCAAGTATCGAGCGTTAGGCGAGCTGGTGATCTTCCTGGTTTTCGGACCGTTCTTGATGTTAGGCGCTGCGTACGCTCAGACGGGCGGGCTCGAATGGACCGTTCTGCTGTACGCCGTTCCGGTCGGGCTGATGACGACCGCCGTCTTGGCGGGGAACAACCTGCGCGATTTCCAGGAGGACCAGGAAGCCCGGATCGTAACGTTGGCGCACGTTGCAGGAGAGAAGGGGATGCGGCTACTCTACGTGGCGCTCGTCGTCTCAAGTGTGCTCTTATTGGCAGTGCTGGGTGTCATCGGTCCCGCGCCTGTTCCTCTTGCGGCCAGTCCGCTCGCGCTGATTGTTCTCGCGAGACCGCTGGGGAGCGTCTGGCGCGGGGAACGTGTTTCGGACATCGATGTCTGGACGGCACGGTTTGAAACCGTTCTACTTCTGTTCCTTGCAGCGGCGTTAATTATTAGCAAGGGTACCACGCCCCCTTAACCTGCGCGGCTCACCACAGCGCTCCCGCCGCCTGTGGCCACAGTTGACTGTGCGAATGCACATGGGCATGGAGCTGCTTGACGCGTGTGGTACAATACGGTGTGGAGAGGGATAGATTCAAGGTGACGCGGCTTGCTAAGTGAGTGTACGAGAACAAATCCGCATTTCGCTGCCAGCCGGTACGGATACTATGGTGTGACCAAGAACGCGGGGGAGTTTTGTGTCCTGAGGGAAAGGAGATAACTCTGCACAGCTAGCCGTCCTTTAGCCCGGAAGACCCACCAGAGAGGGCTGCCGAACACAGATGTTCGCTCTCTGTTCATGTCTGCCCGGTGAGACACATAGCGATGCTGCAGGAGGAGGGAAGAATCGTGGGACTGCTCCGAGGGCACCGCTCTAACGTGAACCGGAGAGCGAACCCTACCGTGGTGAGCAAGCTATTCCGATCTGACATTCGCAATCACCGCCCGACAACCGTCGGGGACCGGCACGTGGGCGACGTGTCGCGTGAAGCGGAAGACAAGTACCAGGTCCTCTTCGAGAACCTCAACGACGCAGCCTTTCTTGCCGATGTGGAGACCGGCACCATCCTCGAGACGAACAAGCAGGCCGAACGCCTGCTGTGTCGGCCGCGCGACGAGATTGTGGGGATGCACCAGACCGAGCTGCACCCGCCCGGTCAGGGCGAGAAGTACCGGCGAAAGTTCGGAAGGCACGTGGCGAACGAACATGCCGCGGACTACGACGGTGAGATCGTGACAAAGGACGGGACCGTCGTCCCGGTATTCATCAGCGCGTCCACGATGACGATAGGCGGGAGAGGCGTGATCCTCGGGCTGTTCCGGGATATCAGCGACCAGAAGCGAGTAGAGGAGAAGCTGCGCTACCGGGCCGAGTTCGAGCGACTGGTGAGCGGCATATCGACGAAGTTTATCAATATCGACCTCGCGGAGGTAGATTGCGCCATAGGTACAGCGCTGGAGGATATCGGCCGGTTTGCCGGCGCCAGCCGGAGCTACCTGTTCCTGTTCTCCGAGAACGGTGGGGAAGCAAGGAAGACGCACGAGTGGTGTGACGAAGGCGGCGCGCAGGATTCAGGGCCGAAAGACATCGAGTCGTCCGTCGTCGTACCGGTAGGCCCTGGCGACCATCCAATCGGGTTTCTCGGGCTGGATTCGGCCAAAGAGGCAAGGGGCTGGTCCGAGGACACTATCCCGCTGCTCAGAATCCTTGGGGAGGTGTTCGCCAATGCCTTAGCCCGGGCGCAGGCGGAGGAGGCGCTGCGCGAGAGCGAGCAGAAACTCGATGCGATGCTGTCTTCCATCCCCGACCACATGAGTATGATGGACGGGGACCTGACGATTATGTGGGCGAACGAAACTGCGAAGAGGCTGTTCGGTGACGACCTTGTGGGGAGAAAATGCTACGAGGTATATCACCGAAGGAAGCAGCCGTGTGAACCGGCTCCGTGCCTTACGCTGAAAGCGTTCCAGGATGGTAAGACCCACGAGCACGACACGCAGGTGGTGGATAAGGATGGGCAGGTGCGATACTTCCATTGCACGGCGAGCGTCGCGTTGAGAGACGAAACAGGGCGACCCACAGCCGTCATGGAGGTCTCCAGGGACATTACAGACCAGAGGCGTGCGGAAGAGGCGCTGAAAGAGGCGCACAGGCAAACCGAACAGTTGCTCGGCGCCATCCCGTCGATCCTGATTGGTGCGGATACCACAGGCACGATAACGCGGTGGAACGAGGCGGCGGAACGGACGTTCGGGATTGCGGCGCAGGACGCCGTTGGACGCCATTTCGCCCGGTGCAGCATCCAATGGGACTGGGTGAACGTGCTCGGGCGAGTAGAGCAGTGGCTGGCGGACGGCGGACCGAGGCAACTCCGGCTTGACGACGTACGATTCACCCGGACGAACGGCAAGGATGGACTTCTGGGAATAACGGTGAATCCGGTCGTGAACGACACCGGGGAGTTTGATGGTTTCCTCTTATTTGCCGCAGACGTGACGAAACGGAGGGAGCTGGAGAGCCAGTTGATCCAGGCGCAGAAGCTGGAGTCCATCGGTCAACTGGCAGCCGGTATCGCTCACGAGATCAACACGCCGACGCAGTACGTGGGCGATAACATCCGATTCCTCAAGGACAGCTTCGGTGACCTGCTCGAGCTGCACGGAAAGGGCGGGCGGTTTTTGGAGGCCGCCAGGCGGGGAAGTGTGACTCCCGAACTGGTTGCTGAGATGGAGGCTGCCGCCAGGGATGCGGACGTTGAGTACCTGGCGAAGGAGATCCCGAAGGCGATCGAGCAGTCGCTGGAAGGAGTCGACCGCGTCGCGACAATCGTGCGGGCGATGAAGGAGTTCTCTCATCCGGGTGGAAAAGAGAAGAGCGCGGTCGACGTCAACAGGGCGATCGGGAACACGGTCACCGTGGCGCGGAACGAGTGGAAATACGTTGCCGAGATGGACACGGACTTCGACGAATCTCTTCCTCCCGTCCCGTGCCTGCCGGGAGAGTTCAACCAGATGATCCTGAACATCATCATCAACGCCGCACATGCCATTGCTGACGTTGTCGGTGACGGGTCAAACGGCAAAGGACAGATCACTATCGTGACCCGCCGGGACGACGGCTGGGCGGAGATACGCATCTCGGACACCGGAAGCGGTGTCCCTGAAGCGGTCCGTGACAGGTTATTCGATCCGTTTTTCACGACGAAAGAGGTGGGCAAGGGAACTGGTCAGGGCTTGTCTATTGCCCGCTCCGTCATTGTGGACAAGCACGGCGGGACGATCACCTTCGAGAGCGAGACAGGCAAGGGGACGACGTTTATCATCCGCCTGCCACTAGAGAATTCTCCATCGGGCGGGCATAGGGGAAAGGACATCTGATCCCGGACAGAAGACGGACGGTCGGTTGCGTGCATGCAACTGACGGCAAGTCGGATGAACCACACGGGGCTGGTCAAGGCTGGCAAAGGGGGCACGTTAGAGATGGCGGATAGGAGACGATTGCTGTTCGTAGACGACGAACCGAGAGTACTGGAAGGCATTCGCCGTATGCTGCACTCCATGCGCGAGCAGTGGGAGATCTCGTTCGCGGAAACCGGCCAGGAAGCGCTGGATGCTGCTGCAGCGGAGCCGTGCGACGTTATCGTGTCGGACATGCGAATGCCGGGCATGGACGGGTCGGCGCTCTTGAACGAGGTGAGGAAACAGTTTCCCCAGACTGCTCGCATCGCCCTGTCGGGCCAGACGAAGAAGGAAGACATACTCCGCGCGGTGGGTCCGGTCCACCAGTTCCTGTCAAAACCGTGCGATGCGGAAACCTTAAAATCCACAATATCGCAGGCGTTGGCGCTGCGCGACCTTCTGGCCGACGACAGGCTCCGGGCGCTGCTGTCGCAAATGGATTCGCTGCCGGTTCTCCCGGCCGTTTATGAAGAGTTGCTCGAAGAGCTGGAGTCGCCGGACGCCTCGGTCAAGGTGGTAGAACGTATCGTATCGCAGGACCTGGGGATGAGCGCCAAGATATTACAGCTGGTCAACTCCGCGTTTTTCGGGGTGCGGCAGCACGTGTCGAGTCCCGGTCAGGCGGTGGCGCTGCTCGGTCTGGACACCGTCAAGGCTCTCGTGCTCTCGATCAACGTGTTCTCACAGTTTGAGGATGCGAGGGTGAAAGGCCTATCGCTGGAGGCGCTCTGGCGCCACAGCATGAACGCGGCGGGATTCGCGAAGACCATCACCAGGGCCGAGAGCGCCGAGAGGAAAACCGCCGACCACGCCTTCGTAGCCGGCTTGCTCCACGACGTCGGCAAGCTGGTGCTCGCGGCGAAACTCCCGGTGGAATATGCCGGGGCACTGTCGCTCGTCAAGAAAGATGGACCGACGTTGTGCGAGGCGGAACGCGAAAGGTTCGGGGCAACACACGCGGAGCTGGGAGCGTATCTGCTTGGACTCTGGGGTTTTTCCGACCCGATCGTCGAGGCGCTCGTTTTCCACCACGAGCCGGCGAAATGTTCGGCGAGAGAGTTCGGTACCCTGACAGCGGTGCACGTTGCCAACGTCCTGGAACACGAAGCGAGCACCGAAGGGGGCGTTGGCGCGGCGTCACTGCTCGATCAGACGTACATAGCGGAGTTGGGCATGGCAGAGCGGCTTCCCGAGTGGCAAAACCTGTGTCGCGAGATGGCTGATGAGGAACGGAACAGATGACCCATAAAGTGCTCTTTGTGGATGACGACCCGAACATACTCGCGGCCTGCGAGCGCGCACTACGGAAGCAGTTCTGCCTCGAGACCGCACAGAGTGGGCAGGAAGGACTTGAGTCGGTGCAAAAGAACGGCCCGTTCGCTGTCGTCGTCGCTGACATGAACATGCCCTCTATGAACGGTATCGAGTTTCTCTCGAAAGTGAAGGAACGTGCGCCTGACAGCGTCCGCATGATGCTCACGGGAAACGCGGACCTGCAGACGGCGGTGGATGCCGTAAACGAGGGGAACATATTCCGGTTTCTTACCAAGCCTTGCCCGCCGGAGAGGCTCGCGGGCATGCTCGAGGCGGGAATCCAGCAGTATCGGCTCGTTGTTGCGGAGCGCGAGCTGCTCGAAAAGACCCTCAAAGGCAGCGTCAAGGTTTTGACCGAAATACTGAGCATGGTAAACCCCGTCGCCTTCAGCCGCGCATCCCGGATCACACGGTACGTCAAGCACATCACGGAACATCTGGAACTGTCCCGGCTGTGGCAGTTCGAGATGGCGGCTATGCTGTCACAGATCGGGTGCGTCACCGTACCGCCTGAAGTATTGGACAAGGCTTACGCCAAACAGCCGCTATCCGGAGAAGAAGCTAGGATGTACTCGTCGCACCCTTTGGTGGCCAGCGGACTCCTGGTCAACATCCCTCGTCTCGAGCCGGTAGCACGAATGGTCGAGGGGCAACAGAAGCATTTCTGCGACTATCCTCCGCCCGGAAACGCGACACAGGAGGAGGCAACCGTGGCGCTCGGTTCGCAGGTACTTAAGGTGGTTCTCGACTTTGACGAATTACTGGTTCAGGGTGCGTCGGCCGGAGCAGCGTTATCGAGGCTGCGCAGCAGGGAAGGCCGGTACAATCCGAAGCTGCTGTCCGCTCTTGAGACTCTTCCGCAAACTGAACCGGAGGAGACAATCAAAATGGTGGGGGTGGGCGAGTTGAGGATGAACATGGTAGCGGACGAGAACATCCGGGCCAACAACGGGCTCCTGCTCGTCTCGAAAGGGCAGGAGATCACGGAACCTGTTCTGATACGATTGCGCAACTTCTCGCAGGGTGTCGGTGTGGTCGAACCGTTCCGTGTCAGGGCGATGTCGGAGAGCGCCGCCGAACGGCAGGATTTGAGCGCTTGATTACTCCAGGAGGATGAGCGCGTGGCAGAAGACCGGGGAGCCCAGCACACCGTAATGATCGTCGATGACGAGGAGAAGGTTCTCACCGCTCTCTCCAGAATCCTGAGGAAAGAGAGTTACAGCCTCCTTACGGCAGCAAGCGGCGCGGAAGCGCTGGCTCTCATGGCGAAACAACCCGCTGACGTCGTCGTCACAGACCAGCGGATGCCCAGCATGACAGGTATCGACCTGTTGAAACGCGTCAAGGCGCGGTATCCCGACACTATACGAATGGTGCTCACGGGTCACGCTGACCTCGACGTGGCGGTTGCCGCGATAAACCAAGGCGAGGTCTACCGGTTCATTACGAAGCCGGTCCAAGATGAGGAGCTGAAGCTCGCGATCAGGCACGCTCTCGTATACCACGATCTGCTCAGCGACAACAGGAGACTGGTACAGGAGGTCAAAGCGCGAGATGCGATGCTCGAAGAGCTTGAGAAGGAATACCCGGGTATTGGCAGCAAACGGGTATCGGGCGGTGCCATCGTTGTGGGCGACGGGGGTCTGTCCCTGGACGCACTCATTCTGAGGTATTTCCCTTCGCACAGCGATGCAAGCAGGTGAGTAAGGCTGCGGATAGCCCTGTGTTGTGGCGCTCCGTTTCCCGATGGTTAGGTTCCATTTCACACGCCGGGTCCTTGCACGTCCCCAGCGCGTCAGGAGGGTTTCTCTGGATAGGTGCCGAATTTCTTGATCGCGTCGAACATGGCGAGAACGTTCTCGACGGGTGTCTCCTCGAGTATGGTATCGTGGCTGGCGCCGGCAATGTAGCCTCCGTTCGGCTTCATAATATCGAGCACTTCCTTCGTTCGCATGCGCACGCTCTCGGGTGTACCCTCGATCAATACGTGGTGGGAATCGATCGCGCCGTTGAA
>Ga0180434_10003859_pt1 | contig 18722 bp, 12 predicted proteins | sample SS_ome_7_FD_132453 | JGI IMG/M metagenome (GOLD analysis project Ga0180434, IMG submission 132453) | Hypersaline lake sediment archaeal communities from the Salton Sea, California, USA - SS_1_D_2 metaG | ecosystem: Environmental > Aquatic > Non-marine Saline and Alkaline > Hypersaline >...
ACGGATGCAACTTCAGCATGAGCGCCGGCGCGTACATCCAGGCGTTCGCCTTCATGTTCCGGCAGACCCGCCGAACCCAGTGGCGGGACCGGGCCCGACTCCTGGCCGACCACTACTGGGACCGCCGCAATCCGAAGACGGACCTGTTTCCCGAGCGACCCAACGCCGGCCGCAAACGCTTCGACGGCCGCAGTTTCGTCACCGCCATCACCGGCCCTTACTGCCACGCCCTCCTGGAAGCGTCCCGGCTGACGGGCGCCCCGGCCTTCCGCCGACAGGCCGTCGCCTACCTCGAGGCCTACGCCCGCTACGGCTTCGATGCCGAGACCGGCAAGTTCTGGGGGGCCTTGCGGCTGGACGGCACGCCGGTTCCGGGGCCGCGAATGGCCAACGGCTACGCCAAGTACGAACCCCGCGGCCATCTGGACCTGTGGGAACCGTACGTGGCCGGCTACCAATACCCCATCTACACCGCCCAGTGTTATGCGCTGGCATACGACATCACGCGAAACCCGGTCCTGTTGACCGCAGCCAGGCGCTTCGCCGACTGGATTCGTCGAACGCCGACCACGGCCGCTGAATCCGAGAACACCTGGTACCAGGATTACACCCACGGCCCCGGCCGGCGGGGAACCTACGCCGGGAAGTACGGACGGACGATCTCTTTCTTCCTCCACTTGCACACGCTCACCGGCGAGGCAGCGCACCTGCGGACCGCCCGGCGCTTCGCCGACGAAGCCGTCGACCGCCTGTATGCCGACGGCTTGTTCCGGGGCCATCCCGCCAAACCCTACTACGAATCCGTGGACGGCGTCGGGTACCTGCTCTACGCCCTGCTCCAACTCGACCAGGTTATTCAGAAAGGGGAGCCGACCCTCGATCCAAATAACTGGTAGCGGCCGGGCCTTGCCGAGGGGCGACCCCATAGCCCGGCCCCACGGGCTGGCGGCTGGTGCATTGACGGGAGGCAATCGGTGCCAAGCATCAGGGAAACGGCAATAGCAACGGCATAAGGCGTTCTGCGGGACGGTTGCGGGACGGCTTTTCCACAAAGTCACAGGGTCGTGGGGGCCCATCCGCTGCCCGGCCGCCGGCCCCCGGCAGGGCCGCGCCCGTCCCGACGGACCCTTGCGAACCGCCGCCGGCCGGGTTATCGTGCTGGCAGGAGGTGTCACGGGCGGCCTCGGAGGCGTCGGCGTCGGCCGCCCCGGGCGAGGCGGAGGCGCCGGGCACCCTCGCCGGCCGAGGGGCAGGCGGCGGGGACTTTTGCACGGATTATCCACAACGGCCCGCGGCCCGCGGCCCCCGGCCGCAAGGAACGCTACACGTGGAACTGCTGAACGTCACGGGACTTACGAAGATTTACGGCGGCCGCAAGGTCGTCGACGGCGTCTCCTTCTCGGTCAACGAGGCGGAGATCGTCGGCCTCCTGGGCAAGAACGGGGCCGGCAAGACCACCAGTTTCAAGATGACCATGGGCATGATCCCGACCGACGGCGGCCGAGTCATCTTCGAGGGAGAGGACGTCTCCCGCCTGCCCATGTACCAGCGGGCCCGCCGAGGCCTCGGCTACCTGGCCCAGGAACCCAGCGTGTTCCAGCGGCTCACGGTCAAGGAGAACCTGCTGGCCATCCTGGAGATGATGCACCTGGGCCGGAGCGAGCGGGAGGCCATCGCCTCCGAACTGATGCGCGACTTCGGCCTGACCCGCCTGGCGGACCAGCACGCCCGGACGCTCTCCGGCGGCGAGCGGCGAAGGCTGGAGATCGCCCGCGCCCTGGTGACCCGCCCCAGCCTCATGCTTCTCGACGAGCCGTTCACCGGCGTCGACCCCATCGCCATCTTCGACATCCAGGGCTTCATCCGCAACCTCAAGGGGCGCGGCATCGGCGTCCTCGTGACCGACCACAACGTCCACGCCACGCTCGGCATCGTGGACCGGGCCTACATCATCAACGAGGGCCGGGTGTTCCGCCACGGCACCAGCGAGGAACTCATCAACGACCCCGAGGTCAAACGCGTGTACCTGGGAGCCACCTTCAAGGGCGACGAGTTCAGCGCCGCCCCGGCCAGCCGCGAACGTTCGTGAGCGATGGCGCCCGTTTGGCTCGCCGTGCACGCCGGCTAGCACTACAACGCTAACTCGTGCGCGGCGGGCCCGCCTCCGGCGGGTAAATCTCCGCACCCGCCGCGCCGCCCCGAAAACGCCCTCTCGAGCGCGGCGGGTGCTCCAGACCCACCGCGCAAAAGGCTGACGTCGCGTTGTAGTACTAGCCGGGAGGCTCGCGGGATCGCACAACGACTCGCATAACGAATCGACGCTAAGCCCCATGGCCCGCCAAACGCCGACCATCGTCTGCGTCGCCCTGAACCCCTGCTGGGACCGGACCCTGGAGGTGACCGGCCTCGAGATCGGCCGGCACCAGCGCGGCCGACTCCTCTCGCTCCACCCCGCCGGAAAGGCCGTCAACGTGGCCCGGCTGCTCGATGCCCTCGGCACGCCGTCCGTCCTAACCGGGTTCGTCGGCCAAGGTGACCGCGACCGCTTCGCCGACAGTTTCGCCAAGACCAGCGTCCGCCTCGAGATGTTCGAGACCGCCGACCGAACCCGCGAGAACATCACCCTCGTCGATCCCCGGTGCAAGGCCGACACCCACATCCGCGATGCCGGCACACCCCTGGCCGAGGACGACCTGACCCACCTGACGAAGAAACTCCGCATCCTGGCCGGCAAGGGCGCCTACGTCCTCTTCACCGGCAGCCTGACGCCGGGCATGGAGGCCGAGACGTTCGCCGGCCTGCTGCGCGTCTGCTGCGAGAAGGGCGCCCGCGTGGCGGTCGATACCAGCGGGCCCGGCCTGGAGGCCGTGGGCCGGACGAAGGACCTCTGGCTCGTCAAACCGAACCGGGAGGAACTGGCCGAGGTCACCGGCGCCCCCGTCGACACCGACGCCGACCTCAGCGACGCGGCCGAAGATCTCCGCCGGCGCATCGACGAGGTCGCCGTCACCCTGGGCGCAGGCGGCGCCATGCTCTTCGCCCGGTCCGGCGCCTGGCGGGCCCGGCCGCACCTCGACCCCGACGCCGTCGTCAACACCGTGGGGTCCGGCGACGCCTTTCTGGCCGGCTACGTCCATCGCCACGCGCGCGGCGAGCCGCCCGAGGAATGCCTGCGGCACGCGGTGGCCTGCGGCACGGCGGCGACGCGGCAACTGCCGGCAGGACGGGTCGACCCCGACGTCGTCGATGCCCTCTTCCAGCGCGTCGACGTTGAACCCCTGACGTGAGCCGCAGCCATGTCGTGAGCCGCGACCGCGTCGTGAGCCGCGACCGCGTCGTGAGCCGCGACCGCGTCGTGAGCCGAGACCGCGTCGTGAGCCGCGACCGCGTCGTGAGCCGAGACCGCGTCGTGAGCCGCAGCCTTTGGCTGCGGCAAGTCAGCGGCGCCGGAGGCTGCCCGCGACCGGAGGTCACGGCTCAGGACATGGCTGAGGCTCACAACAGCGCAAGGTGCACATTGCGCGCGAAAAAGCGCCTCACGTCACGTACTTGCCGATCAGCGGCTTGAGGCGCTGGAGCGTCTCGGCGTCGATGGCGGCCTTGTCGGTCCAGATGGCCCGGGCAAGGGCCGACCCGCAGCCGCATCCCGTCCCCGCCGCCTCCTCGATGCGCGCCACGGCCGCCTTCATCAACCGGTTGGCGGCATCGGTGCCGGCCTGGACGTTGGCCAGGATGCTCTCGAGAATCTGGTCGGGGTTGTCGCCGGGCTCGTGCGGTTTCCAGCAGTCGTAGTCGGTGGGGATGCCCACGAGGGCGTAACAGAGTTCGGCCTCGCGTGCGAGTTTGGCCTCCGGCATGGCGGTCATGCCCACCAGGTCCGCTCCCCACTGCCGGTGCAGATGGCTCTCGGCCCGGGTCGAAAACTGCGGCCCTTCCATACACACGTACGTGCCGCCCGGATGCACGATGGTGTCCATCTCCATCCCACACTGGACGAGCAGCCCCCGAAGCGCCGGGCAGAACGGGTCGGCCAGCGGTACGTGGACCGCCAGGGCCTCGAAGAACGTCTTCCCCGGCCGCAGCGTCCGGTCGATGACCTGGTCGCAGACGACCAGGTCGCGCGGCGCGATGGTCTCCGAGAGGCTCCCGCACGCCGTCGAGGCCACCACGTGCGTCACGCCGAGCCGCTTCAGGGCGAAGACGTTGGCCCGGTACGGCACGCGGGACGGGTTCAGGCGGTGCCCCTCGCCGTGCCGCGCCAGCACCGCCACCCGCCGGCCCTCGATTTCGGTCATCCGGACGGGCGCGCTCGGCGGGCCGAATGGCGTCTCGACCTCGACCGTCTCGGCGCCGGCCTCCTCGGCCAGGGCGTCCCCCAGGCCCGTGCCCCCGATCAGTCCGACGAGCGTCTCGGCCACGGCGGTCTCCTTTCGCGGCAGGCGTCGTCGGCAAGGTAGCAGACCGCCGGGGAGGGGTCAAGCGAATCGGCCCTGTCGTGAGCCGCGACCTACGGTCGCGGGCAGCCTTCGGCGCCGCGGACTTGCCGCAGCCAAAGGCTGCGGCTCACGACAGCCGTGAGCCGCGAACTTTGCTCCCGGGCACTCCCGGCGCCGCGGACTTGCCGCAGCCAAAGGCTGCGGCTCACGCCAGTGCGGCGGGCCAGGCGTCGGCGGTCACCGGGACCGGCTCGGTTTGCCCGACCAGCCCCAGAAACGCCTCCACGCACTGGAGGTCGAACTGCGTGCCGCCGCCCCGCCGCAGTTCAGCGGCTGCCTCCTCGTGCGAGAGGGGCGGGCGGTACGGCCGGGCGCTGGTCATCGCGTCGTAGGCGTCGACGACGGCCAGGATGCGGGCCTCCAGCGGAATGGCCTCGCCGGCCAGGCCGTCGGGGTAGCCCGACCCATCCAGCCGCTCGTGGTGATGCAGAATCGCCGCCTGGGCGGGCTTCAGGAAATCCAGGTGGCGGACCATCTCGACGCCCCGCCGGGGATGCCGCTGGACAATGGCCCACTCCGCCTCGGTCAGGGCGCGAGGGGCCTTGAGCACCTCGTCGGGAATCGCCAGTTTGCCGATGTCGTGCAACTCGGCCGCAGAGGAGAGCGCCTGGAGCCGGTCGCCTTCCAGCCCCAGTGCCTTCGCCACGGCCGTCGCCCACGCCTGGACCCGCAGCGAGTGGCCGTGCGTGCACGGGTCCTTGGCCTCGATGGCCAGGGCCAGCGACCGGATGGCCGCGTAGTTCGCTCGCTGGAGTTCGCGGTGGTCGAGTTGGCCGGCCAGGCTGATGGCGGCGGCCTCGGCGGTGGCCTGGAGTTCCGAGAGGTCCTCGTCCTCGAACGGTCCGTGCGGCCGGTCCGTGACGTTGATGACGCCGATCTTGCGGCCGGCGGTCTTCATCGCCGCCGCTACCAGGGGGACCGATGCCATCGCCTCCCCGGCCTCCAGCCCCAGCGTCTCGAACATCGGCTGGGCAGCCACGTCGTGCAGGACGGTCGGCTCGCCGCTCTCGAACACCCGGCCGCAGATGCGGCTGGGGACGGGGACGGCGACGGTTTCGGCCACTTCGGCCGGGATGCCGCGGGAGGCCAGGATGGTCAGGCGTCCGTCCTCGGCCAGCATGACGCTGATCCGCCGCACGCCGAGGGCGTCGGCCAGGTGGGTCACGGTCGCCTCGGCCGCCTCCTCCGGCGAGTCGGCCAACGCCAGCGTCTCCAGGAACGCGCATCGCCGCTGGAACCGCTGGCGGGCCCGCTCCAGATTCGTCAGCGACCCGATCAAATCGTTCGTCTGCCGCGTGATCGCCAGCGACAGCGCCACCACCCCCACGATGCTCATCGCCACCAGAATCTTCGTCACGAGCGGCTCAAGGGCCGCGTTCAGCAGAAAGGCGATCACCAGCAGCAAGACCAGCAGCATCGAGGTCTGAAGGCCGCAGCACCAACGGACGCTGGGGAGCCGGCACCAGACGCAACGCCCGTACGGCGCCGTCCCGAGGGCCCGGCAGATGACGCAGTTCGGGTTGCCGGCCGACTGGTCGCCGGCCCCCGCCGCGGTCCGAGCGCCCCGGAACCGCCGGGTCGCCAGCCGCCACAGCGCATAGAACAGAAGGTTGAAGGAGAAGGCGGTCGTGCCTTCGAGGATGGACGTCGCCGCCGCCGCCAGCACCGGCAGCCAGCCGATGGGCCGGCCCAGGAGGAGGGCCGACAGACCTCCGCCCAGCAGAACCAGCCGCACGCCCTCGTCCAGCCGGTACAGGCCCGGGAGCGGCCCGGGGTCCTCCTCGCCCCAGGCGTACCCCTTCCACCGCCACGCCCGCGCCGCCAGCGCCAGGCGATCCGACACGAGCGCCAGCCCCGACAGCGCAAGGGCGCCCCAAAGCGGGGGAAGCCAATCAAACAGGTAAGCGGCGGCCGGCAGCGCCCCGCACACGAACTGGTGCAGCCGGACGCCCCCCGTCGGCAGACGGAGACGGTTCGACATGACGACAGCCTCCCAGCGCAATTCCCATCCCGCGCGTGTGTCCCGGCAAGGCCGGGCGTCGCTGCGGCGTAGCCGGGCTTTACCCTGGCGAAGCCGGGACAGGCGGGGCAACGCTATCCCTTCTATCGGCGCACCATCGGCACGGATTGAGGAATAATGCAGCATACCGGGGCCTGGAACCAAGAGAACGGGAGGAATGACAACGGTATGACACACCCCGGAATGCCGGGGCCCTTGCCCACGGGACTCCTACGGCTGGGGAATGCCCCGCCATCGCCCCCTCATGGCCGCCTCCCGCAGCGCCTCCAGGTCGCGCCGGGCCGCCGGGCTGGCCTCGAGCAGCCGATCCGCCTCCGCCCGCAGCGCCGCCGCCCGTTTCCAGTCCTCGGCGGCGCGGGGCGTTTGCTCCTCGCCCAGGCGGGTGCAGGCGTCGGCCAGCAGGGCCACCGCCTCCGGACGGGACGGGTCCACCCGCAGCAGCCGCTCCAGGATCGAGGCCGCACGCCTCGGCTGCTTCACCCGGAGCCGGACGAGGGCCCGCAGCAGCATCGGCCCCTGCCCCCCCGGCCAGGCCGACGGGTGAAGCCGGTCGCCCCCCGGCAGGGCCCGGTCGCCCAGGCCCATGGCGATGGGCGGCGCCTGCTCCGATATCCGACGCAGGTGCCGAAGCCCTGTCGCCATGTCGCCGGACGCCAGCGCCCGCAGCGCCCGGACGTACAGGGCCCCCAGGACGGGGCACCCCGGGCCGGCGTGGCGAGCCGCCTCGTCGGTCGGCCGGCCGGCCGCCTCCAGCGTCAGCATCAGGGCCACGTACGCGTGGGCGGTGGACTGGTGGTCGCCCCGGTCGGCCCGGAAGGCCAGCCGGCTGCGGCCCCCCTGCCACGGGCCGGCGCCCGGCGTCTCGGCCAGCATGAGGACCCGCGCCGCCGAGAGCAGCCGGTCCACCGGCACCTTCGCGGTGGACCGGGTCCGTTCGTCGACGGCGGCCGGCAGTCCGCCCCGGCCGGGGGGCGGATGCCAGCCCGCCACTTCCATTGCCTGCCCGTCCCACGGGTCCATTTGCCCGCGGAGCGCCGCCAGAGACTCATCGCCGGGCGGCTCGGCGCGCAGAGGCAGGTACACGTCGGCCAGTGCCTCGTCCTCGGCGTCCAGGACCGTCAGGCGGACCCGCGCGTGCCGGCCGCGGAGACTCACCGCCAGGGGCCGGTCCGGCGTAAGACGCCCCGCGACCTCCTCCCGCCGCCCGCCGGCCCGCAGCACGAGCCGGACCGCCTGCGGGGGACCCAGACCGACCACACGGAGGCCCGTCGCGCCGCCGCCCCGCCACAGGCCGACCGCCATCCGCTCGTCCGCCCAGACGACGGGTCCGATGCCCCGGACCATCGCCAGCCCCAGACGCATCCCGTATGCCCCGAACGGCGGCAGGTAGTGGCCGGGATGGCCGGCCGTGACGTTGGAGCCGACGGCCGCCTCCAGCGTCTCCGGCGGCAGGAAGCATCGCCCGCTGGGGCGCGGCGGGCCCGCCTCCGGCGGGTCAATCTCCGACCCGACGCGAAGAGCGCGGCGGGCCCGCCTCCGGCGGGTCAATCTCCGACCCGCCGCGCCGGGGGAGAACGGCTCGCTGCGGCGCGGTGGGGCTCCGGGGCCACCGCGCACATCCCTATTTGCCGACGCGGAGTTGGGCAGCCGGACAGCCGTGCCCGGCGCGGCGCTGCGGGAGCGGACGAGCAGACGGTTCGTGTCGGTCCGAGGGTCGTAGACGCCGACCCATCCGCCCGCCGGCGCCGGCGCCCACAGGTCCGCGCCGAGGCCGCGGGCCTCGGCCATCGGCACGGGCCGGCCGCCGGGCCAGGCCCGGACGTCGGCCAGCACCGCGTCGGCTACGGACCCCGCCGGCAGCAGCACCGTCGCCCCCGCCGGCGCCGGAAACCGCGCCGCGTACCACAGTCGGAATCCCTGGCGAAGCGGCAGCGGATTGTCCACCCGGCCCGTCACCTCCAGCACGGGCGAGGCCGGCCGCAGCGTCACCGCCGTCCCCATCCGCAGCGGCGAGAAGTGCGCCCCCCGCGGACCCGTGAACTGATGGAACCGGCGGTCCACCGCCACCGTCACGGCGCCGTCGTCGGCCCGGACGATGCGCCAGCAGACGTCCTCGCCGGGCGGCGGCTCGGCCGAGGGATGCGGGAAGCGGAACCCCGCGCCGACCCCGGCACCGGCCTCGCCGCCGGCCAGCAGGTCGCGGCCGGAGCGTTTGTCGTGGACCTGTGTCACCCATCCGCCCAGGGCCGGGACGACCGTGGCCCGCAGATACGCATTCTCGAGGATCACGGCGTCGGCGGGCGTGGCGGAAGACTCGGCCGTCTGTCGGTCGGGCTCGCCGTCTTGTGCGTTCGGCGGCCGGCCCCGCTCGACGACCCGGACGCGGACGGGCGTCTCGGCCGGCGGCGTCCCGGCCGCTTCGGGCACGGCGGTGATGGCCGGCAGCAGCGCAGCCACCGTGGCAATCGTCGGTTGGAGCCACCCGGCACGCATGGCCGATCCCCTTGGGCCGATACGGCCCGCCCCCTCACCACGTGCCACGGATTGCTTGCCAATCCGTGTGCCCCAATCCGTGCGTGGCGTTCGGGAATCACGGTTTGGCGGACAACCCGTGGCACCCGGCGCCTCCGACCGCAGCACACCCGGCCGGCGGACGGTTCCGGGGAACGTTCAACCCATCGGCGCATGGAGGGTCGGAAGTTGACGGATAAGCCGGCCACGCCACGAGAGGGGCCCGACGCCGCCCTGGTGCGGGCGCTCGCCTCGCACGGGTATCCGCCGCGCCCGACGCTGACGGCCGAGGGCGCGACGGCGTTCACGCGGTTCGTCTTCCCGGAGACGAAACGCGCTCTGGACGCGTCCTTCGCCCGGCCGTATCATGCGGGCCGTCGGGCGACGGACGGGAACACGAACGGGGTGCCCCGGCCGTTCTCCCCGAAAGGCTTGGACCCGGGACGGGCGACGCTCGGGGCCGGGCGGCCAGGGGCATCGCTGCTGAACGCGGCCCCGGGACATGCCCGGCTGCCGAACGCCCCGCGAGGTGGGGCGAGCGCGACGCCCGTCCCTGCTGCGCCTCAGCGTTGAATCCGCCCATGACCACCGTTCGCGACATCGTCGAGGCCGTCGACCGGCTGGCCCCGTGGCGCCTCGCCGAGGCGTGGGACAACGTCGGCCTCCTGCTGGGCGATTCAGGCGCCGAGGTCCGGCGGGTGCTCCTCGCCCTGGACGTCACCGAGGCCGTCTGCGGCGAGGCCGAGGCCGTGGGCGCGGAAGTGGTCCTGGCGCACCATCCGCTCATCTTCCAGCCGGTGGGTCGGCTGACGGCCGAGACGCGCGAGGGTCGCCTGGCACTGCGGCTGGCCCGGGCGGGCCGGGCCGTCATCGCCGCCCACACAAACCTGGATTCAGCCGAGGGCGGCCTGTGCGACCTCCTTGCCCGGATGGTGGGCCTGGCCGAGACCGAGCCGCTCCAGCCCGCCCCGGCGTCCCCGCGGCACAAGGTGGTCGTCTATGCGCCGGAGGAGGCCCTGGAGGCCGTGGCCGAGGCCGCCTTCGCCGCCGGGGCAGGGCGACTCGGCCCGTACACGGAGGTGGCGTTCGAGTCGACCGGCACGGGCCGGTTCCGGCCGGGGCCGGGGGCCACGCCCGCCGCGGGCGAGGCCGGACGGACCAACCGCATCCCCGAACGCCGACTCGAAACCCTCGTCCCGGAGCCGCGGCTCGGGGCGGTGCTGGCGGCCGTACGCCGGGCCCATCCGTACGAGGAGCCGGCCATCGACTGCTACCCCCTGCACGAGGCGCCGGCCGCCACGGGCCTGGGACGCGTCGGCACACTGAAACCCTCACGGACCCTGGCCGAAACGGCCGATAACCTCAAACAGGCCCTCGGTAGCGAGAGCATCCGCCTGGCCGGCGACCCGGCGGCGACTGTCGAGCGCGCCGGCATCCTGACCGGCTCGGGCGGCGGGATGGCCCGGGCCCTCCGCCGCGCCGGATGCCAGGCCTACGTCACCGGCGAAATGAAATACCACGACCTCTCGGCCCTTGCAGCGGACGGCATCGGCGTTATCCTGGGAGGCCATTGGCGGACCGAGCACGCGGCCCTGGCGGCCTGGGCGCCGCGCCTGGCCGAGGCGGCCGGCGCCGAGGTCGTCCTGAGCGAGCGCGAACGCGACCCGGCGGCGTGGCACTACTCAGGACGGTAAAACCGATGTGACAACGAAGGTGCCACGGTTTGCTTGTCAAACCGTGCGCCGGACCGTGAAACACGGATTGCGAGCAATCCGTGGCACCCCCGAGCGACGAGGTACGACGGGCCACATTTAGCCGCCGGCCTGGGCCGGCGCGTCAACGGCAAAGCAACGGCAGGCCGCCGCACTCCAAAGCGCGGAAGCCTCAACGACCCATCAGGCACGGGACCATCGATGTCCGCACAGGCCTACCTCTATCCGTTGGCGAGCGGCAGCCTGGGCAACGCCCTCCTCGCCGGCGCGGACGGCACGCGGGTCCTCGTCGACGCGGGTCTCGGCCGGCGGCGGCTGACGGCGGCCCTGGCCGAGGTCGGCCTGGGGCCGGAGGACATCGACGCCGTCTTCCTCACGCACACGCACGGCGACCATTTCCGGCCCTCCACCGTGGGCTTCTGCCTGACCGCGGACGCACCCCTGTACAGCGCGGCGGAGAACCTCGCGTACCTGGGCGGGGTGATACGCGGGTTCGGCAAACTCGTCCGCGCGGGCCTGGCCCGGCCGATGGACGGCGAGGCGGTCACCGTCGGCCAGGTGCGGGCCGAGGCCTTCCCCGTGCCGCACGATGCGCCCGGCGTCTGTCACGGCTTCCGGCTGACGCTGGGGCGCGGCCGGGGCCGCCGGCGCGCCGCGGTGGCGACCGACCTCGGGCACCTGCCGGCCGGGGCGGCACGCCACTTCCACGACGCCGACGCGGTGGTCCTGGAATCGAACCACGACCCGGACATGCTGCGGACGAGCGGTCGACCGGCCGACCTCATCGACCGCATCGCCGGCCCGAACGGGCACCTCTCCAACCACGCCGCCGCCGAGGCCCTGGCGGAGGTCGTCGGCCGGAGCCGGCCCGGGCGGGTCAAGCACGTCGTCCTGGCCCACCTGTCGCGGGACTGCAACACGGCCAGGCTGGCGCTGGAGGCCCAGGCGTTTCTGGCGCGCCGGCCGGGCGAACGCGTCCGCCTGTTCGCGGCGTCCCAGCACACCCCCGGCCCGCGGGTGGGGCTTTAGGCGTCGCTTCTTGGGAAGGGACGCCGTGACGCGGCGTGGCTAGAAAACACTCTGGGTTAGCGCTTTCGTTCTGCTCACGTGATCCGGATTGCGAGGTGGCCCGGCAGCCATCCGACGACGATCTGGTGTGTGTCCTCATCCCAGAAGTAATAGATACCTACACAGCGTTTCGGGTCGCGGGTATTGCCCTTGTTTCTCACGTGATACTCAAGGAACTGCTTGTGCTCGGTGTGAAGCGGATACCGGACGAAGTAGGTATCTCCCTGTTCGCCCGCCCTAGTCGGTGTGATCGACGGCCCGTCTCGCAATCCCAATTCTTCGAGCCGCTGGTTGAAGTCCTCCTTCGCCCCGTCGTGGCCTTGTCGCATGTTCCGGTACTCGTTGGCCAACAGCAGTAGGGCTTGGTACACCCGTTCAACATCCTCATACTGGGCTTCGCTGATGCCCCGCAGGGCGCGAGGATGCAGCGTCAAACGGCCAGCCAAGTTTGTGTCAATCCACTCAGGAAGGTCATCGTAGTTATCCGGAATGGTAAGGGACGCATCGACGCTCTCGCCCGTCTTCGCCTCAAGGGCAGCCTGAAGGGCGTCGATGCGATGGCGAAGCCTCTTGTTTTCCTTGATATACACATCCCTGTCACGTTCAGACTGCATGGCGTCGTCGTTGTAGGCCTCAGACTGGTTTTGGAGTTCCTCGACTTTCTGCTGCAGGGCCATGTTCTCCTTCTCATACAGTTCCAGCAACTCGCGCTCGTCACGGGATGCTTCGCGCGCCTTCTTGGCGCTGTACATCCGCGCATCGGCGAGAAAAAGGCAGCCGTCCCACTCCACGCGCTTTGTGGCCCCGTACTGGTAAACCTGGTCCACTAGGAACGCCGTGAAAGCGGCCTCGGCCTCCAGGCCCTTGTGTCTCATGAACAGGATGTTCTTCAGAAGGGCCAGCGGGTGCTCCGTCGGCGAATCCTCGTCGAAATCCAGGCCTGGCTTGTACGTCCGGACTGCTCCCAGAAAGGCCGACCAGACCTTCCCCACCCGATTCGTCCAGGAGAAGGTCAGGTTGCGCGGCATCGTCACCACGTAAGCCAGCCCCTCGACCTTCCGCGCCAGGTCGTCAGGATCGAGCAAATACGGCGAGATTTTCACGTGAACGTCCAACTGCTGCGCGTCTGCCTCGGTGAGGAGCAACACCGGCATTGTGCGCGCCGGGTTCGTCAGGAGAGCATACAGCGCATCAAGTTCGGACTCGACGCGCAGACGGATGGGATGCGGCTCAATTGGACTCGCTTCTTTCAAGATGAAGCGCTGTGCCAGATTCAGCACCAGCCTAGGCCGTGTCAGCGCGATCTCCTCCGTGCTGTATGCCTGCGACGCACAGAGCACGCGAATGCCGAACTGTATGCCGTACTGCCCATCCCAGAAAGCGATCTCGGTCGTCCAGGTCCGTCCGGGAACCGCCGGCCGGCCTGTGAACGGTGCATCGGGATGGATCAGCCGAACACTCCATATGCCGTCTTTGGGAATCGAAATGGCCTCGATAGTGTGTCCCGGAAAGCCGCACTCAAAAGACTCGCCGCGCCAAGCCTCCTCGGGCAAATCGCGGGGACACTTGCCGCGGAGCCAATCAAGCGCCTCACGGACAGCATCTTGATACATGCTCCCCGCCTGTTGGTCATTACGCGGCAACACCCTGGCCGCAAGTTGAAACGTGGTCCGGACCGAGGGCCGTCCTAGGCCTGTTGCCCGGCTTCTCGGATTTCGCGTCGCCACCACTTCTAGTTCGCCATCAAGCATTGCCTTCCCCCTTTATCTTGATCTTGGCGCACTTTGGAAAATCGCTAAACTCGTTGGGTGTCAGCCGTGTGTAAATGGCTGTCCATATCGGGTGTGTGGTTCTACCTGCGATATCCACCCGCACGCGCTTGCCACCAGGCAACTGGAGCCCAATGCCTAACTGCTGATCGGGTTTCTTGAACTTGAGCCGCTGATTGACTCCGTGCGGGGGCTGCTCTATCTCGACATAAGGTGCGAAAGGCGCATAGTCCATATCCGAGTAGTTGACACCTTTTGAACGTTGCACACTTAGGCAGTTCGTGAAACGGTAAAGAGAGATGCTTGGCCAAAAAAGCACCAACGCCCTCTTCCGAAACTCGTCTCCGTTGTTAGAGGTCGCCAAGAGCCAGTCCCAATCCGCTTTGACCTCAAGCCAGCTCGTTCGCTCGGGATGAATGTACTTAACCTCAACGCGGAACTTAGGGGCATCATTGACCAGATCCTTTTCAGGACTCCGAGACTGTGCTGCGAGGTGACAGGTGGAGCCGAAGTATGCTGCCAGCATGGCACAGAGGTCGATCTCCTTTGTCGATTTCAGTATGGCTCGTCGGTCCTTCTCAGAGCGCCGCTGGCAGCGGACGCAGTAGTCATGGTTCACTCTGAGGCAAGCTCCCAGGAGGTACTCCCACAGACGATTCAGTGTTGTGTAACTCATGCCCTTGCCCCCTGTGTATTTCCGGCGACCTGCTAGACTTGGCGGCTTAGAGTTGGTGGCTGACCTGTACGAGGCGTGCAGAAAACCTGCACCGCACAAGTTTACCCGCCGCAGGCGGGCGTGGCTATATCTCCCGGCCGGGCCACACGCCTTGTGCCGTGGCTCGCGGCTCGTGGCTCGCAGCCCGCGGCTTTGTCACCCTCACCCCGACCCTCTCCCATCGAGGGAGAGGGAGAACCCGGCCTTACACGCGCGACCAGCGAGCACTCCTACCGCGAGCGTTTCTTGCCGCGGCGTTTGCGTTTGTCCTTCTTGCGTTTGGAGCGCTGGCGCTTCTTCTTCTGCGGGCCGAAGAGGTCGATCTGCGACATCTGCTGGGCCATCGCGGCCCGGCCCTTGCCGAACGCGCCCTGCCCCTGCATCTGCTTCATGAGGTCGCGAATCTGCCCGAACGATTTGACCAAGCTGGATACGTCCTGCGTCCCGGTGCCGGAGCCGCGCGCGATCCGCCGCCGGCGGGAGGCGTCGATGCGGTCCGGCCGGGCCCGTTCCTCGGGCGTCATGGAGTTGATGATCGCCTCGGTCTGGTCGAGTTCCCGCTCGTCCACGGGCAGGTCCTTCATGGCCGACCCCATGCCGGGAATCATCGCCATGATTTCCTTGAGCGGCCCCATCTTGCGCATCTGGCGAATCTGGCCCAGAAAGTCGTCCAGGCCGAACTCGGCCTTCCGCAGTTTCTCCTGCATGCGAGCGGCCTGCTCGGCGTCGACCGTCTGCTGGGCCTTCTCCACCAGGCTGACCACGTCGCCCATGCCGAGGATGCGGCCGGCCATGCGGTCCGGGTGGAACGGTTCCAGGCGGTCCAGTTTCTCGCCCGTGCCGGCAAACTTGATGGGCTTGCCGGTGACGGCCTTGACGGAGAGGGCCGCCCCGCCGCGCGCATCGCCGTCCAGTTTCGTGAGGATCACGCCGTCCAGTTCGAGAGCGGCGTTGAACTCGGCCGCGCTCGTGACGGCGTCCTGGCCGGTCATCGCGTCGCACACCAGGTACACCTGGTCGGGCTTGATGCGCTTGGCGATGTCCTTGATTTCGGCCATCATGGCCTGGTCGATGTGGAGGCGCCCCGCCGTATCGACGATGGCGACGTCGGCCCCCTCGCTGCGAGCGTGCTTGATGCCGTTTCGTGCGATCTCGACCGGGTCGCCCAGCCCTTCGCTGTAGACGGGCACCTCGGCCTGCGAGCCGACCATCATCAACTGCTCGACGGCGGCGGGGCGATGGCAGTCGCACGCCACGAGCATCGGCCGGTGCCCGTCCGCCACCACGAGCCGGGCCAGTTTGCCCGCCGTCGTCGTCTTGCCGGACCCCTGGAGCCCCGCCAGCAGGATGACCGTCGGCGGGCTGGAGGCGTATGGAACCCGCGGGTCCACCGGCCCCATGACCTCCACGAGTTCGTCGTGGATGCACTTGACGAAGACCTGGTCCGGCCGGAGGGTCTTCAGGACCTTCTGGCCGACGGCCTTCTCGCGGACGCGGTCGACGAACTCCCGGGCCACCTTGTAATTGACGTCGGCCTCCAGCAGGGCGGTGCGGACCTCGCCGAGGGCGTCCTGGATGTTCTTCTCCGAGAGGCGGCCCCGGCCGGACAGGTTCCGGACCACCTGGTTCAGTTTGTCGCTGAGGCTTTCGAACATGGGTAGGACTCGGATTCCCGCGCGGTGTCTCTCCTGATGCACCGCGTACAACGATCAGATTCCCGCGCGGTGTCTCTCCCGATGCACCGCGCACAACGATCAGATTCCCGCGCGGTGTCTCTCCTGATGCACCGCGCACAGAGACACCTCTCGCGGCGGGTCCGGAGATTTACCCGCCTGAGGCGGGCCCGCTGCGCGGGATGCGAACCTCGATGCCAGTGTATCAGAAGCGGGGCGGCGGCGAAAGGGGGGGCGCGGCCACCGGCGGGTCAAATGCCGGCTCGGGCCGCTTGATTGCCCCCGCCGGCGGCGCTATAATCCGCCCCGTGTCCGACTACGTCGAATCCGTCCTGGCACCCGGCGGGCGGGTGGCCCGCCGACACCCCGCCTACGAGCACCGGCCGCAGCAACTCGAGATGGCCCGGGCCGTCGACGCCGCCTTCCGCCACGGCCGACACCTCATCGTCGAGGCCGGGACGGGCGTCGGCAAATCGTTCGCCTACCTGGCGCCGGCCATCCGCGAGGCCGTCCAGGAAGGACGCCGCACCGTCGTCTCCACCTACACCATCAGCCTCCAGGAACAACTCATCGAGAAGGATTTGCCGTTCCTCCGCGACGCCACCGCCGAGGATTTCGTGGCGGTGCTCGTCAAGGGCCGGTCCAACTACCTGTGCCTGCGGCGCCTGCAGCGGGCCACCCAGCGGGCCGCCACCCTCTTCGAACCCGGTCCCCGGCGGAAGGAACTCCGGCGCCTCGCCGACTGGGCCCTCCAGACCCGCGACGGCAGCCTGTCGGACCTCTCGCCCTCGCCGCACCCCGCCGTCTGGGACCGCGTCTGCGCCGAGGCCGGCAACTGCCGGGGACGCAAGTGCGAGCACGCCCGCAAGTGCTTCTACCAGCGGGCCCGCCGACGGGTCCACCAGGCCCAGGTCCTGGTCGTCAACCACGCGCTGTTTTTCGCGGACCTGGCCATCCGGGCCCAGGGCGGCCAGGGCATCCTGCCCGACTACGACCGCCTCGTCTTCGACGAGGCCCACAACCTGGAGTCCGTCGCCTGCGACGGGCTCGGCATCGCGGTCTCGAGCGGCCAGGTGCAGTATCTCTTGGGGTCCCTGTGGCGGGTGCGACGCGGCGGGGGTCGGGGGATGCTGGCCCTCGTCCCCACCGGCGCCGAGAACGCCCGCCGGGCCTGCGACCGCGCCCGCGACGCCGCCGACCGCTTCTTCGGCGACCTCCTCGACTGGTTCGCCGCCGACGCGACCGGCACGGGCCGGATACGCGAGCCGAACGTCGTCCGCAATCCGCTCTCGCCGGCCCTCGGGCACCTGGCGACCGAACTGAAGGACGTGGCCCGCAGCGCCTCCGACGCCGACACCCACGACGAACTCGCCGCCGCCGCCCAACGGGCCGCCGACCTCGCCGACGCCGTCGCCGCCTTCCTGGCCCAGTCCTACGACGGCGGACCGGCCGGCGAGGAGGGCGAAGGCTCCGGCGCCGTCTACTGGCTGGAGGTGACCGGCGGCCGGGAGGCCGCACGCCGCGCCGCCAATCGCCGACAGCGCCGACGCCCGGCCGACGGGCTCTTCGAGAAGGGCAAGGGGGGGGCGGCCGGCTCGAAAAACGCAGACGCCGCCGGCGCAAACGCCGCTGCCGACGCCACGGCAAAGGGCCAATCCTCGCCCCCCCGGCCGCCGCGCCTCTATCTGCGGGCCTCGCCCATCCACGTCGGGCCGCTTCTGGACGCCCTGCTCTGGCAGGAGGTGCCCTCGGCCGTCCTCACCAGCGCCACCCTCGCCACCGGCCCGACCGACGCGTTCGCCTACATCCGGGAGCGGCTCGGCCTAGCCGAGGCCGACACCCTGCTCGAAGGCTCCCCCTTCGATTATGCCGAGCAGGTGCGGCTCTATCTCGAGGCCGACATGCCGCCGCCCACCGCCCCGGACTACTTCGACCGGGCTGCCAACGCCGTCCGCCGCTACCTGGACCTCTCCGAAGGCCGGGCGTTCGTCCTGTTCACCTCGTACCGGATGCTGGACGCGATGGCGGAGCGGCTCCGGCCGCACCTGGAGAAACGCCGGTGGTCCCTCCTGGTCCAGGGCGAGGGGGTGCCCCGCGGCAAGATGCTGGAGACGTTCAGGCGGGACACGCACTCGGTCCTGTTCGGGACGGCCACGTTCTGGCAGGGCGTGGACGTGCCGGGGGCGGCCCTGTCGAACGTCATCATCACCCGCCTGCCCTTCGCCGTCCCCGACCGGCCGGTGGTCCAGGCCCGCATCGAGCAGATTCGCGCCCGCGGCGGCAGCCCGTTCAACGAGTACCAGTTGCCCGAGGCCGTCCTGCGGTTCAAGCAGGGGTTCGGCCGGCTCATCCGCTCCGCCGAGGACGAGGGCATGGTCGTCGTGCTGGACTCGCGGGTCCTGACGAAACCCTACGGCCGGGCGTTCCTCCGCGCCCTGCCCGAGTGCCGCGTCATCGTGCCGGAGAAAGGCATGGAGTGACGCAGTAACGAAGGCGCGGACGTTCCTTCGGCCGTTGTCGTTGCCGTGGCCGTTTTGATGACGCGCCGGCCAAGGCCGGCGGCTAACTATGGCCGGTGCCTGTTGCCGGTTGCCGAATGCCGGTTGCCTTCTTTTGCGCCTTGGCGGCTTGGCGGGGGGGGTCATATTCATAAACGTTGTTGCGACTGAAATCTTTTCCGTGGAGATGGGGGGCGAAATGGGGGGTTTTGGGCGTCGGAATCGCCGTTTCCGGCCCGTGAGGGGCGATTCCGGCCCGA
>Ga0180434_10003861_pt1 | contig 18717 bp, 14 predicted proteins | sample SS_ome_7_FD_132453 | JGI IMG/M metagenome (GOLD analysis project Ga0180434, IMG submission 132453) | Hypersaline lake sediment archaeal communities from the Salton Sea, California, USA - SS_1_D_2 metaG | ecosystem: Environmental > Aquatic > Non-marine Saline and Alkaline > Hypersaline >...
GCAACAAACCCGGCCTGGGCCATCTTGTCTTGCAGGCTCTCCTTGTTGAAATCAATCGGTATGAAGAAGAGGTTATCCGGGATAGCCAGTTTCTTCGACTGATGAACCTTGAGCTTCTCTTGTTGGGTTGTCGGAGCATCTAGTTCAAATATCCGAGTACCTTTGTTCAAATTGGCAAAACGCAGTGCCCGGCTGTCGAATCCAGCTCCGAATATCACTATCTGGTCAAAGTCGTCCTCCAGGGCTTCTATGAATACCGCATCGAAATACCTCGTCCTCGCGATTACGTATTCATACATACCACTGGGGAAAAAAGGGCGGCTGAATAGTCCGAATAGCCACCTGGATTTCAAGAGCAGCTTAAAGAAGGCAGGGACCAGCACATAGGCGATGTGGTCCGGTCCTGAATAGGACGGTCTTCTGTCTACGTATGAAGCAGCCCTCAACAAGCATGCGAAATTAGCCGTCCGCGAGGACTTCGCTTCAATGCGGCGGGTGCTCTTGCTGCTCACGATATGGGTTCGGAATGAGGAATGACGAAAAAGGCTCGGTTATTCCTCCGCTGGTTGTAGCTTTGTTGCCGACCTTCTGTGTCAGTCGTAGTATGCCGCTATCAACTCCCGGTGGTAATTGCTGTCGCCGAAGGCGGTGTCGGATGACCTGGCCCGCTTGAAGTACAGGTGCATATCGTGGTCCCAGGTGAAGCCTATGCCGCCGTGGACCTGAACCCCCCGGTCGGTAACCATCTTATAGGTATCACCGCAGTAGCTCTTGGCCATGGAGACCGCCATAGGGGCATCGGGGGAATCCTCTCGTATCGCCTCGGCTGCCCATTCCATGAGAGACCTGGCGTACTCGAGTCCGCTGTACATGTCAGCGCACTTGTGTTTGATGGCCTGGAAGTTGCCGATAGGCACACCGAATGCCACTCTCTCTTTGGCGTAGTTGACGGTGGTCTCAAGTACCCACTCGCCACCGCCCACCATCTCAGCGCACAGCGCCGCTGTGGCCTTGAGCACCGCGTCCTTGATGACCGGCCAGCCCCCGTGCAGTTCACCGACAATGTTCCTGGCCGGCACCGCCACCCTGTTGAACATGACCTGATACTGCTTCCTGGTTTCGTCCATGGTCTTCAGCGGAGTGGCGTATATTCCCCATTCCGTGGTGTCGACCAGTAAGAGGGTGATTCCCTCTTGAGGGTCGGCGCTGCGCTTGGTACGGGCAGCAACCAGTATGTAGTCCGCTGCCTTGGCATCGGGGACAAAGAACTTGGTGCCGTCGATGATGTAGTCATCACCTCGTTGAGTGGCCTTGACCTGAACACCTTCAGGCCACAGGTCGCCATCCTTCTCCAGCACGGCAAGCGTGAGAACCAGCTCCCCGTTGGCTATCTTGGGCAGGTATTCCTTCTTCTGCTCCTCGGTGCCGGCGGTGAGGATCGGCACCCCAGCGAGAAGCAGGGTGGAAAAAAACGGGCCGGGCAGCATGGCACGGCCCATCTCCTCGCACAGAATTGCCAGGTCCCGGAAGTTCATCCCGGTGCCCCCGTATTCGTCGGGAAGTATCAGTCCCAGCCATCCAACGTCCGCCATCTTCTTCCACAGTTCCGGGGAATGGCCGACCTCGTCCTCCATCATCTCTCTCACCAGCGTTTTGGGGCATTCATTTGCCAGAAAGTCTCGGGCCATTGCCTTGAGCATTTCTTGCTCTTCGTTAAGGCTGAATTCCATATTCTCCGCTCCCTCCTCTTGATTCGGATGAGAATGAATCTGGGCGAATCCTCGACTCTTGCCCTTATCTGGGCAGCCCCAGTATCCTCTCGGCAATAATGTTGCGGTTGATTTCCGAAGTGCCCATTTCTATGGTGGCGCCGCGCGACCTGAGCATATCGTACACCCAATCGCCTTCGTCCACGGCGAATTCCGACCCCCTGACAAGCTGAGAGTAGGCTCCCAGCATCTCCATGACCATGTCGCCGCGCCGCTGCCTCATCTCCGCCTGGAAGTTCTTCACAACCGAGGGTTCATTCCCCAGCGGTATTCCTTTGCGCATCTTGGCCACCATACGAGCGCCACTCCACCTCATCGCTGCGGCCTCGATAGCGAACTGGGCTATCCGCTGGCGAAACATGTCGTTTTCCCAGACCGGCTTGCCGTAGCGTGTGGTATCCTTGGCCAGGTCAACCATACCCTCGATGGCTGCCGCACGCCTGTCGGCGAGGCCGGCAAGGCCGACGCCTCCGGCACCGCCGTAGAAGGCCCCGCCACCGCTTCTCTCGTGCTGAAGGGCGGTCATCGCCACATACCAGCCCCTTCCCTGCTCTCCCATCATGTTCTTGTGGGGAATGCGCATGTCATCGAAGAACAGCTCGCCGAATTCGGCTTCGCCGGACATCTGGCGCAGCGGCCTTCGGCTGAATCCCGGCGTGGTCGTGTCAAAGACAAAGTAGCTCAGATTGCGGTGTCTGGGTGCATCAGGCTCTGTTTTCACGACCAGCAGGCCCCAGTCAGCGAATTCCCACATACTTGTCCAAACCTTCTGGCCGTTGATCACCCAGTCGTCTCCATCCCTCACACCGGTGGTCTGGACGTTGGCCAGGTCCGATCCGGCATCGGGCTCAGAGAATCCCTCCAACCAGCTTTCCTCACCGCTGAGTACCTTGGGGATGAAACGCTCTTTCATCCACTCCTCGCCATGGGAGAGGATGGTCGGCGCTCCCACCAGCAGACCCAGGGATAGCGGGCCGCCAGGTGTCCCGGTGCGGGCCATCTCTTCCTGAATAACCGCTATCTCCTCTCGCGGGCGCTCGATGCCGCCGTACTCTTTGGGGTAGCCAAACCCGGTATAGCCGGCATCGTAGCACTTCTTTGTCCACTCCTTACCCTGTTCATGCATCTCTTTGCTGTACGGCTTGGGCGCTACGTACTCCGGTGTTCCCCACCCCTTGGGCAGATTCGCCCTCAGCCAGTCTCGGATCTCTCGTCTGAGGGCCTCCAACTTTGCTGATTCCCCTGAGACCATATTGCCTCCCCCTTTCATCGTGTTACCCGGGATTCCCCATTTCAACTTGCGGTGAAGCGATACCTGTCCCTCATCGCTCTCGGCACTGGGAGTCTATGACCGTTTCGGCCTGATTGTCAAGCCACGTTGAAAGGGACTCCCCGGACCCACGGGCGAGGCATGACTCGCGGTCATGGTGCTCAGCCTTGGTGGCTACTTTCGCGGCTGTGACCAGCGTGCCTGCGGTGCAGCATCCCATGCCTTACTGCAAGTGGTTAGCATATGCTATACTCGACGCAACGAAGCGGGGAAGAGGAGAGGCCGGGTCGAGAGAATCAACCGCTTCGCGGGAGGGAACAATGGAAGTCAAGCAGTTCACCGAAACCCTGAACCAGTACGTTAGGCCACAGAGGTCCCCTTTGGCTTTCAGAAGATGTCAATCCGAAGGTGACCTCCCGGAAGGGGCGACTATGCCGCTGCGTGACCTGGGCTATCAGGTCACCCTTTGTCAGGCAATCGGCATTTCGAGTCGCTACGGGTGGACACTGGCGGTCGGCAAGAACGACCAGCTATGCGTCGGAGGCGCCGTGGTCATGGGCGCTCTCGCTGAGCTTCCCGAAGGTCTGCCCTATCCACCAATCCCGGCGGAGAGACGACTGGAGTTCGGCAAGTACAGCCACGTACTGATGGCGCCGATAGAGGCAACCGAGTATGAGCCTGAGGTAGTCGCCGTTTTCGGGAATCCGGCCCAGGTCTGCAAACTGGTCCAGGCAGCGATGTTCGCGGCGGGCGAACCTGTCTTGCCCAACATCGCAGGGCCGGCCGCCGGCTGCGGGGCCATCGTGGCACATGCCCTCAACAGCAACGCCTACCAGTTTGTCCTTCACTGTGGGGGCGACCGGATATTCGGCGCGGCCCAGGATGATGAAGTGACCTTTGCCATGCCCTGGGGAAAGGCGGAGGCGGCGGTCAAGGGCCTCGAAATGCTTCACATGATGGATTCAAGCTTCAGATACCCAACAGCCACTGATATTGCTCACCGCCCATCCCTTCCGCCTATGCTGCAGGTCCCCTGGGCTACCTGAGGCCGAGGGCTTGTGCCCGTACTGCGGACTTGGTGAGAGCTCGGTTTAGAGCGCCCCGCGAACCCTGTCCGGGATTGATTCCCAAGCGGTGCGTTGCTCGTCGCAGGGTGCCTGCTGCACACGGCACTCTTCGCCAAGGACAACGTTCTCCCTGCGGTTCGCGCAGGGTCGCCGGGTCCCGGCGGCTTCACGGCCTGGGTCGGCGTCCTGCGCGAGAGCCGGCCACGCGTCCAGGGTGTTTCTGCGAAGCGCCTCAGCCGTCGGACCTGTACCCGAGAACGTCTCGTCGTTTGACCCTTCGCGAGTTGCCGTTCTTGCTTCCTCAGCCAAACCGTGGAGCAACCTATTGTATAATGAGGCTCAGACGTGCGGCACTGGTCCTGCACTCACGGGCTTCCGCGTGAAGCCGGTGGAAAGCGAGTCTGTAGTCTGAGGATCCGAGGGAAGAAGGCAATGGGAGATTCGAAAGTTGAGTTTGAGCCGATAGGTGTGGTGAGAACGAAGCTGAGCAATGATGCTGTAAGGGAAAGCTGGCCCAATGGCGTTGAGGCGGAGATAGAGGTGTTCGGAGACTGCGTTGAGGCGCTTGATGGCATCGATGGCTTCTCTCACCTGATAGTGCTGTTCCATATGCATGAGACTACAGAGGAACAAAGGAAGACCGTCAAGGCCAGGCCAAGGAGGTTCGCCAAGTACGGCCTGAGACTGGAGGAACTGCCTGTGGTTGGGGTCTTCTGCCTGGATTCACCGCACAGGCCGAGTCCCATAGGTCTGACCATTGTCAGGCTACTGGGGAGGAAGGGAAGTATCCTGAGGGTTGACGGTCTTGATGCCTTTGATTCTACGCCAGTCTTGGACATAAAGGCCTATACACCGGACAGATGCAAGACTCAACTGCAGCTACCGTCCTGGTATAGCCGGCTGTCGAGCTACCTTCAGGGACACTGACACTGAGGGGACTGGTCAAGGCAATTGTCGTAGTTCGAATCTCGTGCATTCCGCTTGAGTTGCAGCAGTCACACGACGGTTTCGGAGGGTGCGGCCGTACGCTCCTCTACCGGCGTTCGCGGTGGTCGTCCTCCAATCCTACGCGTCGCCCCACGGTGCCCTCAATCCGGTCATCTATTGAGGTCCGCCGACACTTCTAGCCCAGCCCGTAGACCTGCCTGGGAGCGAGGCAGTGGGGATACCTGTCCAGCAGGGACAGGCGAACCAGGTAGCACAAGTGGCAGGCGTCGATGTACTGGCCGTCGCCGCGGTGGACGAAACCGTACTCCTCAGCCAGGGCGGCAGGTCCCCCCTTGAGCAGCGGGCCGCATATGGGGTGCGAGTCTGGCGCGTAGTCCTTTTCAATATGCGGCAACCGCTGCTCGAAAACGTTGCCTATGAGCAGGCCCTGGCACACATGCACATGGCCGTAGGGATCGATGTGGACTCTCTTCGGCTCTCGCAGGTCTTCGTAGGGGCACTCAACGAAGTCTCTCCACGGTCTCCCCGGCAGCCCTTTCGCCAGCTTCTCCACCGCTCTGCCCCTGAACCTGGTGTTGCCCCCCACAATGGGCATGCCTTTGCCCTGCGGTTGCTTGCCCGCCGCTCCCACTGAGGGCTTTTCAATGGATATGACACTCGCCGGCATTCCCATTCTCATTGCCGCAGCGAGGGCTCGTCGCGCAGGGTTGTCGTCCCGTTTCTCGTAGTGATAAGGGTCGTCGCTTATGCTCACGTCCGCGACGCCCAACTGACTGAGCGGCTGCAGCCAGAGCTGGGCGTCTTCCTCGCAGCTAGCCCAGTAGGCATTGGTGACCGTGCCGATCCTGAGACCGTTGTCGCGGACTATCTTCATCCCTTCAACCATCAGAGGATAGAAGAGGAATGGTTCGCCACCTTCGAAGTAGACCCACTCCATGGTCTCGACCGTGGCGGCATCGTCTATAACCTGGCGGAGCCGGCTGAGGGCAAAGGTCCCCTTGGCCGCCGGGCTGCAATACACAAAGCAGTGGTCGCATTCCGAATTGCACATATAAGTCAGAAGAAGATGGACCTGCGTCAGCATGTTACTTCACCTCCGAGCGAGGGCCTCCCAAGGAAACCCCAGCGCCTCGTGCGGGATACTACCGCAGAAGGCCTGGGGAGGCAAGCGCCTGCGCCACGGGATCGGCCTGTGTACTGGCGTTCACACCGCTTGTGCATGGAAACGGCTTCAGACTCCGCAAGGAGGTTCAGGTTGAGCGTCCTGCAGCGTGTGGCCGAAGGCTTCCTCCCTGAGTCCCCCGGGGGCCTTCATGGCTTTGAGTGGTGAAGGCATGCAACTGTGTCGCGAGCAATGACGGCGGCCTCATCCACCGGTATGACGTGGGCCTGTATCGCGGCGCCGGCGACGCTTATCGGTCCTTCAGAGCCGATAGTGACTGCGTTCCGCTGCGGGTCCAGGGTCAGCCCGCACCAGTCCAGGCCATCGCATACTCGCGCTCGGATCACTGGTGCATTCTCGCCGATGCCGCCACCGAAGACGATGGCATCGGCCCCGCCCAGTGCGGCGAGGTAGGCACCGATGTACTTGCGCACGCGGTAGCAGAACATATCGAGCGCCAGGGAAGCACGCGCGTTGCCCTGTTGCTCCGCCTGTAGGAGTTCTCGCACGTCTCTGGACAGTCCCGACGCGCCAAGAAGCCCCGACCTGGTGTTGAGCCAGTCCTCCACCTGCCGGATGTCCACACTCTCCTTGCGGGCTAGAAAGGCCACGAGCGACGGGTCTAGGTCCCCAGTGCGTGTCCCCATCATCAACCCCTCCAATGGCGTGAAGCCCATCGACGTGTCCACCGAACGGCCCCGGTCGATAGCTGTGGCGGAGCAACCGTTGCCCAGTTGCAGCGTTATCAGCTTCGTCTGGTTCGAGGGCGTACCAGTAATGGCGGCATAGCGCTCCATCATGTAGCGATGGGCTATCCCATGGAAGCCGTAGCGCCGGATTCCGTACCTGGTCGCCAGCTCATGAGGAATAGGGTACTGGGAGGCTCGTTGTGGAATAGTACGGTGAAAAGCGGTGTCGAAGACGGCGACCATCGGCACTGACGGGCCGAGCGCGCTCCGTGTGGCGCGAATGGCGCGAAGCGACGGCTCGTTGTGGAGCGGTGCCAGTTGGCTCACAGCCTCCACTGAAGCTATGGCCTCGTCATCGATGATGGTGGGCTCGACGAAGCGGTCGCCGCCGTGGACGACGCGGTGACCTACTGCCTCCAGGCCGCCTCGCGCGGCGATGCCCAGTGACTGGAGCCAGTCAAGCACGAGTTGAGCGGCGTGACCGTGGTTGTCCACCGGGGTGGCTTTGTAGCGCTCCGCGCTCTCCTGTGCAGTGAACCGCAGTGACGAGTCACCACCAATCCTGTCGACAATGCCGGCGGCCAACTTGCGGCTGTCGCCGGATGCAGTACCCGCCTCCTCAAGGTGCAGAAGCTGGAACTTGAGGGTAGAACTGCCGCAATTGATGGCGAGGACTCTCATAGCATGTGGGCCTGTGAACAAGGACGGTTGACGGACTGCATTCTACGTCAGTGCTTGCTGCTGTCACAAGTCCTCCCACTGGGAGCCTGGTTAAGCGACGCATGGTGTGCTGCGACCAAATGGGGACTTGTCGTGATTTGAACAACTGCATAGACCAAGTGGCTGGCTAGGAGTTGCGGCGCAGTGCTATTATAGGCGGGTTAACAACTTTGTGAGGTGTCGGTATGCAGGCCAGGTTGAAATTCCTCGGAGCGGCTCAGAACGTCACTGGCTCCCGGTACTGTTTGGAGGTCAACGACCTGAGGCTTCTGATAGACTGCGGGCTTTACCAGGAGAGGGAGTACAGGAGCAGGAACTGGGACCCTTTTCCCGTGCCGCCTGAGACGGTGGACGCTGTGCTGCTGACTCACGCCCACCTCGACCATTGTGGCCTGTTGCCGAAGCTGGTACGTGATGGCTTTCGCGGGCCCATCTACTGTACGGCGGCCACCTCCGACATCACCGAGATAATGCTGCGGGATGCGGCAAGACTGCAGGAAGAGGATGCGGCATTCAAGAAGAGGAGGCACGAACGGGAGGGCAGAAGGGGGCCCTTTCCGGAGGTTCCTCTCTATACGCTGGACGATGCCGAGGCGGCATTGCCTTTGTTCTCGCCGGTGGGTTACGAACAGCCGGTCCGCTTAGGTGACGGGGTGGAGGTCACTTTCCATGATGCCGGTCACGTGTTCGGGTCTTCAATGATCATGATTGAGGTGGCGCAAGGCCCCGAGCGAAGAAGGATTCTCTTCTCCGGTGACGTGGGCAGGTGCGACAAGCCGATTCTGCGCGACCCGACCTTCTTCGACGAGGCGGATTACGTTGTGGTCGAATCGACCTACGGTGACAGGTTGCATGAGGATGTCGAGGAGGTCGATCGTCTCGCTGAAGTGGTCGGCTCGACCCTGCAACGCGGCGGCAACATCGTGATTCCGAGCTTCGCTCTGGAAAGGGCTCAGGAGGTGCTCTACCGCCTCAATGAACTGCGTACCGACGGCCGCATACCCCGCTTGCTGGTCTTGCTCGATAGCCCGATGGCTGTCAGGATCACCGACGTGTTCAAACGGCACCCCGATCTGTACGATGAGGAAATGGCGGAGCTGGTTGACCGCAACAGATCTCCCTTTGATTTCCCCGGCCTGAAGATGATCCGAACCGTGGATGAATCAAAGGCGATCAACAGCATTAAGGGCACCGCCATCATCATAGCCGGCTCAGGGATGTGCACTGGAGGGAGAATCAAGCACCATCTGGTAACGAACATCTCGCGTCCAGAGAGTACCGTGCTGTTCGTCGGATACCAGGCGCAGGGGACGCTGGGGCGGCACATCGTCGATGGTGCCGACAGAGTGAGGATACTGGGCCAGCACTACCGTGTGCGCGCGACGATAGCGCAGATACACGGGTTCTCGGCTCATGCGGACAGGGACGACCTGTTCAGGTGGCTTTCTGAGCTCAAGAGGGCACCCAGGCACGTGTTCGTTACACATGGCGAGCCACAGGTGGCTGAGTCGTTCGGCGGCTTCGTGAGGGAAAAGACCGGGTGGGACATATCTGTGCCGGAATACGGTGCGGAAGTCGCACTCACGTGACCTCGACAGAGGCCGTCTGACCATGGATTGCAGGTCTTCATGACGCGTCAATACACGGTGGCGGCGGATCGCGGTCTGACGCGGCCCCGATGGGTTTGCGGCGACCAGGCCGAGCCAGGAGGAGACTAAGATGGGAAGCAGGAAGGCAGAGGGAATTCGCATTGAGGAGAGGGTGAGCCTCTATCGCAAGAAGAACCGGCCGGCGGACCGCTGGGCTGCCGGCTGTGGACCGATCCAGCATTCCACGGAGACACAGGAGCGGGTCTTCGCCATGGCTGACCTCCTCGAAGCAAGGGGTGTTGTCGGGGATGGGGTCCCTTTGTTCGAGGTGCTCCATGCGGCGGATCGGGTGGCCAGTGCCGCCATGTGGGTGGTTGCCCATGAGACGTATGCGCAGAACGTCTACCTCGACGGACGCGAGCTCGCCTCCGAGGACTTCAAGCCACGGCCTGAGGGACACACCGGCGGCGCTCTCAATATGGTGCCTGCCTACGCTGGCTACATGGCCATCAATGCAATCACCGGCCATACCCGCTCCTGGATCATGGGCCAGGGCCACTGCGTGGCCGCAGTGGACACGGTGAACCTGCTGCTGGGCAATATGACGCCGGCCCACGCGGAACGCTACTCCCTTACAGATGAAGGGCTGACGCGGTATGTTCGGGACTTCTACTCCTATCGTTTGGGCGACGATGGCAAACAGGACTCACCGCTGGGCAGCCATGTCAACGCCCATACAGCGGGCGGGCTGGTCGAAGGCGGGTATCTGGGCTTCACCGAGATCCAGTACGTCCATATGCCCTTGCCTGGCGAACGGCTGGTCGCCTTCCTCAGCGATGGAGCTTTTGAGGAGCAGCGCGGCAGCGATTGGGTGCCTCGCTGGTGGCGGCCCGACGACTGTGGGCTGGTGACTCCCATCATGATCAGCAATGGAAGGCGCATAGACCAGAGGACCACCATGTCGCAGCAGGGCGGCACCGACTGGTTTGCGCGGCATCTTGAGGTGAATAGCTTCGATCCCATTGTTTTCGATGGCAGGGACCCGGCGGCTTTCGCGTGGGCCATCTTCGAGATGGAGTGCCGCCTTGAGGCGCTTGCCGAGGCGTTGCACTACCTTGAGGAGCGCTACCCGGTGCCGCTGCCCTACGGCATTGCGGTGGCCCCCAAAGGGGCCGGCTTCTACGGCGAGGGCACCAACCTGGCGCATAACCTTCCTCTGGGGGGCAATCCACACACCGATATCGTGGCCGCGCGTCGGTTCAACGAAAGTGCGCGGCGGCTGTGGGTGCCGCCCCGCGAGATGAACAAGGCTCTCGAAAGGATGCAGCAGCACGGAACCTCGGCCCGTCCGCTGGAGCGGGACCATCCATTGGCTCAGCGTGAGGTGCAGTTGCGCCAGATTCCGCGTCTCGTCTCACGCAAGGTGCCGAAGGACAGGAGAGACGTGTCAAGCTGGACGAGGTTCTCGCCGATGTACGCTGTGGATGCCATGTTCGTGGCCACCGTGCAGGCCAATCCGCATCTCAGACCACGTGTGGGCAATCCTGACGAGATGCGCTCCAACCGCCTGCTGAAGACCCTGGACGTGCTGAAGTTCCGTGTCACCGACCCGGAGGCGCGGGGCATCCCCGAGCACGTGAACGGCGCGGTCATAACCGCCCTGAACGAGGAGGCGGTGGTGGCGGCGGCGCTGGCCAACAAGGGGGGCATCAACCTCATTGCCACCTACGAGGCGTTTGGCGCCAAGATGCATGGCGTGGTTCGTCAGGAGATCATCTTCGCCAATCACTGTAAGGAGCAGGGAAGCCCCCAGCGCTGGCTGTCGATACCACTGTTCCTCACATCGCACACCTGGGAGAACGCCAAGAACGAGCTTTCACACCAGGACCCGGCCATGGCTGAGGCCATGCTCAATGAGATGTCCGATGTGTCCCGGGTGCTTCTCGTACCGGACTACAACACAGCGGCGGTGGTGACACAAGGGGTCTACCAGACCCAGGGGCAGATCTGGACGCTGGTGGTGTCGAAAATGGACCTGGTGGCGGACCTGTTCACGTCGAACGAAGCGGCGCGATTGCTGGCGGAGGGCGCCATGCGCCTCGACTGGGCGGGTCACCAGGTGCAGAAGCAGCGACTGGTGCTGACCGCCCTTGGCTCTTACCAGCTTGAGGAGACGCTCAAGGCGTCGCTTCGGCTGGCGGAGCGGGACGTAGCACACTCGGTGGTCTACATGATGGAGCCAGGCAGGTTCCGCAGTCCTCGCAGTGAGGGGGAGCGGGCGCACACGGCGCCGGCCGACCTCCAAGCCGAGCTGTACCCCGAATCGGTACCGGCTCGAGTGTTCGTCACGCACACCCGGCCAGAGCCGCTCCTCGGGGTGGTGCAACCGCTGCACACCGGCGGCGAGAAGACCGCCGGACTGGGATTCCTGGGACAGGGCGGCACGCTTACTGTTCCCGGAATGCTCTTCGTCAATCGCTGTACGTGGGCGCACGTTCTTCTCGAAGCGGCGCGTCTGCTGGAGCTGTCGCGGGAGGACCTGCTCACGGGCGATGAACTGGCTGCTGTGGATGGCAAGGTGTGCCCCGAGGGACCGATTATCTAGTGGAGAGCCTCACCCAGTCAAGGAGACCGCAATCAACGCTTTCGTGTAACGTGGAGGCACACGGGTGACTGTCTGGCGTCAAGGATGAGTAGCACAGATACCGCATTCGACTAGGCCAGGGAATACAGTATCGTGCCTTCCTTCACCTGTCGCTTTATCATCTCGATCCGCTCGAGATACGTTATGTGGGCGATGACCTCTCCGGTGGCAAACCACTTCTGTGGCGGCGGAAAGAGGTCCCATGCCTTGTAGTTCACATCCCACGACACATAGGGTGCTATCTCGTAGGCCGTCTTCTCCCCTTCCTCGAGGGCGAACAGGACCTCGTTGAGTCTGCCCTGGTGGTGCGCATGCAACTCCTCGATCCGCTTTCTGTGGTCGTTCCAAATCGTCCGATGGCCGGGCAAGACAAGGTCAACATCCATGGGATACACCTTATCCAGGCTTGCCAGATACTCCTTGAGAGCATCGTCCATCTGAGGCCAGAAACAGATGTTCGGCGTTATGTCAAGAAGAATATGGTCTCCAGACATGAGGATCTTCTTGCTCGATTCGTAGAGGCACATGTGGCCCGGGGTGTGCCCAGGGGTATCGATGCAGGTGAAGGAGTAGTCACCGATGTCTATGGTATCGCCCTCTTTCAAGGTGGTAAACTCAAGGCGTCGCCGCGGGCCGAACAGGTGGCCCGGATGGCTTCCAAAGGCCCGTTCCAGTTCCTCCTCGGGGAAGCCGTTCATTCGATAGACCGATACCTGGTCCACCCGCGTGCCCCCCTCGGTCTTGGGAACGCTCATGTAGGAAGCCTCTCGCTCGCTGAAGTAGACTTTAGACGAATCCGTGGCGAGGTTCGCTACCAGACCGAGATGGTCGGCGTGCAGGTGGGTAACGAAGAAGTCCGTCTTCTCCAGGTCCACACCCAGCTCCTGCAGAGCGGAATCCATTTCGCGAATGCATTCCTCTCGATTGAACCCAGTGTCAACGATAAGGAACCGTCCGTCGCCCTTTATCATGTAGGAGTTCACGGCTTTGAGGGGATTACGGGGCAGGGGTATTTCGGCTCGGTACAGATTGGGCAGAATCTCGTCAACCATTCAGCTATCCTCCTATTCGTTGGCCTGGCGCGCCAAGTCACCTCGCTCCTGGCATATCGGCTTCGGTGGTGATTGCTCCCTCTATAAGCATATCAGCGATTTCGTCGTCAGAAAAGCCCAGAATCTCCTTGAAGACGTACTCGTTGTGTTCTCCCAGGTTCGGCCCGGTGCTGGTCAACCGACACGGGGTTCGGGACAGCCGGTACGCCGGCCTCTGGTGCAGCACAGTACCGAGTTCAGGATGGTTCAGCCGCTCATGGCTGTCGCGGTGTCTCAACTGAGGGTCGTTGAACAGGTCTTCGTTCTTCTGCACTACTCCCGCCGGCACGCCTCTCTCCTGCATCATGCGCATGACGTCTGGGGCGCTGTGGCGCACCGTCCACTCCTCAACGAGCCTGTCGAGCTGGTTCTCGTTCTCCTTCCTGGCGGCAGGTGATGCGAACCTTTGGTCCCTGGTCCAGGCCGGGTTGCCAATCACCTCGCAGAAGGCTTCCCAGTCATTGTCGGTGGCTACCGCTATCGCACACCAGCTATCATCCCCCTGGCATCGGTAGCTGCCGTGGGGAGCGGCATAGGGGTCGCGATTACCTCTTCGCTTCAGGATTCGGCCATTGACGCCGTAGTCCAGCAGGCTTGGTTCAGCGAAGGTAACACCAACCTCGAACTGGGCCTGGTCGAGGTACATTCCTTTCCCGGTGCGACGTCGGTAGTCAAGGGCCGCGATGAGGGCGCATACCGTGTAGTAGGGCGCGATCTGGTCGGTGTAGGCCCCAGGGATGCCGGTAGGGAGCCTGTCAGGCCAGCCCACAGTCTCGTAGAACCCAGCCAGGGAAGCGGCCTGCCACCCCCAGGCCTGATATCGGGAATGCGGTCCGTACTGTCCCTGGAGCGACGTGCTGAAGTAGATGATGTCGGGTTTTATCTTCCTCACGCTCTCGTAGTCCAGTCCGAATCTGGCTATGACGCCGGGGCCGAAGCTTTCACCTACGATGTCAGCCCACTTCACCAGCCTTCGGGCTGCTTCCTGCCCCTTGGGCTTGCTCAGGTCGAGGCTTATGCCCAGCTTGTTGGTGTTGAAATTGGCGAACACGAAACTGCCATTGATGCTGGCCGACCTGCCTAACATTGAGCCAGCCCTCCTCATCGGGCAAGGGTACTTGTGGGACTCCACCCTGATCACCGTCGCTCCGTGCTCGGCCAGTTCCCGAGTGGCCATAGGACCCGCTATGGACCAGGTGAAATCGGCAACCTTGACTCCCTCGAATACCTGTTTCTTCTCCATCAAGCGCGCTCTCCTCGCTTACCGTCGAACTAGATAACCCCGTCACGCCTCAAGGCAGCGACCTCTTCCGGCAAAAGGCCCAATTCTGTCTGGTAAACCTCCTCATTGTGCTCCCCAATGAGCGGGGCGCGCCGGTGTATGCCCCAATGGTGATGGCTCATCTGCAGCGGAGCGCCAGCATAGGTGACGGTATCGCCAAGCTCAGGATGCTCCACCTCGATGTAGAAGTCTCTGGCGGCGAGCTGAACGTCTTCCCTGAGGTCCTTGGGTGTAGAGGACGGCGCCAGCGAGAACCCCCTTTGCACTGCTGCCTCGTAGAGCTCCTGCTTGGTCCTGGTCAGGAAGAAGGCTCCCAGAATCTCCTCGGCGCGCTGGACTTGCTCCGGAGTTGCGGCACCGGGATTGAAGTTGTGCCAGTCGATGTCCGCCAGCTCTTCCGCCATACCTTCTTCCGCCATCCAGTTGGTCAGTGCGATAGTGGACTGCGTCCAGCCCACGCCGGCCCCGCCGATGGAGCACACCACCCGGCCGTCCTTGCAGGGGTAGAGCATGCGGACTCTCATCCCCTCTGACCTTATCGTGTTCCTCTGGAACGTGTCCCAGGTCATGACGCTATTGGGCACATTGAGCAGAACGCTCTCCTGGATGGAGACATCCACGTACTGTCCCTCGCCGGTAAGCTGTCGATGGTAGTGGGCCACCATGCTGCCTGTCGCCGCCTGCAGCCCGGCGAAGTAGTACGCCTGGGGCACGCTGCAGCGGACGGGGGCTCTGTCTTTGTCGCCACACGTAGCCATGACGCCGCCCATGGCCCAGAGCACGATGTCGCTGACCTCGTAGTCCTTGTAGGGGCCGCTCTGCCCGAAGGGGGTAACTGAGGTGAAGACGATCCCGGGATTGACTGCACCGACTGCTTCATAGCCCATCCCTATCCCCTCCATGTACCCTGGAGAGAAGGACTCGATGAGGAAATCAGCGGACCTGACCAGGCTCCTGAGGACGTCCCTCCCGGCCGTCGCCTCAATGTCAAGGGTTATGCCTCTCTTGCTGCTGTTGCAGTACATCCAGGGCAGGCTTCTCTCCGGGTGGGGGACATCGTGGTAGAAGGGGCCGGTAGTGCGGGCCGGGTCTCCTCCTGGCTTCTCGACCTTGATCACGTCGGCTCCCAGGTCACCCAGGATCTTGCCGCAGAACCAACCCTTCTCATCGGTCAGGTCCAGCACTCGATGGGAGCCCAATAGAGGCTCCGTGTCGACTCTCTGCTTCAAAAGCGCCACCTCCAGAGGAAAGTAATAGTCAATTGTCTTCTACCGTGCGTAACCGTCACCATGCGACCCTCACGGATACCGTTGTACCCTGCCGTGCTTCCGACTGCACAAACAACTCACCGCCGAGAGCACGAGCCCGCTCGTGCATTCCCAGTATGCCCAGCTTTCCAGCCGTGGCGAAATCGTTCAGTGTCTGCGGCAAAGCAAATCCCTTCCCGTTGTCGGTAACGGCCAGTCCCACGTGCTGAGGGCCGAACTCGACTCTAACCTCCACGTTCGTTGCCTCGGAGTGCTTCCGTACGTTGCTCAGCGCCTCCTGTGCAATGCGAAACAGCAGGAGTTCCACGTCAGGTGGCAAGCGACGCGGCGTGCCCAAGACCTCGATGGAAGCCTGGATTCCATGACTCACTCCTATGTCGTCAGCAAGCCATTCCAGTGCCGGCAGCAGGCCCAGGTGATCGAGCACGTCGGGTCGAAGCTCATGGCTCATGCGCCGTACGCCCTGCATTATCGCCTTTGCCCTGCTTCGCAGGTTCTCCAGGCGCCTAAGCGTCTGCTCAGGCGGGCCGTCCGTGGCTCTAGTCACTGCCTCGATATCGAGCAAGAGAGTTGCCAGGTCTTGCGCCGTTTCGTCGTGGAGTTCGCGGGCAATGCGCTTCCTTTCCTCTTCCTGGGCCTTGGTAACCTCAGACAGATACCGCTCCAGACCCTCGCGCTGCCGTCTGAGTTCGGTCACGTCCCTTGCGATGGCCTGAACAGCCACAGGCTGACTGTCGCCGCTGATCAGGTTTGCCGCCGACTCGACAATTCTCGTGACGCCGTCCTTTCTCAGCAACTCAAGCTCGACGCGTCCGGCAGCCGCCGTGTCTGTGAGCAAAGCCTTGTATCCTGTCGTGGCAACGTCCAGGCTCTTGGCGGTGAGCAACTGAGATAGGCTCATCGTTGTCAGTTCGCTAGCGGAGTAGCCGGTAAGGATTGAGGCCGATTCGTTGACCTCGATGATGTTCCCATCCAGGTCGTGCACCATGATGGCATCGCTGGCGCTGTTGAACAGGCCTCGGTAGCGGGCCTCCGATACCCTGAGGAGTTCCGCGCTGTCAAGCAGGTCGTGGCGAGCCAGATCGAGTTGGCGCAGCGCTTCTCTCTCTCTCTGCATTCGCTCCTGGCCTACGGCAAGCAGCACCGTGGCCAAGCTGGCGACTGCTATGAAGACGATTGCTCTCAGAACGGGGTCCTCATGGGGGGATACCAGAAGAGCACGAGGGAGCAAGACGCACAGGCTCAATGCCGACATCACGAACGCGCCCTTGGTTCGGAAGACGACCGCAGCATAGAGCATCGGTACGAGGAACAGGGCGCGGTGCACATCGTGGATGTACTCGCTGGTGAAGAACCTCCAGTCGAAGGGAATGAACTGGTCGGCGTAGTATATGAGGCCGAGAAGGATGGTCAGAGCGGCGATGGCCCACAAATGGGGGCTTCGCATGGTGCTGAGTGCCCTGGTCGACAGTGGTGTGCTACCCTCCACCCGGCTGTCCTCGGTGCCCATCTACGACAGGTCTTCCAAGCTGAACCAGCCTGCCCTCAAGGCATGCAGCACCGCTTCGGTGCGAGAACTGATATCCAGCTTATTGAATATGTTGGTGAGGTGACTCTGGACCGTTCGCACGCTGATGGCAAGGTCCTCGGCAATCTCCTTGTTGCTTTTTCCCTTGGCTGCCAGGCGTAGCACCTCAAGTTCGCGTGGATGCAGCTCGGCACGGGCATCTTCCGGATTCAACGCGCCTGAGCCGTGTGTCAGACGACTGAAGACCTTGCGCGCTGCCTGGGGGTCGAGCACGGTCTCCCCAGCGTGGAGAGACCTGATGGCGGCGACAAGCTCGCGAACCTGCACACTCTTCGATAGATACCCTGACGCTCCCGCCTCCACTGCTCCAACCACGTATGACTCATTGCCGAAAGCGCTCATGATAAGAACGGCTGTGGCGGCACATGCTGCCTTAATCTGGCTCGTCGCCTGGATGCCGTCAAGCTTGGGCATAGACACATCCACTATGGCGATGTCGGGCAGCATCTGTTTGGCCAGCCTGACCGCCTCCTCGCCATCACCGGCTTGGGCGACAACTGTCAGGTCGTCCTCTTCGTCGAGGAGTCTGCTCAGACCCTCACGGAAGGACGGGTGATCGTCAGCTAGAAGAATCGTGATCTTTTCCACGGCGCAACTGAGGCACGGATTCACCACGTCAACCGCTGGCTTGCTTCGGGTATCCCATCTCGCCGCGAACACCTCTGTGGCACCAGAGGGAAGACGAAACCCGCCAACGAGCGCACCTGTCCGGTACGCACGCGCGATAGGGGATTCTACCATAGGCAAGTTGGTTTGTCGACGGCGAGCGGCACCGCTGATTGCGCGAATTGCCTAGTGGGATTGCGCTTGCTGAACGCGGACAACTGAGGTCCTGCACAAGGAAGATACGCACTCCGGCGGATGCAATGTCAAGGGTCACGAGCTATTGTGGAGTCGGAAGCCAGAAGGGGAGGCGAGGTCGCTGCTGAGTTGACAGGTGGCAGTAGTGAACTCGGCAAAGCCGGCATGGATGGCGGCGCTCAGTGGCAGCAAGGGAGACCTATGGAGCCACTTGACGGTATCTCCCCTTCGTAAAGTGCCGGGGGGGCCAGTGACTCTCGTCCGTGGCCGTTCGCAGGGGTTAAGCTCGAGCCCTCCCGGCACTCTCACAGCCGAAACACTAGCTGAAGAGGTAGGAAGAGGATATGGCCGTAGTCAGCGAAGTCATGAGCAAGCGACCCGTTTCTGTGCCGCCTTCCGCCCCTATCCTCAAGGTGGCCCAGAGAATGAGAGATTGTGGTACGGGAATCGTTCCCGTGTGTGAGAACGGAAGGTACCGGGGTATCGTCACCGACAGGGACATCATCACGCATGTGGTAGCTGCATCGCAGAACCCCGAGAAGGAACAGGCGAAGGACCTGATGAAGAGAGACGGACCGATAGTCTCGCCGGGGCAGCATCTGGAGGAGGCGGCAAGAATCATGGCGAGGAATGGTGTCCAGGCCCTGCCGGTGGCGCGGAACGGGAAGCTGGTTGGCCTCTTCACTCTGGATGACCTGGCGAGGGAGAGCCTCGCGCTGGCCGCTATGGTCCTGTTTAAGACGACCGGGTGAATGGCGACGGAGAGGCGGGGGTGATGAGAAAGGCGTACATCCTCATTGAGACGAGAAGCCCATACACATGGGATGTA
>Ga0180434_10003863_pt1 | contig 18704 bp, 13 predicted proteins | sample SS_ome_7_FD_132453 | JGI IMG/M metagenome (GOLD analysis project Ga0180434, IMG submission 132453) | Hypersaline lake sediment archaeal communities from the Salton Sea, California, USA - SS_1_D_2 metaG | ecosystem: Environmental > Aquatic > Non-marine Saline and Alkaline > Hypersaline >...
GAAAAATTCTGTAAGTCCTACCTGGTATTGCTATTGCGGCACAATCAGAGTATAATCTCTTTGATGAAGAATGCACCTCGGCTCATCCCGGCTTTGTTATTGGGGCTGATGACGGTGGTACCTTTACTGCCGGCGGCAAGCCAGAAGCGGGACGATGCCCCGGCAGATACCCCCACGGCAGAAGCAGCGGTGATTATCTGCGAAGGGATGATTGACGATGGCCTGCGTGAATCGATTCAGCGAAGAACGAACATGGCCCTGGATGCGGGTGCCGATTATCTGATTTATGAGATTGATACCCTCGGCGGCTTTGTGCAGTCCGCGGTGGATATCTCCGACGACCTGATTCTTGAATTCGGCAAGAAGGCCCACACCGTAGCGTATATTACGACCAAGGCGATATCGGCCGGGGCCATGATAAGCGTGTCCTGCCAGGACATTATTATGCGAGCCACTACCACCATCGGCGACTGCGCCCCAATAGCACTGGGTGGTCAACTGGAAGGTGTCGAGCGGGAAAAGGCAGAGAGCTTCATCCGCGCCATCTTCGAAAGGGCGGCGGAGGCAAACGGCTACCCGAAAGCCGTGCTTCGCGCGATGGTCACGATGCAGATAGACGTGTACAAGGTCAAGAACCTCGAAAGCGGCGCATACGAATACTTCGAAGGGGACGAGTTGCCGACAGACCCCAATACACACGACTTGGCCAATAAAGAGCTGGTGGTCAGCGATGATAAAATACTCACGCTGACCGCTTTGCAAGCCGAACGCTACGATGTAGCCCGCGCGGTCGTTGAGGACCGCGCGGCAGCGCTAGAGTTCCTGGCCAAGCGCGATGGCGTGACTTTTGCCGGTGAGCCGAAGGTCCTGGAGACCCTCTGGTCGGAGGAGATGGTTCGCTGGCTGAATTCACCAGCCGTGGTCAGCGTGCTGGTAATGCTTGCCTTGCTGGGCGTGTACATCGAGTTTAGCACGCCGGGCCTGGGTCTGCCGGGACTGGTGGCGGCAATATGCTTTGCCCTTCTGATCGGGAGCAAGTATCTCACCGGCTTGGCCAATTGGGTGGAGGTAGCACTTTTTGTGGTCGGAGTGCTGTTGCTGATGGTCGAGATTTTTGTACTGCCCGGCTTCGGTATTGCCGGCATGTTGGGGATTCTGTGCGTCTTGGCGGGGCTGTTTGGTATGCTTGTAAAAAATCCGCCGGATAGTCTGCCTTGGCCGCAAAGCCCATTCGACTGGGAATTGCTGTTGCGCGGGGTACTGGCAATGCTCTTGGGCTTTGCAGGATTTGTTGTTCTGGCGATGCTGTCTGCCCGATATCTGCCGCGGATGCAGTTTCTCAGCGGACTTATTTTGGCACCCACGGTCCGCGGCGAGGGCAGCGAAATGCGGGTGAGCATGACTTCGCCAGCCGAAAGTGAGACGGCGGCTGTTAATGTCAATGTTGGGGCCGTCGGCGAAGTAATTTCGACGCTTAGGCCCACCGGAAAAGCAAGGTTTGGCGATACAATCGTGGACGTGGTCGCCACGGCGGAATTTCTGGACAAAGGCACAAGGGTTCAAATCATTGAAATTCACGGCAATAGAGTTGTCGTGAAAAAAGCACAGGGGGAATCTGAAGGCTAATGGTAGACTGGTGGTTTATTTTCGCGATTTTCTTGTATTTTGCCTGTGCCGCGCTGATTATCGCCGAGGTGTTTGTGCCCAGCGGCGGGCTTCTCAGCGCGTGCGCCTTCGCCTGTGTGGCGGGCGGCATACTCATATTCTTTAAGCATAGCGCCGTGGCCGGTTGGACCGGCGTGGTCATTGCTATCATCATGGTGCCGGCTCTTTTGGTCGTGGCGTACAAAATTTTTCCCAGGACCCGGTTCGGCAGGGCGGTAACACTGGCGCCTCCGGTGCGCGAGCAGGGCGATGCTATTACGGACACAGCCCAACTGAAGGAGCTGCTCGGGGCGGTCGGCGTCGTTCTGACGCCACTGAGGCCCGTGGGTACGTGCGATTTTTCGGGACGCAGGGTTGAATGTGTGGCCGAAAGCGGGTACGTTGGTAGAGGAAAAAAGGTCGAGGTTGTCCGGGTGCAAAGTACACAGCTAACCGTTCGGGAAATAACAGAGAGTTAAGGAAAGGGTGAAAGGATGTGTAATCTGCGAAATATAGTTTTGGCAGCCGGTGCTACGGAGGTCGTTGGGGCGACGCTGTTGATTATTCTTATTCTTGCGGCGCTGGTATTCTTTCTTTTGTTTATCAAGTTTTTCAGGTTGTGGCTGCAGGCAAAGCTATCGCGGGCGGATGTAAAATTCGCTGAGCTTATCGGCATGTGGCTTCGAAAAGTGGACATCAGAACTATCGTTCTGAGCAAGATCACCGCCGTGCAGGCCGGCCTAACCCTGACCACGCGGGACCTGGAAAGCCACTTCCTTGCCGGCGGTCGCGTCCCGAACGTCGTGCGTGCCCTGATTGCCGCCAACCGAGCGAATATCGATCTGACGTTGAAGACAGCTACGGCCATTGATTTGGCGGGGCGCGACATCCTCGATGCGGTCCAGACCAGCGTCAATCCCAAAGTGATTGACTGCCCCAATCCGCAGAAAGGCAAGGACACCGTCGATGCCGTGGCACAGGATGGTATCCAGCTCAAAGCCAAGGCGCGAGTGACGGTCCGCGCAAATATCGAACGGCTGGTGGGCGGTGCCACCGAAGAAACCATCATTGCTCGCGTCGGCGAAGGTATTGTCACGACCATTGGAAGTGCCATTACGTACAAGAGCGTTCTGGAGAATCCGGACAATATCTCCAAGGCGGTTCTGCAGAAAGGTCTGGACGCCGGCACAGCCTTTGAGATTCTCTCGATTGATATCGCCGATGTGGATGTGGGAGAAAACGTAGGCGCGCAACTGCAGGCGGCACAGGCGGAAGCCGATATGCGAAGAGCCAAGGCCGAGGCCGAGAAACGCCGCGCTATGGCGGTTGCCCGCGAGCAGGAAATGCGAGCGCTGGTCGTCGAGAATGAGTCGAAGGTTCCGCTGGCCATTGCCGATGCCTTCAAGAAAGGCAACCTTGGAATCATGGACTATTATAGGCTAAAGAATATCGGCGCCGATACTTCAATGCGCGAGGCTATCGCAAAGCCCAAGAAGAAAAAGGAGTAGTCTGAACCGTAAGCGTAGCGCTCGGCGCGGACTGGCCGACGAGGGTCAAGAATGAACGACGTGGACCTGCACATTGCGTTCGCACTACGCAGCGACGACGTTGAAAAGTGGATGAATATCCTGTTGGTTGTCGTCTTGGCTGCGTTCTGGGCTATCGCCACGCTTATTAAGGCCAAGGTTAAACAAAACCAGGATCGTGAGGAAGACGACAGAGGCCGGCAAAGGCCGGCAAAAAGGTCCCCGCTGGGTACCAGATGGGCGCAAAGGCCGACTCCCCAGATGGGCCGATCCTACCCGGCGCGCCGGCCTACGCGCGTGCCCGCTGGCGCTCAGCGACGAGACGTTCCTGAGCGGAAGGTAATCCCTACCGAGCAGCCACCGGCACCGAAGAGGCCGGCGCAAAGCCCCGAACTGGCCCCGCCGACAGAGTCAACCCTTTTATCCTTAACCATGCAGCCTGAGCCCACCCTCGAGGACGAACTCCCAAGCCTCACCACCACACCTCTGGGTGTTCCCGCAGAAATATATGAGGGCTCGGCCCAACAAGCCTTCGAGGAACAACCACTCCTTGAGTCGCTCCTCGATTATGACGACCCCGCAGAGCTCAGACGGGCGATTCTGCACTACGAAATCCTCGGCAAGCCTTTATCCCTGCGTGACCCCGGGGAACAAACCGTTGGCTTTTGAGTATGATCTTTCGTCAACGGTTGACCACTGCGAGACATTGGTAAGTATTACACGCTAACCAACTTACGTAGCACGGCTCAAGCGGGACGTTCTGAGTGCCCTACGCTCAAAGTCCGATAACGTATGTTATGTTGCATTCCCTTTTTGTCACTTGTCAAAGAGCTTGCTGGTTATTACTGGTAAATTTTTATCCCCGTCCAGACCGAATAACTGCCCAACTTTGTATCGTTGCGATGGCTCAAAATAGTGACCCGGCCGGTACTGTCCTTTGCATCGAAGTAGCGCGAGAATTGACGAACAAACATCTGTTTCTCTTCGATTGTCAGCCAGGACCATTTAATCGGATCCATCCGTACTTCATTGCCATCCACGTCCACGCTATAAAAGACCCCATCGCGCAGACCATCGTGAATCCATTTATCCAGACTCAAAACCGGCTGGGTTTCGACGGGCTTGCTTATGCTGGCTCTCGGCGTGTTAATAATAGTGGCTTCTAAACGGGCTGTATAATCCGCACTGCTCTCATCGGGCTTCCTTTTCATCGCGGGGCTATCCATATTGAGGCCGAGCCGCTGCGACTCATCCTTCAAGTGTTGCAACCACCAATCGGTCTGAATATTTCCTTGATTAGTTTCCGGTTCTCGGAGATCTGCGGGTTCGTCATTTGTAGATCTGGCCGTATCGCGGCATCCACCCACGAACGACAAAAAGAAGGCCAGCATGGTTGCGATCAGCATACACGAAATGTGGGCACTGACCATGCTGGCCAGATTGTTTCGGAATGATATTACTGATCCCATTCTACTCCCCTTTCAATTGACTATCGTTAAAATAACCGCACCCGTCCATCTCTGTCAACATATTTTCTTACGCAACTAGGCGCGGGTCCGAAGCCGCAGGTGAGAATTGGGCGGGCCCCCTCAACCTTGGCTTATTTGCGCTGTATGGCCTGACTTGCTGTCTCGGCTATGCTTTGCCACATGGCAGAGACGCGATCCAATAGGCCGAGGTTCTGCAGGACGAGCGAGATATTGACTACGGCATCCCCGCCAGCGAAGTTCTGTTCCAGGCTATGCTGCAGATTCATCAGTGAGGAGGCGAATTTGAGCTTGTCGCAGTAGAGCAAGGCAACTTTGTAGTGCAGGCCGAGCGTATCGCGATCCAGCGGCTCAGGCTTTGCCAGCAGTTCCATCGCCTCCGGTCCACGGTCGGATTCAAACAGGCAGACAGCCAGCTTGGTTCGGGCCCGAGCGAACGTGGGGTTTGCATCTAACGCAGCTTCGAAGCAACGGATTGCTTGGGAGATTTGGCCCACACCCATCATCAGGACGCCCAGTCTGTAGTGCAGGTCTGGATCCCGTCCGCCCTGTCTGCTCTGCTTGAAATGGGCGTTGATCACGGCCGTTGTCGCGTCAAGCGGATCCCCATTTGGGCCAACATCAGCGGCGTGGGCGAGGACGGCCTTAAAGACCAATTTCGCAGCTTCGGAAAACAAGAACGGACTGTTGGGATGAATCGCGGCCGCAAGCGACAAAGTAGCCAAGGCATCCGAATCTCGGCCGGCCAATTTCTGCGACACAGCCAAACCCACGTACGCATCCACAATCCTGTCGTTTATCTCTACCGCCCGGCTGAACTGTTCGGCAGCGAGTTGTTCCGCACCCATTTGCAGATACAGTGTTCCTAGTTTTATTGCGGCCTCCAGGAAGTCCGGACAGGCCCGCAGCGCTCGTTGGTATTGCGAAACGGCATCCGCAGTAGCTCCCAACGCGCCCAAAACATCTGCCTGCTTCACTACCAGATCAGGTCTGTCGGGTTCGCGTTCCAGCAGATGTGCAATCTCTTCCAGAGCTTCTTGGAGTTGCCCTTCTCCGATGAGCAGGTCAAGGTCGTCCGTAGCGTGGAAACTGTCGGGGTGGATCAGGATCGCCGTATCGAAGGTCTCAGCCGCTTTCGCGTATCGAGTTGTGGCAAGGTATAAATGTCCGAGAGTGACCAGAGCAGATATGTCGTCGGGGTGTTGCTCATGGAGTAGCTTGTATTGCTCTATGGCTTGCTCGAGCTGGCCGTTCTTCAAGTAGATAGCGGCCAATCTCTGGGCGGGCAGTTCCAGATAGTTCTTGAACTTCAAGCAGTCTTGGTAGAATTCCACGGCTTCGGCTTCACGACCGAGCCGTTCGTAGCAATGCCCGAGTGCATAGAGAGCCATTGTGTTGTTTGGCTGCTGAACATAGACAGCGTCTAACTGTTGGACGGCGGCGGGAAGGTCGTTCTTGTGGAGCAATACCGCCGCCGCCGCCAGGTGACCGCGCTGGCATGTTGGGTTGTTGGAAAGATAGAGCGTCAGTTGTGCGTCCGCTGCGTCTAGGTCCATTTGGCCGATCAGGTCCACGATTTCCGACAGGTCTTTTGGCTGCGATGCTGTCTCGGTTGTGTCAAGCCAATGCCATATCAACTGGGCAGTGTCGATACCTATCGCCCTGCCGAAGACTTCCAATATTGCGCTCATACGGTCTGCGCCTTGTACTGGTGTTTCTGGGCTTACCCTTCCTCCGTGCTGTTTGTAACGAAATCCCACGACCTTCGTCCGGTCCCGCATAGCTGGGGACAGCTATTTGACGCCTGTAATATCGACAACACAGGGGGACTAATTTATCTGAGGTTTGCGGAAATATGGAATTGGCCGTCAGAACAGCCGAGCATGGCTGGCGATTATACGTGCTGTAGGGATTGGTGCGGTTCTAAAGACCGGTTATCGGGCAAGTACTCTTAAATTGCCTTTTCTTGTTCATTCTTGCGAGTCGGACTTTGCCATCTGCGCGTGCTTTTCTATCTCGCTCAGATAGGCAACGGTCCGCTCCAGTTTGTCACTGAGATGCTTTAGCTTCAGCATTGTCCGGACGCGGGTCAGAAGCTCGAGCTTGTTGACGGGCTTACTGATGAAGTCGTCGGTGCCGCAGTCAATGCCCCGCTCGATATCACCGAATTCGTTCAGGGCCGTGACCATGATCACCGGGACGTCACCCGTTTGGGGATTGTTCTTGATTCGCTTGCAGACCTCAAACCCGCTCATCTTTGGCATCATCACATCCAGCAGAACCAGGTCGGGCTTCTTGCTGCTGGCGATCTCCAAGGCTGTCGGCCCATCGTAGGCCGGTATCGTTTCGCATTCGATATCCTCGAGATACGCTTGCAAGAGTTCAAGATTCTGCTCATCGTCATCCACAATCAAGACTCTGGGCCGTTTACGGGGTGTCTTTTTCGGCTTGGACTGCGCCATGCGAATATTCTCCTACATTCCTTATCTGTCAAGGAACAAATCAGGTTTCAAATCGAAACACGTTACTGGCGGAAGCTCTCAGTCCGATGAAAGGTCAAGAAGTTCGCATCGTGTGCCCTGTGAGCCCCGCCCAGACCATCGTCATAAGCCGTTCGGCAAACAGCAATAATGTCGCTGCCTTCGAAGAGCCAATCGGTATACTGAAACGCATGTTTCTTGCTGTCGGGATGACGCAGGACGATACGTTCAACCTCCCAATTCTTAAGGTTAGCCGACGAGACCAACGCCAAAACATTGCGGTACGCTTCAGGGTCCTTCTGCTTATTGACCAGTGACCAATAGCGCTCGGTCACGGGATCATACCGGATGGTGAACTTGTTCGAGCCGCCGTAAAAATCAATGAAGCCTGTGTCCGGATCAAAAGAGACCGATTTGCCGTCGTCGGAAATCCGGATGACTGCCGCTTTCTCGGCATCATCGTATTGTACACGCAAGATGTTTACCAGGTTGTTGTCGGGCGTCACGACCACGTTGCCCTCCAGCCAAGCGCGACCCGGCCATTGCTGGTCAAACCTAAGACGATTTGTGGTCGTCCAACTATCCGCTTTGAGCAGGTCCGCGTCTGCCGGCGCCGACATGACGAAGGAGCGGAAGTTCGTGCCCCAGCCTTTCGGCGGATTCCTGTCCTCCATCGCCCGCCAGATACGTCCGCCGTGCAGGACAACAGGTACGGGGGCACAGTGGTACTGCCCTTCCGCCAAGAGCAGGCCGCTGTCACCATCCTTCGGGGTCGTCCACGTTGCACCGCCGTCTGTGGACCGCCGGATTATCGCCTGCCCGTATTCTCGGCTCGTGCCCATGAGGTACAGCGCATCGTTGTGCACAAAGAGCGTTGACCAGAATTGCCCTTCGAATTCCGTCAGCTTCTGCCACGTCATGCCGTGGTCCGCGGAACGAAACACGCAGGTACGGTTGTATTTCGTGCCGGGTCCGAAGAAGTCATGTGAAGCGACGTAGCGGCCATCGGGCAAGACAGCCAGGCTGGGCGAGCCGATGTATCTGCGACTTTCTGCAGGGCTATGGTCTATCACCACGCCCGGCACGGCTGAGTAATCTGCTTGCTTTTTCGTCCGCGTCTTTGCCGCAGGCATCGGTTGCTTCAGCCACGCCAGATTGAACACATAATGCTGTTTGCTGCTGATAAGATGGATCAGGCCGTTGGGGGTCTGGGTGGCCGCCAGATAGCCTTTAGGTTCGGCGTGGTTGTCATCCATTACGAACCAGCCGGTGTTTCCGCCGCCGTCTATTCTTCGGGCGGGACCCCCGGCAGTAAGCAGCTTCTTGACCGGCCAGGTCTTGCCTTCATCGAAGGAAAGCGCTGCAAACATGCCGTAAATGCGGCGCTGTTCGCCGGCGGCGTCCCGCAGAACCATGCCCTTTTTGCGGTCGGTGAAACTGACCAGCAGAATCGGCCCCTGCTGTAAACGTCTGAGCACCAAGCGTTGCCCCCCGCCGATAGGCGGGAATTCGCTCGCACTGTACGTCCAGGTCCGGCCCATATCTTTGGAAATGCTCATGGGCATTCGGCCGTTGATGTTATTGCCGCGACCCAATGCCATCAGGCTGCCGTCCTTCAACTGCACAACGCCGGCGTGGATCCCGGCTATCCAGCCCCCCTTTCCGCCCTGTTCGAAATCCGGTACCGGCTGGTCGGCGCCGGGATCGCCCCATGTCTTGCCGCCGTCACGGCTGATGTGGATAGCCGTACCCCCCCTGCCACCGCTGACCGCATCGCAGGGCAAGATTATAAAGCCTTCGCGCGTGCGGAAGACCGACTCAACAGGCTGTTGTCGCAGACCGTGCTCAGGCGCGATAAGCTGAGCTTCCGACCACGTCGCCCCGCTGTCACTGGAGGTCCGCATGATCAACGCAAGATTGCCCCACGTCGCGGCAGCCGAAAGGCCATTGAAATGGTAAATCGTATTTTCACCGTCAAACCACATGGCCGGAGCGTGGTCATTTCGGTCCGGCCCATCCCAGAACGGCGAAGCCGGCTCCCATTCCCGGCAACCGTAGCGCAGCCGACTTGCCGCGATAGCTAATTCCCGCCCCTGCTCGGTGCGGCAGGAATACCAGATGGCCAATAAGTCGCCGTTCGGACAATCTACAAGTGCCGGGTCATGATTGTGCTCCGAAAACAAAGGCCCGTTAGAGCCCGATGGAATCTTCACATATTGGATGGGGCCCCTGAAATATGGCTCTTCCGGATCGGGCCCAGCAGCCAGGTTCTCAGGGATTTCCTGCGTGACGTTCTGCTGGTTCAAGGGGACCGGGGCGGTCGGGAGCGGCTTGGTTTCCGGCATTTCGCCCAGCACCACGCGAAAGCCTATCAAGCAGCTTTTGTCCTCCGGCAGGGTCCCGAGCCGGTTCGCAGAGCGCAGATACGACACAGCGGCGCTGTGGCTGCCGCCTCGCGTGACCTTGAAATCGCCATCCACGCGTCCGACGGGGTCAACCTGCTCGCCTTGCTCGTACGCCCCGTACCAGTCGTGGCACCATTCCTCAACGTTGCCGTGCATATCATATAGACCCCACAGATTTGGCGGTGTGGCACCCACTTTCAGCGGCACAGGCTTTGGTTGCCACGTTTGGGTCTGGTTCTTGTGATATGTTGTGGGCAATATATCGCCGGTGTGATAACGGGTCGTAGTACCCGCCCTGCAGGCGTATTCCCACTCGGCTTCGGTCGGCAGGCGATAAGGCTTGCCTTCTTTTTTCGAGAGCCATTCGCAGAACCTCGCCGCTTCATGCCAGCTCACAAAGACCACAGCCTCGTCATCCTCGGCGCTAAAACCGAGTTTGCCGCGAAGCGTTCGATGTTGCGGATCGAACTGTTCGTATTGGGCGTTGGTCACCTCCGTCACCGACATATAGAACGGCTTTGTGATAGTGACCTTGTGGACCGGTCGCTCGTCCCAATCACCGCCCTGCTGCCGGCCCATCATGAAAGAGCCCGGGTCAACACGAAGGAGCTTCATACCAATGGAGTTAACAAAACTCTCGCTCTCACATTCAGGGTGTTGCTCACCGCCGACCCAGCGGCAGGCAAACGGTGTCACAAGCCAGAGCACCGATATCATCAATAACGCTGTTGTGCTGTTTCTCATCAGACTTCGCACCTTAACTAACCTGTTTACTATGCTTTTCGATGAACTCACGCACTTCAGGTCGTACGTAAACCGTCTCGATATCGAGCAATCTCACAACGGCCTCGGCGCACATAGCAGCCACCTCCGCGGACGGGGCTTGGGTATCCACGAAGAAGATCATCTGCCCTTTGATGGTGCATAACCCCCCGCCGTTGCCGCCCAGCGGCTCGCTACGGATGGCAACGTCGTGGGCCTCCAGTAACGTTAGTAACTCCTGCAGAATCCTTTGCTCGTTCATTTCCCCAAGACCGTTCCCGGCCATCTGCGGTTCAAGAAAAGACCCGCCGAAGGTCGATAAAACACTTGTAGGCAACTCTCGTAAGCAGATAATGATACAGAGAGAATCATTATTCAATTTTATGACAGGAGTGTGGCGTTGACAAGCATTATAGAAAAACGTGCCGGCCTACACAAAGACTTGGCAGACCTGCAAGCCCAAAACCAAAGGCTTCAATCGGAGATTTATCGGCTGGAGAGGTTGGCAAACATCGGCAATGCCAGTTGCATGATAGCCCATGAAATCAACAATCTGCTCACACCTCTTGCCAGCTATGCAGATTTGGCGCTCAAGAACCGTGATGATAAGGCCCTGACGCAGAAAGCCCTCGACAAAGCTGTGCGCAACTGTGAGCGGGCTACGCGGATTATGGAGAGCGTACTGACTTTGGCGCAGGGCCAAGAGCAAGAAAAGCAGGATGTGCGCCTGAGCATCCTGGTCGAAGAGGTCTTCACCTGCCTGTGCAGGGACCTGGCGAAGGACGGAATAACGGTGCAAATTCAGATTCCGGAGGATTTGACCGCATGGATCGTGCCCGTTCAGATGCAGCAGGTTCTGATGAACCTAATTCTCAATGCTCGTGAGGCCATGTTACCCCGGGGCGGTATACTCAACATAAAGAGCAGCCAAGACCCTGACGCGGTCTACATTGAGGTCGCCGACACCGGCAGCGGCATCGCCCCGGCCGGCTTGCAGAAGGTCTTCGAACAGTTCTACAGCACGAAGACAAAAGATGCGACCACTCGGCAATGCAGTTCGGGGCTCGGCCTGGCCTTCTGCAAAAAGGTCGTTGAGGCACATGACGGCTGTATTTCTGTTGAGTCCCAGGTGGACAAAGGGACCACGTTTAGGATAACGCTGCCCAAGCCGCCGTCGCGTAGTAGCAGACCGTGATGCACTTCTACCAATATATCGGCCATATTTTGCTGATGGTGGCACTACTGGCCGGTTCGGCTTTTTTTTCCGGATCCGAAACCGCCTTTTTCAACCTCTCTCGCCGACAAATTCATCTGCTGAAAAGGTCACACCATAGACTGCCGAGGCTATCTGCATGGCTACTCGAGCAACCCAGTCGGTTGTTGAGTTGTCTGCTATTCGGAAATATGACCGTTAATGTTCTGTTTTTTGCTGTCGCTAGCGTTCTGACGGTCGAAGTGAAGCACCAAGCCGGTGGAACCGCCGCAGCAATATCAGCTTTTGTCGGCTTCATAGCACTGGTGCTTTTCGGCGAGGTTGTGCCCAAATCTTTGGCCTATGCCAATTCGAGAGCCGTTACCGTGGCGGCCTCGATACCGTTGTCCATATGCCTGCAGGTCTCTAAACCTCTTCTATTCGTATTCCGCTTTCTCATTGTGGAGCCGAGCCTCCGCTTGCTCTTAGGACATCCAAAGTACTCCGAACCCATAACCTCTACCGATTTTGCTCTTTTTGTGGACCAGGTCAGAAGACGTGGACTTATTACTGCGAATGAAAACAAACTGCTATCCGAAATTGTGGAGTTGGGCTTCTTGAAGGTACGGCACGTGATGCAGCCACGAGTGGATATGGTCACTTGCGACGTGAGAGACGCAGCGCAGCGCGCTTCTGAGCTCATGCAGCAACACAAGCTTGCCAAAATCCCCGTTTACCGTGGGTCAATTGACAACGTAGTCGGTCTGGTATACTTCCGAGACGTCCTGCTTCACCCCGGTGCGTCATTGCAGCAACTGGCGAGCGAGGTGCACTTTGTTCCCGAGCAGAAGACGGTGGAGTCTCTACTGGAGTTCTTTCGCTCAACGCAAACCGATACCGCTGTTGTGGTGGACGAATACGGTGGCATCGCAGGTTTGGTCCGCTTGGAGGATATTGCAGAAGAACTCCTGGGACCCATCGAGACTCCCGCCAAAATCGAACCTGTGGAAAAAATAGGGCCGTTTACGTTTCGACTCGCAGGGAGCCTGCCTATACATGACTGGGCGGACGCATTCGGAATTGACCCTGCAGAGACGCGCTTGGCAACGATCGGTGGACTGGTAACTGCCCTTTTAGGCAAGGTCCCTAAGAGCGGCGATGTGGCCCATCTAAAGAACTTAGAATTCACGGTCGAACGTGTAAGAAAGAATAGAATACAAACCGTACTGTTGAAGATCGGGGCTCTTACAAACACCAATGAGCAATGAAATAGCGCTGATAGCGATCGCAGTATGTAGCGTTCTGTTGTCCGCACTTTTTTCCGGTGCGGAAACGGGGATGTACCAACTCAGTCGGCTGCGCCTGCGGCTGGGGATGGAAAAGAAGCGTCTATCGGCGATGATCTTAGGCAAAGCTGTGCGGGACAGTACGGGATTGCTGCTGTCTCTGTTAATCGGCAATAACCTCGCCAACTATGCTGTTACCAGCATTGCCACGTACATGCTGCTGACCAGAATGCACGTCACCGGAGGCGCAGCCGAGCTGCTTGCCACATGTATAACCACACCAATGCTGTTCACATTTGCAGAGTTGATCCCCAAGAACGTTTTCTTCTATAGGGCCGACTCCTTGATGTCGCGTTTTGCACCTGTCTTGTTCGTGTTTCACAAGGCGTTTACCTGGTGCGGCGCCGTGCCTGTGCTAAAGCTCATGTCAGACATTTTGGCACGGCTCATGGGCTCGCGTGTTCCTACCAAGACGCTGATCACTGCGGTCCATAGGCACCACATACGAACGATATTCCAGGATTCACACGAAGAAGGTATTCTCAGTGCCGTACAGGTCAACATCATAAATCGTCTTGTTACCATCTCTAATACCCGGATAAGATCCGTCATGACTCCCCTTAACAGGGTGCAAATGATTGACGTACACTCTGACAAATCTGCCTTGCGCAGGAAGCTGAAAGAATGTGAATTTACCCGCTTGCTCGTCCACGAAGGCAGGCCCGACAACATCGTCGGGTTCGTAAATATATACGATGCATTATATTCTTCAGCGGAGTTCGCCGACCTACACGGTCTTGTAAGACCCCTCCGTAGGTTCAGCGCTAATGTCACCGTGGCCCATGCGATAGACAGAATGCGAGCCGAAAGCCAGAAAATTGCTCTGGTGATGAGAACGAGTCGCACCGGGCGCGAAAGACCTGTTGGAATCGTTACCATGAAGGACTTGGCCGAGGAACTACTTGGTGAGCTCGCCGAATGGTAGCGACAGTGACTCCGGCTAAGAAGCCCGAACGGAATCCAACATATTGCAGCCGTACAGCCCTGGGCTTGCACTTCTTGGAGCGTTTTGAGCGGTGCAATTATTCTTCTCCGAGATCATTGCTTCTGAGCGACGATATATACCTCGAACGCAGGCCGTATGAGGTGAAGCGCCCTTCGTATGAATCGAAAGCCCCATCTTCCCCAGTGCAGCCGGACCGCCCAGACTGCACAAAACCGGTCATATCCGAACCTCTCGATACCCCCTTGCAGCACCTTAAGCCCGAAATCCTCAATGAGATTGCCGAGTGTTTGAACGTTCCAGGAATACAGATGATGATTCGGTTCGTTCGGATCGTAACGGCGGTAGCGCCGCTCCTTCTCGTAAGGAACAAACAACAGCAGCTTGCCCCCGGACCTGAGCACCCGCAGGATCTGCTCGAGAACATGCGGCGGATTGCTTGTATGTTCGAGTACATGATGACAGATAACTACATCTATCGACGCAGCCATGATGGCGGAGATATCTTTGACGAATTCTATGCCGTGGCTCTCAACGACAGGTTGCAAGTGCTCGGCCAAGTCAAAGCCAAGGCGTCTTTTGCATCGCAGCCCTGCAAGATTCCATCCGGTTCCCACGCCGTATTCCAGTATGGTGTCATTCTCACCGATATAGGGGATGAGCTTCTCGGCACGCAGTTCGGCGACCCAGTCATAGGCCGCCTCCGGTATGGAACGCTTGGTATCGTGGTATGCTTTGCCCCGTTCGCCGCTGTATCGCTGTTTTACTTTCTCATTCAAATTCATTGTCAGATGTGGATTACCGGCTGTCGAGGATTGCCTTTGCGATCTCGTTGATTGCGCGGCGGGTCCGCGCGTTTGTGCTGTTGGCCAGGATAGAGAATATGTAGTCTTGTTGTCCCACGCTGCAGGTTCCCGAAAAGGACTTGACGCCTTGGATGTATCCGGTCTTGCCGAAAATCTTGCCTTTGTACTCGCTTTCCTTGAAGTATTCGTGGATCGTTCCGCTTACCCCCTCTACCGCAAGAGAATCTTTATAAAGCTGCCAATTGCCGCTCTTGTAGACCCGCAAAAGCACTTTTGTTATGGCATTTGCGCTGAGCCTGTTTTCTCTGCTAAGGCCACTGCCGTCTTCAATATGGAACTCGTCTTTCCCTACGCCCAGGTCCTGCAGGTACTGCGAAATGAGCTCTCTGCCCTTCTGCCAGCTTCCGTTTCTCTTGTCTGGGTTGCTGTTGGCTGCGATGGTCTTGACCAGAGCCTCCGCGGCTAATCCCAGGCTGTTCCTGTTGCATCGGGTCAGGCAATCCGCTATTGAGGTCCCATACTCTGCAACATCTTCGTCGTAACTATCGGTGGAGGTTTTTTCGATAATCCGGCCGTCTACTTCTATTCCTGCTCGCCGTAGCTCTTCAGCCAGCACGAATCCGAAAAACGCGGCGGGCCGTTCTATCGCCACGAAGAAAGGCCCGACCTTGTCCTTGCATTTACCGAAGACGATAATGCGATTCGCCTCGGCGGTGCGGTACGATCCCACGGCTTGCTTGCCGCTTGATATAGGTGTCACCTCGTTGATGATCTCGACGTAAGCGGTTGGGGGCTGGATAGATACAGATACCCGGACGCCCTCATTTTCCGCAAATACGTCGACACAGTTATCGTTGTAGTTTAGACCGCTGACTTCGCAGGCGTACCAGCGATTCAGTTCCGCTCTCGGCCAGCTTGGATGAACGCGCTCATCGTCAAACACGCCGGTGTCGATGAGAATGTCATTTATGACGGTTATGTCCCTTTCCTCAAGCTCGTGGATGATATCTTCAAATATCCATCCGGCTTCTCGGCCATGCTTCTGATCGTTCTTCGCATCCCCCAATAAAGGGTCGCCGCTGCCAACAACCACCAACGTATCGCCACACAGTCCCACCCTTGTTACATATTCATAGTCCGGACCCAGGAACTTCAGCGCCGCTGCCGTGACGATAATCTTCATGTTTGAGGCCGGTATCATCGCTTCCCGTGCATTGTGGCTATAGATCCTCCTGCCGGAATCTGCCTCCATGATACAAATGGAGAACCGGACGCTCTTCTGTGACCGCAGGATATCGCTTATCCGCCCTGCCAGGTCCGCTGTGGCCACACTCCAGAGGCAACAGCCGATGATGACCGGCAGCAGAACGTTTTTTCTCTTGTATCTCATCACGCTAACTTGCACCGCTGAGGGCAAACCACCAAACAACGATGACCTCACGCCGGTCATCGCCTAATCGCCGCATAGCATAACACAAATATTTCGTTTGTTAAGAGAACTTTTGCGCGAAGGTCAAGACACCGAGGCCGGATGTCCCAGGTCGTCAGAGACCGAAAGAAACGGGGCCCATACCTTTCGGTACAGGCCCTGCGTTAATTCAAGATGTTATGCCGATCGAGCAGCAGACTTCGTGACTACGGCCAGAGCACTTCGTCGAGCCATACGCCCATAAGGATAGCATAATCTGCAAAGTCCACCGCACCATCTACATTCAGGTCAAACGGTGCGCTGTACGGCTCGGTCCTGCCGGCCAAAGAGGCGATCTCAGCCTGCGTTAAGACCCGGTTGTACAACCGCAGCTCATCAATCAAACCATTGAAGAAATTGTTGTTCCATTGGCCGATTCTGAAAGTCTTGGGGTCATCCGCCGTGTCCAGAGCTATCGTCTGGCTGCCAATTAGCACCCCGTCGGCATACAACCTGCTTTCATCGCCGACAGCACTGCCATCGTAGACCAACGCAAAGTGGACCCATGTCCCGGCAGATGGATAGGTGACATCAAAGTCGTAGGTTGGATAGCCCCAACGCTGTACGCGCCACTGATTGGTGGTACCCAGCGTCCTCAACGACCAATCCTGACCGTTGGTATGTTGACCTACTTCCCAGATACCACCACCATTGAAGGCCCGTGTAAACACCCACGCACAGGTAGTCCGGGCAGCACCTCCGCCGATACCAAGCTGCGAGGCGGTCTTGCCGGTCTCAAGGAACTGGTCCACGCCGTTTAGGTTAATGGCCTGCCCGACTTTGCCTACCGCATAGGTTGGCATGCCGGTTGGCGTAGCATTGTGGCCGTTGCCGGACACGTCGTTGGCGTTGCCCTCAAACGTATAATGCGCTACCAGACCCGCAGTGCTGGGCTGTGTCGGTGCAACCAAGTAACCCGTACCCAGCCACTCATTCGCTAGTGCCTCGAGGTCGGCGTAATCCACCACGCAATCACCGCTGAGCTCCGCATCGGCCTTGGCCAGCGAGGGAAGACATCTGGGCTTATACACGCGGATGTCATCGAAGTATAGTGTCCCCGTACCGCCCATCTGCGGAGAAAGCCTGTTGCCCACGCCGATATACATCTTCTTGATACTGGTCAGATTCACGCCGGCATTAGCGAACTGCTGCAGGTCAATATTCCACTCCTGCCAACCGGCTAATAGAACCGCGTTGGCATTCTCGTGGGGCACATCTTTCCTGGTACCCAGGCTGTCCTGTACGCCCACATATAGCCGCTCGGCAGAATTGGCCGCATCGCCGTTGAACCATAGGCTTAGGGCCTTGACGCCATTCTTGGTCCAATCCTGGGGGACCGTAAACTCGCGTTCGGTCTCCGAATACAGGGCCTTGCCGGTCGAACCATTGTTGGTGTACCTAAACGTCATCGCCTGCAGGCCACCGTGCACGGTGGTCTGCTCGGTAAACGGAGAATCGTCGTTACCTACCTGCGAGCCGGTGCCGTTGCCAGCGTACCCGGGCGGAGGCTCGTTGTAGCCGTAGCCATCCAGCCAGGTCTGCCAGATTCTGTCCGGCGTGAAGTCCGTGTAATCCTCGAAATCATCCACGATCATGAAGTCAGCGGTAGTAAAGCTCCACACACTACCCGGCCACGGACTGTCCGGGTGCAGGTTGTTGACTTCGTCGATGCGCCAGTAGTGTGTGGTATCCCATTGCAGAACTCGGGGACTGAAACTGGTGGTGTTCTGTCTGCCTCGATAGATGCCCGTGGTTGTGGTGGTCGCGTTCGCCACCGCGGTCGCATCGGTGCCGAGATACACATCGTGTTGAGCCGCATTAGCCCCGGCCATCCACTCGAGAGTCGGTGCTTCCATCACATCGGTGGCACCATCAGTGGGGCTCGGATTATGGGCCGTTACCAGCTCGTATGGAGTTGGAGCCAAGTATTGGCCGTCAATGACCTCTCGGTCGGCGATAGGACCACCTTGCCAGGCCACTGCGATGTTGTCACCGCCGCTGCCTTCCTTCATCAGGCCCTCGATGTAATACTTCTTGCCTGTCTCCAGAGCAATCGGGTCGGATGGGACTACATCCGCATCGTCAAAGTCGCGTGACGCCGCCCAGGCGGTTACTTGGGATATCATCGTGGCATTGGCCGGATCCTCATCGGTGCTCAGCCGCAGTTGCCCATTGTCGTCGGTGCAGATCCAGAAGGTATATTCGGCCGTCTCCGGCGGAATCAGCCAGCCGCTAATACGGCTCCCATAATTGTCCATCCAACCTGTGGGGCCTTCAAAGATGTCTACGTACTCCGAGCCGGTAGGGTTGTCCGGATAGTCTGCACTCCCGGTCAGATTAGCGATAGAAGTGCCGCTGATGTCGGTCCACCACTCGCGCAGTGCCGTTCCCGGCCCGCCGGTCATGGTGCTAAAGCTCCAGACATTGCCTTCGTGCGTGGTGCCGCCGGAATCGGTTTCATCGATCCGCCAGTAGTACGTCGTTGCTCCAAAGAGGTCCGGAGTGTATGTTGGCTCATCGGTGGTGCCTTGGTCCACGCTCGGGTCGCCGTTGCTCACGGCATCAAAGTTACTGCCTATATACACGCGGTGCTCAGCCGCATCCTGACCCGGTGGCCAGGTAAGGGTCACGAACTGCAGGTCCTC
>Ga0180434_10003864_pt1 | contig 18703 bp, 18 predicted proteins | sample SS_ome_7_FD_132453 | JGI IMG/M metagenome (GOLD analysis project Ga0180434, IMG submission 132453) | Hypersaline lake sediment archaeal communities from the Salton Sea, California, USA - SS_1_D_2 metaG | ecosystem: Environmental > Aquatic > Non-marine Saline and Alkaline > Hypersaline >...
CCGATATTTTTTCGCTTTTTTCGCCTTCACGATACATGGCGAAAAAAGAAAGAAAAAATATCATTCACTTGTGAAAGAGCCATTTCCACTGAAAGTGGTTTTTATCGTACCATCTCCTTTCATACAAAAATGTACAAAATTTAAATTGAGATAAATTCTTACATAAGAAAATTTCTTATATTACATTTAAAAAATTTTATTTCTCCCTGCTACATTTATCACAAAGACCTTCGACAACGACTTTGATATTGGTTACATGATATTTTTTCTGAATCATCCCAGGCGCTTTAAGCTTGTTGTAATCTTTCTCATGGAAATCCACGATTGCATTGCATCGCTTACATCTAAAATGGTGATGAGGTTCTATATCTGGATCATACCGTTTGGCCTCGCCATAACCTTCCACAATATCGATAATGCCTATGTCAGAAAAAATAGCAAGTGTCCGATACACGGTGTCAATGGATATATCGGGAAACGTTTCTCTAACACAGTGAAATATGTCTTCGGCCGTGGGGTGGTTGTAAGATTCCGTCAAAATGGAGTAAATAGCGAGCCGTTGAGGTGTGAGGCTTAAATTATTTCTTCTGCACTTCTGGCGGAATGCTTTCAGCATTTCTTTTTTATCTGATACTATGCTCTTCATATTTGCCATGTCATGTTAATTTTTGCCCAAAAAAACAGTAATACATAAAAATAAGTTTTGTTATTATATAAGAAATATTCTTAATTGTTCAAGAAAAATTTCATAAATCGTCATAAAAATATCACAAAACCTCAAAAATTTTCTTGAGTATATGGTCAAATGAACATATGTTGTAACTGAATGTCCGGAGACCATTATGGAACCGCTTACAGCCAGACAACGTGAAGTTCTTGAATTTATAGGGCAGAGGCTGCGGCACGATTCGCCTCCCAGCCAGCGCGAAATCGCCGCTCACTTTAAGCTTGCACAAAACGCAGCTTATCAACTGATTGGTTATCTCAAGCAAAAGGGCTACCTTACAGACATCGGTACCCACCGGGGCCTCAGGTTTTCACGGCAGTACCTTCAAAAAACAAGGGAAACAGAGGGCATCCCCATCGTCGGCCGGGTTGCAGCAGGCCAGCCCATTCTTGCCGAGGAGAACATCGAAGGCTATATGGATTTGAAGGGACTGTTCAAGCCGGCCGACGATGGGTTCATTTTAAAGGTTGTGGGTGACAGCATGGTGGACGAAGGGATTATGGATGGTGATTATGTTGTTGTCAAACCGGCTGTGGCGATTGACAATGGCCGGATAGGTGTCGTGCTGCTGGGTGATGAAGCCACCGTCAAGAAAATATATATCAAGCGTAACAAAATAGTCTTAAAGCCCGCTAACAAGCAGGCGGGTTATAAAACCCAGTATGTCAATCGCGGCGGCGAAAACATTCGGATTATTGGTAAAGTGATTGGTTGTTTTAGAGAGATTTAAACAGGAGCCATAGATGAGCGCATCCATCTATATAGGAATAGCCGGCTGGTCTTACCCCGATTGGAAAGGGATTGTTTATACGGAACCGAAGATGGACCAGCTTGAATATGTGAGCGGATTTGTCGACTGCATAGAAATCAACAGCACCTTTTATCGCCCTCCGTTTGAGAAGACCGTAAAATCCTGGCTTGAAAGAACCTCGGCCAAACCGGAATTTTTCTTCACCGCCAAGCTTCATAAGGATTTTACCCACGAAGGCAAGATAGAAGCCGAGACGGTCAGGCAGTTTCACAAAGGGTTTGAGCCGTTTCTTAAAGCCGGCAAACTCAAGCACTTGTTAGTACAATTTAGGTATGATTTTGCAGACACCAATCTGAATCGTCGGCACCTTTCGAACATCGTAAAGAATTTTTCCGACTCTTTCAGTCTGGTTGTGGAGGTCAGGCACAAATCCTGGCAGATACCGGATGCCTTGGAGTTTCTCGAAGGCCTTGGCGTTGCGGTATGCAATCTTGACTATCCGACAACATGGAACTCGTTCGATATGCAGCAGTGTACAGTGGGTCGGAATGGCTACTTCAGGATGCACGGAAGGAATGTGGAAAAATGGTTCAGCAAGGCCGGCAGAGACGAGACGTACAACTATTACTATAACGATAAAGAACTTGACCAGATAAAGCTGCGGATTGACAAACTCTCGGAATTCTTTGAGACGCTTACGGTGATTGCCAACAATCATTATCGGGGAGCGGAACTTGCGAACGCCCTGGAGCTGAAGTTTTTCCTGACCAGTCAAAAACAGCCGGTGCCCGAGGGACTTTTGAAGACATACCCGCAGTTAGAGCGGATTGCCACAAACCGGTAGGATGCGTTAATCATCAAGAAGTTGGTTGGATAATTTTTGCGCGGCGGAAAAATGAAAAACAAGGTTAAAAAAATCTACGCACCGCTTATGTTTAGCGATTGCTATCAGAGTTTCTCTGAGGGCAGAGTGTCGGCCGGTTTTCCTTCTCCCGCCGCCGATTATGAAGAAAACAAGCTTGATTTGAACAAGTACCTTGTCAAGCATCCTGTGGCGACGTTTTTTGTCAGGGTAGTAGGGGATTCGATGCTCGGAGCCGGCATCTCCTGCGGCGACCTTCTGATTGTCGACCGAAGCCTCGAACCTCGGGACAAAAACGTGATCATTGCGGTTCTGGATGGAGAGTTAACCGTGAAGAGAATCAGAATAAGAAAAGGAAAACTTACTTTGGAGCCCGAAAATGACAAATACCCCGTCCGGCAGCTTGGTCCGGATGCGGATTTTGAGGTATGGGGCGTGGTCACCAGCGTTATTCATCAGCTATGAAACAGATATTCGCACTTGTCGATTGCAATAACTTTTATGTATCCTGTGAAAGGGTTTTTAATCCGGCGCTCAAAGGCAGACCGATTGTTGTATTATCAAATAATGACGGTTGCATCGTATCCCGCTCCGGCGAAGCGAAAGCCTTGGGTATTGGTATGGGAGTTCCTGCTTTTGAGGTCAAGGACCTTATGGATAAGGAGGGGGTGCAGGCTTTATCCTCAAACTATACACTTTACGCGGATATGTCCGGCCGCGTGATGGGGATTCTCTCGTATTTTACGCCATCCATAGAAATCTATTCCATTGATGAGGCCTTTTTGAATTTTTCAGGAATGAACTCTTGTTTGACGGATTACGGACAGCGGATACGTCATCGGATAAAAAAATGGACCGGCATCCCCGTTTCGATTGGCATCGCAGGGACAAAAACGCTTGCCAAGCTGGCCAACAGAATCGCCAAGAAAACTGAGAGTGCTGATGGGGTGGTGGATCTGACTGATTATTCGCGGCTGCCCGGCATCCTGGCTCAGACAGGTGTAGAACATATCTGGGGTATAGGCTACAGGACGGCTCTTAAATTAAAGCGTGCGGGCATAAGGGACGCACTGGCACTGAAAGACGCAGACATAAGCTGGATTAGAAAGAAGTTTGGTGTCGTGCGAATAAGAACGGTCTATGAGCTAAGAAATATGAGCTGCTATGGGCTGGAAGAAAATCCTCCTCTCAGAAAGTCGGTTGCCGTATCAAGGTCGTTCGGAGAACCTATTGAAACGCTCGAGCAGCTGCGTGAAACCTCTGCATGTTTTGCCTCGCGGGCGGGTGAAAAGCTCAGGCGGGAGGGCCTGGCCGCCGGTGTTATGACGCTTTTCGTGATGACCAGCCGTTTTATCAGGAGTCGATACTTTAACTCGCACACCGTTGAGTTTCCTACACCTACAAACAACACGGTAGAACTAATTCGCAATGCCGCCGACTGTATCTGTAAGCTTTATCGAAAAGGGTGCATGTTTAAAAAGTCCGGCATCGTACTCGGAGGGCTTGTTGACGAAAAGCGTATCCAGATGAACTTGTTTGACAAGGTCGACAGGACAAAATACCGCCGTTTGATGTGTGCCGTAGACGCCGTCAACAGCAGGGCAAACACTTCCCTAAGATGGGCGGCGGGGGGGCTGGGGCAATCCTGGCAGGTAAGGTTCAAAAAACGTTCCGCCAGGTATACAACCCGCTGGGATGAGCTTGTGAAGGTCTCATAAGTCGAAATTTTTAATTCATATCTAACACCGTTTTGTCGATGGTATCCATTTGGTGAGCCTGTATTTATTTTCTATATTTTATATGACGGCGTTTTGAAGGTATTATCGGGCAAGGTGCCGATAATGCCCGGTTTTATTTATAGGAAACCGATTTAACATAAAAAAAGCATAGTTGTATTATGAGGAGAGCATAGATTATGTCGCCTCTTTTCGGATTTAGTCAAAAGGATGATATAGCGGTTAAGGAAGAAAATGAAAATTTTACCGATACTGATGAGATAAAAGGGCTTTCAAATCTTTACACGCCGGAAGAAGATGTAGATGCCAGTTCGGTGCGTGATATAGCCCAGGTTCTTATGGAAATCGGTAAAATCAGTCAGGAACAACTCACCCATATCCGCCAAATGCAAAGAGAGGGTGTCGCGGCCGACATTACCGAGACATTAAAAGAGTCCGGTTTTGTTGGAGGTACGGACATCGCCGAGGCGCAGGCTGATTTGTATGGATTCGATTGGCGGCGAATAGAGCCGGAGTCTATCAATCCTGATGTTTTCGGGAGACTGGAAATTGACTATATTAAAAATAACAACATGGTTCCGGTTTCTATTGAAGATGAACACTTGGTCGTAGCAACCAGTCAGCCTGGGGATGTTTTCATCATTGAGGACGTCAAGCGATTAACCCAAATGAACGTCAAGATTGTTGTCTGCCCTCAGGAAGATATTGATCAGGTCTGTTTTCATTTTGGCCAACATATGCAACGTGATGGCACTATCGAGTATGATATAGACAACATTATCAGCGATATGACTGAAGTGGAAATTGTTCAGGAGGAAGAGCAGGAATCCGAGGACCTCGAAAAAATGGCGGGTCAGTCCCCGGTTATAAAATTCGTAAATTATGTAGTGAGCAATGCAATTAAAGAGGGTGCCAGTGATATCCACATAGAACCCAAAAAAGACATAGCAAAAGTCAGATATCGAATCGATGGCGTTCTTTTTGAACTTATGGAGTCGCCGATTAAAATGCATCAGGCGGTTGTATCGAGAATAAAGATTATGTCTAATCTCGACATTTCCGAAAGGCGCCTGCCGCAGGATGGAAAAATCGCAGTCATCATCGGCGGAAGAAATATTGACTTACGTGTTTCGACGCTTCCTACCAACTGCGGTGAAAAAGTGGTTATTCGTATATTGGACAACAATTCCATTGTTCGCGGGCTGGAGCATCTGGGAATGGAGCAAGATGTAGAGGCGGCGTTTAGAGAGCAAATCGCCTTGCCTCACGGCATATTACTTGTTACCGGCCCGACCGGTTCCGGAAAAAGCACAACATTATATTCATCGCTTTGCCAGATGGACGGTGACAAAATGAATATATCAACAGTGGAAGACCCTGTTGAATATGAGCTGGGTTTTTGCAACCAGGTTCAGGTTATAGAAAAGATTGGTCTTGATTTTGCTTCTGCTTTGAGAAGTTTACTGCGACAGGACCCGGATATTATAATGATTGGTGAGATACGAGACGGTGAAACGGCTCGTATTGCCGTGCAAGCGGCTCTTACAGGTCATCTGGTGCTTTCCACATTACACACAAATGACGCGGCCAGCAGTATAACAAGACTTGTTAATATCGGCATTGATGATTATTTGATAGCCGCTTCCTTAAACGGCGTTCTTGCTCAGCGACTGGTGCGGAAGATATGTCCGAACTGTAAACAACCTTACGAAATCACAGATAATATGCAACCGTTTGTCAAACATCACGGCCTTTCTTCAGATGAATTGTTCAAAGGAGTCGGCTGCGAAAAATGCCGTCAGTCAGGGTATCTGGGCAGGATTGGTATCTACGAGCTTTTGTTTATCGATGACACCTTCCGTGATATGATTAACAAGGATTCGTCCGTAAGCAATATGCGTAGAGCTTTTCGAAAAAGTGGCGCATCTACATTGTTTGATGATGGTATTCAAAAGGTCAAGCAGGGGCTTACAACCATTGAAGAAGTTCTTCGAGTGACTCAAGCATGCAAACAGGGTTCAGAAGTCCCCTTGGAAGAGGAGCTTCCTTCTTAAAAAACGGTGACTAACAATAATGAGTGAATAAGACGAATGATGAAAAAAAGTCTAACAATCGGATTAATTCTCATGGGTGTCGGCCTTGGCGTGCGGGGTTATGTTATAGGCATTCAAAAAAGTGAGCATCAAAGAGCTATGAGATATAAGGATAAACACACCTTACAAATGGAGAGCGTACTTGATGAGTACAACCAGTGGTTGAATACACCACAAAAAGAAAGGGCGGCTTTACCGTGGGGATTCGATAAGACGGGAAAGAAACTAAAAGATGCCCAGCTCAAAAAGGAGCAGGATGAAAGACTCATTGCTGACCTGGAGAGATTAGCTGCCGGGGAACAACACATCTTTCCTTTTGCCGACCAGCTTTACGGAAAGGACTGGAGGCAAAAACTTAAAGTATATAAACAAAAAAAAGAACTGAGGGAAATTGCTTCAGTGGCTTCCGTTGTTTGTGCCTCAATTGGAGGCGCTATAGCCGGTATTTGCTCGGTAGCAGGCTTCATTCAACTCGCCTTAAACAAACTATCCGGAATTTTTGAAAAAGTAACTGCTAGTTATAACCGTTCGTTCAAACGTAAAGAGGTAAAAAACGAATGGCAATCAAAAATCAATGAGCAGGAGCAGCTTTCTGAAAATGGTCAAAGTAAAAAACAGAAAAAGATTTTAAAAAATAGGGTAAAGACTCTTTCGGACTCTGGATGGCAGCCTCTTACATCGGTTACAAGGGTTCAGTTTGAATCGGATGGTGATAGGAACTTGGAGCCTGTACCTGTAGAAGCTGAGGACGAACTTCAAAATGAATCTTTTGTGGGCAATGAAAATGAGCGGGAAAGTGAGAATACGGAAGATGAGAGTATACCTGAATGTGAGAAAGAACTCGAGGAAGAGCAAGAAAGTTATGAGCAACTTTGTGAATCGTCGTATCAAATAGAAAATGATTTTACACCGCTAAAAGATGTGGATAACAATACTTTTACAGTGGGACAGGCGGCTTTGGCAGTTAAAGAGGGTGTTTTAGAAAAACCAAACGAAATCAGAGATACACTCAAACACTTAACACAGCAGGTGTCCGCCATTCGTCAGTATGCCTCAAACCAGCAGGCGAAAGTTAAAAATCTACAGGCTGGTTACGATTGGAAAATTATTAAGAACTTTTGCCTGCGTATTATACGCAGCATCGATAATATTGAAATTCGGATTGAGCAGCTTCAGCAGGAAGGGATTGATACCACTTATCTGCAGGAAGTCAGGGATGAACTGCTGTTTTCTCTGGAGTCCAGCGGTGTCGAGCAGTTCAGACCTCATCTAAAAAGTGAATATCGCGGGCTTGAAAAAACGACAGAAGTAATAAAGGAAAGGGAACCGGCTAAAAAAGCGAAGTACAAGGGACATATTGCAAAAATTATCAGGCCTGGTTACCAGTATTGTCTTAACGAAGACAAAGTAAAGGTGGTTCGTACTGCACAGGTGAAATTATATGGCTAAACAAAAGAAAAAACCAAAAGAGGTTCATGAAACCTCGAACGTTGTAGGTATTGACCTTGGAACGACGTTTTCGGCGCTGGCCATTCTCAATACCATTGGTAAGCCTGAAATTGTAACAAATGCGGATGGTGAGCGTCTTACCCCGTCAGCCGTTTTCTTTGATGAGGAAAATTCTGAACTCATTCGCGTCGGTATCGAAGCTATAAATTCGAGATACCTCAATGCCCAGCGATCCGTTCGCTGGATTAAGCGACATATGGGGGATGCAGACTATCGAAAGAACATAGACGGAAAAGAATGGACGCCCGTCGAGTTGTCTGCATTGATTCTCAAAAAACTTAAGCAGGAGTGTTCTGCGGAACACGGTGAAATCCATGATGTGGTTATCTCTGTTCCGGCACATTTTGATGAAGTTCGACGAAAAGCAACCATGGATGCCGGGGCTATGGCCGGTCTGAATGTCATCGGTATCGTTAATGAACCTGTGGCGGCGGCTCTCTATTATGCTGCAACACGGCCGGTTTGCGGGAAAGTGCTGGTTTACGACCTCGGTGGAGGAACGTTTGATGTAACTGTCATAGATGTTAATGGTCATGATATGAATATTATTTGTTCACAGGGTGACCATGCGTTAGGCGGAATTGATTTCGACAAAAAAATCCTTGAAATGCTCGAAAAGCAATACCACGACAAATACAAAACAAAGCTCATAAACGACGAAGAGGAACGAGCGAAGTATGAGGATGAAGCGGAAGATATCAAGAAGACATTGTCCAGAAGAAACAGTGCAAAAAAGATGCTTTACGGTTCGTCGGGTACGCTCCGAGTCGAAATTACAAAGGAAATGTTTGAGCAGTCCATTGCTGAACTTATGTCCCGCACAGATATGCTTGTTGAGGTAGCATTGGAAGAAGCAAAGTTAAAAGCATCTGATATAGATAAGATACTTTTGGTTGGAGGCAGTACGCGCATCCCTCTGGTATCCGAAAAACTGAAGTCAATCTTCTCAAAAGAACCCGACAAGACGGTCAACGTCGATGAGTGCGTGGCGCTCGGAGCGGCTGTGCATGCAGGTCTTGTAAAACTCAGAGAAAATCCGAAGTCTGTTCCTGCAGGCATTGCGGCCGGTCTGAAGGATGTTACGTTAACGGATGTCTGTAATCACAGTTATGGTACGATTTGTGCACCGATTGACAAGAAAACAGGTCGCAGAGTTGTTCAGAATCGTATTATCCTGCAAAAGAATACACAGTTGCCCTGCGAAGCATCCCAGACGTTTTATACTCTTTCAGAGGGTCAGGAATACATCGAAGTCACCATAACCCAGGGGGAAGATACGGATCCTCAGTATGTGAATACAATTGGAATCCATAAATTCAAACTTCCGAAGAACCGACCCGCCAACTGCCCCATAAAGGTAACCTACAGTTATGATGAAAACCAGAGAATGAAGTGTGCTTTTGAAGACGTCGAGTCCGGAAAGGTACTTGAAGTGGGATTTTCCATGGATCAGCGGGGGCAGATGAAAGAAAACGAAGCGGAACAAAAAGAAGGACAGTTGGAAAATGTAAATGTTGAATAGGGCAACGGTTCTATAAAGTGGATTTTTGGGCAAAGGTATTACTCTCCGCATTGCATATGTTAAAGCATCAAATCAACAAACTCGGTGTATTATTTAGAGAATGGTTATCAAGCATAAAAAAGACATCGAGTACTGACGAGCTTGAGTGTCGGATTACAGTAGACCATTCGGAGAAAGACGGCTCTGAAGGCAACACATTTAAAATATCTCTTTTTGGCAATATTCGAGTTTCTAATCCCAATCAGAAGGTAACCGCTGAAATTTTCATAAATGATAAAGGTTTATTCCTGGGCGATTCTCAGCCGGTCTATTCGAAGACAGGGGAATGGAAACTGGAAAACTCGGAAATATTTTGCTTTTGTGCTGATTTAGGAAGGTTGCCCAGTACTGAAACAGTACTATCGGATTGGACGGAAATTGCGCAAATTAAGTGTGACTGGCTTGAATTACCAAGAAAGGGATTACGATGTTTTCAGTTATTGATACACTTGTTCTCTTGTGATGACGGCCAGCGGATAGCAAGAACGGAATGCTTTTTTGAGTATGAGAATCCATCCCTGGGATATATCGATAAGCGAGAAAATATGCAACGGGCCTGCACAATGGCCATTCCGCTGGCGTTTGCAGTCAGTGCTGTTGACAAGAAGCTTTATCAGAGCGAAATTAAGGTTATAAGAGACTGGGCCGCAAATAGGTTCAATGTTGATGATGCAGCGATGAAGACACGTAACCGCATTGAAAAAAAATTTCATAAGATGTTTTTATATGTCAAGGCGGGCAATCAAATTAATGTCCAGAAATTATGCCGGACGATAAATGCGATTGCTGAGGTTGGACAGCGATATGATATTCTTCAGTTGTGTTTACAAGTTGCAGGTGCAAAGGGATGGGTTGTCACTGAGGAGATTGATTTGTTACATCAATTGGGAAATTCGCTGAATGTTGACCGGGAAATTTATCAGGCGATGCAAGAAAAATTATTACCTGTGACTATGCATGATAAGGTGAATGCCATATCCGTGCTGGGATTGGAGGAAGGGGCAACCCAAAAAGCGACACAAATCGTGTTAAATAAAGAATTTAAAAAGTGGAATTCTCGTGTCACAAACAGCAACCCGGAAATACGAAAACAAGCGGATTATATGCTCAACCTTATCGCTCAAGCTCGAAATCAATATATAAACTGAATAGTTCAATACTTTACCGTCAAGGAATATATTTAGACCGCATTACATAAACGGTTGTTATTTCATCAAGCCTGTAAGGTTACCACCTTTCTCCTTTAGTTTGTTGTAATAAATCTGAAAACGTTCTTTTAGTGCAGCGATTGATTTGTTTAGCTCATCAATATCAGCCTTAATAGCTTGTGTTTCATCTCCAAGCATTTGCGTAACATCCAATTCTTTGAGTTTGGCAGTTAAGGTCCCTATTTCTTTAGTTTTTTCTTCAATAAGCTGTTGATATTCCAGGGCGGCTGCTCTCAACTGGTCCACATTCAATTTTTCAACTTCTGCCTTGATTTCGCTGATTGATGTGTTCATGTCAGCCTTGAGCGTGTTTACGACTTCTTTGATTTCCTCGGTTTTTTCAGCCATGGTGGCTTTTAATTGTTCTTGAGTCGTTTGAGTATCTGAAGACGAAGAAGCCGGCTCTGATTTTTTCTTGCAGCCGCTAATAAGCATACCGCTCAAGGTTAGCAAACAACATAATAACATGATTTTGTTTGTTTTCATTTTTACTCCTTCCCTTTGCTATGATTCAATGTTCAGGCAGTTTCAAATTTACGAACGAATACCCTCTTGTTTGCTTTATGTAGCAACAATTCACTATTTTTATACTGGGCCTGGAGTTTATTTTTCTTTCGGATGATACTCCGGAACGTGTACTGTTGTTTCCTTCCAGACTTTGTAGAATTCCTTGAAAGACTTGATATACTTTTGATAACCTGCTCTGGTCTCGAAGACCTGAGTGTCATTCCAAAGTACTCTCCAGTTTCCCAATGCTTCCGGCCACAGGAATACTTGTCCCCAGATAAGCCTGTTGTTTGCGTCGATTCCTGGATTTTCCGGTGTATCGTCCCCAGATATCCGAAGCATTTGCTCATCTGTTAAAATGTCTTCGACAGCCGCCATGAGGTTTTGTTTCATCCAGTCGGACCTGGTTGCCATAGCAACAAAGCCACCTGATTTGTTTTCCCTCTGAACCGCCCAGTTTAAGCATACTTGTGCAGGTGAGACCCCGGCTTCCTTCGCTATCGCCTGAATGGTCGGGTTCATCATATCCGCTCGGTGCTCTTTGAATCTGTCACGTCCGGGTCTTTGCGGTGAGCCTAACGACATATAGCCGGTGCAGACAATTCCATTCTTTTCCATATAGCGGCGAAGCTCTGTTTGCTGGAACAAAGGATGCATCTCCATTTGATTCAGAACCGGCTTTGAATAATCATCCGTGTCACGGAGCAGCAAGCCAAGAATTTTCTCTGTGTGGTTAGAGATGCCGATATCGACGATTTTACCCGCCTTTTTCTGCTTGACAATCTCTCCCCACGTCTCCATAAAGTTTTCGTGAATGTATGGAACAGCGTTAGGATTGCGATGCTCACCGGCACAGCCCGGCTCATGAACATTCGGCCACGGCCAGTGATTCAGATACATATCAATTTTTTCAACACCCAGCATCTTAAGGGTATTGTTAAGTGCCGGCTCAACATCCTTCTTGGCCATGTGTCCGTTCCAGAGCTTGCCGGTAATGAACAAATCATCGGCTGAGTTAATATATCCCTTATCAATCGCTTCCTTAATCGCCACACCGACAACATCTTCATTCTCATAGGCTCTTGCGGTGTCGATATGTCTCCATCCCAGCCGTATAGCTTCAACGGTCGCGTCCTTCATATAGTCCTGTGCCCAGTCCGAATGAAACGTACCGAATGCGGCGACCGGCATTTCAACTCCGCTGGACAATGTAACCTTATGCACAGCAGCGGGGTCAATCGGTTCCACGCTGGTGTCAAAATTTACTATATCTACCGGTGCAGTTTTTTGTGCCATTTTGTTACCTCCTTATCATAGTTATACGATTTCAATTAACCGTTGCGGGTGCCGATGTTACGACAAACGGATAATCTAAATTACATTTGTTTTATCTCAAACCTTAGAACATACGCCCCAAAACTGCTCTTGTCAAGGGTTAAAAGGATTAAGGCCGACAAAAACAGAGTTATGTGAGCCGGACGATAAAATAGGGAATCTTTCGCATTTGATATTGCGAAAAACAGAGGCAAAGCGCCCTTTGAAGGTCGAGCGCTGTCTTGTTTTTCAACGCGCCCGGCAGGACTCGAACCTGCAACCTTCGGATTTATTATTCGATACTTTCGTGTTAAATGGTCTTCATAAGTTTTTATTTTAAACAGGCTTATTATTAGGATGAATTCTGAACCCTTTTAGACGAAGCTGTCTTGGCAGAGAAAATCTTGATAAATCAAGCAAATTCTTGTAAAGTCATGAAACTTAAATAGAGAAACTTTTGCTTTGTAGCTGTGCAAGGAGGTAGTCTCATTTTTTTAAGATAATTATCATATAATCGCTTGAGATATTATTGAGGTATTCTAATATGAAATTGACACGACGACATTTTATGGCTAAGGCCGCAATAGCTGCCGGGGGCATTTCATCGCACCTTCAATTTTGCTTGGAGATAAATCCCGTAGAGAAAAACCTAATGTAATTATCATTTTTACTGATGATCAGGGATATCAGGATTTAGGTTGTTTTGGTTCACCTGATATAAAGACACCTAATATTGACAGATTAGCTGAAGAAGGAATTAAACTTACCGATTTTTATGTAACAGCATCAGTTTGCACTCCTTCACGAGCTTCTTTATTAACAGGAAGATATTCTACTCGAACTGGGCTTATTGATGTTATCTTACCTGATAATACTGGGATGCGCTCATCAGAAATTACTATAGCGGAGATGTTAAAGCAAGGTGGTTATAAAACTGCCTGTTTTGGTAAATGGCATTTAGGAGATTAAAGAGCCGGGTCTGCCCACGAATCAGGGATTTGATATATATTTTGGAATCCCATACAGTAATGGTATGGGCCTGGGAGAATCGCACAAATTTTCTGATACAGCTTTTTTTCAGCCGGGATATACACTTGAAAAGGTTAAAGCTTATCAAGAGGGTCGTTTTGATGAAATTGATGAAGAACTATTCGAGGGGAAAGATTCGTTGTTTGAAGGAGATAAAGTTGTAGAATTCCCTTGCGAGCTGAGCACACTTACAAAACGATATTTTGACAGAAGCATTAAATTTATTAATGAATCTAAAAATAACCCCTTCTTTTTGTATCTCACGCCGGCTATGCCTCATGTACCTCTGGCTGCAAGCGAGCAGTTTTTAGGAAAAAGCAAAGGAGGCCTATATGGAGATACGATTGAAGAGATTGACTGGAATGTAGGCAGGCTTATTAAACACTTGAAAGATAATGGATTATTGGAGAATACGATGGTCATATTCACCTCGGATAATGGTCCATGGTTAAGATATGGAGAGCATGGAGGCCGTGCAGAACCTTTACGTGAAGGGAAATCCTCAGTCTATGAAGGAGGTGTCAGAGTTCCTTGTGTCATGTATTGGAAAGGGAAATGGGATACGGGTAAAATCAGTAACACTCCGCTGTCAACAATTGATTTATTACCTACTATTGCTCATTATGCTGGTGTTCCATTACCTCGTGTTCCTGTTGATGGAGTCAATATTGCCGCTCACCTGGAAAACACCGAAGTTGATGTTGAGAGAAAATATATTCTGTTTAATTCCGAAGGACATGATATTTGCGGAATTCGTATGGGTGATTGGAAATATTTGCCATATGGTGGTTTTCCGGACAGAGAGGATGACAATACACCTGAGCTTTTTAATCTGAAGGAAGACATTTCAGAAACAAAAAATTTATATAGCCAACATCCTGAAATAGTTAAAAAATTAACAGCAGAAATTGAAAATTATAAAAAGCAAGTGAATATTGACAATGATTAAGAATATAGCGATTGTGTTCACTGTCAACACATTAAGGAGACCGATCGAATGAAGTTACGCACTTTCAGGCTTTGGGAACGGGTTTTAGTCCTAACACTCACCGCGGGTTTTTCTACTTTCACCGCACACGCCGAGGAAATCGTCGAGCGAGACGTCATGATTCCCATGCGCGACGGCGTCAAACTTGCGACGGACGTGTATGTCCCGGATAGCAAGGGTTCGTTTCCGGTGATTCTCATGCGCACGCCTTATGGTAGGGGCGGCGATGAAGGACGCAGAGGTGATGGCTATAGGTTAATGGAGCGAGGTTATGCCTGCGTTATTCAGAGTTGCCGCGGCAGGAGAAATTCCGAGGGCGATTGGGAACCGTTCGTCAACGAGCGAGACGATGGTCTTGACACCCACGCATGGATACTCAAGCAGCCCTGGTGTAACGGAAAAATCGGCACAACGGGCGGTTCGTACGGGGGAATAACGGCATGGTCAGTCGCTGCGGACACGGGGCCATCACATAAGGTCATATTAGCAAACAATCCGCTCATGGATGGGTACCACGATTTAGCGAACATCGGCGGGGCGTTCGGCCTGGGCACGCTCATGACCTAGGGCTCGATGATGGCGCGTCCAAAGGAGGGTGCTGAAGATTACGATGCGGATGTGGTGGATACCTGGGATTGGGACAAGGTCTTCCGCCGGCTGCCGTTGTCTGAGTGGGACCGGAACCTCGGTTTTGAAGTGCCGTACATGCGGAATTGGATCAAGCATGAAACATTTGACGGCTATTGGGAGCCGGCGGACATCAGCAAGCGTGTGCAAGATGTTGACGTTCCAGGTCTCACCATGACCGGCTGGTACGATATCTTCGTCAGTCAGGCATTTAAAAACGTCAGTGCCATGCGTCACCATGCACGCGACGAGAAAGGACGCATACAATACCTCGTATGCGGGCCGTGGTCACACGGCGGCCGGCATGCCCGCGATTACGGCGATGACTCGGATTTCGACGATTCTTCGTTGGTCAGAGATTGGTTGGACTATTGGCTCAAGGGCGAAGAAATGGTTCTCGAGTCGATACCGCCGTACCGGCTATTCGTTATGGGTAGAAACGAATGGCGCACGGCAGACCAGTGGCCGCTCAAAGATACGCAGTTCACGCCGTGGTATTTCCATAGCGGCGGTTCGGCAAATACCCTGGACGGTGACGGCACGCTGAGCACCTCAAAACCCGGCGACCAGCCGGCGGATACCTACACGTACGACCCTGACGACCCGGTCCCTACTATCGGCGGCAATCACCTCATGGAAGCGCCCAAGGGCGCGCATGACCAGCGTCGCGCGGAGCGCCGCAAAGATGTGCTCATGTTCACCAGCGAGCCTCTCAAAAAGGAGCTGGAGGTGACCGGACCGGTCCGCGTTGTGCTCTACGCCGCGAGTTCCGCACGCGATACGGACTGGACCGCCAAGCTCGTTGTTGTGGAGCCTGACGGAACGGCCTACAATCTTTGCGACGGCGTGCAGCGGGCGCGATGGCGCGAGAGCGGCAGCGAGTCCTCACTCATTGAGCCGGGCAAGGTTTACCGTTATGAGATTGACCTCTGGGTGACGAGCAACGCCTTCCTGCCGGGCCATCGTATCAGAGTCGACATTTCGAGCAGCAATTTCCCGCGCTTCGACCGCAATCCCAATACGGGTAATCCCTTCGGGCAGGACGCTGAACTCATGACCGCGGAACAGACGGTCTACCACAACAAGATGTACCCGTCTCACATTGTCCTGCCGGTGATCCCGGCGGAGAAATGACCGCGCCCGGCAGGACTCGAACCTGCAACCTTCGGATTCGAAGTCCGCGACTCTATCCAATTGAGCTACGGGCGCACAAATCCATAACTTAAGGTCATAAAAGCACTTGATGAAAGTGCTGTCAAGACCCAACAGAACAAAATACACAAATAGTCAGACAATCCAGATGCCCAGCACAAGGAACATTAATCCGATGACCATGGTGGCGGCCGCGTGAATTTTCAGAAGATTCTTCTCAATGGACATCGCGGCTACCAGGACAATCATGACCTGCGGCAGGGCGAGTAGCAGAATACCCTTTAATAGGGCGAGCCAGCCGATGATTGTGATTATTACCGGCCATTGCCACGCCCAGGTATTGTGAAATGTCACCAATAGAAAACCGACTACTAATGAGCCGACGCCGCCGATTAAGAGTAAGGGACGGTTTTTCGTAAAATCCTCGAATACACGCTGCCAGTTTTTGATATCCAGCAGGGCACCGACGCCGATGGACAGATAGGCCAGCCCGAACAATTGAAATAGTTGTGCATCACTCATAACTCTGCCCTCCAAAAGGGTTTATTTCTATTTATTATCGCCATATTATTTGTCAGTTCTGTATAAATAGACTACCTGAACGAGAGCAAAAATCAAATGATTTCAGAGTGAGTCGGCTTTGATTGGGTTTGTTTTCGGCAAGGCTCTCTAAGTTATTTTGTTGTAAGCTGTTGATTTACAATAGGATATGTCATTTTTTTCTCCTTGGCAATTGGATTTGTTTTTTCAAAACGCATTCCTATTCGGATGTTTTTCGGTCATCGGATTCAAGGCGGTTCGTATTTCGTAAGGTGCGAAATCTTTTAAACTCAAGTATCGCCTTGTACAAACTGTTCTCTATATTGTGTTCATACACCAAGAGGCGGTCGAGAGTATTATTAATTTTAAAGTTCCTTACATATGCTCGGCCAGTAATGAAAGGTATAGAATTAATATCATCAGGTTTTTCACATCGTGTAAATTTCCAAAAGACATAATCTTCTTTTAAGACTTCAATGGACTCGTTCTGGACGTTCAGGATATGTCTGAGACGCCGTGAGAGGCTGACGATTCGCTCGGCAAGCATAGATTCCATCGCGCCGAGAGGGGACAAATCAGCGAGTATCCGGTCGCGATGCTGGTCAAAGTCGGCCTGGCTTTCCGTGCTGATTAAATCCTGGCGAGAAAACATTTCGGGTGGGGTGACCGGTTCGATGAATACTGGACAATCTATCCTGATGGAGTTGCTGTCAGAAAGATAATTATGTGGTCCAGCAATTTCGACCGCAGTTATTAATGGTGTCAATCGCTGCCTATTATTCAACCCGGCCAAAAACCCGAAGACGTTCTCGATGAAAAGAACTTCCTTTCACTTGCAAATCTTGGCGGCCAATTCCATACCTACTCATGGCCACCGCCAAGCAGGCGTTATTCAAGCTGGAGTTTCGAGAATCCTGAAGTACCTAATCCAAATATTCAGATTGTAAACTATAAATCAACGTTAAAGCCTTTTCTTATTTTGCCTGACAATAATCCTTGTATAAAATTTGCTCCTTTCGGTGATAGAAAAAGGCCTGTGGATAAGAAAATAACCAGAATGTCCATGCCTCTTACTTCAAAGTTCTGGTGGTGGAATCATTGGCCGGTTGCTCAACTGCCGAATGACGGACGCATTGCAGAATATCCGGATCGTCCCGCGCATAGTTTTACATCCACTCAGGATTGTGACCCATATGAAACCACAGAAAACTCCATTACAAAGATTATGCTTTGCGGGCTTACGGATAAGAAAATCGAAGAGCTTATTCCGTTGGGCAGAAGTTGGTGCAGACCACCTGAATTGAAAATCTTATCAGATAAATTTGTTTATAACGGATTTGACCAGACACAAAAAGCTTATTTGCTCGACTGTGTATCATCTTCTACGTTGAAATTCACGCTATCAGCAAATGAACCGGCTCCTATTGTCAATCCGGCCTTTGTCATTAAGGAGTGGAGGGCGGTAACTGCGGCTCTGAAGGTTGATGGCAGTGAAGTAGAAGACTTTCGTTTTGGATACAATCACAGAATTGATGGAACTGATTTGGTCCTATGGTTAAAGGTCGAGTCAGTAAACCCTATCAATATTGAGGTTTCACCAGTAAAGTAATGAAAGTGAATTATTGACTGTAGAAATATGGCTCCTGGATTGTGTTGGGGTTAATAAATGATTGACAAATGGACGGGAAAAGCTTAAATATATTCCAGCCGGGTGAAGGGTGAGCCCGGGGTGAAAAGTGATAATCTATAAAACAAAAAAAGGGGTGTTAAGATGAGACTAAAGGAATTTTTTTTATTGTTGTTGGTTGTTTTGACAGCTTCTGCGGTTTTTGGTGATGATTTCCGGGCGTATTACACCAAGCTGGATTCGGGTCAGGAGTTTGAGAAATACACCCGCACCGGCCCGTATGCGGATGTGGTGGTTGAAGTTGGCGATGGGCAGCTTATATTCTGGCGCGCGAGCAGTTATCTTCCTTACTGGAAGACGGATGAAGGGATGTGGTATTTCGATGAGATTATCGAAAGAAGCGGTGACGGAACCGATGAGAGGCCTGACAGGGTGAATACTTATTCGCATATCAGGATTGGAAAAGACGGAA